>Ga0164296_1004145_pt1 | contig 13298 bp, 16 predicted proteins | sample GEODES057metaG_FD_113533 | JGI IMG/M metagenome (GOLD analysis project Ga0164296, IMG submission 113533) | Dystrophic lake water microbial communities from Trout Bog Lake, Wisconsin, USA - GEODES057 metaG | ecosystem: Environmental > Aquatic > Freshwater > Lake | place: USA: Trout Bog Lake...
AACAGGCAGCTTGCCTTGCCCTCTCAGCACATGCATGCTGGCAAGCTGTTCGCCATACTGCGCCGAATCCACCATAGACTGTGGATGCTCAATGCGGAAACCAACGGAGCAGCCCAGTGCCTCCATGGGCACGCCCTGGGCATAAAGTGAGCGGTACAAATCACGTGCTGAATGGCCGACCGCCAAGACTACGGCGTCGCATGACAACTGCTGGCCATCAGCCAGGCGCACACCCGCCACTTGAGGCTGCGTCTGTGTGGAAAGAGCCAGGCCATCGACGCGGCAACCCCACTGAATGACAGCTCCGCATTCTTGCAGCCTGTCGCGCAGAGCGCGCAGCATGCGCACCAGGCGATCTGTGCCCAAGTGCGGCTTGCCGTCAGTTAGTATGTGGTCAGGAGCTCCGAAGTCCACCAATGCGCTCAGCACTCCGCGCACAGCCTCACTGTTGCGACCAATGCGAGTTGTCAGCTTCCCATCACTCCATGTTCCAGCGCCGCCTTCGCCAAAACACAGGTTGCTCTCGCTGTCAAGCTGGCGGCGGACAAAGAGCCGCCCGATGGCTTTTCCGCGCTGCTCCACGGGCTGGCCTCGCTCCAAGAGCGTGACCCGCACACCAGACTCAGCTAAGCGAAGCGCCGCGAACAGGCCTGCGGGTCCGCCGCCAACCACAACGACATGGCAGTTCTGCCGCAGTCGAGCTGTCGCAGCTTCACTCGCGCCAGCCAGCATGCTGCCGTGCGGCTTCACGTCGACAGTTGCAGTGACTCGCTCAAGTCTGCCAGCTTGCTCAACGAGCGGCGCGCGTGCTCGTCGCGTCTTCACAGCCGCCTCCTGCACGTCAACAACGTAGCTGAACGCGGGCTGGGACATCTGTCTCGTCCGCCGCTGCCGTGCGTCCAGGCTTTTCCTGACGACAGTGACATGCGACTTGTCCAGAGCTTTAACTCCCAGGCGAGCTGCGGCAGCAGCAAGCACTGCACTCGTCGCCTCGTGTGAGTCCTTGCCCGCGTCAGAGTCGAGCGGCACAGTCACGTCGAACAAGCGCCATGCGCCGCCGAGTTGCGGTGAATGCTCGTGCTGCGGCGGCGACGATGCTTTCTGCGGCCGTGTCGCTCTGAGGTGAGCGGCACTGCCTGCTGCGTTTCGACTGCCTGCAGCAACAACGCGCATCCTCGAAGCGTCTCAGCTCAGCTCCACAATTTCTGCTGCATCACATTGCGCTTTGGCTAGGTGACTGGAAAGGCGACGGCTCGTGGTGTGTGCAGCGGCTGTCCGCACCCGTCTACCCTGCGGCTTCGTCAACTTGGGGCCCCCGTCGCGACACAGTTCAGAACACACACCATGCAGAGAACGCTGGGCGCGCCGTGTGCTGCACACACTGTGCCGCTGAGTGCTCGCAGACGGCAGCTCCGCAGGGGAGGAGCTGTGCTGCTGAGGAAAGCAACAGGTGTGCGTCGCGTGGCTTCGCCTGTATTCTTTCTGCGCGTGGACTGAGTGTACTTCACCCCACTGTGTGCCACAGAGAACGAAGACGCTGCCGTGCTAGACGCGTTCCTTCTGGGTCGTGTGCTCGCGGAGGCAGTCAACGAGCGCCTCGGACGAGCTGTAGGCGCCGCGCTGGCGGACGTTTCGAGAGGGAACTTGACGCCGCAGCGGCTGATCGACGACGTAGCGGAGGCGTTGCGTGCGCCTGAGGCTGCTCTCGCAACCGTGACCCGCCAGGACGCGGAGCTTCGAGCTGAGTTGCGTGTACTGCAAGAGGACGTGTTGCAGCGCGCACGCGACGCAAGGTTGAGCGTCGCAGCGCCCGTGGGAGCAAGGGCGCCAGCAGGGGAAGCGGGCAGCAGTGGGGCAGGAGGGAGCGGTGCTCAGGAGCCGCCGCCGAAGTCGCTGCGCGCCGCCATCGACGAGCTACGCAGTGAAGTTGATCTTGCGCAGCGTGATGCAGCGGCATTCAAGGCTGCAAGATCGCTGCCGCCGACGTCGGCAGATGGACCGTCTCTAGGAGCTCAGGACCACACTGTGACGCCTTCGCAAGACTGATAATAGCAGTCAGTGTCGCGTGCGTCACTCTCACCTTGCGTCCTTGTCGCGGACGTGTCGCCGCCACCCTGGTGGTCCTGGGGCCGAGATGAGCGGCAGTGTAGCGCTCACAGACGCTCTTGTACAGCATTATCTGCGCAAGCGGGGCTTCACGTCCGCTGCCGCCCAGCTGCCAGAGCCGGCGCTGACGGAGGAGGAGCTGGAGCGGCGCTTCCCGGAAATGCAGGCTGCTGTGCAGAACCGGCTGCTGCTCTTCCAAGCCTTCCCGGGCAACGACTACCGCGCCGCCTACAAGCTGCTCAAGGACTGGGTGCACGGCTCGCTGGACTTGTATAAGGCGCGCCCCGCAGCAGACGAGGGTCGGGGAACTCAGCCCTGGAAGGCGTGGCGTCTGACAACCCCTGACGCACGTGCTTGCGTTGTGCGCGCGCCCCTTTCATGTCGCGATCTCTCCCCAGGCGGAGCTGTTGCGTGTTCTCTATCCCGTCCTGGTGCACTGCTATCTGCAGCTTATACTCAGCGACCGGGGAGACGAAGCCCGAGACTTGATGCTGAGTGAACGCGTCCAGCTCGCGGATCGGCACCAGGGGGAGGTGGACGAGCTGCTGACTCTGACTCAGCCTTCCGACGTGGCGTCAAGCGAGGTGGCGAAGGCGTTCCTAGACAACAAGTACCGCGTGCTGATGAGCACGCACAGCTGCACCCTGCTGAAGGCGTTCTTGCAAGCGCCGCCAGCTGCCCTGTTGCTTGTGCTCATCAACGAGCGTATGGAAATCAAGCACGTGAGCGGCCATCCCAGCGCGGCGGGCGATGACAATGTGGAGCTGGCGCAGCTGCTGGGTGTGGCCAAGAGGGAGGGCAGGCCCAGTGCGGAGGCATCGAAGCGGAAATGGGGCATCCTTGACTCGACGCCGCTCTACAAAGCCTTGATTTCGCAAGCCGCCGCAGCCGCGCAGCAAGGCGGGGACAAAAGCGGTGCAGTGCAGCCTGTCCTGCCCGAAAAGGCGGACCCACTCCTGCTCAACGGGGCGATGCCGTCGCTAGCGGCAAGTTTAGACGGCACCATTTTCACAGGTGCGGTTGATGTGTGCATCATGTGCTTCCCATGTCATGCTGACTCCACAACCTCCCACACTCATTCAGAACTGAAACAACGCGTGCGCTTGGGCGGCGGCTGCTTGCCCAGCGCACTCATGTACACGCTATCCCACGCCTCAGACCGCATGTGCTGCGCTTCTATCAGCCGGACTGGGCATCTGTGCGTGGCTGGCTGTGCAGACGGCCAGATCCGCGTGTGGAACAACTACAAAGCCTGTTCTGAGCGCATGGCTGGCGGCCAGCTGTCTGGTACAGCGGGCATCGTGCTCACTGGCCACGCGGGCTGCGTCTACGATGTGGCGCTCACGCCCGCAGAGGAGTACATCCTCAGCGCCGGCGCTGACGGAACGGCCCGCCTATGGAGCACCGAGCTCCGTGAGCAGATATGTGCGTATAACGCACACACGGCGCCCGTGTGGTGCATCGCACCTGCGCCGCGGGGCCACTACTTCGCAACTGGCTCCTACGACCGCACTGCACGCATCTGGTCGCTGGACTCGGGACACCCACGGCGCATGTGCGTCGGCCACGCTTCAGACGTGGACGCAATCGCGTGGCACCCGAGCTGCAATTACATCGCGACAGGCAGCTCTGACCGCTCGGTCCGCCTGTGGGATGTGTCCAGCGGCGAGTGCGTGCGCCTTCTGCCCGGTCATGGAGCCACCCCCCGCTGCGTAGCCTTCAGCCCCGACGGCCAAGTCCTGGCCACCGGATGCGATGATGGCGCCGTGTGCTTGTGGGATCTGGGCACCGCGCGTCGTCTGGCCGCAGTTCCAGGCGGCCAGCATGGTGCATCGGTGGGCGTGAACTGCCTCGCCTGGAGCGCAGAGGGCACGCTCCTCGTCAGCGGCAGCGCAGATGGCACCTGCCGCATCTGGGATACTCACGCAAGCCGGGCTGCAGGGACGGCAGCAGCACGCAAAGTTCTTCCGGACAAGGGCCCGGGCCAGGCGGCACCGGTGCAGGGGCCCGAGGTGCTGCAGTGCGCCAAGGTGCTGCCATCACGAAGCGCGCAGATACAGAGCCTGCGGTTCACCAACCGCAACCTTCTCTTTGTTGTCGGAACCCGGTAAGCATTCATGGCGTCCGCTGCAGCGCATCCCAGTCTGTCTCCGTGTCACCGTCATGCAGGAAGGGGTCCACCTCAAGCATCCAGACTCCTGAGAGGGCGTCTGCGGGTGCAGTGACTATGCGGTTGTTGTGGGCTGCCACCTCTCCACGCACGGGACTCGCTAGCAGTAGGCGCTGACCAAGGGTGTTTTCCAGCATAGCGCACAGGCGGCCTGAAGCACAGCGAGAGTCAAGAGTTGCCTGACTTTGGCGTGAGACACCGAAGCAAACTCACCTGGAACCAGAGAGTTGCCCACGGGAGCCAGGTCGACGAAGCACACTTCTCGAAGCTGTTGTGCTCCAGGGCCTGCTGCCAGTCTGTACATGACGTGCTTCTCCTCCTGAAGGATGCGCTGCACAGACACCAGTTTGTTGTCTGTGTACCTTGTTGATGAGTCCGACGACTTACACGCGAGTCGTCTCAGCCTGCCCGCTTCGCGAGAGCTTCTTATTGTGCGCGCAAGCATTTTTATGTAAGTCGCATGACCGTTCAGGCGAAGGCCGTCGTAGTTGGAGTAGCCTTCCTGCGGAGGTGGGTCCGTGCGAGTAGACAGACGCCTCTTCGTGGGTGCGCGGACGTCGTCATGCCAAAGTCACGGCGTAATACGCGTCGCGAACGACCTAACATACTGGTGACGGGCACGCCCGGGACAGGGAAGACCACCTTGGCAGCAGCTCTGGCTGCCGCCACTGGCCTGCAGCACGTGGACGTAGGCGCAGCTATTCGGGAGCAGAGCCTGCACTCCGGCTGGGACGAGGAGTTCCAGTGCCACATTGTGGACGAAGACAAGGCACGCGTCGTACAGTGGACGACTCCAAACTCTGTGGCCTACACTTGACTCGTGCACGTGCTCCCCAGGTGTGTGACGCACTTGAAGAGCAGCTGTCTGCTGGTGGCAATGTGGTAGACTACCACAGCTGCGGATTCTTCCCGGAACGGTGCGTGGCTGCGTCGCAGGAAGGTGCTCTGGAGGCCGGAAGTGAAAGCGACCCGCGCTGCTTGCAGGTGGTTTGACTTGGTCGTGGTGCTTCAAGTCGACAACTCGATATTGTTCGACAGACTTCAACAAAGGCGCGTGGTTGGCCGTTGGTGCGGTGCGCAACACGGACGTTGGTGCTGAGGCAACCCATCTTGGCGTCCAGAGGGTACACACAGCGCAAAATTACCGAGAACATTGACTGCGAGATCTTCGGCGTCGTGCTGGACGAGGCTAGAGAAAGCTACGCCGAAAATGTCGTGAGGCCAATGCAGAGTGGAACAGAAGCTGACCGCACCCGCAACCTGCGCGAGCTCAGCGATTGGGTGCGCACGTTCGGGGCTGACAGTGTGGCGAGCGTGAAACCAAAGAAGCGAAGTAAGCAGACGTGATTTTGAAGTGATCAGAGGCCCCCGACCGTAGGAGAATGTCTGTGAGAAACGAAAAATTGGAAGGTTTGGCATGAAGGATTACGCAATTTTCAGCGGCCTTGTTCGTCTATCTGGTGTAAGCACTAAGCGGCGGTGTGCCAGCGGAACCAGCCCTCGGCGTCAAGAGCATCCGGAACGACCGCCTTGAACGCGTCGATGTCGCAGCTGGTGCCAATGTAACCTTCCTCGAAGACCAGACACATGGCATGCAGGTCTCCGAGAAAGCATGACCGGAAGAACTTCGGCATGGCAAGGCTCGCCTTCGTCTTGACGCCGCTGACCTTCTCCCAGGCGGCGCCGGCCTCATTCAGGTCTCCTTTCCAGCCCACGCACGTGAGTGCTTTGCCGTTCCACTTGGCCTGGTCCTTGAACATCGCTGCGGCGGCCTTGCCAATGTCGAGCGTTGCGATCATGAAGGTCGGGCAATCCGTCAGGAACTTGAGCGAGCCCTGTTGCAGCGGATTGTAGTTCGCCGGGTCATCCCAGTTCTCCATGAAAGCGCATGGGCGAAGGATGCTGCCCTTCACTCCACTCGCGAGGAAGTACCTCTCGATATCCAATTTAGCGTGGCAGTGCTTCACTGCAGGCCGTTTGGCCATAATGTCCACATCGGCGACGCTGATGAAGACTGCGTAGTCCACCATTCCCGTGGCCTTCATCGCGTCCACCATCATCTTGCCCTGCTCCTCTTCGCGCTTCTTCGAGTTCCTAGCAGCCAGGAAGTAGTCAGTGATGAACACGACCATGCGGCAGCCCGTCTGAACAAAAGGAGGGACGCGCGCGGTCAGCGCTACAGCTCGGACAAGTGCACAATGTCATGGCTATGCTGGCGCTATGAAGAAGCGTCGCGAGGTGCCCACTCCGTGCGTAATGGAGCACAGGTGGAGCTATTCCGAACTACCTTGTAACTAGCGCAGCGCGCAAAGCCTTTACGCACCTCCTTGATGGCGCGCTCGACGTCAGCGCGCACGACATAGTTTGCGACGACGGGCTTGACGCCGATCTTGGTCAGGCGAGCGCCACTAGCAGCGCTGCGGGTGGTGCCGTAGACCTCGAAGCCCCCTGCAACGAGGCCGGCGCAGATTCCCTTGCCGGCCTTGCCCGTGGCGCACAGCACGAGGACCTTCTTGTCTGCCATGGCTGCGCTGGAGATGGTACCGGCGAGGGAGATGTTGAGGACATAAGGAGGCTAACCTCTGCTAACCGCTAGCGGCCACCAGTGACGCAGCACAAGTGGGGCGGCGCGACTCGGTACGGTCTTTCAGGCCAGTGGCTCCACATTACATGCGTGTGGTTCCCTCTCGCTTTTACTGGGCCTCTTCCTCGACGTACTCGAAGGCCTCTGGCGGAGGCGGCTCCTCCTCCAGCACAGCAGGCAGCGGAGCAGCCGCTGGCGTGGCCGCATCAGCAGCTGCTGCCGGCGCCGCAGGGGTGGGCTCCGGCAGTCGGAGCGCCACCACCACAGGCTCATCTGGCCGGGAGTCGCGCACGATGAGAATGCCGGCTCCAGCGCGCTTGATGGGCTGATATCTACCCTTCTCATCCCACCGGATGAGCCGCTCCTGCGCAGGCACCACACGGCACGGGTTGCTCAACACCGCGTGCGACTCCTCCACCTTCGCAGCAGGCGCGGCTGCGGCCCCATCAGCGTCCATCGGCGCAGATGCATCCCCCCCAGCTGGTGGCGGCGCAGCAGGTGCATCGCCGGTGTCCATCGCCGTCGCCGCTCCACCCCCAGCAGCTGCTGCTGCCGCCTCCGCCGCTTTTTTCTCAGCCTCCTTCTTGATCTGCTTCGCCTTCGCCTTTGCAGTGGTGCTCAGCACCGCAGCCGCAGCCTTGGTCACCTCCTTGGTAGCAGTGGCGGAGACAGGCAGTGCGTAAGCAAAAGTGCTCGGCTTTGCAGCGCTGGTGATGGCGAACACCGGAGCCACAAGATCAGGCGTCACGCCAATCATCGCCGATGGTGACAGCGCGACGGAGAGGCAGCTGACGAGCGGGTACCAATACCAGTGCTGCACAAACAGTGCGAGCCCCAGGAACGCGCTGCTTCGCCATGCCCCGCTATGGCTTAGAAGAGCCAGAGTTGCATTGCGGCCACCTGCGTCCAGGATGCCAGCTGCGAGGATGGCGCCCATCTTTGCGAGCGCGTCCTCGTGCTTGTCCGCAATCACCTTGTCCAGCTGTCGCCGGAACGGACCCACCCGCGCGCCTTCAGGTTGCTGCAAAAGCAACAGAGCTGTTGCGATGTGCGCGCCCTGGCGCACGAAATCAGTGCCATCGCTCGCCAGAGGCTCGAGCAACGCAAGAGCATCCTTATTGCCGGTGGCGCAGCAGCCCAGACCCAGAGCCATGGCTGCGCCGTACCGCACGTGCGGGTTGTATGACTCTGCGAGCAGCGCCACCACCTGCGGCACCTGCTCCGGCTGTCCCGCGAGCACGAAGCCGAGAGACATGACAGCAGCTCGGCGGACATCGTCCGAGACGTCGGACACGGCCGCGTGCAGGAGGCGCGACACCGCCGCATTGTGTCCCGTTCCTCGGTATGCGAGTCCGACGGCGAAAGCGCCTCCGTAGCGGAGCAGCGGGTCCGCATCCCGGAAGAGTGTCTCGATGAGCGGCTGCGCCTCCTCTTCGCGGCCGTAGCAGGTGAGTGCCAGTCCCACAGCCAGGCCGCGGATGATCTTCTCGTGGCTCGTGTCGTGCGCGTACGCCACCATTTCGTGGACTTTGTCGCTGGCGCGGCCAGCGAGGAGGAGACCCATGGCAAGGCCAGCAGCCTCGCCGGCGACAGCGGAGTCGGTGTACAGCACAGCCTTCAGGTCCTCAAACAGGGCGGAACCAGTCGGGGCAGCAGCAGCGGCTGGTTGCGCCGCCGGAGCAGCAGGCGGTGCGACGGGAGCGGCGGCGGCGTCATCTGCTGCAGGCGGGGGCGCCATGACAGGTGCCGCGGAGAGGTCTTCATCGTCAGCGCCAATCGCCATAGCGGCGAGGCCCAGGCCGAGACAGGCGCCGTGCTGGACCACCTCGCTGCTGGCATTGCGCAGACACTGCGCCAGGAAGCTGCGAATGGGGGTGCCGTGCTGCGCGTAGATGAGGCCCAGCGCGTAGAGGGCGCCACCTTCAGCATATGGACTGCCCGACCCACCACCGCCCTCCCGTGGCAAGTATGGCGCCATGAGCGCACGGCCGTGCGTGACATGGCCCTTGTGAATGGCGCCCAAGCTGGCGGTGGCGCTGAACTTGGCCCAGTTGGTGGCGCGGCCAAGCCAATCCAGGTTTTCGCGCAGGAAGGTGTCGCACGTTGTCCCGCAGTGCGCGATGCCATTGGCCGCCACCACTGCGCCGTGGCACACGCTGTTTCGTGGCTCGACAGATGCCTTGAGGGTCTTGAGGAGCTGCACATCCGCCGCATTGCGGCTGCTGCTGAACGCGAGATGCAAGCCCATAGGCACTTCGCCGGAGAGCACTCGGCGGAGCTTGACCCGCACGTCGCTGTCCGCAGGCGTCTCTGTCTCCATGGCGGTTGCGCCATCAGCAGGCGGCGGCGCAGCGGCGGCGTGAGGTGACAGAGCCTGTGCCACTGCGCCCAGGAATTCAGGCTGGTCGTTCTCGAACAAGTCGAACGCTACTTGCAGCGCCACCAGGTGGCCGTCCCCCGCTGGCGCTGAGCATAGCGCCTCGAGCTGGGCAGCCACGCCGGCGGGGTCGCCCACTGCCTGTAGGCACTGGCACACGGCAACCACGTCGGGGCCACCCACGCTGCCGCTGTTGCTCGCCTGCAGGAGGAGCGGCACCAGGGCACGGAGCACAGAGACTCGGAACTGGCGCGGTGACACCGCCGCGGACTGGCACAGACGTAGGGCGTAGGCGAGACAGGCCGGGGCGTCCGTGCCAGCCCGCGCGACCGCGTCGTGGAGCTTGTCCAGGCGGCGGCACTCCAGCGCTAGGCCGACGGCATGCTGGAACTGGCCGTCCGCGAGGCACCTGCGTGCGTGGCGTGCGTCAGCGAACAGAGAGCGTGCAGAGAGGGAGCCTTGTTTGTGAGAGGCGCACCGCTCAAACAGGCGCTCCACGACCGCCACGAGCTTCGCATCTGGCTGCGCCGCATCAGCGTCAGCCGCGCTGCGCAGCGCGATGTACTGGTCCAGCGCCTTGGCTGGGCGGGCCGGGAGGCCGAGTGGTCACTGTCAGTTCAGGGCTGCAGGAAAGAGGGCTGCAGCGCAGAGAGGACGCACCCAGCAGCGTCGTCACAAACTCCCCCGTGTCCGTCACGTCGAACAGTACGCCCGCACGCAGCGCGAACGCAAGCGCCTCCGTCAGCTCGCCGAGGTGGAAGTAAACCTGAGGGCGTCGACCGTGTCAACCTTTGGGGCTCCCTACGGACAACACAGTTCTGCGTCACAGACGCACCTTGGACGCGAGCAGGGCCGCGAGCTCGCGCTGCGCGAACGCGTCGTCCTCGGCGAAGGCCTCCACTCGAGACAGGGAGGCTGCAACCTCCGCCCAGTGCGTGTCAACCACTTTCAGCAGGCCACGCAGCGCAGCGCTCTGCAACGCCGCCTCCGACTCGTCGAGCAGCGCTAACAAGCCCGATGCGCTCGACATCTCTCCACAGGACTGAGCGTTGAGCCCCGCCGGGAGGGGGGGGACTTTGGTGTACGAGCGCCACGTGGCTCTTGCAACAGCACAACGCGCCTTTCGCCGAAAACCATGCTGGCAGGTGCCGGCACGCCGTCCGTGCGTCCACCGCACTTCCATGTGGCTCACACCAAGCGGCGCTCACAGAGGGGCAGCAGTCGAAGCAGAGGCCTTGTGCCGGCGTGCGCGCACGTGCAGCATTCCGCAGGCGGTGCCGGCTTGAGGGGCGCATTCGCAGGCGCACTGACTGCGCTGCTGGCAGGCGGCGGCAGCAAGGAGACGGCTGGCGGCGGCGCGCAGCAGACCGTGGCTGAGCCACCTGCAGAGGGGAGTGACAGCTCCAAGCGCCCCGTCCTGAGAGTGCGCACGCTTTTCCTCAGCGACCTCCACCTGGTGCGTTCGCCCTACCGGCACGCTCCGCAGGCGGCTCCATCGCCTGGGGGCACAGTGCGTGCTGCGCCACAGTTCCGAAAACAGAGACCCAGGACCTGTTTGAAGACTCTCTTCCCCTCCTCGGGCGCGCCACGTGCGGCACAGCGAGCGGAGACACGCTGCACGTTACACGCCACATACTGCTCTGGGTGAGGACCGGGCACCACTGCTGCGGGTCCCGCCTCCAGCGCACAGCAGCCTCGCTTCTTTGCGTACGGACGGCTGGGGAAAAGCAACTGCCAGCACTGCCTGCAAACGCGAGTATTTCGCAGACTGGGTGTGCACGACTGACACCCACTGTCATTCCACGTCGTCCGCGCAGGGAACTGCCGGCTGTCAAGCCGAGCCGCTGCTGGAGATGTTGCGCTGTGTGACGGTGCGTTGTGGTTTGCCAAGCCGGGGTCGCGCGGCGTCACCGGCAGCTCCGTCTGACTGTCAGCGTTTTCGGATGCAGGCGGACTGTATCTATCTCGTCGGCGACATTGTAGACGGCTGGGAGCTCAGCAGCAGCCGGGTGTACTGGCCTCAGGCCCACAGCGATGTCGTGCAGAAGCTACTCCGCAAAGCAAGACGAGGCACTCGCATTGTGTACACGCCCGGCAACCACGATGAGGCGCTCAGGGATTTCCTGCAAGACACAAATATCGTGCTGGGCAACAACATAATCATCCAGCAAGAGGCCGTCCACTTCACAGCTGACGGCCGCCGCTTCCTGGTCCTGCATGGTGACAGATGCGACTTGACGCCGCACGTGAGGACGGACCTGAACTACCAATTGAAGAGCCTCATCTACAGAGGCTACCAGGCCTTCAACCGCGTCATCAAGAACGGCCGCAGGCTTCTAAATCTGCCCTATTGGAGTCTTGCGAGCACGGTGAACACCAGCGTCGGCGCGGCTGCAAAGTTGATAGCAAACTACGAGCAGGCGTTGGCAGCCGAGGGGCGGCATCAGCGCATGGACGGCATCATCTGCGGGCACATCCACCACGCTGCTTTGAAAGACATTGATGGCGTGACATACGCGAACACTGGCGACTGGGTGGACAGCTGCAGTGCGCTTGTGGAGCACTTCGATGGGCGGCTGGAGATTGTCAGATGGATAGAGGTCCGGGACAAATACGTGGACAAGAATGCGAAGCGCTACCGCGAGCCCAAGAGCGCAGCCCTGGATTTCCTGGACGATGAGGCGGAGGTCCCGCTCGCAAGATGACGCGTTGGGAAGGCTACCCCTTGCTAAGACGGCAAACACACACACAGACGATCTTCGCAGAACCTGTCACTGTGTGCCCCGTGCGTTTCTGTCGACAGGACATGCGCGCGCTACTCTTGGCGCTCCTTGCTGCGGCAGTTGACCCCGCCCACTCCGAGTTGGCTGTTGCCAAGCCCGCTCTCTCTACTGCGCCGCTCTCAGTGCCACACAAACTCCTACATGGACCTGGCCCCAGCAGCGCGCACCCGAGAACACTGCTCACGGGTGCTTTGCCTATGGTGAGTGACTCATCCTCACCCTTTGCCGTAGGGCAACTGTCTCCCCACCAACTGACTCCTGACGCCCCCGCTTGTAGCTTGGCCACATGCACCCCGAGTTCAGCGACATCCTGTCAGGCACGCGCCGCGCGTGTGTGTGCCTGATTTGCATGCTTGTGTGCGGGAGTCTCTGACCTTGACCTTATCGCTTTGTGCAGATATCGGAGACTGGCTGCGGTACGCGTTCCAAACGAGTAACAATTTCACGATGGCCGTCAGTGGCACTGGCCACGCTGGCATGGAGGCCGCGATCGCGAATGTCGTTGAGCCCGGAGACGTTGTTATCGTTGGTGTGAATGGCATTTGGGGGGAGCGCGTTGCAGACCTTGTGGAGCGCTACGGCGGCGTTTCTCGCCCCATAAATGCGCTTGCAGGCACGGTATTCAGGTTGGATCAACTTGAGGCTGCTTTCAAGGCAAATCCTGATGCAAAGGCGCTCTTTCTGACGCATGGCGAGTCCAGCACCGGCACGCTGCAGCCTGTGGACGGCGTGGGTGCTCTGTGCAAGCGCCATGGCGCGATTTTTATCCTTGACACCGTATGCACGCTCGGCGGCGTGCCATTAGCGCTTGATGCTGACGGCATCGATGTCACCTACAGCGGCAGCCAGAAGTGCTTGGGCGCCCCGCCAGGCAGCGCGCCATTCAGCATGAGCCAGCGTGCACGTGACAAGCTTGCGGCGCGCAAGACCAAGGTTTCGAGCTACTATTTTGACGCAAACCTGTTCGGTGCCAACTGGGGCGTGGACGGGAAGCCGCGTTGGTATCATCACACGTCGCCCATCAACACGATGTACCAGCTTCGAGAGGCGCTGGCACTGCTTTGTGAGGAGGGCTTGGAGGCTGCATGGGCGCGTCACCAAGAAGCCGCCGCACAACTGCATGAGGGTCTCCAACGCCTGGGTCTCACTCTGTTCGTAAAGGATCCCGCGGCCCGTCTGCCCACTGTGACCACAGTCGAGGTTCCACCGGGTGTGGTCTGGTCAGAAGTCACTTCATACATCATGGCCAAATACAAGCTTGAGATCTCAGGCGGGCTC
>Ga0164296_1004146_pt1 | contig 13295 bp, 7 predicted proteins | sample GEODES057metaG_FD_113533 | JGI IMG/M metagenome (GOLD analysis project Ga0164296, IMG submission 113533) | Dystrophic lake water microbial communities from Trout Bog Lake, Wisconsin, USA - GEODES057 metaG | ecosystem: Environmental > Aquatic > Freshwater > Lake | place: USA: Trout Bog Lake...
AGCAGGATGCTTATGATAAAGACGCTTTAAATCTTGTAAATCCTCGGTAACCGTTATCTTAATTCTTGATGCCATTAATTCATAACGAATTAATCAGCTCTTTATTTTGTTAATTGGTATAAATATATCTTCCAACGATTCTTCGGTTGTTTCTATGTGGAATTGAAGCCCCAATACTTTTTTATTATAAACAAATGCCTGATTGGCACAACCCTCAGAAAAAGCTAAGTGGATGGCATTTGTTGGTAAATCGAACGTATCCCCATGCCAATGGAACACTTTAGTTGTTTTGGGTGCATCGAAAAACAATTCGTTAGTTGCCGCATTTTCGGTGAAGTGTATATCAAACCAACCTATCTCTTTTTCTTTATTCGGATAAACCCTTGACCCCAATGCTTCCGCTATCAATTGCGAGCCAAGGCATACGCCCACCACTGTTTTTCCTGCCGCAATGGCTTGTTTTATAAATTGCTTTTCTCCGGCTAGCCATTCAAATTTATCCTCATCATACACACCCATCGGCCCACCCATTACTATCAGCCAATCAATTTCATCAATCGCTGGATAGGAAAATGCTTCATAATATTTGATTGCACTCAATGAATGTCCATTCATCAAAACCCATTCTTCTATACTTCCCAATCCTTCAAAATCCACGTGTTGCAGGTAATGTATCCTTAAATTTCCCATAATTATTTGTTTATTGCAATGATAATTGATTGATATGATATCCCATATGCAAATAGTGAGAATTTTATTCCCATGGACAACTAATCATCTTCTGACAATAACTAACAGGGTTTCCCGACAAAAAAGCTAATTCTAAGGCAATCTTAGACAGATTCGCACCTTTAAATTAGTCTATCTGCCATTTTTGCACTAAAAAAGGTGATGGCATAATGATTGAACAAATGGATTCAAAATAAAACATTATGGGCAAGATAATTGGAATAGATTTAGGAACAACCAACAGTTGCGTTTCCGTTATGGAAGGCAACGAACCAGTGGTGATAGCCAACGAAGAAGGAAGGAGAACGACCCCTTCGATAGTTGGATTTTTAAAGAATGGTGAACGTAAAGTAGGTGATGCCGCAAAACGTCAGGCAATCACTAACCCACAAAACACGATTGCTTCTGTGAAGCGTTTTATGGGCCGCCGTTTTGATGAAGTGACAGAAGAAATTACCCATTGGGGATATAAAGTAGTTAAAGGTGACAATAATACAGTGCGTGTTGACATAGACGGACGTTTGTATACACCACAAGAAATATCTGCAATGGTTTTGCAGAAGATGAAGAAAACTGCCGAAGATTATTTGGGTGTGGAAGTGACAGAAGCTGTTATCACTGTGCCTGCTTACTTTAACGATGCTCAACGTCAGGCTACAAAAGAAGCTGGCGAAATTGCAGGTTTGACAGTTAAACGTATCGTAAACGAACCTACTGCCGCTGCATTGGCTTATGGTTTGGATAAGAAACATGCCGACCAAAAGATTGCAGTATTTGACCTTGGTGGTGGTACTTTCGATATATCCGTTCTTGAATTGGGCGATGGTGTATTTGAGGTAAAATCTACAAATGGTGATACACACTTAGGTGGTGATGACTTTGATAAAGTAATCATGGATTGGTTGGCTGCTGACTTTAAAGCAGAAGAAAACATTGATTTACGCAAGGATCCAATGGCTTTGCAACGTTTGAAAGAAGCTTCTGAAAAGGCTAAGGTTGAATTGAGTTCTTCTACAGAAACAGAAATAAACCTTCCATATATCACTGCTGTTGATGGCGTACCTAAGCACTTGGTTAAGAAATTGACACGTGCTAAGTTTGAAGCTTTAGCTGATAATTTATTTGCTCGTTGCTTGAAACCTTGCGAAGCTGCATTGAAAGATGCTGGTTACAGTGTTTCTCAAATTGATGAAGTTATCTTGGTTGGTGGTAGTACACGTATCCCTAAAGTGCAAGACTTAGTTGAAAAATTCTTTGGTAAGAAACCACACAAGGGTGTTAATCCTGATGAAGTTGTTGCAATTGGTGCTGCTATTCAAGGTGGTGTTTTGACTGGAGAAGTAAAAGATGTATTGTTGTTGGATGTTACTCCGCTTAGCTTGGGTATCGAAACAATGGGCGGTATCATGACAACCATGATTAATAGCAACACGACCATTCCTACCAAGAAAACAGAAGTTTATTCAACAGCAAGCGATAACCAACCAGGTGTACAAATTCATATTCTTCAAGGTGAAAGGCCAATGGCTTCTCAAAACAAGAGTTTGGGTATGTTCAACTTGGATGGTATTCCACCAGCACCAAGGGGTGTTCCTCAAATTGAAGTAACTTTTGATATTGATGCAAATGGTATGCTTCATGTAAGTGCAAAGGATAAGGGTACTGGTAAGGAACAAAAAATTCGTATCGAAGCAGGTAGTGGTTTGAGCAAAGAAGAAGTTGAAAAAATGAAAGCTGAAGCTAAAGCCAACGAAGCAACTGATAAAGAAGCTCGCGAAAGAGTAGAAAAAATTAATGCTGCTGATAGTTTGATTTTCCAAACTGAAAAACAATTCAAAGAGTTTGGAGATAAGGTTCCTGCTGATAAAAAAGCACCAATCGAATCAGCTTTGGCAAAATTGAAAGAAGCACACAAGAATCAAGATATTCCTTCAATAGACAAAGCAATGGAAGAATTGAATGCTGCTTGGACTGCTGCAAGTGAAGAGATATACAAAGCACAAGCTGCTGGTGGAGCACAACCTCAAGATGGCGGACATCAAGGTGAAGCTCACCAAGATTCAAACGAAACTGTAACCGATGCAGAATTTGAAGAAGTAAAATAGAAGTTTAAGGGTGAATTAGGGTGAATAAAAAAAGCCTCAGCAGATTTGCTGGGGCTTTTTTATTGTTTCATCTGTCCATTTTGTAAGGGTTTAGCCCAAAATAATGTCCGATACATTGAAGATTATGTCTGATACAACGAAGATTATATCCGATACATTAAAAATCATGTCTGATACAGCCGAGATTACATCTGATACATTGAAGATTATATACAATACAACCAAGATTACATCCGATACATCCAAAATTATATCTGATACGAGTAAGATTATATCCGACACATTGAAGATTACATTCGATACAGCAAAGATTTTTATATGAATTTCACAAAAGATGGGTAAAAGGAAGTTTTGGGGATGGGAAAGGGTTTTATACTTTAGCAAGAAAGGACAGTAGAAGAATAGAATACTATTATTCAACCGCCTTCACCACATGATGTTTCCCCAACAGCATAAACTTCTTGCTTTGTTCAATGGCATCCATCACTTGTTCCAAAATCTCTTCGGTCGAACTCTCGTAATCAATAACCAAAGGAGCCTTGAAACGAACGGTTAGCAAAGAACCTTTCTTCTTAAAAGTCAACCCTTTCTTTGTAAAGGCACGCCAAAATCCATTGATAACTACCGGTACTACAATTGGCTTATTGTTTTTGATGATATAGGCTGTCCCCTTTCTTCCCGGTGCAAAAGGTGTTGTTGTTCCTTGCGGAAAAGTAATTACCCAGCTAGTTTCTAAGGCATCGTTTATCTTTCTGGTATCGGAAGGGTCTAGTCCACGCCTTACCTCTTTTCCTTCTGCACGCCAAGTTCTTTTCACAGTCAATGCGCCTGCAAGAATAAATAGACGACTTATCCAACTACCTCGCATTGTTTCTTCTGCTGCTACGTAATATAAATTGGTAATTGGAAACAACAAATAATACGGTAGCCCAAGTCTATTTTCTTTACGCCACTTTACAGCACAAAAAATGTGTATGAATGCAATTACGTCAGCAAAATAAGTCTGGTGATTACTTACAAAAAGTACATTATGCTTAGGGAGATTCTTGATATGTTCAGTTCCTGAAATCTTTATCTTATTGACAATCACAAGCCCAGGATAAGTAATGAATCCTGCAATGGTGTATATAAGTGAACGGACTATTTTAAAGTGCTTGAGTTTATCTGTCAAATTCATTCTTCTCGTTAGTTTCAAAAATGTACAAGTGACTGCAATATAATGGAATGAGGTTAATAAATAAAAAAGGGGAACCATTTTATAGGTTCCCCTTCAACAAATCTTTATTTAAATGTTATATCATAGCTTCCAAAATAGAATGATCTTTTGTCTCTAAGATTGAATCTCCCATTAAGAATTCATCCACTTTTCTTGCACACTCCCTTCCCTCACTGATTGCCCAAACAACCAAGCTTTGCCCACGCCTGATATCACCTGCCGCAAATACCTTAGCAATACTTGTTTGGTATGCCTTCTCGGATGCTTTTACATTACCACGAGCATCTAATTCTATATCTAATTGCTCTAACAATCCTTCTTTTTGTGGGGATACAAAGCCCATTGCCAATAACGCTAATTCGCAAGGCAATTCCCTTTCACTTCCTGCTACCTCCACAAAGTTTGCAGGTCGGCCATCCTCGGTTATCTTCCATTCAAGGTCAACTACTTTTAAAGCTTTCAGGTTACCATTAGCATCACCAATAAATTCTTTTGTAGCAATTGCCCAGTGGCGGTCTGCACCTTCCTCATGGGAAGAAGTAGTTTTTAATACCATTGGATACGTTGGCCAAGGCATAAAAGGTGTCCTACTTGAAGAAGGTTTAGGCATCAATTCAAACTGTGTAACTGATTTTGCTCCATGACGGTTACTTGTTCCAACGCAGTCACTACCAGTATCACCACCACCTATTACAACCACATTCTTACCCGTAGCCCTAACTTCTTTTTGCAAAATATTACTTTCAATATTTGCATAAGCATAAGGGTCAATCCCTGATACGTTCTTATTATTTTGTTTTAAGAATTGCATTGCAAAATAAACCCCATTCAATTCTCTGCCTGGCACTGGCAAATCCCTTGGAACCGTAGAGCCACCTGCCAAAACGATAGCATTATATTCCCTTAATAAATCACTTACATGAATATTCACACCCACATTTGAATGACATCTGAAAGTAATTCCTTCTTCTTCCATTACTGCAATACGCCTGTCAATTACGATTTTCTCCAATTTGAAATCAGGAATACCATAACGAAGCAACCCACCAGGCTTATCGTCTCTTTCAAAAACAGTAACTGTATGACCAGCATAATTCAATTGGGCTGCAGCCGCCAAACCAGCAGGTCCACTACCAACAACCGCTACTTTTTTGCCAGTACGCAAGTTTGGTTTACGTGGTTGCACAAACCCCTTCGCAAAAGCAATCTCAATGATATGTTTTTCTATTTCCTCAATAGCAACGGGAGGTTGATTAATTCCTAGTACACATGCACTTTCGCAAGGTGCCGGACAAATTCTACCTGTAAACTCAGGGAAGTTATTAGTACTTATTAAAATTTCGTAGGCTTCTTTAAAGTTGCCATCATACACTGCATCATTGAATTCAGGAATCACATTACCCAAAGGACAGCCACTATGACAAAAAGGAACCCCACAGTTCATGCAACGTGCTGATTGTTGCCCTAATTCCTTTTCAGTATAGTGAAATTCAAATTCTTTATAATCTTTCTTACGCTCCTCTGGTGAACGTTTTGCTGGTAGTGCTCTTGTAAACTCTAAAAATCCGGTTGGTTTGCCCATATCTGCTCTCCGAGTATTTTATTTGTTAATGAATGTTTGTTCTAGAAATATGAAGTTATAATTAACTAAAGCGAATCACATTTCATACTTCATATTTCATACTTATTTTGCTGCTTCGCTTTTAGTTGCATGGGATGCTTTACTAAGTAGTACCTTCTTGTAATCTTTAGGGAATACCTTTACAAAGTTCTTCAATTGATTATCAAAGTCATCCAAAACAAACTTAGCAACAGTACTACCTGTATATTCCAAATGCTTAGCTATAAGCGTTTTAAGTTCTTTTACATCATCTACTGAAACTGGATCAAGGTCTATCATTTCCATGTTGCAAGTTCCTGCAAAAGTTCCTTTCACATCATACACGAAAGCAATACCACCGCTCATTCCCGCTGCAAAGTTCCTACCCGTATCTCCCAATATTACTACTCGTCCGCCAGTCATATACTCACAGCCATGGTCGCCAACTCCTTCTACAACCACACTAGCACCCGAATTACGAACTGCAAACCTTTCACCAGCCTTACCACGAATAAAAGCCTCTCCATCGGTAGCTCCGTAGAAAGCTACGTTGCCAATAATGATATTATCTTCTGGTACGAATGTAGATTTCTTGGATGGATAAACAACCAATCTTGCACCACTTAAGCCTTTACCAAAATAGTCATTTGCATCACCTTCCAATTCCAATGTAACCCCTTTTGTATTGAATGCGCCAAAGCTTTGACCTGCTGTACCATTAAATTTAAAATGTATGGTATCTGGTGCCAGTCCAAGTGAACGATAACGTTTTGATATTTCATTGGACACAATTGTACCAACTGTCCTATCTGTATTTATGATATTAAATGTACCAGTTACTTTTTCTTGATTTTCCAAAGCAGGTTTAGCAGCTTCCAACAATTTCCAATCCAAAATATCTGCCATCATGTGATCTTGTTCCTCAGTATTATATAAACCTACATATTCATTTGCTGGCTCTTTATATAAGATTGGTGACAAGTCCAGTTTACTGTATTTCCAATGATTGATATTTTCTCTCGTTTGAAGGTAATCCGTTTGACCAATCATTTCATTTACAGTCCTGAAACCAAGTTCTGCCATTATCTCTCTTAGTTCCTCAACCATGAATTTAAAGAAATTAACCACATGGTCAGGATTCCCTTTAAATCTTTTTCTTAGTTCAGGATCTTGTGTTGCTACGCCAACCGGACAAGTATTCATGTGACACTTACGCATCATAATACAACCTTCTACAACCAATGCAGCAGTAGCAACGCCCCACTCTTCGGCTCCCAACAAAGCTGCGATAGCTATATCCCTACCAGTTTTCATTTGACCATCTGCTTGTACAACTACACGGCTACGAAGCTTGTTCTTCACCAATGTCTGATGTGTTTCTGCCAAACCAAGTTCCCAAGGTAAGCCTGCATGTTTGATAGAAGATACTGGAGAAGCTCCAGTGCCACCATCAAACCCTGCAATCAACACAACATCAGCTTTCGCTTTTGTTACACCCGCTGCAATCGTACCAACACCAGCTTTAGAAACTAGCTTTACACTAATCCTCGCTGCACGGTTAGCATTCTTTAAATCAAATATTAACTGCGCTAAATCTTCAATTGAATAAATATCGTGGTGAGGAGGTGGGGAAATCAATCCAACACCTGGTGTAGAATGACGCACTCGCCCTATCCAATCATCTACCTTATCACCCGGCAATTGTCCACCTTCTCCTGGTTTTGCACCTTGAGCCATTTTAATCTGCAACTCATCTGCCTCAGTCAGATACAAACTAGTTACACCAAATCTAGCCGATGCCACTTGTTTGATAGCACTCCTCATGCTATCACCATTTGGTAATCTTTCAAAGCGAAGTTCATCTTCACCACCTTCGCCCGTATTACTCTTTGCACCGAGACGATTCATCGCAATAGCAAGTGTACTATGTGCTTCGTGGGAGATAGAACCAAAACTCATTGCCCCTGTAGCAAAGCGTTTATATATTTTTTCCGCAGGTTCTACTTCATCGAGGGAAATAGATGGACGATTAGTTTTAAAATCCAACAAGCTTCTTAACGTGCAGGCCTTTTCACTCTGATCATTAACAGCTTTAGAGTATTTCTTGAATGTTGCATAATCATTCATACTAGTTGAATACTGCAACAAGTGTATCGTCTGAGGATTGAATAGATGAAATTCTCCTTTTCTTTTCCATTGATAAACGCCTCCAACTGAAAGTCTATCTACTGGTATTTCTTTTCTGCTGAATGCAAACTGGTGCTTAGCCAATGCCTCCTTAGCAATCTCATCCAACCCCATACCTTCAATACGGGAAGTTGCGCCAGTAAAGTATCTATCAACAACTGATTTGTTTAAACCAACTATTTCGAATATCTGTGCCCCTTGATAAGATTGCAAAGTTGAAATACCCATCTTGGAGAATACTTTAAACAACCCTTCACAAACAGCTTTGATATAGTTTTTCTTTAAGTAATCAGCATCTAAAGAAGTTTCCAATTTGCCATTCAACTTCATATCGCGTATGGTTGAAAGAGCTAGATATGGATTAATTGCCGTTACTCCGAAACCTAGTAAACAAGCAAAATGATGAACTTCCCAAACATCGCCAGCCTCGACTATAAGCCCTACTTGCCCACGATAATTCTTTCTAATCAAATGATGGTGCACTGCTGACACTGCCAACAAAGAAGGGATAGCAGCATGTTCGCTGTCTATTGCCCTATCGCTTAATATTATTACTTCAAATCCATCTTCTACAGCATCAGTCGCATATTTACAAAGCCTTGCCAAACCTCTTTCCAAAGAACCTGGCTTACCATCTGCCCTGAAATATGTCTGCAAAGTTTTAGCTTGGAAGATACCTGTATCTATACTCCTAATTTTCTCTAACTCGTGGTTGGAAAGCACAGGCTGCTTCAATGCCACACTATGACAAGCCAATGGATCTTCAACCAACAAGTTACCATTATTACCAGCAAATGTTACCAAACTCATCACTAACCTTTCCCTGATTGGATCAATTGGTGGATTGGTAACCTGCGCAAACAACTGCTTGAAATAGTTGCTCAAGTGTTGAGGTTGGTCACTCAAAATAGCCAACGGCGTATCTGTGCCCATAGAACCGATTGGTTCTTTACCATCTAAAGCCATTGGGGCAATGATAGTTTCCAAATCTTCGGTGGAATAACCGAATGCTTTTTGATATTTGAATATCATCTCATGCTCCAGATGAGTAAAAGAGATACGTGGTTCAGGCAATTCTTCCAACCTGATTTTATATTTATTCAACCATTCACCGTAAGGTTTTTGCCCGCAGATGGTTTGTTTCAATTCTTCATCGCTGATGATTCTACCTTCTTCCATATTAACGACAAACATCTTACCCGGTTGCAACCTGCCATTCTCGATGATGGTTGCAGGGTCAACAGGTAAAACACCCGATTCAGATGCCATGATTACACGGTCGTCATTGGTAACACAGTATCTTGATGGACGTAACCCGTTCCTATCGAGTGTTGCACCAATCATTTTTCCATCGGTAAAAGAGATAGAAGCTGGTCCATCCCAAGGCTCTTGGAAGGTAGCGTGAAACTCATAGAAAGCCTTCTTTATTGGATCCATCTTTTCAGCATTGTCCCATGCTTCTGGTATCAACATCATCATCACGTGTGGCAATGAGCGTCCACAAAGTGTCAATAGCTCTATTACATTATCTAAACAAGCACTGTCAGATTGACCTTCAAAGATGACGGGACAAAGCATATCCATTTCTTCTTTGGTGAAGTATGGAGACAAGAAACTACTCTCAGCGGTCTTTAGCCAGTTTACATTACCTTTTACGGTATTAATCTCCCCATTGTGGGCGATGTAACGGAAAGGCTGTGCCAATTTCCAAGAAGGGAATGTATTGGTTGCAAAACGGGAGTGAATCAATCCATAAGCACTCACCATTCTCTTGTCGCTAAGGTCTGGATAGTACCCACGAACTTGATTGCTGGTCAATTGCCCCTTGTAAACAACTGTTTTGTATGACAATGAAGCAATATAAAACCCTATTGCATCCTTTCTTATTGTATTATTGATGGTATGGCTGGCGTGGTTGCGCAATACGTACAACTTCCTTTCAAAAGCATCCACTTCACGGATATGGTCAGGACAAGCGATAAACACTTGTTCTATTTCTGGCTCTACAGACAATGCAGTAGGCCCAATGTTTGAAGTATTTACAGGCACCCTGCGATAACCCAATATATCAAATCCCAACTTCTCAGCGGTACGGTTAAAGATGTCCCTGCACTCTTCCCTTAGTCGCATATCCTTAGGGAAAAACAATACACCCACACCATATTTACCATACGCAGGTAGATGAATCCCCATCTTCACACATTCGTCAAAGAAGAATTCGTGCGTGGTTTGAATGGCAATACCGGCACCATCGCCCGTATTGTTTTCGCAGCCACAGGCACCACGGTGTTCCATGTTTTCTAAGATGGTCAATGCATCAGAGATTATTTGATTTGATTTGTTGCCTTTTATGTTAGCAACAAAGCCAATACCACATGAATCATGTTCGAAAGAGGAGTCGTAAAGACCAAGATTACTTGCCATTAAGTCGTATAAATTAATTAAATAAACAATAGTTTTTCACTAGCGCAAGCAGACCGAAGCAGCCAAAGATAATTAAAGAAACCGTTTTTAACAATAGATTGTTTAAATTGACAAAAAAGAGTGGTCATAAATGAGTAGAGGTTAGTTGTTAGAACTACTTTTTCTAACAACCAACCCCTACTTAAAGCACTTTTATATCAACTATCAATTGTAAATTATCAATTGATTTCCGCTTGCATTACCATCCATAGTTTGAATACGCAGATGACAAACCCCTTTTAAACCTAACAGGTCTTCAAGACCTGTCAGGTTTGGGTAACACCCTATTCCTTCACAAACCCAATTCCACTCACCTCGCCATCCATAGTTTGAACACGCAGATGATAAACCCCTGCCGCTAAACCACTCACAGACAATACAGGATTAGTAGCATCTTTCAATGAAACAATCTTCACCACTCTTCCCATATTATCAATCACTTGTACAGATGCAATATGACTTCCTTTGATAGTGGCTACGTCCCTTGCTGGGTTGGGTACTACGGTAAACGGTAATCGGTCAACGGTAAACTGCACTGAAACGACCTTACTGTAAGAAGACCCCCCATCCTTATCTACACTCTCCAACCTATAGTAGTTGATGCCATTGGCAGGGTTGTTATCTGTATAAGTATAACTATTTGCCCCACTGCCTATTGCTTGTACATTTCCAATGTCTTTGAAGGAACTACCATCTGTGCTGTGTTGGATGATAAAGTGGCTAGTGTTTAGTTCGGTGGCGGTGTGCCAGTAAAGTGCTATTTGTTTATCTACTGGTTTAGCAGAAAAATCAAGTAAGGTAACTGGTAAAGTGCAGCTACTTAAAAATATTTGTGAACCACAAATTACATCCGGCTTACCATCGCCATCCATATCAGCTAACTGAATAGTATAGGCAGGTAAAGTCCATGCACCACCTAAATCTGTAAAAGAAATACTATCCGGAGTACAGTTATTTAAGGTCACTTCAAAATTAAAAAAAGAATTTACAATTGAATATTGATAATCAGAAGTTAAATAAACAATATCTGGCTTCCCGTCGCCATCAATATCGGCAATTGCAAATCCGTGAAATAAAGCACCTTCATTCCCATCCCCATCCCCAACACCTGTTCCATTGCCAGCAAGTTGAGGTAAGTTAAATGAAATGGAACCGCTTGCGCTTGTATTTTTTAGGATATATACTCCAGTTATCAATTCTTCGAAGATGGCTCCTTTAAATCCTAGAGCGATATCAGTCTTACCATCCCCATCAAAATCACCTAATTCAATTTGATCAATTTCTTGTATTTGTGGAAGAGGTAATGAAAATGTTGATAATGATAATTCTACTGGTTTAGCAAATGAAATACCCTTACTTTTTGTAGTATTCTTAATAACCCATACACCTGCACCTCCCAAGGAAGAGACTATAATATCTGGTTTTTCGTCTCCATTTATGTCGGCTACCTTAATTGTGTAAATGTTCTCAATTGGAATCTTAAAATCAATTTCTTTTCCAAATTCAATGCTATCACCATTACCTATGTTTTTAAATATTGCAAATACTGAATCATTTGTATTAATATCAGTTATAATTATATCTGGCTTACCATCGCCATCAAAATCTGCTATAACAGCACTGCCTGCCTGAAAACTAGTAATCAAAGAAGTCTTTGTAAAGGATATGTCACCTGGAATACTTTCATTTTTCAGGATAAAAATAGTATCGCCAACGGCAGATAGTATATCCAACTTGCCATCACCATTTAAGTCTCCATCGGTTAAATAAGTTGCATTGCTGCCAATACCATTATATGTCATACCCATTGCCTCGGAAAACATCCCAGAATTGCTTGTATTCAGTTTAATATATAATGAGTCAGAAATATTAGCCATATCTACCCTTCCATCACCGTCATAATCCCTCGCTACAAATGGATTGTTATTGTAAAACACAGAATCTATCGGTGTTCCAAAGGTTAATGAACCATTGGTGCAACTTGTAAAAGAGGGTGTGAAGAACCCACCTGAATATCCTGTAAGATTATTCACAGAAACTGTAATCTGACTGTAAGAAGCACCAATAGGCACACTAACTTTGAGTGAAGTACCCGTTGCCGAAACAACATTGCCAGTTACATTGCCAAAGCGGACGAAATTATTGGAGGGAGTTGTACTAAAGTTTTTGCCATTAATCGTAATAGTATCTCCTACTCTAGCAAAAGTGGGTGAAAAAGAAGTAACAACAGGTTGGGAAATACATTTTACACAAATAAGTAAAAGGAATAAAAAGAGGAGTCGAAATGTTTTCATGTGGCATTTTTATTTTTAATTAATTTGTTTTTTCAAATGTAGGATATAAAAACAAATTAAGTTGCTGCTTTTGATTAGAATATTCCCTGAATAATGATTTATTTGATTTGTGTGATTGATATTTCAAGGAAGGCTTCGCTTGAAGCGAAGCCTTCCTTGCGGCTAGGTAGTCTGAATCAGGATTAAAGGATTTTAAGATTTGTAAGATAAGCTTAGGGTATAATCCTTTTTAATCATTCAATCCTACAAATCATGGTTCAGATAAACAACTGTAGAGACAAGGCAATGCCTTGTCTCTACGCATAAATTGCAACCCACCATTTTTGATCAGTTTTCTCTGGAATGACTGCAATAAAACATCCCGAATGTTGCAACTTTCGGGATGTTGGCAGCACACTTTATAAATCAATCATCAACTTCACGGATTGTAAGGCAAGTGACGCGACTTGCCCTATGTTTCGCGTCACTCGTGTGGCAAGTGACGCGACATGCCCTATGTTTCGCGTCACTCGTGTGGCAAGTGACGCGACATGCCCTATGTTTCGCGTCACTCGTGTGGCAAGTGACGCGACTTGCCATACGTTTCGCGTCACTCGTGTGGCAAGTGACGCGACTTGCCCTACGTTTCGCGTCACTCGTGTGGCAAGTGACGCGACTTGCCCTACGTTTCGCGTCACTCGTGTGGCAAGTGACGCGACTTG
>Ga0164296_1004147_pt1 | contig 13289 bp, 16 predicted proteins | sample GEODES057metaG_FD_113533 | JGI IMG/M metagenome (GOLD analysis project Ga0164296, IMG submission 113533) | Dystrophic lake water microbial communities from Trout Bog Lake, Wisconsin, USA - GEODES057 metaG | ecosystem: Environmental > Aquatic > Freshwater > Lake | place: USA: Trout Bog Lake...
CGTGACAGCATTTTATCAACGATTCCAATGCTCTTTTCGGCACTGTAGCGGCTTTTTGGCGGTTCTGACCGGGAAGGGGAACGGGTTTGTGCCGTTCCTTGTCCCAGCCGCCGGTTCCGCGCCCTTCATTTTCGACGGCCCGGCGGGATGGAAAGTGCTGGTCAAAATGCCTTTCCAATGATAGGTTACATGTAACTATTCCTTGGAGATATGGTCATGGCTACTGCATCAAGCCCCAAGCCGTCGCGCGTGAAGGTGCGCGAGCATCGCGAGCGGTTGCGCGGCCAGGGCCTGCGCCCGATCCAGATATGGGTACCAGACGTCCGCGCGCCCGCCTTCCGCTCGGAGGCGCACCGCCAATCGCTGGCCGTGGCCACCAGCCCCCATGCTTCCGAAGATCAGGCGTTCATCGACGCGGTGTCCGCTATCGATTTCGAAGAAGGCGGCGATGAATGAGGCGGGGCGATATCTGGACCGTATCCGGCGGCAAGGACTATGCGGGCAAACCGCGCCCCGTCGTCATCGTGCAGGACGATAGCTTTGACGGTACTGACTCCATCACCATCTGCGCCTTCACCACGGATGAGACCGACGCGCCGCTGTTCCGACTGCCGGTGGAGCCGAACGAGCGGAACGGCTTGCGCACCGAATGCCGCATGATGGTGGACAAGATCACCACCGTCCCCAAGTCGAAGATCGGCGTGCGCGTCGGCAGGCTCGATGACGAGGATATCCTGCGCCTCAATCAGGCCGTGCTGGTGTTCCTTGGACTGGCGGTTTCACCAAGGGTGAGCCGGGAGGGGTGACAAGGAATGCCGCTGAACGTACCCTGGCGTAGAATTGGGCCATTCTGTTTGTCGACATTCAGCGCGATCCTGCCGGTATGTCCCGACCCCGCGCCCAACATAGAAATACCCATCGCGAGAACGTCGCTCTCGGAGTTCTCCCCGGCGATCTTTTCATCCAGGCCGAGCCTTGGCCGCGCATTGGCCGCCCGGTCAAACACGATTTGGAGACCTGGCGCGTCATCGACGATTGGCCCGCGCGTGTCCCGGTCACGGATGCTGAGGTCGATATATTCGAGGCGTGGTTCGGCGACCTGTTCGACGAGCTATTCGAGCCAGACAAATGAAGTGAGGAGACTGACGTCATGATCGTGCCCCAAATCCATATTCAGGGGCGCGCCGCGCTCTACTTGCGCGTCTCGACGGCGCGCCAGGCCGAGCACGATGTCTCCATCCCCGATCAGCGCCGGCAGGGTGAAGCCTATTGCGCTGCGCGTGGCTACCGGCTCGTCGAGACTTACGTCGAGCCGGGTGCGTCGGCGACGAATGACCGCCGTCCCGAGTTCCAGCGGATGATCGAGGCCGGGACGCAAAAGCCCGCCGCCTTCGACGTGGTCGTGGTTCACAGCTTCTCGCGGTTCTTCCGTGATCATTTCGAGCTTGAGTTCTATGTGAGGAAGCTCGCCAAGAACGGCGTCAGGCTGGTCTCCATCACCCAGGAGATGGGTGACGATCCGATGCACGTCATGATGCGCCAGATCATGGCCTTGTTCGACGAGTATCAGTCCAAGGAAAACGCCAAGCACGTTCTCAGGGCCTTGAAGGAGAATGCGCGCCAGGGCTTCTGGAACGGCTCGCTGCCGCCGATTGGCTACCGCGTCGTCGCCGCCGAGCAGCGCGGGGCAAAGGTCAAGAAGAAATTGGAGATCGACCCGCTGCATGCCGACACGGTGCGGCTGATCTACCGCCTTGCCTTGGAGGGCGACGGCACGAGCGGTTGCATGGGCGTGAAGACCATCACCTGTTATCTCAACCAGCACCGCATCTTCACCCGCGACGGCGGACGCTGGGGGATCGGGCAGGTTCACCGCATCCTGACCAGGCCCACCTATATCGGCCGCCACGAGTTCAACAAGCGAAGCAAGACCAAGGAATTAAAACCCGCCACCGAAGTCATCGCGGTGCCGGTTCCCGCGCTTATCGACCAAGCGACCTTCGATGCCGTGCAGGCGCATCTGCGTTCCCGCAACCCCAAGGTCACGCCCGCCCGCGTCGTCAGCGGACCTACCCTTCTTACCGGCATTTGCTTCTGCGCCGGTTGCGGAGGCGCGATGACGCTGCGCACAGGCAAAGGCGGGCGCTATCGCTACTACACCTGTTCCATCAAGGCCCGCCAAGGCGAGACCGGCTGCAAGGGCCGCTCGATCCCGATGGAGAAACTGGACAACCTCGTCGCCGGACACATCGAGGAAAGACTGCTTGCACCCGAGCGGCTGGAAGAGGTTCTCGCCGCCGTTCTCGACCGCCGCCAGGAGCGGGCCGAGCGCAGGCACGAGCATATCGCCGAATTGAACAAGCGCGCAGCGGAGACCGGCCTGCGGCTCAAGCGGCTCTACGATGCCATCGAGTCCGGCGTCGCCGATCTGGACGACCCGGCGCTGAAGGAACGTGTTTGCGGCCTGAAGGCTACTCGGGATCAAGCGCAGGTCGACGCCGAGCGCGCGGCCGCCACGCTGGAAAGTTCAGGACAGGCGATCACCCCAGCCATGCTCAGGAAATTCGCCAGGACCGCCCGCGAGCGGATCAGGATCGACGGTGGCGGCTATCGCCGCGACCACCTGAGGGCGCTGGCCCAGCGCGTCGAGGTCGCGGACGGCGAGGTCCGCATCATGGGGTCGAAGGGCGATCTGCTCAGAACCCTCGCCGCCGCTTCAGGCGTGAAATCGGCGGCTGGCGGCGTTCGCAGTTCTGTTCTGAATTGGCGGAGAGGGTGGGATTCGAACCCACGGTACCCTCACAGGTACGACGGTTTTCAAGACCGGTGCCTTCAACCGCTCGGCCACCTCTCCCCGTTTTCAATCATATACTGGCCTCTGCCCGCATTTGCCGCATCGAAGACCCCTGCCCGCGCATCTGCCTATCATGGCCAAGGCAGCTTACAATGAACGTAGCCCGAAAGACACCGACGACCCATTGACGACCCCGAACCACAAGCCGAACAGTTTTGAGAACACGCTGGCCAGCGCCCGCACCACCATGCTCTTCAGTGAAATCGTCACGTTGGCGGTGGATAGTTTCCGCGCCAGCAAGGTCCGCTTTCTGCTCACCATGCTGGGCATGGTCATCGGCTCGGCCTCCATCATTCTCGTCGTCACCATCGGACTCACCGGCACGCAGTACGCGCTCTACCTGCTCGACAGCATCATGCCGAACTCGGTCGAACTCACCTGGGCCGGCGGCACCACACCCGGCCCGGCCAACACCATCACGCCCGACTATCTGACGCGCGACGATCTGGCCGCTGTGGTCGACCGCGTACCGCACATCATTGCCGCATCGCCGGTGCTGGAGATGCGCGATCGCATCAGCATGCCGGGCGGCGTTGTTCATGACATTCTCTGCCTGGGCGTTGCGCCGCAATTCAAAATCGTCCGCAACCTTACCATCGTCACCGGCCGTTTTTTTGACGATGAAGATGCAAGCACCCACGCCAAAGTTGCCGTCGTCACCGAACCTTTCGCCAAAGCCATGTATGGATCCGATGAAGCCGCCGTCGGCAATACGGTTTCACTCAGCGGAATTCCCTTCACCGTCATCGGCACCTTCAAAGAAAGCATTGACACCTACGGCCAGACGGAAATCGATCTGCAGACCATTCTGATTCCCTACGAAGTCGCCACGTACTTTACCGGCACCGACACGGTGAAGGAGATGTACTTCAAGATGGAAAGCCGCGACGATGTCATTCCCGGCTCAAAAGAAATCGTTTCCGTGGTGCATTCGCGCCATCGCCCCAACACGGCCTTCAACGTCTTCACCATGACGCAGATGTTGTCCGTGGCCGCTCGCCTGTTGAACGGACTCACCATCGTGCTTGCACTCACCGCCGCCATCACGCTTATCGTCAGCGGCGTCGGCATCATGAACAGCATGCTGGCCAACGTGCAGGCGCGCGTTCATGAAATCGGCATCCGCAAAGCACTCGGTGCCACATCGCGTGAGATACGCATGCAATTCCTTGTCGAAGCGGTTTTCATTTCCTTCAGCGGCGGTCTGGTTGGAACCATCCTCGGCCTGTCAGTGCCTATCTCCGTGAATCTCTTCACGTCCTTCACCATTCCCATATCGCCGTGGTCCGCAGTGATTGCACTCTCCACCTCGGTCGTCGTCGGCGTGGTCTTCGGCACACTGCCGGCCAATCGTGCCGCGCAGCTCGATCCGGTGGAAACTCTCAAATACGAATAGGGATTTTTTGTCTGGCGCGTTACATCACCAGCGCAAGTTTTTCCAACTCATCGCCCAGGCATGCCACACTGCAGCGGCTGCCTTCCATGCGCGCCATCGCTTCATGCGCGCTCTCGCGGGAGACACCATAGCCGCGGCTGGAGAGAAACAGGCTCACCATCTCCGCCGCCTGCCAGCTGTCCAGACCAGAAAGCTGCAGGTCTTCGCGCAGGCTCTGCAATTCCAGTTCGTTGAACTTCTCGCTGAACTTCGCCATGGCTGCTCCCCTCGCTCTGGTCCCGCTGCTCAACACACTTGAGTATTAGACGCAGGAATTCCGCCTCGGTTGCATCGTTTCTTCCCCGTTACCGGCCCGCTGGAGAGATTTACGCGGAAACCTGCCATCGGGTTCCATCACGCTTCTCCTGCGGCCCCACTGCTATCAGTGGGATAATACAGTTGTGCCTTGCACCACAGGCCGACCTACAACCATGAGTACATCCAGCCCAGCAAAAATTCTCGACGGCAACGCCATCGCCGCAGAAATCAAGTCAGAAGTAGCCGCAGAAGTCAGCCATCTCACCGCGCAGGGTCTGCGTCCCGGCCTTGCCGTCGTCCTCGTCGGCTCCGTCGCCGCTTCGCAGATTTATGTCCGCAGCAAAGTGCGCGCCTGCGAGCAACTCGGCATCTTCAGCGAAATGCTCACGCCGCCGGAATCCGTCTCCACCGATGAACTCATCGCCATCGTCGAGCAGCTCAACGTGCGCGATGAGATCGACGGCATCCTCGTCCAGCTTCCGCTGCCTTCACATGTCGATACAAAACGCGTGCTCGATGCCATCTCGCCGGCCAAAGATGTCGACGGCCTGCATCCGGTCAACGCTGGTCGACTCATCACCGGTCGCCCTGCACTCGCGCCCTGCACACCCGCCGGCGTGATTGAGATTCTCAAACGCAGCCATCTCCCCATGGCCGGGCAGAATGCCGTCATCGTGGGCCGCAGCGACCTTGCCGGCAAACCCGCCGCCGTTCTTCTGCTGCAGCAGAATGCCACCGTCACCATCTGCCACTCGAAGACGCGCGACCTCGCCCACCACACTCGCCATGCAGATATTCTCGTCGCCGCCATCGGCGTCCCCGGATTCATCACGCCGGAAATGGTCCGCCCCGGCGCCGTGATGATTGATATCGGAATCAACCGCATTAGCGACCGCGCGGAGTTTGAAAAATATTTCGACGGCGACAAAGCGCGTGAAGAAAATTTCACCGCCAAGGGCTACACCATCGTCGGCGATATTCATCCCGCCGCCTTCGCGCTCTCCAGCGCCTACACCCCGGTTCCGGGCGGAGTCGGCGCACTCACCATCGCCATGTTGATGGTCAACACTGTGCACGCTGCGCGCATGCGTCGCGGCCAGTCGCTCCAACCCTTCACCGGTGCCGGTCGCTGATGCTGCGCGTCGGCCTCACCGGCGGTCTCGGCAGCGGCAAATCCACCATTGCCGATATGTTCGCCGCGCTCGGTGCGCACGTCATCAAGGCAGACACAGTCGCGCGTGACCTGATGCACCCAGGCGAGGATGTATTCGACAAAATCGTCGCCCGCTTCGGCTCTGAAATTCTCTCCCCCACGGGCGAGATTGACCGCCCCAAACTTGCGCAAATTGTTTTCGCCGGGGAAGGTTCTGAACAGCGCCTCGACCAACTCAATGCCATCGTGCATCCGGCCGTCATCGCCGTGCAGATGGACTGGCTTACGCAGATTGCCGAATCGCATCCCCACGCCGTCGCCATCGTTGAGTCTGCGCTGATTTTTGAAAGCGCCTACGCCGACAGTAAACGCAGCTTCCATCGCATACTACTTGTGGTTGCGCCCGATGAAGTTAAAGTTGCCCGGTTCGTCTCCCGCACTCTCGCCGGCCGCACCGTATCTCCGCAGGAGCAAGCCGCACTCGAAGCCGACGCACGCCAACGCCTCTCGCACCAGATTCCCGATGCAAAAAAAGCGCCGCGCTGCGACTACATCCTCGACAATTCTGGCTCGCTGGAAAATCTGCAGCAGCAGGTGCGCAGGATTTTCGTTGAACTCTGCGAACTGGCGCGGGAGCACTGATTCCCTTCGCCGCCACGCCGCGTCTATATTCCGGTGAAAAATTTTCTGCCGTGTCTGGATAAAATATAGACAGGCTGGTTTCAGGTCGGCAATCCGGGCCGTCCCGCCAACAGATTGAGGTGCACTCATGAATCTTCGTCGTCTACTGCTGGTGATATTTTTCGTCGGCGGTTTTATGTATCTCACTTCGGCCTCGCTGCCCAGCGGCTTCCTGTCGCATTGGCTGCACCTGCCCGCCGGCAACAATCTCTTCACTCATACGTTGGGCAGTGGTGTGGAGCTGACCGAAGCCAACGCAGCCCCCGCCTACGATGCCGAAGAGCAGAACAACATCAGTGTCTACAAAAAAGCGCTGCCCTCGGTTGTCAACATCACTTCGCACGCCGTTGCTTTTGATTTTTTCTACGGCCCCGTGCCGCAAGAAGGTCAAGGCTCCGGATTCATTCTCGATAAAGAAGGCCACATCCTCACCAACAACCACGTCATTGCAGACGCGCAACAGGTTGAGGTCACGCTCTACGACAAACACAAGTTCAAGGCAAAAGTGATTGCGGTGGACAAGGCCCACGACCTCGCACTCATCCAGATCAACGCGCCCAACCTGGTGCCCGCCGTGCTGTCAGACTCCAGCAACATCACCGTTGGTCAGAAGGTTTACGCCATCGGCAATCCCTTCGGCCTCAGCGGCACCATGACCACCGGCATCATCAGCGCCATCCGTTCTTTCTACGGACCCAATCGCACACCAATTGACAACGCCATTCAGACCGACGCCGCCATCAATCCCGGCAACTCCGGCGGCCCGCTGCTCAACTCACGCGGCGATGTCATCGGCATCAACACCCTCATCGCTTCCAACGGCGCCGACCAAAGTTCCGGCATCGGCTTCGCCATTCCCATCAACACTGCCAAAGCCGTGCTCGATGATTTTTCCCGCTATGGCCGCGTTCGCCGGCCCTCGCTCGGCATTGTGCCGCTTTCCATCGGCCCCGATTTGGCCGAACAAATGGGGCTGGTGGCCAACTACGGCGTACTGATTGAGCGCACCCTGCCCGGCGGCGCCGCAGAACACGCCGGCCTGCATGGCGGCACGCAAAAGGCCTACCTCGGCAACACGCCGATTTACGTCGGCGGCGATCTGGTCGTCGCCATTGACGGTCAGGAAATTGCCAACGCACAGGATCTGGAAGCCGTGATGGACGCCCACCGCACCGGCGACACCGTCACCGTCACCGCCTTCCGCGGTCGCAAACGTATGGACGTCACCGTCACCCTCTCCGACTCCAAATCCGAGACCACCCTGTAGCCGGTTTCTGCATCCAATCTTTGAGCATCTTTTCAACCAAACAAATTGCAGCTACTATGAATCAGCAAACTGTATTTCTTTCAGAGAATACTCTCCGAGATTCTGCCGCTGATTCTGACCCAGGGTTATACAGATACAGAAAGTTCCCACGTAGAGGAGTCACCTGTGCCGTGAACGCATTACTGGCTGAATTGCATGAAGAATTTTAGTGAGGGTGCTTTTTATGTCACATTGGACCACTCAGCAGATTGAATCGCAAAAGGGCAGAACAGCCGTAGTCACCGGAGCCAACAGCGGCATCGGTTTGCATACCGCCAGTGGACTCGCCGGTGCCGGCGCGCACGCCATCCTCGCCTGCAGAGACACCAGCAAAGCCGCCGCCGCCGCGGAAATAATCCTCGCCAAGCATCCTTCCGCCAGCGTGGCCATTGCCACACTCGATCTTGCCAGCCTCGCCTCGGTACGCGAATTCGCAGAACAAATCTGCTCCAACCACGGTCAGCTCGATATCCTCGTCAACAATGCCGGCGTCATGGCCTACCCCACGCGCCGCGCCACAGCCGATGGTTTTGAAATGCAGTTCGGCACCAATCACCTCGGCCACTTCGCTCTCACCGGCCTGCTGATGCCCGCGCTACTCGCCGCGCCCAGCCCGCGTGTGGTCACCGTCAGTTCCATCGCGCACAAGCCCGGCCGCATGCACTTCGACGACATCAACTGGGAGCATCAATACGCAGCCTGGCCGGCCTATCAACAATCCAAACTCGCCAATCTGTTGTTTGCGCTTGAGCTTTACCGCCGTGCAGAACAATCCGGCAGCAAGCTCATCAGCGTCGCCGCACACCCCGGCGTTTCCTACACCAACATTGTGAAGAACGGCCCCGGCGCCAATGGACTGAAAGCCACCGTTCTCGGCCTGCTTGGCCCGGTCATCATGCAGCCGGACTGGCAGGGCGCGTTGCCGAGTCTCTTCGCCGCAACTGACAACGGCCTGAACGGCGGCGAGTACATCGGCCCCGACGGCTGGCTGGAGTGGCGCGGCTACCCAACGCTGGTCAAGCCCGAGCCGCACGCGCTGGATGAAGTCTCCGCCCTGCAGTTGTGGGATATTTCCGAATCGCTCACCGGCGTCACCTACCCGCCGCTCGCATAAATTTTTCTTGATGTAAATTAGCCGCGCAGTACGTAACGCTGTCCGCGGAACTCATATTCGCCACTCAACACGCGCGCAATCGCATCGGTGTATGCAGTGTGTTCCTGCTCCAGAATGCGATCGGCCAGTGTGTGTTCGTCGTCGGCATCCAGCACCGGCACCACGCGTTGCAGAATAATGCAGCCGTGGTCCAGTTCCTCATCCACAAAATGCACCGTGCAGCCGGAGACTTTTACGCCGCCTTCCAGCGCCTGCCGTTGCGCATCCAGCCCGGGGAAACTCGGCAGCAGCGAGGGATGAATATTCAGGATGCGGTTGCGAAACGCCGCCACAAACTTCGCGCTGATCAGCCGCATGTATCCCGCCAGACAAACCAGGTCCACTTCGTGCTGCTGTAGTGTGGCGATGATTTCCGCATCATGCTCTGCGCGTTTGCGGCCGTTGGCTTCAATGGCCACTGCCGTCAATCCCAACTCTCGTGCCGCTGCCAGTCCCGGCGCCGCCGCTCGGTTGGAAATGACCACGGCAATCTCAGCGCCGCGCAACCTTCCCTCGGCGATGGCTTTTGCAATCGCAAGAAAGTTGGAGCCGCGTCCAGAGAGAAGAATCCCAATGCGCTTCATAATTATTTTCGCTTAGCGGTAGATGACTTCCGGCCGCGTACCGCGACCCACATTGCCAATCACAAAGAATGGCTCACGGGCGCGTTCCAGCACGGCGCGTGCGCGGCGGAATTTCTCCGCTGCCACCACCACCACCAGACCGATGCCCATGTTGAAGGTGCGCATCATCTCGTCCTGCTCCACCTGCCCCAGTTCCTGCAGATGCGTGAAGAGCGGCGGTACCGGCCAGCTTCCCAGCTCCACCACAGCCGTCGTGCCCTTCGGCAGAATGCGCGGCAGATTTTCTGTGATGCCGCCGCCGGTGATGTGCGCCATGCCCGCCGCCAAATCCACGGCCGTCAGCTTGCGGATGATGTTCAGGTAACTGCGGTGCGTCTGCATCAGCGCAGTGCCTGCTTTTTCCTTGATGGCGGAAACGTACCGCTGCGGCCCGTACCCGGCCACTTCAAACAGCAGCTTGCGCGCCAGGGAATATCCATTGGTGTGCAGCCCCGTCGATGGCAGGCCAATCAACACATCGCCCGGCTTGATTTCCGCGCCGGTCACCACCCGTCCGCGCTCCACCACGCCGACAATAAATCCCGCCAGATCATATTCGCCATCGGCGTAGAAGCCCGGCATCTGTGCCGTCTCGCCGCCAATCAATGCACAGCCGTTTGCCTTGCAGGCGCGCGCCATGCCGCCCACCACATCTTCAATCACCCGCGGATCCAGCCCGCCGGTTGCCAGATAATCCAGAAAGAAAAGCGGCGTCGCTCCCTGCACGGCCACATCGTTCACGCAGTGGTTCACCAGGTCCGCGCCCACCGTGTTGTGGATGCCCAACTGGAAAGCCACCTTCAGCTTGGTTCCCACTCCGTCCGCACTCGATACCAGCACCGGGTCCACATACTGCGCCGGGTCCAGATGGAACAGCGCGCCGAAGCCGCCAATCCCTCCCAGCACATTTTTTGTGAAGGTCTTCTGCGCCAGCATTTTGATGCGCTGCTTCGCACGGTCGCCTGCGCTGATGTTCACACCGGCATCGGCGTAGGTCGCAGGTGCAGTCTTGCCGCGGGCTGCTACATCCCGGCCTGCCGGTGATACGTTCTCTTTTTTTGCTGCTTGCTTTGCTGGCAAAGGGAATCCACGCTTTTCTGTGGGATGATGTTCAACGCTGATACAAGCCGTCGACTGAATTTAGTGTAGCAGTGACTCGTTACTTTCCGTTGAAAGAAACCGCGCCCGCTCTTCCTGGCTGGGCAGGGCGCAGGCATCGCCCTCCATCCCCACCGTGCCAAAAATTCTGTATCGGTTCCGCGCCACCACCCCGTAACCCCAGTCGCTCAGCCGCCCCGGCAGCATCGCCAGCAGCTTGCCCAGTAGCGGCATGGGCATCGCCAGCCGCTGCAGCACCTCCACCACCGCCGCCGAATGCAGCAGCACCCGCTCCTGGGCCGTGCCGCCATCCACCAGCAGCACGACAGACTCCATTGCCGCTGCATCCCGCCCATGCCGCGCCATACACTCCCGCGCCAGCGCCCCCTGCAGCGGGGCAAACATCAGCAACTTCTTCCGGTCCCAGCGCAGCGCAAACCGCACAAACCGGTGGCACAGCCCGCAAATGCCGTCATACAGCAATAAATATTTCGGCAACTCCGCCATGCCCACACTCACTTCTGTGCCGGGGGCGGAGTATTGGCCGGCGGCGTGCTTGTCTTCTGCTTCTCGCCCGTGTTCGTGATGTCCTGCCCTTTGTAAAAAATCTGTACGTCCGAGCCGAAGCGCTTGTAGTTGGTATACGTCACAATCTCGCGGATATGAACATCCTCCGCCATATACCCATTCCCGCCGCTGAAGTGAAGAATCGCTTCCGCCTTCGTATATGTCGGGAACCAGTACTTGCCGTCAATCTGTTCGCGATAGGTCGTGAACGGCGGCGAGAGGTCCTCATGCCCGCGGCGCAAATCATCCGGCACGTTCTTGCCGTTCACCAGCACAATCTGCAAATCACGCTGGTCCACCCAGATGCGTCCCTGGAAATACCGGTGTCCTTTGTCGATGTGTTTCGGCGCCACATCAAATACATAGTTGTCCAGATCATCCACCCGCTGCCGACCCACGTAGTCCACCTTGTACTGCCCAATGTCTTCCGCAGTCAGCACAAACGGCAGCCGGTTTTCAATGTCCGACATGTCCGACGGCGTCATGATGATTCGCTCCAGCGTGTTCTGCGGCGCAAACACCACCTGCTCCACGCGGCGGTTCTGGTTGTCATAGCTCACATCGCTCACCATGCGATACTCGCCATCCACCTTGTTGTCGTCGTTCACCGTGTCCACTTTTACTGACTGGCGATAGCCGTACATCTGCCGCGCGGCCTTGAACTCACTCTCCTTGGCGGCAAACTTGGCAATCACCTGCTCCGGCGTCAGCCCGGTCGGCGGCGTCGAATCCACCGGGCCAAAACCGGCCTGCGACTGCGGCACAGCTTCAATGGTTCCCTGCGCCCGCGCCACGCCCGTCATCGCCAACCCGGCCAGCGCCATGGCAATCGCAATCTGTTTCCGCATCCCCAGCAGCATCGTCTCCCGCCTCCGCTATCAGAATAGACGCATTCTCGCCGCCAATGGGTGTGCCATGCACAGGCCACTTCCTTGCTACACTGGCCGCCAGAGGGAATCCCCGCCATGGGCTTCGGCCGGCCAAAACGCAAGAGCGCTCCGCTCGATGAAAACGCGCTTTTCGACTACGCCGTCAAGTCGCTCGGCAGCCGCATGCGTACCGTGCGCGACCTCAAACGCCTGATGCGCATGCGTGTGGAAGAAGGCGAATCCGGCGAGCGCACCGTGGATGCAGTCGTCGCCCGACTCAAAGATCTCCGCTACCTCGACGACACCCGCTTCGCCAACGACTACACCCGCCTTCGCCAGGAGAATGAAAAGTTCGGCCGCCGTCGCGTGCAGCAGGGACTCATCCAGCGCGGCATCCACAAAGACATCATCACCACCACGCTCAGCGACGCCTACGACCCCATCGACGAACCCACGCTGCTGCGCCAGTACATCGCCCGCAAGCGCATCAAGGAACCAACCGGCGACCGCGAAGCTGTGCAGAAACAATCCGCACGCATCATGCGGGCACTGGTCCGCGCCGGCTTCTCCAGCACCTCCATCTTCAAGGTGCTCCGCCAATGGAAAATTGAAGTGAATGAATCTGACCTACAGGCAGAAGAGCAGGTGGAAGAACAGGCCTTCGCCGAAGACGCAGCCGAAGAGTAGCCGAAACTATACTCCGCGCAACACCCGTGCCGGCAGCGAGAACAGCGCGCCAATCAATTCAAAAACTCCGCCCACCGCCACTCCCGCCAGCCGAAACGGCAGCAGCACCAGCCATATCAGCGGATACAACACCACCGCGGCCAACGCCAGCGGCCAGCACAGCACCAGCAGAATGCAAAACAGCAATAGCTTCAGCATCGTCAATCTCCTCCCTCTCCTCTACGCAGCCAGCCACGCCGCAGTTCCCCGCCCCACCTTCACGCTGGGATACTCTTAGGCTGTGATGCCGCAGAAAAGCACCGCGCCTGAAAAAATCATCGCCATCGATTTTTCCGGACGCATCGACGCCGCCGGTCAGCGCCGCCATATCTGGGCCGCCGTCTGGACACCCACCGGCGTGCATCTCGAATCCAACCGCACCCGCGACGAACTCTGCGACTGGCTGCTCGCCGAAGCCAAAACCACCCCGCACCTTGTCGCCGGAATCGACAGTTGCTTCAGCTATCCCGCCTGGTTTCTCCTAGAACTCCACTGCACCAGCGTCGTCGACTTCTGGGAAAAAGTTTCCGCCGGTCTTGGCGAGCATTGGCTCAGTCCTCACTCAA
>Ga0164296_1004148_pt1 | contig 13286 bp, 12 predicted proteins | sample GEODES057metaG_FD_113533 | JGI IMG/M metagenome (GOLD analysis project Ga0164296, IMG submission 113533) | Dystrophic lake water microbial communities from Trout Bog Lake, Wisconsin, USA - GEODES057 metaG | ecosystem: Environmental > Aquatic > Freshwater > Lake | place: USA: Trout Bog Lake...
CTTCAATCGGCACAATGATTATGCTGTAGACCATCGCCTCGGACCGCAGCGCCTGCTCCACCGCCTGGTCGTAATGCATGCCCTTCACCGTGTCGCCACCGTCGGTAATCATCACAATCACCTTGCGCCTTACCACCGGTCCCTCACTACCGCCCGCAGATTTCTGCGTCGACGGTACCCGCGTTGGCCGCTGCGCCAGACTTTCTCCCGCCAGATAAATCGCGTTGTACAACGCCGTGGCCGCTCCGCGATGCAAATCATTGATGCCTTCATCCACACGCTTCAAATTGTTTGTGAACGGCACCAGCTCATGCACTTCCTCATCAAAACCCAGCACAGAAATTTCATCCTGCGGCCGCACCAACGAGTGCACAAATCGCTTGGCCGCATCCTGTTCCAGCTTGAAGTCGGAATAAACGCTGCCACTCTCATCAATCGCCAGCACGATGGAAAGCGGCATTTCTGACTCGCGTTCAAAATAAGCAATCTTCTGCGGATGGCCGTCTTCGCTCAGCGTAAAATCGTCTTTCGTCAGCCCGCCCACCGGCGCACCAGTCGCATCGCTCACATTCACAAAGACCGACACCAGCCGCACATTCACATTGAAGGTCGCCGTTGGCGGCTGCTTGCTCTGCGGAGCCGGTTGCAGATACGGCTGCGCACCCTGCGGCAACAAACTCGCCGCCAGCACTGGAGAAAGCACCCACGCGGCTACCTTCATGGCTTCCCCTTCGTCGCGGCAATTTCCGTCGGAAACGGCTCGCCCGCCGCCCACACCACGCCATCGGCAAAGGTCTCTTTTTTCCAGATGGGAACTGTCTGCTTCAGCGTGTCAATCAGCCAGCGGCAGGCCTCAAACGCAGCGGCACGATGCGCGGATGCCACGGCAATCAACACGCTGCTTTCGCCCACCGTCAGCCGGCCCAGCCGGTGAATCATCGCCACATCGCGCACGGCAAATCGCTGCATGGCATCGGCAGCAAGCTGCTTCATCTGGCCCAGCGCCATCTCCTCGTACGCTTCGTAATCCAGATGCAGAGTCGTTCGGCCGCGCGTGTTGTTGCGCACCACGCCGTCAAAAACCACCAGCGCGCCGTCTTCGCCCGCCTGGATGGCCGCCAGCACAGCTTCCCGCTCGATTTTTTCCCGCACCAAAGCTACGTTCATCTTCCCTTGCGCCCGCGGAGTTATATCCGCCGCTGCATTTCCTGTCCTTCAGCATTATCGCTGACTGGTCATCTAAACATTGGACTGTCTGCAGCGCAAAGTGGAAGTCTATTTCGTGCAGAAATCCGCTTACCTCTGCGACATATGCCCAGTGCCAACTCGAACACCTGCAACAAAAAGCCACGCAGCTTCCTGCCGGGCCGATTTGCAAAGCGCGATATAATCAATCTTTCAGCTGATTTTTGCCCCACTCAGCAAGCATTCGCGCAGATAAAGGAGCCGTACCCATGCCCATACAATCGACACCCAACATCTGGTTTAACGGATTCCTGATTCCGTGGGAGAAGGCCCAGATTCACATCATGTCGCATGTGGTGCACTACGGTTCCTCAGTATTCGAGGGCATCCGCTGCTACACGCAGCCCAATGGCGCGGGCATTTTCCGCCTGGGCGAGCACATGCAGCGTCTGCTGGACTCAGCCAAAATCTACCGCATGCCGCTGCCCTACACGCTGGAGCAGTTGAACTCCGCTGTGGTCGACCTCGTCGAAGCCAACGGCGTCGCGCCCTGTTACATCCGCCCCATCGCCATCCGCGGATACGGCGAAATCGGCGTCACGCCCAAGGGTTGCCCCATTGATATTTACGTCGCCAATTTCCCCTGGGGCAAATACGTCGCCGGAGACAACGGCGCCGATGTCTGTGTTTCCAGTTGGAACCGCCTGGCCCCGAACACCATGCCGTCACTGGCCAAAGCCGGTGCAAATTACATGAATTCGCAGCTCATCCGCATGGAAGCCGATGTGAATGGCTACGTGGAAGGCATTGCGCTGGATGTGAACGGCTACCTGTCGGAAGGCTCCGGCGAGAACCTTTTCATCGTTCGCAACGGCACCATCTACACCACGCCGCTGGCCAACTCCGTTCTCTCCGGCATCACACGCGACTCGGTTCTTACGCTGGCCCGCCACATGGGCATGACGGTCGTGGAACAGGCCCTGCCCCGCGAGATGCTCTACATCGCCGACGAAGTGTTCTTCACCGGCACGGCCGCAGAAGTCACCCACATCCGCTCAGTGGATCGCATTCTGGTCGGCAAGGATGGAACCATCGGCCCAATTACCAAGCAGTTGGCCGATGAGTTTTTCGCCATCGTCAACGGCCTCAAGCCGGACCGCTTCAACTGGCTCACACCGGTCAAGGTTCGTGTGGAACAACCAGTCGGCGCATAAAATTACACCGGCAATGAATAACCATCGTTGAGGTTACAGATGGAAGATGAAAATCCAGATGTATTTTTATCTGATGTTCTTCTACATGAAGCTGAAAGACTATTAATGGAGGAACAATATGAATCATGGGAAGAGGGTGGATTTTCAAAAGAAGGGATAGAAGAAGCTGTAAACTCAGAGGCCGCATATGCAGAAATCGACAATATAAAACACATGTTCACAGCAAAAGAAAATATTTTTACAGATAATCAATTCGTCGAGAATTCTGATTTAGTTTTGAATAAATTCGCTAATCAATCATTTCGAATTCTGAATAAGATGTTCTCTGTTGAGTTTTTGAAAAAAGTAAATTTTTGTGTAAAGCGTTCAATGAAGTTAGCAGGGCTATTCGCTAAAGAACCAGCATCAAAGCAGACTAATCTATACATACATGAGGCTACTAGTGCATATATATTGGGCCTACCAATCGCCTCTGTTGTTTTGTCGCGCGCAGCACTTGAACAAGCATTGAAAGACCGATTGGGTCTGCAGAATAATCAACAAGATATCCGATCACTTGCAGAACTCATCGAAAATGCAAACACATGGAAGTTGTTTGAGGATTCAACAAGCACAAGTGCTGCTATAGAAATGAAGAAACAGTGCAATAAAGTAATACACGAAGGACCGATCGATGAATCAGAAGCATTTCAGATTATTTCTATTGTTCGCGATCTGATCAGAGAAATTTTCGCAAGCAATCCTCGACCGTAAAATTCATTAATCAAACTAAAGGCAGCCACTTGGCTGCCTTTTCCCTTTGTGCCATTACTCTTTGCGTTCATTCCAACCGGGCAATTCCTGCGAACCGGTAATCAGCCGCGAGCCGCCTTTGAAGCGTGAGTAGGTCCATAGCCATTCCAGAAACACGATGAGGCGATTGCGGAATCCGATGAGGAAGAAGACATGCACCGTCAGCCAGACCAGCCACGCCGGTGCGCCGCTCCAATTGGCTTTGAACGGCCAAACAATGCGCGCCACGGCGGCCTTGCGTCCGATAGTGGCCATGTCGCCCTTGTCAAAATAACTGAAGTCGCTACGGCTCTTTCCGGCAATGTCAGCCTTGATTAGCTTCGCAGCGTGGTCGCCCATCTGCATGGCAGGCTGCGCCACTGGTGGAATCACGCGGCCGTTGATTTCAATGTGCGCCAAATCGCCGCAGACAAATATTTCAGGATGTCCCGGCGGGTTCATGCGCGGGTCAACAATTACGCAGCCGTTTTTGTCCGTCGGGAAACCGAGCAGTCTGCCCAGCGGAGATGCCTTCACACCAGCCGCCCATAGCGTCACCACAGAGGGAATTGTTTTTTCTCCCACATACACATAACCCGGTGCCATACCCGTCACCATGGTGTTGACGTGAACCTCTACGCCGATTTTTTCCAGCTGGGCCTTGGCGCTGGCAGACAAATCTTCCGGATACGCATTAAGAATCCGCGGCAGTCCTTCAATCAACATCACGCGTGCGCGGGATGGATCGATGTAATGAAAATTGTTTTTCATGTAGAGCCGCGCCGTATCGGAAATGGCTCCGGCCAGTTCCACGCCGGTGGGTCCGCCGCCGATGACGACAAAGTTCAACTCAGGATGGTTGCCGGTCTCGAGCGCCTCGCGCTCAGCCAGTTCAAAAGCCAGCAGCACACGGCGACGAATCTCCACCGCATCCTCAATACTCTTCAGGCCGGGCGCAATCTCTGCCCATTCGTCGTGGCCAAAGTAGCTGTGCGTCACGCCGGTTGCCACCAGCAGCCAGTCATACTCCAGAGAATTTCCTGAACCGAGAATCACTTTGCGCGCTTCCAGATCAAAGCCCGTGGCCTCGTCCATCAACACGCGCGCATTGGGTTGCGAACTGAGAATGCTGCGAATCGGCTGTGCGATATCGCCCGGAGAAAGCACGGCCAGCGCCACCTGATACAACAGCGGCTGGAAGGTGTGGTGATTGCTTCTATCCACCAGCGTAATTTCCACTGGCTGTTCCGCCAGCGCCAACGCTGCGTGGATTCCTGCAAAGCCACCGCCGATGATGACAACCCGTTTGCGCGCAGATTTCGTTGCGTTTGCCATATCAATATCCGCCTGTGGCTTTATTCTTTCACGCGGAGATAACGACGCGATGTGAGTTGCATCACAGGGTTTTATGCAATGAAACGACTGACCTTATGGATTTTTTGTCACCGTAAGCTGGGTTGTCGCCGCAGTTCCAGCCGTCGCCACCATCGTGGTCGACTCCGCAGTGTTCGCCATCTGCAGCACCGGTATGCTCACTTTTCCACTGCCATCCGTTGTGAATGATGTGCTGCCCGATTTCAGCAGCGGCGGAGTCGCACAACGCCCCGGCCCGCTACACGGTTCCTGCCATCCATAAATCGATTGCGACACCTGAATGGCAGTTCCCGAAATGGGCACGCCCGTGCCGGAAATTAGCTGCAATACCACCGGCACAAAACTTTGCGACTCGCTAATCTGCTGCCCACCGCCGCTCACCGTGATGAACTCTTCGCTGCCGTTGCTGCCCGAACTGCTATTGGCCACATACGTCAACCCGCCGGAAATAATTGCCACCCCGCCAGTCGTCGCATCACTCACTTCAACATCCACCGCCGTGCCGGCACTCACGCCGCCCAACGAACTCAACGCCGGCGCCTGCACCACAATCTGTGAGTCTGTCACAGACAACACCGTCGCCTTCACGCCGCCAATCTGCACTTCATTCCCTGCGCGAAATCCCATGCCGTTGATAGTTACTGCGCCGCCGGCCGTCGCAACCATCGTCGGCTGTAGATTGTCGGCATACAACACTCGCGCCTGATAATTAAAGTCCGGTCGACCGGCACCACGTTCATCTGCAATCGCCAGCCGCATTGTTTCCGCGCTGCTCGTCTCTGCCACCAGCGAAGTTGCCCACGGCTCTAATCCGTTGAAGGCCGTCGTGCTCCATTCCGGCGAGGCATTTTCTGCATCCGTCGCATTCCATAACCCAATCGACGGCATTAATTTGTTGGCGGAGTCGTTACCGTTTTCATCCAGCGAATTTACTTCCACGGTAAACGTTCTGTTGGCCTGCAGATTCAAGCTGTACCACGCCGTCTCCTGCGGAGTGCCCAATCTGCCATTCCACCAACCGTTGCTAGCCACTATCTGTGGCTGCGCCCAACTGCTGCCCGCACCCATGCTGGAATCATCTGGCGCGTCGCTCACCGTCACCACGTTCAGGCCCTGCCATCGCCCCGCCACGGCAAACGGAACCTGTGCCGTCGGCATCGTTCCCGCCGGCATCACAGTATTCACCGTATACGGCCCCACCGAATACTCCCCCACATACAACGGATTGATGGGTTCAAAGAAAAGTACAGCGATGTCCCACCCGATTGCCGCCGGCGGATTCGGCACATACCCCTGCAGATTAAATTGCCCCTCGTAATACGAATTGCTCGTTCCAAATGTCGGCAGCGCAGCTCCATCGGCACTCACAAAGCCGCCCACCGGATTGCCGAAGTCGCCGGTGTACGCATAGCCGCTGACGCCGGAAACCATTGCCTGCACCGTTGGCGTTACCGTTGCCTGGTACGGCAGCGCTTCGCGAACCAGCACATTCACGCCCTGCATGCCCTGGCCGCTGGGGAAATTTAAATCGCCGTAGAGATTCATCGAAGCATTGGCCAGCGTACTCTTGCCCGGGTTCGCGGCAAGGTTCGCCGTAGTCACCGGATACAACCGGCCCAACGCCGCTGCATCATCCATGCGCAATGTGAACGGATTCACCATGCATTGAAATGTGTACGGCCCGCAGAGAATGTCCATCGGATGCATTACCGGCCAATACTCTTCTTCCACATACGTCGGCAGCGGATTGTCCGTGAAGACATCGTCATTGGTCTGCGACCAGTCCAGGCCAAGAATCCGCCCGGCCATGCGCATCAATTCGTATTGCATCTGCTGCATCTGCACAGAAGACCCGGCGCAGCGGCCGTTCAAAATCAGCCGCGCATGTTGAATCACACCCGCCGAACTTACATTGTCCACATCTTCCAGCACGCCATTTTGATTACAACTCAGCGGGCTGCTCGCGCCAGTTCCCAGCAGCAGGTCAATGATGGATCCGTCTTCGTCGTAGATCACCGCCAGTGGTTTCGCCGTGTAACTCCCGTCTGCATCCGCGGGCCACGCAACCACCGGCGTGCCACTGCTGGAATCGATATAGACGTTGTTGCCACTGACATTTTCGTTCAACACTCCCGCAGGCTGAAGATTCACTGTCGAATACGTGACCGCATTCCACGGCGCAAACGCAGCCGCCACCATGGCATTCGCCGCTGAGTTATTTACCGTCGCGCTCAGGTTGCCCAGATCGGTGTAGTAATCAACAACGCCGCCATTGCCCCAGGTAATCGGTGTGCCCGGACTCGGCGCTGCGCTGCCCTGCACCCAACGCGGTCCGCCGGCGCAGGCCGTACCCACGCACAGCGTCAACCACACCACCAAACTAACGCTGCGTCGCATTCGCAGATGCATTTGCATGCAACACCCCCATCACCACACTCAAGGGCGCCATCGGCTGATTCATCGGTTCCATGGAACTTATTGCCGTCACTGTTGTAGTTGTAGATTCACTGCGCGTCGTTATCACTGAACTCTGCGGATGCACCGCCGCTCCAGCAGCTGTACTTTGATTCGGCATAGCGCGCAGCACCTGCGACTGCACCCATCGCAAATCAACATTCTGCTTCGCAACCTTGGATCCAGCAGTTGATGTCGTCGCAATCCGCACCGGCAACACGCCCAGCATTCCCCGCACTGGTGATGTAACACCCGCAGCATTTTCCGGATACAATATCCACACCGCGCGCTGCCCCACAACATAGCGATGCGGCCGTCCGCGCCACATCGACGCCCACTCGCGCATCACCACACTGCCAGCCTTGCAACCGGCAACACACTCTTCCACAGCAATGGTGATTTCCACCACACGCGAACCATCCGGCCACTCGGGGACTGCCGCATTTTCCGCCGCGCCTGCCAGACGAATGCTCGTCACGGTCCCCAAAAATATTCGCCCCGACTGCGCTTCCATCTGTTGCAGCAATGCAGTCGTACTGGCTGCCGGTTGCGGAGAGCCACTTGCCGGCTCAAACTGCAGCGTCGCCGCATACGTCTGGCATCCCGCAAGCAGCAGCCAGGCCATTCCAGCCACTCGCACTCCGCCGTATCTCTGCTTACAATTCACATCTACAATTTCGGCAACTCCGCGCCAAACCTGCAGGCTTTGAATCCATTTGACCTATTTCTGCATCCCAAATAGGGACAACTTTCGCACAACCACACCGGCAATCCTGCCGCGCATTCCCCGGTACAATTAACTCGTTCCACAGATTGGCAAATATGGCAGACACGAATACTCAAATACGCGACACCGTCATCCTCGGCTCCGGCTGTGCCGGACTCACCGCCGCCATTTACACCGCGCGCGCCAACCTGAAGCCTCTCGTTCTCGAAGGCCATGAACCCGGCGGGCAGCTTTCCATCACCACGCTGGTGGAAAATTTTCCCGGCTGGCCTGAAGGTATTCAGGGCCCTGAGCTGATTGACAACATGAAGCAGCAGGCCACGCGCTTCGGCGCCGAGTTGCGTATGGCCCATCTGGCCTCCGCCGACCTTTCGAAATATCCCTACACGCTCAACATCGGCGGTGAGACCCTGCGCACACGCACACTCATCATCGCCAGCGGTGCCAGCGCGCGTTGGCTCGGTCTGCCTTCGGAGCAGGCGCTCATCGGCCACGGCGTTTCGAGCTGCGCCACCTGCGATGGTTTCTTTTTCAGCGGCAAAGAAATTGCCGTCATCGGCGGCGGAGACTCCGCCATGGAAGAGGCGCTCTTTCTCACCCGCTTCGCCAGCAAGGTGAACCTCATCCACCGTCGCGAACAATTCCGCGCATCCAAAATCATGCTCGAGCGCGCCATCGCCCATCCCAAGATTGAACTGCATACCAACACTGCGGTGGAAGAAGTTCTCGGCGTGGAAGAAAAGGAAGTGAAGGGCCTGCGCCTTCGCAACACCGTCAACAATTGCGAAACCGTCCTGCCGCTCTCAGGAATGTTTCTCGGCATCGGACATGAGCCGAACGCGAAGATGTTCGCCGGGCAGATTGATCTCGACGAAGACGGCTATGTGAAGACCACCAACAATGTCTTCACCACACTCAACGGTCAGATTGTTCCCGGCGTCTTTGCCGCGGGCGATGTGCAGGACCGCCGCTACCGCCAGGCCATCACGGCGGCCGGATCCGGCTGCGCTGCCGCACTCGAAGCAGAAAAATATCTTGAAGACCACGGCCACTGATTCTGCAAGGGAGCATCATGGCAAAAATTTATCCTGGGATGTACACCGCGCGCATTGAAGGACCGTTCATCGTCTTTCTCATCGGCATGCGCATCAACAATTTTTTTGCTGTGCGCCGTTGGATGAGTGTCGCCGCTTCCATGGGCCCCATGATGGCCGAGCTTCAGCGCCAACCGGAACTCGGCCTGTTGCACTTTCAAACATCACTGAACTGGCGCGGCGTCATGGTCACCCAGTACTGGCGCAGCTTCGACCATCTGCACGCCTACGCGCATGCCCGCAACGCAAAACATCTTCCCGCGTGGGCGGAGTTCAACCGCCGCATTGGCAGCGACGGTTCAGTTGGCATCTGGCATGAAACCTACAGCGTGCAGGCCGGCAATTATGAAACTGTCTACGGCAACATGCCGCGTTTCGGCCTGGCCAATGCCGGCGAACACGTGCCCGCAGTCGGCCGCCTGCGCGATGCCCGCTCGCGCATCAACGCGGACTCCAACGAAAATTAATTTAGAACTTGTGGAATAGAAAAAACGCAGCGCCCACCAGGCAGGCTCCCGCCGCCGCATGGTTCCATTTCAAATGCTCGCCAAAGTAATACGTCGTGAATACGCCAAAGACCGCCAGCGTAATCACTTCCTGAATCACCTTCAGTTGCGATGGAGTAAATCTTCCATACCCCAGCCGATTGGCCGGCACCTGCAGGCAGTACTCGAAGAACGCGATTCCCCAACTGATGAGAATCACTTTCCAGAGTGACTCGTTGCGAAACTTCAGATGGCCATACCATGCCACCGTCATAAAAATATTGGATCCGATAAGCAGAATGATTGTCCACATAGGCTTCAAGTTTAGATGCACTCTGTAGCTTCCAGTTTGCCTGTTCCCATTCGTCGCGCGTGTGCAGTATCGTCGTAGTAGATGCCCATCGCAGAAAACATCGCGCGGATTCATGACCGCATCGCCTCAGCCTGTCGACTCTCCGGTCGAAGCCACGACTCCGTCTGCCTGATGGCTGTCTCTAAAACGCATCCTGCAGAAGCCATCCTCGAAGCATATGCCGCCGGCCTGCGTAACTTCGGAGAAAATCGCGTCCAGGAGTTCGCCGGCAAGGCCCCGCAACTCAAACAACTCACCGGCGCAAATTTTTCTCTCATCGGCAATCTGCAATCCAATAAATCAAACAAGGCAGTCGAGCTGTTCGATAGCATCCAATCGCTCGACTCCCTGCGACTTGCCCGCCGGCTGAATGATTCTGCCGCCGCTTTGCACAAACGCCTCGCCGTGCTGCTGGAAATCAAACTCAGCCACGAAGAATCCAAGCATGGCATCGCACCTGGCTCTGCCGAACTCGAAGACCTGCTCACTGCTCTGCCCTCACTTGGCTCGCTGCAAATGCGCGGCCTGATGACCGTACCGCCATTGGATGAAAATGTGGAAGCCGCTCGTCCCTACTTCCGCCAGTTGCGTACTCTGCGCGATACGCTGGCGGCCCGCCACGCGCACCTTTGCTTCGACGATCTCTCAATGGGCATGTCGCATGATTTTGAAGTCGCCATCGCCGAAGGATCCACCTGCGTGCGTATCGGCACCGCCATCTTCGGCAGCCGCAGCGTGGCACCATGATTCCCATCACCGACTCGCCGCTCGGCGCAGTTTTTGCCATCCGCCTGCAACCCGGCGCTCGGCGCAACGCAGTTCTCGGCGAACTTGGCGATGCCGTAAAAATTGCACTCACCGCGCCACCCATTGAAGGCCGCGCCAATGAATCTCTGATTGAATTTCTTTCCGACTGGCTGAATGTGCCCCGCTCTGCCATCGCCATCACTGCCGGCGAGCACTCAAAAAATAAACGCATTCGCATCGCCGGCCGCACCGCCGCGCAGATTTCCACTGCCCTCGAAAGCGTGCTCCCACCGCGCGCAAACTGAGGCGTCAGGCGTATCATTTCTAATGAATTGCTATCCATCAATATATGATTCGCTTCTGAGGTTGATGACACCATGCGTAACTTTCTCTTCCTGGCAACTCTCCTTGCAGCCTTCGCAATCGCGCTTCCAGCACAAACCAAACCCTCTGCCAAACCGCCGACCGTTGCCGAAGCCCAGGCATTCATCGACACCGCCAATGCCGATCTGCTTAAGTTGACCAATGAAGATCAACAGGCACACTGGGTAGAAGAAACCTACATCACGGATGACACAGAATCTCTCGCCGCCCAGGCCGACACGCGTCTGCTCGCACGCACCAATGAGCTGGTCATCGCAGCGCGCCGCTTTGACGGTCTGCAGATGCCACCCTCGCTCGCCCGTGAATTCCTGCTGCTGAAGCTCAACGGCTCGCCCACCGACCCAAAGCTGCTCGAAGAAATGAGCCTCCTCGGCGCGCAGTTGGACGGCATGTATGGCAAAGGAAAATATTGTCCGCCGGGCAAGCCCTGCGTCGGCGTGGATACCGTTCAGGTGACCATGCAGGAATCGCGCGACCCGCAGGAACTGCTTGACACCTGGGTCGGCTGGCACAAAATCGCCGTCCCCATGCGCGCAATTTATCCGCGCTTCATGGAGTTGCAGAATGAAGGCGCGCGCGAGTTCGGCTACAAAGACGAAGGCCAGCTATGGCGCGCCGGCTACGACATGACGCCGCAGCAATTTTCCGAAGAAGTCGATCGCGTCTATCAGCAGCTGCAGCCCTTCTACAAAGAACTGCACGCCTACGTTCGCTCGCGCCTCATTGCAAAATACGGCGACGTCGCTCGCCGCCCAGACGGCATGATTCCCGCGCACCTGCTGGGCAACATGTGGGCGCAGGAGTGGGACAACATCGCCGACATCGTTACGCCTTCTGACACTCAGCAGCCGTATGACATTGGCCAGTTGCTCGTCGCGCGCCACACCGATGCACTCGGCATGGTCCACTACGGCGAAAATTTTTACAAGTCGATTGGCTTTCCCGCACTGCCGGATACATTCTGGCAGCGTTCGCAATTCACCAAGCCGCGCGACCGTGACGTGGTCTGCCACGCCAGCGCGTGGGACGTCGACAGCGATCGCGATGTGCGAGTGAAGGTCTGCCTCTTTCCCAACGACACTGACTTCACCACCGTGCATCACGAACTCGGCCACAACTATTACCAGATGGCCTATCGCAATCAGCCGTTCCTCTTTCGCAACGGTGCCAATGACGGGTTCCACGAGGCCATCGGCGACTCCATCGCGCTCTCCATCACGCCAACGTATTTGAAGCAGCTCGGCTTCATCAATCAGATGCCGCCGGAGTCGGCGGATATTCCGCTGCTGCTGCGTCAGGCCATGAAGAAAGTTGCCTTCCTGCCCTTCGGTCTGCTCATCGACAAATGGCGCTGGCAGGTTTTTGATGGAACCATCAAGCCCGCCGACTACAACAAAACATGGTGGGCGTTGCGCGAACAATATCAAGGCGTTGCCCCGCCGGTAGACCGCACGGAGAATGATTTCGATCCCGGCGCGAAATTTCACATCGCCGACAACGTTCCCTACATGCGCTACTTCCTCGCGCGCATCTACCAGTTTCAGTTCTATCGCGCCATGTGCCGCGCCTCGGGATACACCGGTCCGCTCTATCGCTGCAGTGTCTATGGATCCAAAGAAGCCGGCGACAAACTGGCAACCATGCTCGCAGCCGGCCAGTCGCAACCCTGGCAGTTGACGCTGAAGCAGATGACCGGCGAGGACCACCTCGACGCCTCTGCCATGATTGAATATTTCCAGCCGCTGACTACCTGGCTGCATGAGCAAAATGTGAAGAACGGAGTCACACCGGGTTGGACCGTTGCCGCCGATCCGCTGAAAGCAAAATAAGGAAGCCGCAGGAAAAATATTCCCCGCACCGCGTGAGATATTGAATGAATGCATGACACCTACCTGTATGCCGCGGCCATCGGAGCCGTTGTCATCGCTCTGTTGGCCGTCTCGCTCACGCGGTTGCGCACGGTAAAAACCCGCGCCGACTATCTCCTTGCCGGCCGTTCGCTGCCCGCCTACGTTTTAGTTTTCACACTGCTCTCCAGTTGGATTGGTTCCGGCTCGTTGCTCGGCGGCGCAGAGAATGCCTACCAGCATGGCTTCTTCGCCATCTGGATGGCCATCGGCGGTTGGGCCGGTCTGCTGCTGATTTATTTCATCGCCCCCCGCGCCCGCAAATTCGCGCAGTACACCATTCCTGACTTGCTTGAAGCTCGTTACAACCAGACCGCACGTGCACTCGGCGTCATCGCAATTCTTTTCGCCTACACTGCCATCGCCAGCTACCAGTTCATCGGCGGCGGAGACATCGTTCACCTCATCTTCCCGGCCATCTCGGCCGACGCCGGAAAAATTATCATCGCCGCCTTCGTCATCGTCTTCACCGCCATCGCCGGCATGTCCTCGGTTGCGTATATGGATGTAGTCATCGGCATGCTTGCCACTGTGGCATTGCTCGCGGCCTTGCCTGTGCTGCTCTATCGCGTCGGCGGCTGGTCTGCCGTCA
>Ga0164296_1004150_pt1 | contig 13281 bp, 12 predicted proteins | sample GEODES057metaG_FD_113533 | JGI IMG/M metagenome (GOLD analysis project Ga0164296, IMG submission 113533) | Dystrophic lake water microbial communities from Trout Bog Lake, Wisconsin, USA - GEODES057 metaG | ecosystem: Environmental > Aquatic > Freshwater > Lake | place: USA: Trout Bog Lake...
GAAGCTCCTGCCACGCCGAGACGAACGACTTCTTGCCCTCGTCCAAGAGGCGCGCCGCCAGAGCTTCGATATCGATCCCTGCTGCGCGCGCGGCATCCAAGACGGTCGAACCATCGTCCGTAGGGTCCAAGACCCCAGACTGCTTCCCGTGGTCGTGGAAGGCCCGAAGGGTCGAGTCCGGCATGGTGTTGATGGTGTCTGGTGCGGCTAGTGCCTCGACGTAGAGCGTGTCCGATGCATTCGGATCCTTCGTCCCGGTACTTGCGAACAAGAGTCGCTGCACAGGGGCGCCGGCTTCGACGAGTCGTTGCACTCGATCGGAGGCAATCAAGTCTCGATAGGCGCTGTAGGCCTGGCTGCCGACCGCAATACCGAGCTTGTCCTTGAGCTCTGCGGGAATCTCGCTCGCCACGGCCACGTCCCAGCGACTGATGAAGAGCGACGCCACCGAACAGACGTTGACGTCTTCTCCGGCAGCGAGGCGACGCTCGAGGCCCTTCAAGTAGGCATCTGCTGCGGCCAAGTACTGCTCGGTCGAAAACAGCAGCGTGATGTTGACGGGCACGCCCTGGGCGATGGCTTCTTCGATGGCACCGAGGCCAGCAGGGGTTCCGGGGATCTTGATGAAGAGGTTCTTCCGGTCTGCTTGCTTGTGCAGCGTCACCGCAGCCATCACCGTCTTCTCAGCGTCGTCCGCCATCTCGGGAGAGACTTCGAGGGAAACCCAACCGTCCAATCCGTTGGTCGCAGCATGGATCGGGGCGAAGATGTCGGCGGCTCGACGCAGGTCGTCGATCGCCAAGACGAAGAAGGCATCTTCGCCGGTCACGCCCTTGGATGCCAGTTCCCTGATCTGCGCGTCGTAGAGCGCAGAGCCCGAGATTGCCTTGTCGAAGATCGAAGGGTTCGACGTCAAGCCCGTCACGCTATAGCTGTCAACGAAGTCTTGGATCGTCCCCGCATCGAGCATGTCGCGCGTGATGTTGTCGACCCAGAGGCTCTGTCCTGCTCTCGCCAAGTCGGTGGTTGCGCTCATCGTGGAGCTCCTTTCATCATGAGACCTTGGGATTGATCCAGGGGGCATCTCGTCCGATCAGTCCCTCGGCTTCGCCGGGTCCCCAGGTCCCCTGTTCGTAAGGGTAGACGGGCGTCACGTCACCCAAGATCGGGTCGACGACTTCCCATTGGGCCGTCACGAGGTCTTCACGCGAAAACAGCGAGTCGTTGCCCTTCAGCGCATCGCCGAGGAGCCGCTCGTAGGGTGGCATCTGGGCATCGGGCTGTTCAGAGAAGAGGAGTTCGACGTCTTCTCCGATCATGCGATCACCAGGCTTCTTGACGCGCACGCCCATGGCAAAGACGATGTCGGGGCTGATGCGGATGCGGACGTAGGACGACGTCGATGGCACGACTTCTTCGAAGATCTCTTGGGGAGGCCGGCGGAACCGGATGCGAACCTCGGTGCACGTGACGGGAAGGTGCTTTCCCGACCGGATGTAGATCGGGACGCCAGCCCACCGCCAGTTGTCGATGAAGATTCGAGCAGCGAAGAACGTCTCGGTCGTCGATCCTGGCTTGACGCCTTTCTCATCGAGGTAGCCCACATACTGGCCACGGATCAGGTCTTGCGGCGTCATCGGTCGCACAGCCTTGAGAAGTTGGGCGCGTGCGTCTCTCACCGCATCGGCCTTGTCGCTTCGTGGTGGATCCATGCAGATGTTCGACGTCACCGCGAGCAGGTGGTTCTGGAAGACGTCGCGAATGCAACCGACCGAGTCGTAGAAGCTCCCGCGATCGGCCACGCCGAACTGTTCAGCCATGGTGATCTGAATGGAACTGATGTGCGTTCGATTCCAGATCGGTTCGAAGATCGGATTGGAGAACCTGGTGTAGATGATGTTCTCGACGGGGTCTTTGCCCAAGTAGTGATCGATCCGATAGATGTCCGACTCAGGGAAGAATTCGTGGAGGACATCGTTGAGTTCGTCCGCCGACTCGAGGTTTCGTCCGAACGGCTTCTCGACGATGATGCGCGAGTTCGCAGCACATCCCGACTGCGCCAACCCTTTGACGACGACGCCGAACAGCGAGGGCGGGATCGCGAGGTAGTGCACCTTGGTCTTGGCACCAGCAAGGACGCCGGCCAACGCTTCGAACGTCGACGCATCTTGGTACTCGCCGTCGACGTACTGCATCAGGCTCGACATCTTGGCGAACGCCTCTTCATCGACGCCGCCGTGCTCCTCGAGGCTGGCCCGAGCCCGCTTGCGAAGGTCGTCGACGGTGTACTTCCCTTCGGAGTAGGCGACGCCGACGATCGGGACGTCGAGCTCGCCAGCCTTCACGAGGAGTTGGAGGGCGGGAAAGATCTGCTTGTAGGCCAAGTCGCCCGTTGCGCCGAAGAAGACGAACGCATCTGCTGATTCGGCCACCTACTTGCCTCCGCTCTCGTTCTCGCCCTTCTCGAGGTGACCACCGAACCCGAAGCGCATCGCAGAGAGGACCTTGTCGGAGAAGACGGCCTTGCCCTGGGAATCGAACCTGCTGAACAGCGCCGTCGCCAGCACCGGCGTGGGAACGCCTTCGGCGATGGCTGCCTGCACCGTCCACCGACCTTCTCCCGAATCAGAGACTCGACCAGCAAAGTCCTCGAGGTGCGGACTCTTGACGAAGGCTTGGGCCGTCAGATCGAGGAGCCAAGAGCCGATGACGCTGCCTCGGCGCCAGAGCTCCGTGACGGCCTCGAGGTTCAAGTCGTACTGGAAGTACTCGGGCTCGAGCATCGGCGCAGTCTCCGCATCGTCCGTCACGGCCTTCTTGCCTGCGTTGGCCTGCTCCAATACGCCGAGGCCCTCGGCATAGGACGCCATGATGCCGTACTCGATCCCGTTGTGGACCATCTTGACGAAGTGACCCGCGCCCGACGGCCCGCAGTGCAAGTAGCCCTGCTCCGCGGTGGTGGGCTCGCCAGTGCGTCCTGGCGTACGTGGCGCAGCATCGACGCCGGGTGCAAGGTCCTTCAAGACCGAGTCGATCCGATCGACCGCGACGTCGTCGCCGCCAACCATGAGGCAGTAGCCCCGTTCGAGTCCCCACACGCCTCCACTCGTGCCGCAGTCGACGTAGTGGATGCCCGACTCACCAACCCGCTTGGCGCGATGGATGTCGTCGTGGTAGTTCGAGTTCCCGCCGTCGATGATGATGTCGTCCTTGTCGAGGAGTGGGACGAGGTTGTCGAGGACCGAATCCACAACGCCCGCGGGCACCATCATCCAGATTGCCCGAGGGGCATCCATCATCGAGATCATCTCGGAGAGATTCGTGGAGCCTTTGGCTCCTTCGCTGACCAACGCCGCCACCGCGTCGGCATTTGGGTCGTTCACGAACAGCTCATGACCCTTCTTCATCAGGCGTTCGGCCATGTTGGCGCCCATCCGGCCCAGGCCGATCATTCCCAGTTGCATGTTGTCTCCTTGGCATCGAAGGGTCGCCTTCGATACTAGGTGGAAACGTGCTGAAGATTCTGTGGCGGAACCGTGACTTAGCGCTCGGGAGGACGGGTCACTGCATCGAGTTGTGCAAGCGCCGCATCGAGTTCTCCGGCACGTCGACGACGCGCCAAGTCAGCTTCCGCGAGTTGCTGATCCGTGGGTGCGGTGGCATTCGTCCGCAAGAGGTGTTCCGCTTCAAGCGAGAAGATGACGCCACGGAGTCCCTCTGCCACCGAGGACGCTGCTTGGCGGCGCTGCTCGTCGGGCGCACTCTGTGCCACCCGGTCCAATGCTCGCGCTGCATCTTCGGCTTGGGCACGCACCTGGGGAAGTTGTCCATCGCCTCCCGTCGGCTGGGAGATCACCAGGCTTCTTGCCAACGAAGCCGTCTCGAGTGCGGCGCGTGCGCTCGGGAGCCATGCCGTATCGGCCTTGCGCTTCTTCGACGATCCCATCACCGTCGCCACGATGATCCCGATCAGCGCCACAACGGCAACCGCGATCAAGACCCAGATCCACGTCTTCGACGACGAAGACTTCCCTGCGGTCGTGGTGGTTTCCATCGACGTCGTGGTCGTTGGCTTGGTGGTGGTCGTTGGAGCAGCCGTCGTTGTCGTCGGAGGTGCCGTCGGGATCACAGAGTTCGAAGCCGACGATGCAGGACTCGAACCCTGGGCGTTCACCGCAACCACCGTGAAGGAATACGCAGTGTTCGGAGCGAGGCCCTTGACCACACACGCGGTCGTCTGCGCGATGCACTGCGATCCACCCGGCGCCGCGGTCACCGTGTAGCTCGTGATGGGAGAGCCCCCGGTAGTGGTCGGTGCTACCCAACTGACCGTGGCCTGGAGGACCCCGGGGGTCGCCGTCACGTTCGTCGGGGCATCGGGTGGGGTGGCTGCAAATGCGGCTGCAGGAAAGCCAAAGAGCACGCTTGCGCCAAGCGCAAGCCCAGCGAGAGCACCGCCAAACGCAGTCGAACGCCTCATTGTTTCACTCCTCCTGAGCCAGCGAAGCCCCATCGCCTCTTGTGCAGTGTACCGAGGCCACCGCAACTCGCTTGGGCAATCGATGGGCTTGGCTCGAGAGAACTACTTCTTCTTTGCGTCTTCCATCACTTGGATGCGCCCAGACTCGATCGCTGCCTTGAACGCCTCGTAGTCAACTCGGTTTCGCTCGCGATAGGCCAGTCCCCAGTCAGCGATCGCCGTGTCAAACGCATCGGAGCCACCAACGTACGACGCAATTGCTTCGCGATTTCCACTGCGCGCATGCGCTCGAGCCAAGGTCCAAGCGCACGCCGAGAGGTAGCGCGTCGCCATCTCCACGGTCGTCAACTCGCTGATCTCTACCGACGCCTTGCCGTCGTGGAACTGACGGAAGTAGAAGTCATGGTGCTCGTCCTCCGTGTACTGCGCGCGCGTGGAGCCGAGGAAGATGTCTGGTGTCGTCTGCATCAAGCGCTGCCCCTCGACGACCCGTTGCCCCGAGGTTTCGTACTTGCTCGGCCCAAGGTGCGCTTCGAGCACAGAAGCTGTTGCTTCCTTGACTTGAAGGATTAACGGATCGTCGAAGCCTCTCCCCAACAAGAGTGCAACGAAGCACCGCGTCCCAACGGAACCAACGCCGACGACCTTGCGTGCCACATCCACGAGTTCGTACTCATTGAAGAGGTGGCGTCGATCGTTCGGCAACGAATCGGCATACCCTGCAAAGACAGGACCCAAGATGTCGTTCGCTTGTTCCCTGAGTTGCTGCGCCTCGGGAAGTTCATCGAGCGGCACGAGGAGCGGAGGGTCGTTGCGGAATCCCATCTTCCCCCCTTCGAAGACGATCATCTTCTTGAAGGCTGTGCGCGAATCGCTTCGCTTGGCCTTGTCGATCACGCCATCGATCGGAAGTTGGTTCTCGTCCTTGAAGGTCGATCGAAATGCTTGGACGTAGTTCTCGACGTCAAGGAACGAATACCAAACGTCCAACGTTCCCTTGCCCGCCATGTCTTTGATCACCTGGCGATAGACGGATCCTCCCGTCTTCAAGATGGTCCGAAGTTCCTTCTCGCTAAAGCCCGCATCGGCAAGTCCCACGGCGGCTGACGCGATCAATCGCTTCATGTCCCACTCGAATGGCCCCGGCAACGTCTCGTCGAAGTCGTTCACGTCGAAGACCAGTCGCCGTTCTGGCGAGTAGAACAAGCCGAAGTTGGAGACGTGCGCGTCCCCGCACAGCTGAACATCGATGTCGGTGCGGGGGTTCAGCGCAAGGTCATAGGCCATGATCGCTGCAGCGCCCCGAAGAAACGCGAACTCGCTCGATGCCATCCGGCCATAGCGAAGTGGCACCAAGTACTGGATGCGGTCTTTCGACTGAGCTTCGAGCAGTGCGATGGGGTCGAAGCCTTCGGGTCGCGGTGCGAGATCCGCAAGCGCCTTTCGCGGGAGTTCGGCCCTGCGTTGCTTGCCCGTCGCGATCTCGCGTTCTGTCGCGGTCGTCAGGAACTCGGTCATGATTCGCTTCCTTTGCTCGGTGCGATGATTCTCTCAGACGGAGCCGAAGGTGCGGGGGTCAGGGTTCCACGCACGCGCGGACCGATGCGCCCCGTGATCAACACGATCTGGACGGCGTTGAAGATGACGATCTGAAGCGGGAACGCAACGACTGCAGTGGTCCACTTCGTGACCGTCGCCAGCGTCAAGAGGGCATTCACGAAGCCACCGATGTAAGCATTCGCACTCTCGGTCTCAGGATTCGTCCACGACTTTACGAGCGTCGGGAGTCCCGCCAGCCCGTCGGCTGCCATGAACGAGGCCAGCGCGACGATGTTGTTCGACGTGAGCAGCCAGAGGAGGAGGCCGAGGATCGATGCGACGCCGCACGCCAGATCGAAGGGTCCGATCTTCCACACGCTGTTCTTGTTGGCAAACGACGCACACAGGACGATGAAGGGGCCGAGTCCCACCGAGAACGTCATCAACGACTGGAGTCCGACGCCTTGTTGGAGTTCGGCGGCGAACGCCAGCATGGGAGCTACGAACCAAAGGGTCCACGTCACGCGATTTGGCTGGGTAAGGCCGCGGAACGTATCTCTGGCGTAGAGGCTCGATCCGACAAGGCTGATCGCTGCGCCAAGGAAGACGAAGTGGACGTTGATCACATTGCCATTCTCCCACAGGACCCGGAAATTCTGCCCCGTGCGCCTGACGGAGGCACGTTGACCATGGGACAATGTAGGGACTTATGTCGGAAGAAACGCCCGCCCGTTCGCGCCGCGGATCGCACCGAGCACGCAGATCGAAACGTCGTGCGCCTGCCCTCATCGTGATCTGTGTCGTCCTCGCTGCGGTCGTTGCTGGTGGCACGTGGTTTGCACTCCATCATCGGCACGCGACGACAGCGACCGCTGCTCCGGCAAAGGCAAGTCCCTCGACCTCGCCAACGTCGTCCACGACGACCACCCAGGCCCCGGGTCCTGGCTTCGTCGCGGGAAAGGTGACGGCTGTTGGCGACTCGGTGATGGTCGACTACCAAGATCCCCTTGCCGCTGCCATTCCTGGCATCGACATCCAGGCAGCCGTGAGCCGCCAGTGGTACGAAGGCGAGCAGATCCTCTCGCAGCTCAAAGCACAGGACGAACTCGGTGCCACCGTGATCGTCGCGTTGAGCACCAACGGTCCGATTACCGCTGCTGACTTCGATCAGATGATGTCGATCCTCTCTGGTGCATCCAAGGTGATCTTCGTCAACACCCATGTCGATCAACCGTGGCAGGACCCCAACAACCAAGTCCTCGCCCAAGGCGTGGCGCGCTATCCGAACGCCGAACTCGTCGATTGGTACAGCCTGGCCAACGAGAATCCTTCGTGGTTCGGTCCCGACGAAACCCACTTGGCGATCGATGGTCCCGGTGCAGACGCACTCGCGGCGCTCATTGCCTCCAAGGTCAATCCCGCCGCTGGCTAGGGTCGAGCCCGTGGACATCAAGGAATTTCTCGGGCTCCAGAACATCGACGACGGACTTCACTGGGGGCTTCCCGTCGACGAGCACGTGATCACGCCCGGCGAGTTCCTGTTCGGTGGTTGTGGGTTGGGCGCGGCGATCTGTGCCATGGAACACGCGTCCAAGCGGCCTGCGATCTGGGCTACCGCCCAATACCTCTCCTATGCAAAGGTCGGATCGACGCTCGAAATCGACGTTGACCTCGTCGTCGAAGGTGGCCACGTCACCCAGGCACGCGCCCTTGGCCACGTCGGCGATCGAGAAGTCCTCACGGTCAATGCCGCGCTCGGCACCAACGAGTTCGATCTCGGCGGCGTGTGGGTCGAGCCGCCAGTGGTGCCACCTCCAGATGAGTGCGCACCACGCCACGTCCCGGTCCACGTCGAGAACTCGATCTTCCACAACGTCGAGACGCGACTGATCTGGGGACGCAACTACGACGAGCTCGATGGAACCCCGGGGAGTCCAGTAACGGCCCTTTGGGCCCGACTTCCCGGCCACCTCACGCCCTCGGCGGGGCTCTTGGCCATCTACGGCGACTACCTCACTGGAGGCGTGGCCTCCGCGGTTGGCCGTCAGACCATGGGACGCAGCCTGGATAACACCATCAGGATGGTGGAGATCGAAGAGACCGAGTGGGTCCTGTGCGAGATGCGCCTCGATGCGCTGGTCAACGGCTACGCCCAGGGCATCGCCTACCTCTGGTCCGAGAAGGGAACCTTGCTCGCCACGGCAAGCCAGTCGTTGACCGTAAAACTCTGGAGCTGACGCATCCCAGCGTTTTGGAGAAGTGTGTCGGTGAAGTAGCGTGGACCCCCGCCGGGGCTATAGCTCAGTCGGTTAGAGCGCAGCACTGATAATGCTGAGGTCGTAAGTTCGATTCTTACTAGCCCCACTACACCGCACCTCACCCACGACGTTGCCATCGGATCGGGGACTAGAAGGTGGCGCGAAGCACACTCGTCTCAGAATGCGCGGGGTTGCCATTGTTCTGCTGCAGGCTGACGTCGACGGCGGAATAGCCAGCCATGATCGAGGCGGGCATCGAGTAGTTCCCTGTTCCCGATGGAGGGAGGACCCCCACAGGGAGCATCTTCTGCGTCGTCGGGTCGAGGAGCCACACCTCATAGAAGTGCTGGGGCGGTGGAGTGCTCAGGCCTGCCGTGCTGACCATCAACTCACGAGACGATCCATCGGCGAGCGCCTTGATCGTGCCACCGCTCGTCGGCGGCGCATCTATGGGCTTGAGCGATGCCGATGCAACGACATTGCCACCGCTCGTGCGCTGGCCGTGCACGACCGCCACGGCGATGCCCGCCACGAGGACGCACGCGGCCGCAATGCTCGCAACAACCGCTCCCGTACGTTTCGACCAGTGCTGACGACGGGCACTGCGCAACGCTTTGGTCGCCAAGGCCGGCAGTGGGTGCGCAGGCTCAGTGCCGACGAGGGGCGCTGTGGCAGGGGACGCCGCGAAACCTTCATCGAGTCCGCGCATCGCTCCTGCTGCTCCCTGGAGCGAACCGTGAGCCACCGCCAAGTCGGCAAGCTCCTCACGACATAGTTCACACGTACGCAGGTGGCGACCGACGGCGATCGTTTCGTCGCGAGTCAGCTCACCGGCCAACAAGCCGACCAGGTCGAACTCGTGGGATTCCGTGCCTTCAGCGCTCTTCACTGTTCCTCACCTTCGAGAATGCTCGACGAGAGGGCACGCATACCTCTCGCCATCCTGGCTTTGACCGTTCCAAGGGGAACTCCGAGGTGCTCGGCGATCTCTACCTGGCTCAACCCGCCGAAGTAGGACAGCACGATTGCCTCTCGCTGATCCGGACTCAAGCGAGCCATCGCAGCTTGGACTTCAGCAGACCACGCCAGCCTATCGGCGAACTCTTCGCCGTCTTCTCCTACGAGTTCACGCAACGCATCGACGGAAACCACGTCGTGCCGACGTCGACGGAGGTGGTCGATTGCTCGCTTTCGAGCAATGCCGAAGAGCCACGCCTCGAGTGGCCTCGTCGGATCGATTCGATCTCGCGTCCTCCATACTTCGAGGTAGGTGACTTGCAGGACGTCGTCCACGTCGTCAGGGCCCACGAACCGCAGCAGGTAGCGACGGACCATCGGGCCGAAGACCTGGTAGCCCTCTTCGAGGGCTCGTTCGTCGCCCGCAGCCAAGCGCGTTGCGAGTTCTGCGGGCTCGGTTGCGCTCACCGGCGAAACACTAGGAGCAATCACTGTCGAGGACACTGTCGGGGTTCCCTTCGACCAAATGGCCGTGCCTCCGGGGGGAGTGCGGAGGCACGGCCATCTCGCCTTCTCTCGTGGTCTCGCTCGCTAGTTCGCAGACGGGAGCAAGACGCAGTCGATCACGTGGATCACGCCGTTCGACGCAATGATGTCCGTCTTGACGATGTTGCAGGTATTGCCTGCGCCGTCGGTGATCGTCAACTTGCCGTTCGTCGCGTTGACAGTGACGGTTGCGCCATTGACGGTCTTGATTGGCTGACCCGGCATGATGGCACCAGCCTTCACGGCGCCGGGAACGACGTGGTACGTCAAGATTGCGTCGAGCTTCGCCTGGTTCGCAGGATCGAGCAGTGTCGACAACGTGCCTGCGGGCAGCTTGTCAAACGCTGCGTTGGTGGGTGCAAAGACTGTGTACGGCCCAGGACCCTCGAGCGTCTTGACCAAGTTGCCTGCCGTCACCGCCTTCACCAGCGTCGAAAACTCGGGGTTGGAGGCAGCGATCTGGACGATGTTCTCCGAGGAGGTGTTCATCGATCCAGATGCTGCCGGCTTCTGGGTCGTGGTTGGTGCGCTCGACGACGTGGACGAACACGCCGCAACAACGGCGCCGGCAAGCACGACCGAGGCGAGAACCGCCGGGAGTGTGAACTTCTTCTTCATGGTGGATGCTCCTTGCATGGGTGGGGGACTTCATGAGTACCTTCGAAGCAGCGGGTCGATCGGTTGCATCAAATTGGTAATTCCTTGTTCGCTCTGGGCACGTCGGCAACGTCCTCGATGAGACAGTTCTGGACGGAACGTCTCATGAGTCGCACCCAGGTGCGAGGGCCAGGCGTGGACCTAGAGTTGGGCAAGTGCCGCAACGAGCTCGAGATGGCGTCGAAGAGGGGGATGACGTGACCACGACGACACCTGACCACGTCGACAGCGAACGCCCCCACGAGGGCACTGATCCAGGCCGGGGACTTCGGGCAGTTCGCGTCAAGGTCGAACCCTGGGACTTAGAAGTCGGACCGATCAGCCATCTCGTCGCTGAACGCGAACGCCTCGCTTCGTGTCGCTACGACGGCTTCTCTGTCGCGCCGATGAGTGCGACGATCGGAGGAGAAATCACGGGCCTGGATCTGCGCAACGCACTCGACCCCGAACTCGTCGCTGAACTCCGTCGTGCACTGCTCGACTTCAAGGTCTTGTTCTTCCGCGACCAGCCTCTGAGCGGTCGCCAACACGTCGAGTTCGCGCAGAACTTCGGAACGCTCGAGGTCCATCCCTTCTTGCCGGCCAACGGAGAGCTCCCCGAACTGGTGCGCTTCGAGAAGCACGCGGAGATCGGTGGCTACGAGAATGGCTGGCACTCCGACGTGTCGTGGCGAGTCGCACCATCCATGGGCGCAATCCTCCACGCCATCGAAATTCCTCACGTCGGAGGCGACACCTTGTTCTCCGACATGTACGCCGCCTACGACGGTCTCGACGACGACCTCAAGGCCCGGCTCGAGGGCCTCGAAGCAGTCCACGACTTCACTCGGGCGTTCGGTCGCTCCATGGATGCACAAGCTCGAGCCGAGATGCTCGAGAAGTTTCCACCCACGCCTCACCCCGTGATCAGGACCCACGAAGAAACCGGAAAGAAGCTGATCTATGTGAATCGCTTCTTCTGCGATCACATCGTCGGGCTCGAACGGGATGAGAGCGACGCACTGATCGACCTGCTCTCGAAGAAGGCAGAGATCGTCGAGTACCAGTGTCGCTTCACGTGGGAGCAGGACTCCATCGCCTTCTGGGACAACCGTGCCGTGCAGCACTACGCCTCAAGCGATTACTGGCCTGACCGGCGCGTCATGGAGCGAGCCAGCATCGAAGGAGTCGTGCCCCGCTAGGAGCGCTGAGCATCGTTCGGTCCCCCGAGCACCGCGTGGCCCGGTGGCCTATCTTGTCGAGGACGGGAGGGTGCCATGGACGACCTCGAAACCTACGTCGGACAGTCAGACGCGTTCACCGTCTCGCTCGAACGCGATCCGTTGCTCCGTTCGACCATCGTGGCCATCGCAACGTTCGACAAGGCGCCCGACTGGGAGACGCTCGTCCAGCGCATCGATCGGGCCACCCGGCTCGTGCCGACGTTCCGGCAAACGCTGACCCCAAGTCCGCTCGGACTCGCCCCACCGCGCTGGACCGTTGATCCCGACTTCGACTTAGCGTTCCACCTCCGTCGCATCCAGGCACCGCCGCCCAAGACCCTCGAGGCCGTCATGGAAATTGCCCGCACCGAAGGAATGGAGGCCTTCGATCCCGTTCGCCCTCTCTGGCAGTTGACCTTGGTCGAAGAGATGACGGAGGGGCGAGCGGCCATCATCATGAAGGTCCATCACGCGCTGACCGACGGCATCGGCGGCGTCCAGATCATCGCCCACATCGTGGACTTAGAAGAAGGTCCTGTCGAGATCGCCGAGATGCCACCGGCTCCGACAGCGCGAGCACGCAAGCCGTTCGCTGCATGGCGTGACGCGATCTCCTACGACCTCGGCCACGTCGCCGGTCTCGTAAAGAAGCAAGTCACATCGCTTCCAAAGAACGCGACGAAGGCTGCCAAAGACCCGCTCGGAACGGCGGCCGACACGGTCACCACGGGCACCGCCATTGCGCGCTTCGTGCGACCGGTGACCTCGACCAAGTCGAACTTGATGACGGGGAGGCGCCTCCAGTGGCAGTTCACCGCGCTCGAGGTCGAGCTCGACGCGCTCAAGGCAGGTGCCAAGAAGGCAGAGGGGACCCTCAACGATGGCTTCATTGGAGCCATTGCTGGTGGCCTCCATCGCTACCACCAAGTCCACGACTCGCCCGTCGATGCCTTGCGCTTGACCATGCCGATCTCGCTGCGCACCGAAGGCGACGCGGAAGGCGGCAACCACATCACCCTCGTGCGCTTCGAAGTTCCCCTCAACATCGAAGACCCGATCGAACGCATGCAGGCCATTGGCGCCAAGTGCACCGAGCTGCGCAACGATCCCGCACTCCCATGGTCAGAGACCGTGGCCGGCGTCCTCAACCTCCTGCCCATCTCGATCACGGCGGGCATGCTCAAGAACGTCGACTTCCTCGCCTCCAACGTCCCAGGCTTCGGACTCCCTGTCTATGCCGCAGGCGCACTGCTCACCGGCTTCTACCCGTTCGGGCCCACCATGGGATCGGCCGCGAACATCACGCTGATGTCCTATCGGAACAGTTGCTGCATCGGAGTGAATACCGATGCCGGTGCAGTTCCGGACCCAGAGGTCTTGACCCAGTGCCTCGTCGACGGCTTCGAAGAGATCCTCGATCTCGGCGGCAGCCACACCCCTGTCGCCATCGTGAAAACCTAGGCCCAACAACGACGGCGATGGCCATCGACAATTCAACCGGTCAAATAAATCTGCCAACCAGTCGAAGAACCATTCGCCTACCGAAAAAGTCGTGCTAAGAAATCAAACCAACGCATACGCCTGGACCTAAGGGGAGGGAAATGACAACGACGGCAGCACACGGGGAAGAACACGTCCTCGA
>Ga0164296_1004151_pt1 | contig 13281 bp, 11 predicted proteins | sample GEODES057metaG_FD_113533 | JGI IMG/M metagenome (GOLD analysis project Ga0164296, IMG submission 113533) | Dystrophic lake water microbial communities from Trout Bog Lake, Wisconsin, USA - GEODES057 metaG | ecosystem: Environmental > Aquatic > Freshwater > Lake | place: USA: Trout Bog Lake...
CAACGTAACATATGGTGGCGGTGGCGGTGGCGCCGGCGGATACGTTGAAGTTCCAAGTTATCCAGTTAGTCCAGGCGGCACAGTTTCATTAAGTGTAGGCAGTGGCGGAGTTACTAATAGTCCTCAAGGAAATAATGGCGGTAATACTACATTTGGATCTTTAGTAGCTATCGGTGGCGGCGGTGGCGGAACTACTAGTAGCGGAACAGGGCTTCCAGGTGGATCAGGAGGCGGAGCCGCTTATTCGCCAGGCGGCCCAGGAACATGGGCAGGCGGTACTGCTACTCAACCTAGCCAGCCAGCAGCATATAATGGCACTCCTTTAGGCGGGAATGGATACGGATTTCCAGGCGGTCCTGGGGAAAATACAACAGGGCACGGATCGGGCGGTGGTGGCGCCGGTTCAGCCGGTGTTTCATATGGAACAAATCCCGTACAAGGCACCAACGGACCAGGCGGTAACGGCCATGGCGGTTCGGGTCGCGCAAGCACTATCACTGGTGTAAGTACATATTTTGCTGGTGGCGGCGGCGGCGGTGGCTACGGCGGCTGGGGAATGCCAGGCGTAGGTGGTGGTGGCCGCGGAGCCGTAAGTGACTCAAACGCTTCAATTAATCCAATTACATCTACAGCAGGTCTCAATGGCTTTGGTGGAGGCGGAGGCGGAGCCGGATATGTCGGCGGCGGACGAGGAAATGTAATTTGTAATGGCATGCCAGGCGGTAGCGGTATTGTTATAGTTCGTTATACTCCTCCAGGGCAATCTAATCCAACTGCAGTTACAGGTCAAACAAGATTTAATGCTGATTCTAACCGTATGGAAGTATACAATGGTACAGGTTGGACAGCTATGGTTAAAACCGTATTGTCATTTACCAGTGTAGGACGTCATCGTTGGACTGCTCCAGCAGGTATTAATACAGTAGACGTATTAGTAGTCGGCGGTGGTGGTGGCGGTGGTGGTTGTGCCGGTGGTGGCGGTGGCGGTGGTGGCATGATTGAAGTTTATAGCTATCCGGTTATCAGCGGTGTAAGTTATCCTGTTGTCGTGGGTCGTGGCGGATATGGTCAAGCCGCAGACAATCCAAGTAGTACCGTTCCAAACGAAGTATTTGTAAATGGTCGTGGCGGCGACAGCCGTTTTGGAGATCTAGTGGCATTAGGCGGAGGCCAAGGTGGTAGTCGTTTAGCTACAGCTTCTTATTGGATTGGATCAAATGGTGGATCTGGCGGTGGCGGACATCCTTGCGGAACTAACGGTCCTACTCCTGTTAATCCATTAACTGGTTTGACCAGTGGTGCCGGACTTCAACCTGCTCAACCAGGACTAAGTGGAACTTATGGTTACGGTTATCCAGGTGGCGGAGCCAACGTTCCGGGTAATATCAAACCTGGAGGTGGTGGTGGTGGTGCTGGTGGACGCGGATCTAATCCTGGTGTACAACCTGGACCTAGCGGAACTCCAATGAATCCAGGTTATGGCGGTCCAGGTCGTGCTAGTAGCATTACAGGAACTAGCGTTTACTATGCCGGAGGTGGTGGTGGTGGTGGCTCAGCTTGTGGACCAGGTTACGCTCCACTACCTACAGCGGCACAACCAGGACCAACTGGTGCTCCTGGTGCTCCTGGCGGACAGGGAGGCGGTGGCTCAGGCGGTCCAAACAACTTTAACAATGCCCCAGCTAGTTATGGTGCGGCTATTGCCGGAGCACTAAATACTGGTGGCGGCGGCGGCGGTGGCAATAATAACGGTCCCGGTTCTGGTTCTCAAACTGGAGTTGCTGGTTTCAGTTATTATAATTGGGGCAATTCAGACGGTTCTCCGGGCGGTCCAGGCATAGTTATTATCCGTTATTGATCCAGAAATTTTAGGCAGGTATTACTCTACGGGTAAATATCTGCCTAAAAGAGAAAGATCTAATGGAACTATTATCTAGCATACATTTCCCAACTTTAATATATCAAAGTCATCATAGAGAATGGATCGACCAAACTTTAGATTTTTGTCAACCTCACTTTGATCTAGTTAAGAATCAAACTCCAAAAAAAATATTTCCTGTGTATCAAACAGGATCTGTTCATTTAGATCCTAATTTTTCATATTTTACCGAATATGTTTTAGAACAATCTGCTATCATATTAGATGATCAAGGTTATGATCTTAGCAAACATGAATTATATTTTGAAGATTGCTGGGCACAAGAAGTTATGACTTACGGGCATCATTTCCCCCATGTTCACAGTAACAGTCAGATAAGTGGATTTTACTTTTTAGAATGTCCACAAGAAGGTATCTATCCATTATTTTATGATCCACGTCATGGCAAAAATATGATCAATTTACCTGAAAAAAATATCAATAATATTACTCCTGCTACTTACGAATGTAATTACCAACCTCAACCAGGAATGTTTATGTTTTTCAACAGTTGGTTGCCACATAGTTTTCAGCTGAATGCCAGCGATCAAGTATGTAAATTTTTACACTTTAACATAAGTGCTAAACGTAGGTACGAAAAATGATAAAAAAGACCATTAGTCTTGGAACAAAAACCATAGAAATATTTGACGATATAACTAGTTTGTTTTTTAGACAGCGGATTTATGATATCTGTAAAACTAGTTATTTTAGGTTAGGGTGGAATGACTCAGCTATTCCTGAACGCAAACCTTATGATTATAATCTACACAGTATTTACAATGAAGCTGATATCGAAAGTTTAAATATTTTGCCCTTGATTACAGAAACAGAAATCATGGATTCTTTAAAAGATTTAAAAATTACTCAATGTGTTGTTAATTTGTCAGTAGCTAGTGATGTTAATTTTGCCCATACCCATCCTGAAAAAAAAGTATTATTGTACTATCCTAATTTAGAATGGCAAGAAGGATGGGCGGGCGAAACTGTATTTTACAGTGAAGATCTAAAAGAAATAGTCTATACCTCACAATATACACCTGGAAGATTTATCGTATTTGATGCTGAGATTCCTCATAGTATACGAGCCCAGAGCAACACGGGCCCAAAACACAGATTTACACTAAGTATGTTTTGGTCATAGTCCTTTATAAGGACACTTAATAGTTTTTTTTGAGCTAAATACATTATCGCTAATAGCTTAGAGGAATTTTATGGCCCAATTTAATAAACAAACATCGATCACAGGAAACAGATTAGTTTTACCTAGTGGCACCAGTGCGCAACGTGTGTCTGACACGATTGTTTCGTTTACTTCCGTAGGATCTACAACTTGGACAGTGCCCACGGGTATTAGTTCAGTTGACGTATTAGTTGTAGCTGGAGGCGGAGGCGGAGGCCAAGACGTCGGAGGCGGAGGCGGAGGCGGCGGTTTTGTAGAAGTTTTTGGCTATCCAGTTGTAGCAGGAAATCCTTATCCAGTAGTTGTAGGTGCTGGAGGTTCTGGTGCTGGAGCTTCAGCAACTGCTCCAAGCGGCGGCAATAGTAGTTTTAATGATTTAGTAGCATATGGCGGTGGCGGTGGCGGTGGCTGGAGTGGAGCTTCTGGAGGATCAGGAGGTTCAGGCGGTGGCGGCACTTCTAATGTGGGTGTTGGTGGCCAAGCAACACAAGTTAGTTATCCGGCGTACGGAGCTATTGGATATGGATATCCAGGAGGACATTCAGCGGCCACTGGCGGAACGGGTTCTAATTTTCCAGGCGGCGATCACGAATATTTAGGTGCCGCTGGTGGTGGTGGCGCTGGCGGCAAAGGTGGCGATGGCGCCGACTATTTGTATCAACCTGGACAACAAATGAAATATATGGCTGGCGGCATTGGTCGTTTAAGCTATATGTCAGGAACTGCTACATATTATTCAGGCGGCGGCGGTTCTAGTTCAGATAGTCAAACATGGTGGGGTACAGGCGGATTAGGTGGCGGCGGCAATGGCGGTAATCCTAACGGTGTCAACGCAACCAGTTATGGTGGTGGCGGCGGTGGCGGCGGATCTCCAGGAACTGGCGGAACAGGATATCAAGGTGTTGTCTATCTACGATATAATCCTACTTTTGGCGGATCCAGTGTTGGTTCCATGCGTTACAATACCGATGTGGGCCGAGCAGAAGTATATTCAGGTAAAGTTTCAGCTAATCCTGGAGGACTAACAGGAACAGCCGCTGGTTCTAGTCCAGGATATAATGCCAGTCAGATTGATAATGGTATGGTAAAAACAAGTGCTTGGACACCATTAGGACCTCGCACAGTTGTTTCATTTACGGCAACAGGCTCTACCAACTGGACTGTTCCAAACGGAGTTCAAGAAGTGTGGGTAGTTGTAGTAGCCGGTGGTGGCGGTGGTGGATTTAATAACGCCGGTGGTGGCGGTGCTGGTGGAATGATTGAAATTAAAAATTATCCAGTAAGTCCAGGTTCGAGTATTCCAGTTGTTGTTGGCGCAGGCGGTAACGGTAATCCTAATCCTGGCAACCAAGTTCCAGCGGCACAAAGTGGTGGAAATTCGAGTTTTGGTTCATTAGTTGCGTATGGAGGAGGAGGCGGTGTAAGCTGGACTTCTAACACTAATGGACAACCTGGCGGAAGCGGTGCTGGTGCTAGTGGAAATCCTAGTGATATGTGGATTGGTGGTATTGGTACACAACCTTATGCTCCTGGTTTAAGTGGACAATTTGGTTATGGATATCCTGGAGGCGCTGGTGGAACAGCATCTGGAAATAGTGACGTTGGCGGCGGAGGTGGAGGTGGTGCCGGTGGAGCTGGAGCAAATGCTCGCGGATCAGGTTACCAAGATTACCCTGGAAGCGGCACACCAGGCGGCAACGGCGGTTTAGGGCGTATCACTATGATAACCGGACAATACGTTATGCTAGCTGGTGGGGGTGGAGGTGGAACTGGCGGAACTGGTACTACTCCTTATAGTCAAAGCCCAATACAAGGTGGCGCTGGAGGAGCTGGCGACGGCCCAGCAAATCAACCACCAAGAGGAGGCGGTGGCCCGGGAGGCGCCGCAAATACAGGTGTTAACGGAACTCCAGGAACTACTAATACTGGCGGCGGCGGCGGCGGCGGCGATAATACCAATGGCGGCAACGGCGGCCCTGGAATTGTAATCGTATCATATTAAGAGATAATTATGGCAACATTAAAAAGTACATTTATAAACGCAAACACTTATTTTCAATTACCAGTCGGAAATACAGCGGGTCGACCGAGTAGTCCTGCTACAGGAACATTATATTTTAATACCGATTCAGGTGTAACAGAATTATATACAGGTAGCACCTGGCAAAGCAATTTGATGTTTGATATGGCAGAGCCAAATATTGTAGCACTAACAGGCGGGTCTGGTACTTTTACAGTTCCTCAAAACGTAAGTGAATTAGAAGTACTAGTTGTAGCTGGAGGTGGCGGTGGCGGTGGTCGATCTGGTGGCGGAGGAGGAGCAGGTGGACTTTGTTATACTTACAACTATCCGGTAGTTCCCGGTCAAACTATTAGTTGGCAAATTGGAGGTGGCGGAACACCGGGCGGAAATCCAAGCCCAGGAGGAAACGGACAAAATACAACTTTTGGTAGTATTACATCCTACGGCGGTGGCGGCGGAGGAAACGATAGTCCGACTGGAGGTTATAATGGTAATAGTGGATATGGATCTGGTGGTGGAGGACAATATAGTGGCTCGGGTGGCTCGGGTGGCACAAATCCATTTCCAAGTGTAAATGCTTACAGCTACGGTAATTCGGGAGCAGCAGGCACTGGAGCACCAACACACCAATCAGGCGGTGGCGGTGGAGCAGGCGGTGCGGCTGCTCCGGTACCTACAAGTATTGCCGGTGGATACGGAGGTGTAGGACGTTTTTATCCGCAGTTTGACAGATTTCAAAATGGAACAGCTGGATGGTTCGCAGGAGGTGGAGCTGGAGGAGGACATCCTTCGGGGCCAAATGGGCCAACTAATGGCGGCAAAGGTGGCGGTGGGCATAGTTTGGCTACAAGCCCAGGACCAGGACCTAGTATGTTTGATGGCATTGCCAATTCCGGCGGTGGAGGCGGTGGCGTACAACAAGAATATCAAGGCAATGGAGGTCGAGGTGGTCCGGGCGTTGTACTAATTAGATATTAATCAATTTAAATTATAAAAAGCCTAGTTCATATCTTGCTAGGCTTTTTTTTATCTCTGTTAAATATTCTACTATTATAAGAGATAAACATTGGAAACAACCATTATTGAAAATTTAATTCCAAAATCTTATCAAGATGAAATTAAACGTGAGCTACTTGAATCTGGATTTTTTCCATGGTTTTGGAATCCCAGTACAGTTGACAGCACTAAGCAATATGAAAGCAAATTAGATTTGGGAGATTTAGAAGATGCTCGGGATGATATTCAAATGTATCATTTGTTTGTTAATAATACAACGGGTATTAAACCAAGCCCTTATTTCAGTTTAGTTAAACCTGTTTTATTTTTTCTAGAACAGAAAACTGGTATAACTGTTAAAGAAATACACAGAATAAAAGCAAATTTAACATTTTCTACAAATGGAGATTTAGGCGGCGTACATTTGCCACACACTGATCAAAGTTATCCAGGATGTTTATCTTTGGTATATTATGTTAATAATAGTGATGGCGACACTATTACATACGATCAATATTTTAACAATCAAAAACAACAGAATTTTTCAATTGAAAAAACATCAACTCCTTTTCAAGGAAACGCAATTTTATTAGATAGTGATCGATTTCACTCTTCTAGCTTGCCCGTAAATACCGACACAAGATGTGTCATTAACTTTATTTTTAAAATATGATTACTTCACTAATTACAACATTCATTTCAGCAATTGGGGTTTCTAAAATTGAATTATCAGATTCTACAGTATCATTGATCAAAAGTTTAGAATATAGACGGGTTGAAAACAACAATGGTTATATAAGTAATAATTTAAATTTATTAGAAGGAGATATGTTTCTTGATATTAAAAAAGAAATACTTGATAACACTAATCATTATTTGACTAACATATTAAAAATATCAGATGGGTATGAATTAAATATTACCACTTCTTGGGCAAACAAACATGCTCCTGGCGATTTTAGTCAAGAACATAATCACGTAAATTCTATAATCTCTGGAATATTATTTGTAGATGTTGATGAAAATAGCGGAAAAAATATCTTTTATAATCCTCAGCAAAATTTAGGACTATCTTTAGAATTAAATTATCAGGAATTTAATCAATTTAATTCTAATTTTATCGAAACTCAACCTGGTACTGGCGATTTATTTTTATTTCCATCATCATTAAAGCATAGTGTAACTAAAAATCTATCCGATCAAGATAGATATACTATTGCTTTTAATATTTTTCTTAATGGAACTTATGGATCTCATGAGAGATCATTATCATTAACAATATAAGTATTAAAAGAAATACTGATTCTTTCTTTGGTATTTCTATTAGGCTCTACATAGTGTAATAATGAACTAGGAAAAATAATTAAAGTTCCTGGCGTTGGCGGGAACCACCAATGAGCAGACGTATATGTATTATATTCTTCAATCCAACTATCATTTAAATTAAAAGGATTTGGATTTAATACCATTAAATTTCCTGAATCTTCCTGTCCGTCAACGTAATATACACCTGAAAAAATACTTCCAGGATGTGTATGTGGAGCATTAAAATGGCCTAGACCGTTTACATTAATCCAAGTATTATAAATTTTCTGTTTGAGACTTTGTTTGTAGCCTAAACTACAATGGAAAGCATTTATCCTGTCGGTAATCTCTATAAAAAGTTGATTTAGTTCAGGAACATATCCAATGATGTCGTCACTTTGCCAACCGCCTTTATTGCTTTTAGTTCTGCCAGAATTGTTTTCTTTTAGATCTAAACAATATTTTCTGATGGCGGCATTGTCTACGTTGCCAAGCGTATCGGATGCTATAGGTATAAAAAAAGTAGGTTGTACGTTCATTTGTAAATATATTTCTTAAGATGTTGATATAATGTTAATTCTCGATCAGCAGCCTGTGACCAAAAATGCTTTCTTCGATCAAATTCTAAAAATTGCGGCAACCATTCTTTTTTATGGTCAATACCATCGTAGAATTCATGTAATTTCTGATCAACTTGATCTAAAACCGGATAGTTCATGCCTACACTTATCCACGGTATGCCTTCTCTAAAAGCATTTCCAGGGTCAGCAGTAACCATTTTTTTCATTTGTAAATCTTTAAATCCTATATATGTAGTTGGTTCTAAGTTTACCATTCCATGATCGTATACCCGTTCAGAATTTTCTCTCCAGTAATCTGTATCATCTCTTACACTTAACGCATAGTGTAATGCTACAAATTCAGCGAAATTGCGGAACATACCGATACAAGCAGTATTGAATACATCGCGATCCCATTGCGTATAAGTTTTTCGTTGAAGACATTTTAATAATTTAAACAAAAACTCGTGTACAGAATATAATCCATTTGATTCTAACGGTTCAATAAAGCCAGCACTAAGCCCTATAGCTACAACATTTTTCTCCCACAGACGTTCGTGTATACCAACCCTAAATGGAACTTGTCTAAATGTCAAATTATCTAATTGGTCGCGTGTCCTTGGTACCACCATTTTATCTGAACACAAATAGTCTTTAAATTCTTTTAATGCTTCTTCATCAGTAATGTGTTTATCGCTATATACATATCCAGTTCCTATACGACTCCATAAAGGAGTATTCCAGCACCACCCATTGCCTAGTGCTGTACATCCTGTGAAATTTTGCATTTCTTTTTCTTGTTCTAGATAAGGAACTTGGCAAGCCCATGCTTTGTTGTTAGGTAGTATATCTGCGTAGCTATTAAATTTTACACCCAATGTTTCTTCTAATAATAAACTTTTAAATCCTGTACAATCAATAAAAAGATCAGCAGATATTTGTTCACCTGTATCTAAATTAAGTGTTTCAACGCCATCATTATTAGTTGTGATAGTGTCAACAGTAGCAGAAATAAGCTCAACTCCTCTAGGTAAACAGTAACGCTCTTTTAACCATAGACCAAATTTAACAGCATCGAAATGATAGGCAACATCGTTTTCAGGAATATAATTGGCGAATTGTCCTGACTTATTCAAACTAAATTTGTTTGAATCAAACATAGCAGAATGTGGAAAATATGTTTTAATATAGTCCTGTACAGGAGTATTTGGCTCTAGTGCTTTTCGCCACAACCAATCTCGTATACCTTGTCTAGTGCCTTCCATGAACGGAACTCCAAAGGCATAATAAAATGAACCAGAATCTACATCATAAAAGTCTGTAAATCTAATAGCCATTTTATAACTGGCATCAGTGAAACTCATGAAGTCTTTTTCGTCTACTTCTAAAAACTTACAAAAATCTCGTATAGCAACTAACGTACTTTCGCCCACACCTATTGTAGGAAATTTAGGACTTTCAACTAGTCTAATATTTTTATTAGGAAAGGCTTTTGATAATAACGCTGCACTCATCCAACCAGCACTGCCTCCGCCTACAATAACAATTTTGTTTATTTCTTTATTTTTCATAAGTTGATTTGTGCCATGTTGATAATTCTAAACTGTTAGTTACTACATTTTGTATATATAGCTTTAGTTCAGAGTAATGATTAGAAAAGTCTTTATCCAACAGATTATTTTTTAATTTTTTAGAGTTGATCAAATCTAAACCTTGTGCCACTGTCAAATAACTTTCTAATCCGTAGATTTGAGAATGTTTAACATCGTTTAAAACAGACCCATTGCTCCACCCATCTAATTGATCTCGTAGTTTGTCACTAGTTCTTTTCGAATCATAGTGATGGCTTAACCAAAAGTCAGTATCCCTTCTATGTCCTTTATAATGTAAGGATAAAAAATTTATAATTTCATCCATTAGTTCAGTAAAGTATTCATTATACATTCTTTTTTGTATATTTGTATTAGAATTTGGATTCCAGAACCGTTCTAAAAGTTCTAACTGTAGTATAACTTGGGATAATCCATTACTTTCTAAAGGCTCTAAAAACCCACTGCTTAGTCCAATAGCAATTACATTGTGTTTCCATCCTTCTTTAACCAATGACGGAGTAAAATTTAATCTAGCTACTGGTATAATTGTTGTGTTAAATCTCGATTCAGCTTCTTCTAATGCCTGATCAGCTGTAATATGATCTGGATCAAACACATAACCGTTGCCAACTCTATGATTTAAATTTATATTCCAACTCCACCCATATTTCATAGCTGTTAATCTAGTATGATTTACTAGCTCGACATCTTCATTCCACCAAGCAATAACACTTCTTGCTGGAAATAAATCAGTATAATCGGTTAATTCAACGCCTAATTCTTTGTGTAATAGTAATCTTGAAAATCCGCTACAATCAAAAAACCAATCACCTTCTATTGTTTTACTGTCTAACACAATAGATTCAATATCTCCTAGATCGGATCTTGTACTAGTTTGATATGTTCCTTCTACTAAGTGTATTCCTTTAGCTATTCCTATATTTTTTAAATATTCAGCATTGGCTCTGCTATCAAAATGCCACATAATAGTATCTATAGCCTCAAAGGTGTCGGGGCTAGTAGGTAAAATCGGTAATTTGTTTAGTTTTATAAGTTGCGAATTATAAAATATATCATTTGTTGATATTTGATTAGACAATGCCCATAAAATAAAATTATAATTAGTTTTTAAAAAGTTATTTTCTGTATACGAATTATAAGTTCTATCAATAAGCCCATGAGTAAACTCTGTACCGACACCATTCCAATCTATAAACTTGCCACCTAGTTTAGGCAAAGCATTGGTACTGCGCACCCAATCAGAAATATCGATTTCTAAGAATTTATATAATAAACTAAGACTTACTCCTCCACTTTCTCCTGCTATGATAGGCGGTTTTGTAGGATCCTCCACTACAGTTATATCTATTGTTGAAAATATTTTATTAAGATACAACGCTGTAAGCCAGCCGGCAGATCCGCCTCCCAAGACAACAACTTTACTCATAAATGTTATCTCTTAAATATTCATATAAACTAGGAGCAGTTTCTGCGGCCTGTTGCCATTGTTTTTTGTTAAATTCCATTTTGGCTAATATATCTTTAAATTTAATTTTGTAGTCTGTGTTTTCCTGTCCTTCATGCCATTTTTGTCCAACAATATCAAGATAAGGATAATTCATTCCTACGCTTACATAAGTTATACCAGCTTTGGGATCAGGAGTTTCTGTAAACATTTTTCTATTATGTAGATCATTGAAACTAATTGCTGTACTAGGTTTAAGTTGTGGCATATCTGGAGAATATTCTCTAGTGTTATTATTACGCCAATATTCTGTATCTGTTCTATTACTTAAGGCATAGTGTAAAGCTACAAAATAGGCAAAATCTCTAAACATAGATGATACTGTAGTATTGTATACATCTCTGTCCCATTGTGTAATAGGTCCTCGCAACATAGTTTTCAATAACATAAACAAAAACTCATGTACGGAAAACAATCCATTTGATTCTAAAGGCTCAATAAACCCAGCACTAAGACCTATAGCTACTACATTTTTAACAAATGTTTGTTCGTGTATACCAACTCGAAATGGAACTTGTCTGAATGTTAAATTTTCTAGTTGTTCAGGAGTACGGGGTATTGCCATTTTATCTGAACACAAATAGTCTTTAAATTCTTTTAAGGCATCTTTGTCACTGGTAAATTGATCGCTATACACATACCCAGTTCCTATACGACTCCACAATGGAGTATTCCAACACCACCCATTGCCTAATGCTGTACAATTAGTAAAAGGTTCTAATTCTTTTGACTTATCAATATAAGGAACTTGGCAAGCCCACGCTTTGTTATTAGGTAATATATCAGCATATGATTTAAAAGGAACTTGTAAGGCACTGCCCAATAACAAACTTCTAAAGCCTGAACAATCAATAAAAAGATCAGCTGATATGTGTTCTCCTGTATCTAGGTTAAGGAATTCTATACCTTTATCGGTCTGTGTAATAGTATCAATAGTTCCTAAAATATGATTTACACCTCTGGGTAAACAGTAACGTTCTTTTAACCATAAGCCAAATTTCACTGCGTCAAAGTGATAAGCAACATCAGTAACAGGATTGTAATTTTTAAATTTTTTGTCTTGATTTAAACTAAATTTATTTTTTTCAAATAGTGCAGCGTGGGGAAAATAAGAATTGACAAAATCTTTTACGTCTGTTTCAGGATACATGGCTTTTTTAAACATCCAGTTTCTCATGTCTTCGTCATTATCTAGATAAGGATTGCCAAAGGGATAATGAAAATATCCGCCATCTTTTTCGTAAAAATCAGTAAACTTGATGCTCATTTTATAACTGGCATCCGTGAAACTCATAAAGTCTTTTTCATCAATTTCTAGCATAGCACAATAGTTTTTAATTCTGCCTAATGTGCTTTCTCCTACACCCATTGTAGGTATGTTTGGACTTTCAACTAGTGTTATTTTCTTTTCAGGAAAAAATTTAATCATTAATGCGGCTGTCATCCAACCAGCACTGCCACCGCCCACTACTACAATGTTGTTGGTTGATTTGATCATCTAGTCCTTACCTGTATGTTAAATGATATGGCAATTTTTTCTCCTTCAGTTTGTCTTCCATTACCGTGTAAAAAGTCACTTTTCCAAAGAAGTAATCTTCCAGGTTCGCAATCATAATGGCAATATTCGTAGCTTAAATCATTAAACTCGTCGCTGGTAGGAAGCATATTGTAGTTGTCAAAAAATGTTATTTTACTACCTGGAAACTTTTTAATATAGTAAACTCCAGATAAAAAACTATCAGGATGTATGTGTGGGAAAATAAAATCGCCCTGGTAACTAATATTAGTCCACATGGTTCCAATTTCTAATCTGTCAACCCTGTTAGAACCATGACCCAATCTTGAAGCAAAACCTTTAGCATGTTCTAATATAACATCTGCTAGATCTTTGAAATCGGGATTTTTATGTAAATCTGGGCTGACCTTGTGAGTAGAACCAACTGAAAGAAAATCATTACCCTGAGTGCCGGTATTTTTTATAACTTCTCTAACCTTTGATTCTAAAAAATCTATTTTATCTTGTAAAACTCCGTCTACAATGAATATTGGTTTTGGAAACCATGTATGGATTTGGGGTGTTGAAGTTATCATAGCAGTTTATTTACCAGGTTTTTTATATCTAAGATTTTTTTCAGATAAATATCATATAATAAATTTGAGGATAGACCCATGGAATTAA
>Ga0164296_1004152_pt1 | contig 13279 bp, 17 predicted proteins | sample GEODES057metaG_FD_113533 | JGI IMG/M metagenome (GOLD analysis project Ga0164296, IMG submission 113533) | Dystrophic lake water microbial communities from Trout Bog Lake, Wisconsin, USA - GEODES057 metaG | ecosystem: Environmental > Aquatic > Freshwater > Lake | place: USA: Trout Bog Lake...
CAGGTTCAACCAAAGCAGGGGTTCTAATCGTAGGGACTTCTAAATGTGGTGCATTTCCAGATTGTATATAAACTGGATTGAAAGGAATGTTTGAAACGCTCGAACTCGCACCGGTACTTACCGATCTCTTTTTACGATAATTCCTCTTTTTCTTTTTATCGTGTATATGAACTCTAACATTTACGTGTTGTTTCACGCTTGTTTTCTGTTTAACAGATATTTTTTTAACCATATTATAATATGATTAGAAAATATTAAATTAATGTTTCAATTTTTCGAGAAGACCAACTCGTTTTGCAACAGCCAATGCACCACCAAGTTCAGGAGATAATGCACTGATACCAGCCTGAACGATTGGTTCATCCGCAAGTCTCGCTAAACCTTTTCCAGCACCAATTAGTTTATCAGTAATTCCTTTACCAAGAAAACCGGAGAAGTTGTTTTTGCCAAACATATATTGTAAGCGAAGAAAATAAATCATTTGTCCTCTATTACTAATAAATCAAACATTCTATAAATACTCCTACTTTTATGTAAATTGATCAAAATCCAATCGTGTGGATCTTTGAATGAAATATCTATAATCGCCTGATATTTGTCTTTATCCAATTGGACAACCTCGTCAAATATTTTTTCTAATTGAGATTTCCCTAAATTAAAAACAATCAAATTACTTGTCAATTCTCGCAACGGTTTGGCTAATGCCTGAAAGTTTTGTTGCAGGAGAAATATTGTCGTTCTTAAATGTCGCATTTTTGTTATTATTTTTTGTAATACTTTAATAATTAATGGATCTTTTAATGCTACTTGGAAATCATCAATAATTATCAAACTATTATACTTTTCGCTACTATTTTCCTGTATTTGTTCATAAACTTCTGTGATGTTATCTAATGTCAAGGTGTCATACAGTTGTTCGCTGGGAATATTCCTCCCATAAATATCGTTTTCGATACTTGCTCTACTATTTGAAGGCATAAATACATAAATGGTTTCAAAACATTTTTTAAAAACACTTTTTACTAATGAAGTCAATAGAGATGTTTTGCCTTGTCCCATCCTACCTACAATAATATTAAACGATGTTGTAGAAAACGCTTCTTTGATCATAGGATACTTGGTTAGTTTATCATCAATAACAAAATCACAATTCATTTTAGTGTGCTTTAAATCAGGTTTATCTAATTTTTGAATTGACACCATCTTATATTACTATAAGAAATAATGTGATAATTTTTCACCTTTTTTATGTGCTTCACTGATTGCAATTGCCTCTCTCTGCTTTTCAGCAGTTTCTTTCGTCAGGGGATGATCGCTAAATCTTTTACCGGTTTTTCCATTCGCAACATAAAAACCGTTTTTTGCGTGAAATATTTTGTAGGGCATTATAAAATAAGATTAGAAAATTATATGTGAGTGCTGTTATCTGCCTGATTCCTCGTTAATTCTAACTCGTCCAACTTTTCCTCAACTTCTACGTTCCTATGGATCTTTAAACATCCAATTTCAATCACATCGCATTTAGATTTCAAACACATCTTTAACGTGAGTCCCAGAAATCCTATAATAGTCCCTACAAATGCGATCCAAAAAGTTTCAGTTAAATCCGTCATATATACATTCTATTTATATTTTTACTTTTTTATGCACCACCTTGTATTACATACCAAGCATAAACACCACCAGTATCTTTAATTGCAATTACACGACAACTACAGTAAAAATAAACACTTGAACCTGTTCCAAGAGAATTAAGAGTCCCATTAGGAACATATAAGTTATTACCTGATTGAACTGATATATATAATAATCCTGTTGTCCCTGAAGATGGAACAGTATTTGAACCAACTCCATTACCTTTTACAAATAGTATTTCAGTTCCTAACTGACTATCACTTGTTATTAATGGTAAATATAAATTAAAATATGAGTATGATGCTGGGGTATAATTTATAAGTTGAAGATATTTTACAGGAAAAGTTAAATAGCCAATTTTTGCTATAGGCATTAATATAATATAATTAGATATTTAATTTAAATTTGTAATGTACCACCCATAAGATCCACTTGAATTTTTTATTGCTACTATTTTGGCACTTGTATAAAATATTAAGTTCGTTGCTGTTAATGCGTTTGATGTTCCACTTTGACCCCATAGAGTGTTTCCTGATTGGCATCCTATCCATAATTGATTTGCTGGTGTTACTTGGCTTGCAGTAGAAGTCATAACAACACTATTACATTTTACAAAAGTAATTTCTGTTCCTAACTGTGTGTCAGCATTGACTAAAGGCAAATAAATATTATAATATCCATAACTTGCAGGAGTGAAATTAAGAACTTGTAATGAATTTACAGGAAATGTTAAAGTGACTGTTTTATTAACCATTTATATAATATTATTAGATATAAAAATTTTATAATACAATACTTGCAGAAAAAAGAGACATATTAGCATTTGCTATAGTTCCATAAATATTAGTTGGTCCATAAATATTAGTTGTTGATAAACCATTTTGCGCACCTATTTGTGTCGCAGTTTGAGTGATACGAATACCACCACTCGTAGATACTCCTGTTGAATTACAAGCAATAGTGATAGCACTATTTGCTGGTGTAGTGTTTGTCCCGATAAGCATAACATCACCGGCAAATCCTGTTACAAAATTTAATGAACCGTTTGATGCGTTATTTATTATTTGTAGTTGAGTAGCACCTGTTGCACCAGAAGTTTGATATGCGATTGTATTAGATGATGCTGTTGTTCCTGTGCTTGAAGTAACACTACCATATACTGTAGTAATACCAACTGCTAATGTTCCATTTAGATTGGTCGCTCCATCAACTTGTAATTTATATGTTCCAGAATTCGGTGGTTTTTGAACGCTACCTATATAAAATCCATTAGAATCATAACATAATTGATTACTTCCTGCTCCTGCTAATCCTAAAAATCCATACGGCGATGCTGAACCTACATAAGAATAACCAAAAACATTGCTTAAACTACTAGAATTACCTACTGCTATCTGTGGTTGAGAACCGAGAGATGTATTTGAATCATAAAAAGATGCTAATGTATTATATGTTCCTGTGCCTGTAGTATTTTTAGTAACACCAAGTGAACCACAAGTAATTGCTCCAGTTCCAGCGTTTATTGGTAAATTATTTGTTGCTAGACCAGTTGAAGAATTTAATGTTGCTAATAATGTTTTAGTTGGTGTTGTTGTATAATAATCAAAAAACGAAAATCCGCCAGAAATTGATGGATTGTTTCTTAAAGAAAATAATGATACTTCTCCATTTGCATATTGATTCATAGTTAATCCCAATCCATATCCAGTTGTTGGTGCATATGTTGAACTAAATCCTAATCCTGTGAATAATAATGCTCCACCTGAATCACCAGTAGATATTGATTTATTATTTGCTATAGATATTCCATTATTTGCTGTTAGTAACCCTCCTACAGTTAATGTTCCAGTATCTGTTTCACTACCGCAAGTGATTGAACTACAAGTAATAGTTCCAGTTCCCGTATTAATACTATAATTATTTGTTGATACTCCGCTATTTGAAAGATTGAAAATTGGATTGAAACCCCCTGAACCATTTGCTATTCTAAATATGTGATTAGCAGTATTTTGATAATTATCATAGTATGTATTATAATTAGTTCCGTCATATAATGTAGATACTTGACTATAGTTTGAACTGGTTGATGTAGTTCCTAATAATGAAATTGAAGGTTTCACGGTTAATGCACCAGTATCATTTATACTACTGCAATTTAAAGTTCCACAAGTAATTGTTCCTGTTCCAGCAGTTATGTTATTATTATTTGACGTAATAGTCCCGTTAATTGATAAACCACTAGTATTTACTGTTGCAATTGTAGGTAATGATGTTCCAATACGAAAATTTATGGAACTGTTTGATTGTGGATTATCAAAGTATGTAGTCCCATAAACATCTCCATTTGTAAAAAAATATGAATTCACACCTGTATATGTCCCAGAAACAACTTGTGATTTTATTGACCCAGCCTGCAATGTCCCACTTCCTGCATTTATACCAGCATTATTTGTCACAATACCACCATTAGCATTCAACGCCCCAGTGACAGTTAATGCACCAGTATCATTCTCGCTACTACAGGTTAATGAACCACAAGTTATACTATTTGAACCAGCATTGATTCCCCCGTTCGCAATAATTTGACTGGAAAATGTTTTTGCACCACTTATCGTTTGCGTATTTGCAGTATCCACAACATCATTAGAAGAAGTAATTTGTTTATTACTTGGTAATTGCAAAAATCCGGCATTACCAATAAATAACGAATTATTTGCATTTATTTGCCCTGATGTCAATGTGTTACAAGTAATAGTTCCTAATGTAGCAGTTTGACCTGTTCCAATCATAGGACCATTTAAATAAAAATTACCAGAACCAGTTGTAAGACTACCAGATCCATTTTGAATAAAGTTACCATTATTTAGTATGTTTATATTATTTGTGTTACAAGTTCCTGTTATATTTGCACCACCTGTTAAAGTAGAACCACTTGTAACTGTTAGTGTAGTAAAATTTGGATTACTCATTTATATAATAGCACAAGATTTTTATAGTATTGGAAAATTATTACAATACAAGACGATGTATTTTATATTATCTAAACTATTTACTAAATTAACAAATATAATATCATTACCAGTTGTATTATCAAGAGTGTAAATTAATGTTGCATATATATCATAAATATTCATTTTATAGGTAGGATATAAATAAATATAAACATTAGGAGGATAATTGAAGAAAATATCGTTTAAATTAATACTTCCACTACAATATGTTGTAACATTTGTTATAGATTTACACAAAGGGATAAATGGTGGTAAATTATTAGACTGAAAATAAGGGCAAGTTATAAATCCTACATTTTGAAAATTAAATTGACAACTTTTATTCACACGAATACTATCACAATTAATTTGATTAATGCAATCTAAATTATTAACAGTGCAAATGTTACCTACACCTAAAGTAGATACTGAAATATTACCTGTTGCTCCAAGTGAATTGCAATAAATATCGGTTGATGAATTAAATGTCCCTGCAGGTCCGGTAGCACCTGTAGATCCATTTGTTCCTTGAATACCTTGTGAAGATGGTCCAGTTGGTCCTTGAATGCCTTGAATGCCTTGAATCCCTTGCGGTCCAGTTGGTCCTGTATTCCCTGTAGATCCTATTGTCCCCTGAATACCTTGTGGTCCTGTTGGTCCTGTTTTCCCTGTAGAACCAGTAGATCCTGTAGATCCTGTAGATCCTGTAGATCCTATAGATCCTGTAGATCCAATTGTACCTTGAATACCTTGTGGTCCTGTCGGTCCTATATTCCCAGTAGAACCAGTAGATCCTGTAGAACCTATTGAACCTTGAATCCCTTGCGGTCCTGTCGGTCCTATATTCCCAGTAGAACCAGTAGATCCTGTAGAACCTATTGTACCTTGAAAACCTTGCGGTCCTGTTGATCCAGTTTGTCCTTGAATCCCTTGTGATCCAGTTGGTCCAGTAGAACCTGTCGTACCTTGAGGTCCTATCATACCTGTACAACCAGTTGGACCTGTATAACCACTTGCACCTTGAGGTCCTGTTGGACCTGTTTTACCAGTTGCTCCAGTATAAGGTACAAACATTCCGGTGTATCCTGTTCCTCCTGTATATCCAGTAGCACCAATTATGTATGCTAATGAATTGATGTTATTATTTATTGACAATAATGAATTTGCCAAATTATCATTATAGATCGTTCCTGATCTTACCAACAAGTCACCACCTGAAATATCCACAAATCCATTAAAGTAAGTTTTGACATATTTGTTTGCTGTTGTATCACCCAACCAAGCACCAGTATGACCTGTAATATAAGACATATATATATAATCTAAATAGATTTTAAAACTGATTGAAATTTGTGAGTATTGTATCAGGATTATTAAAATACACCTTTCCATACAAATTTATCGTCGGCATAGTCGCAGGAAAAATAGATCCCAAAGGATTACCGATATTAATGGAATACCCTGTGGTGCTGGATTTGCCTATATTTAATTGACTTGTTCCTGTATTAAAATCGATATCGTTACATTGCATAGTATTTGAGAAAGATGACGAACCATTAGGATTTAGATTTATACTATTAGATATTGTTGTTATTCCTGTTATAGGATTTGTATAATATGTTACCAGTTGTAAAGGATTTAAAAAGGTAGATGTTCCATTATTGTTAAGAACGATGTTATTATTAGTCCCACTTGTAAATGTCATTGTCCCAAAAAATTGTGATGTTCCGTCTTGATTTAATGTTATGCGGTCGCTTACACCATTATTGATTCCTACCGTTGAATTAAATCGTGTTTCAGGTAATCCTGCTGTATTTACTAATGCTGATTGATACATTGTCTTCTGTTGTAATGTATTTATTTCGTCTTGCATTTGGCTTATTAATCGTGCAAGTGCATTTGCTTGATCTTGTGAGGACGGCGCTGGAGGTTGTGCCAATCCTAATGTTTGCATTATACCGTTTAAAATGTCTGTTAGAAATCCTGCTAATAAACCTCCAGCAAGTCCTGTTAGAAGACCTGCTAAAATGGATAATGGTTGAAAAGGATCAGCATTATCACCTTTGTCTCCCTTCAATCCCTGTGGAATATTAAAGTATAATGCATTTGTTTGATTACCTGAAGCATCATAAGATGATGAAATTGTAACAGATGCACTATTACCAGATGCTATCGTATTAGTTCCGCTTACTAAAAAATTTTGTTTTGGGTTTGCAGGTAAGTTAAACGCAAGTGAATATTGATTATCTCCATTAACATCTGTTGTTAGAGAATTTGTACAATATGGTAATTGATTTGGGTTCAACTGTGCAACCGAAGATTGAATTGTAATATACGCTCCTTTTCCACGACAGATACCAAACGATAATGTATGATTTTGTATAGCATTTGACGTAGTGAAAGTATCATTACAATACGGTGTTGTTGCGGGACTAATTTGTGTTATATTAACTGCAGATATTGCTACGCCTTGCCCTGTTGGACCTGTTGCGCCTGTTGGACCTGTAGCACCTGTTGGACCTGTTGGACCTGTTGGACCTGTAGCACCTGTAGCACCAGTAGCACCTGTAGCACCTGTAGGACCAGTAGCACCTGTTGCTCCGTTTGCTCCATTCGTCCCGTTAGTTCCGTTTGTGCCTGATGGTCCTGTTGGACCGGTTGGACCTGTTGCCCCATTTGTTCCATTTGTTCCGTTTATACCTGATGGTCCTGTAGGACCTACGTCGCCTTTAGATCCTTGAACGCCATTAGTTGCTAAAATCAAAGAGATTTTTATTGTCCCCATAGTTCCTACTGATCCAAAGGTAGAACATCTAAACTGGATATAATCTCCATCATTGAACGAATAAATATTTTGATATGCACTAAAATTAAAATTTGTATCACTATTCAAATTTATTCCCATTGCTTCGGTAAATAAATAAGTACCATTCTTATACACATCAAAACCAGAAACGGAAGAACCATTAGATTGAGTACATCGTATTCCAATTCCATATACATAACTATGAGGAACTATTATTCCAGTCGTTGTTGCACCTTCCATATTAAAATAAGATCCAATCACAAACCCTCCAGTCAGTTCTCCAGTGACAACATAAATTCCACCGGCTGTTGTTGAATGTGATGTGTATAAATAATTTAGTTGTGATTGTATTGAACTCGTCGCATCCAAATACGAAAGCGTTTGTGCTGGAATATTATTCAAATATTTTGTGGTTATTGATCCATTAGAAATAGTAGTCCCACTATTATCAGTAATTAAGTTTGAGTTTAATACATCTAAATCTAATTCGTCTGCACCATTAGCAGTTAATGATTGGTCTATATTATATATATCTCCAGATAAACTCATATATATAATATGTTATATTTTAAGAATATGTTTGAATTGCAATTGGATTTATTTGGGGTGGGTTCTCGTGCAAGATAGATGGTTCTACAGGAGGTTTAGCAACAAGTGCATTTCTAACTGGATATGGATTATTCGTTATTTCATTTGCAATGGATTGTGTTATTGGTAAAGTAGGAAAGGGGATTATACCTCCAACATCTTGAATAGGGTTTATTACTTTATTTGGTATATAGGTAGTCCCATCGTTGTTATATCCACCAGTAGAACGAGTATGATTGAAAATATCACTCGTTCTATTATCAATATGTGATGCCTTACCATTAAAAAGATAAAATCTATTTAAATCGTATGAACCACGACTCAACATCGCTAAAGGGTCACCAGATGTCCTCAAGTTAGCATCATTAGGAGAAGGATATAATAATGCGTTCATATATATTAACGAGGATTAAAAATTGTGGGAATTTGACTATCGGCATTGAACATTGTTAAATTGTTTGTTATTAAAGGATTTTCGTCATCTACATCGAAATACAACCATACCTGATATTCAGGCACATTTACCATCAGTGTTTCACTTCTATCATAAAGTGAAATCGTAAAATCGCCATTAGAGTTAGGAATGATCATCGTCATACCATTTGATGTCGTGCTGTCATAATCCAAATAAGTTGTGTTATTAGTTCCAGATGTGTAATCACTTTGAGGTCTAACGAATCCAAGATTGAATCCATTTGCTGAATTACTTGTATTTGATGAAAATGTTGCACGGAGAGAACCGTTATTCGCTACCCACGAAATGGCAGTTGAGGAGGAAGATATGAAACGAGTTCTTACCCTGCATTCACCATTTCGATTTCCAAATATTTCACGCCAATTAATATTCCACTTGACTTGTGCTAAATTAGTTTTATTAGTTGGTGCATATTTACTTATATTTGGAGTTGCTGAAAAAGAACTATATGTAGTTGAAGTTGCATTCGTTGAAATAACTGACAGTGTATAAGTTCCGTTTCCACCTGTCCCAGATCCTAATGCAGTAATCGATACAAGATTTCCTGCTGAAGTATAAAACGATTGTCCTATTGCTAATGAACCAAATGACACAGATGTAACGGACAAAGTAAGGGCATTAATTGTACCTGTAAAAACTGCTAACGTCGGCTGTCCTGTTAATGTAGATAAATATAAACTATAAACTCGCATTATAATTTATATGAAGATTATATTTAGCAGAATTTGATACTAAATCTGGGAGGTTCTACTTTCATTTCCTGTTTAGGCTCTGCAGGTGCTGTTATTGTTTCTTTTTTAGATCTTCTTGGTTTTATAATAACCTCTTCTTCACTGTCGCTTTCTTCTTTATAGATTATTCTTTTCTTTTTTGGTTTAACGATAATTCTTTCTTCGATTTCTACATCAGGTTCATCGCCTAATACTTCTTTTATTTTCTTTTCTTTATTGTCATTTCGCTTCTTTAATCGCTCTGCTTTTATTAAAATCAGTTCTTCTTTCTTTTTATCGGCTTCCTCTTTTTCCTTTTTCTTTTTTTCTGCTAAAATAGCACGACCCTTTGCTAAATTTTGACGACCGATCTCCTTCTGCTTTTCAGTCAGTTTCTTTTTAGGTTTTTGAACTATCTGCTCTTCGTGATCTTCTTCAGGGATATAAACATTCTCAACTTCTTCAGTCATTCTTTATAGAGATTATTTAGAAAATATTTTCTCTAAATAACATATAAATGGAAAATTTCCCTGTTGTAAGTGTCGTAGAACAATCCGTGAATAATCAGGTCAATGCATTAGTTGGTAACAAAGATACAAACTTGAATACAATTGTAAAAATGTCGATTATAAATGAAATCAAACCAATTGATGATTATAAAATACAATCTGTTTTATATGAAATCATATCTAACAATGCACTGGAAAAAGAATTAATAGAAAGAGAATATGCATTGACAATTGACTCCTGTGGAAATTTAATTTATGTCGATGGTATATATGAAAGAAAAGAGGGTGAAGAAAATTCTTAAGGCGTCCCATTTAAATCAAGATGAAGCAAATAAAAAATTAAGTAATTTAGGTTATAAATATGATCCTGAATTATCTACAAATGATAATAAAGTTTTTATTGATAAAAACGGAAATCCAAATATTGCGTTTCGTGGAACTCATAAATTTAGAGTTAAAGATTTGATTAGCGATTTAGCAGTGGTTACTGGATTACAAGATTATGACACAAGATTTAAAGAAGCAAAGCATTTAACAAAATTAGTAGAAGACAAATATCATAAACCTGCAAACGTGTTTGGTTATTCATTGGGTGGTAATTTAGCAGAACATAGCGGTGCAGGTGGTAAAATATTCACGCATAACAAGGCTACTGGGTTAGGTGATTTGTTCAAAGAAATTCCTAAAAATCAAATCGATTATCGTAATAAAAATGATGTCGTTAGTTTATTATCATTAACGCAAAATCATCCTCATAATAATTTGAAAGAAAAACAAACATCGCACGATAAATACGATGTATTAGGTAATCACGGAATAATTTAATTTCTAACATTAATATAGATGAGTCTGGTACAAGAAACCAAATTATTTAATTTATCAACACGAAGCAGTGCAGGTAGAATTTTGAATAAAGATCCAAATTATAAAAGTCAAATTGAGTATGATATTCCAAATATGATTGTAAGAGATGACAGCATAGAATATATACAATTCTCTTTAACAGATGCCGTCATTCCTGTAAGTTTCTATGGAGTTAATGAAACAAATAATTTATTAGTTTATACTGAAAATGGTATCAGGAAAACGGTTTATTTTAATTACGGAAACTATAATGCAAATTATTTTATGAGTGAATTTAAACGCTTACTGGGTTCTAACTGGAATATTACATTAAATAATTATAACAGCGTATTTACGATAACAAATTCTGTTTATACCTTTTCGTTATCTGCTGATAGCACAATCGATTATGTTATGGGGTTTAGCGATAATTTGAATTCTGTTTCAGTTAGCGGTGTGAATAGTATTACTTTAACTCGTTGTTGTAACTTTTTACCGTTACCAAGGATTTGTATTCGGTGTCCTGAATTAGCGAATACAACAATTGTTGGATCATCACCAGCAGATGATGTTCTAATTACAATCCCAAACAACTCGAAACCTAACGGGCAAATTTATTATCAAAACCAAACGCAGGCTCGGCTATTATTTAGACATCACGAAATTGGAAGGTTTGTAATATCCATTACAGATGAAGATGGAAACTTTTTAAATTTCAATGGCGTTTCTTCATTCTTTACGATTCAATTCGATATCTTTAGAATATTTCTTCCCAAGCCTCCAAGATTTAGCAACATCGTAGAATTTGTCAATAGTAAAACCTATCTCTATCCTGATGAAGAAAATATGATAGAAGCAAACATTTAGATTATTTTCTTTATGAATTATATATGTCTTCGTTGCCGTCTTCCGTAGGACTTCCTCAAGAAATGATGCTCGGTCATTTGGATTATTCTATTCCTCCTGATGCTAAATCTTTTAGCGTGAAAGTTCAGCCTTCTAACATATCACAGGTCCAAACTTCTTTTTCCACTGGTGCTACTGCAACAACCTACTGGGGTGATCAAGTTTTTCCTGCTCAAAACATAATATTCGATCTACCTTGTGGTGCTTCTCCTTCTATGTTTTTAGATTCTCGTTTCACAACTTTGAATTTCCAGATGAATGTTGCTATTACAGGTGCAGGGACAATTGGAACTGGTTCATTCTATGATGCATATTTACGTGGTGGTGCTTATTCTTGGTTTGATAGAATGTATATCACTTCGCAGAACGGGCAGATTGTAGAAGATATAGGAGAGTTTGGTTTGGTCAATGATACTTTAGTAGCATTGCAGATGAACAATTCGGTCCGTGATGGAGTTGGAAATCAATATGGATTTCTTTCTTCTACCGGAATCGACAGTCAGGGTCATCAAATATCAGTTCTATCAAGTTCAAACGGTACTCCGGCTACTACACAAACCGAAACACACTCTTATTCTATTCCTCTTGCCTCTGGTGTCGTTGGTGTCCTTGCTGATAAATTTTTAAACATTGGACGAACCAGCAAATTACAGGTTGTTTTGCAAACGTCTAACATCATCCCAATTACCGGTGGAATTAATGGTGCTTGGACTGGTGCAGGAACTGTTCAGGTAACTCTTTCTAACTTTTCTTTGCAGTGCGAATACATTGACATTGGGGTAAATGCTTTGAATATGCTTGATCAAACCCTTGTTGATGGTAAATCATATATTCACGGTACTACTTATAGAACTGCTTCTGCATCTCTACCTGCCGTTAGCGGAACTACTTCTCTTCTTGCAGGTATTCGTGCTTCTTCTGTAAAATCATTGTTTGCTCGTTTTGCCCAATCTGGAACTGCCAGTACTACTAATAGCGTTAATGGTAAATACGATAGTTTTAATCCTATTATAAATAGCATCAACTATAGTGTTGGTGGTATCAAATATCCGCAGACTCCTATTAATCCTTTACTTGCTCCAAGTCAGGCTTTTAGAGAAACACAAATGGCGATCGGTTCTTTTAATAATTCGCAATTTCAATCATCTATTATCCCTGTAAGATATTGCAAATTATCTGCTGGAGGAACGGCTCAAACTCTTTCGGTTGGTGCTACCCAAGAATATAACTGGAATTTGGGAAGTGTTCCAAGTGCTCAATCGCAGTTCATTTTTGGTGAGAATGTCGAAGTTTGTGCAAGAAGAGGGCTTCTATCCGGTCTTAACTGCACGTCTGCTCCTATCTTTGTTGAAATGAATATTGCATCTGCTCCTACCAATGCACACACCTTATATTGTATTGGAATGCTGGACCACGTCGTGATACACGATGTTAGATCTGGTGATATTCAAGTTAGAATTTAAATATTAATATTTTTTATATGATACAAAGTATTCTTTTTGATAAAACAAAAAACACATTAGTAGAATGTAAAAAATGGTTACGAGAACACAAATATAAAATTAATACAAAACCTAAAAATTTTGATTCTACTAACTTTTATAGATTTAGACAAATGCCACCAAACGAAAATTATAAATACAGAATTAAAACTATAGACCATAAAAAAAATATTTTATTTGTTATGGCTTATTGAGTAAATATGTTGTAAAAAATGGATACAACATATTTAAAAAAGAATTTCGAGTTATCGAGAAAAAAAAGTGAATAGTGAATAGTGAATAGCATTTTTTTATTAGATTTTTTTTCTAAAAAAA
>Ga0164296_1004153_pt1 | contig 13278 bp, 12 predicted proteins | sample GEODES057metaG_FD_113533 | JGI IMG/M metagenome (GOLD analysis project Ga0164296, IMG submission 113533) | Dystrophic lake water microbial communities from Trout Bog Lake, Wisconsin, USA - GEODES057 metaG | ecosystem: Environmental > Aquatic > Freshwater > Lake | place: USA: Trout Bog Lake...
ATCAATGGTGGATCGATCCTTTGCATCCTGAAATATTTTATGCAAGAGGGATTTTGGGGCAATATATTATTGTCATCCCATATAAAAATATCATTATCGTGAGATTGGGCAAAATGACTTCTATCCATCGGGAAAAGACAGTTCCGAAAGAGGTGCGATATTTGATTAATTGGGGATTAAATAGCTGATTGAATATCTTCCAACACTTAGTTATTCAATCGATGTGGAGAATTTATCTAAAAAAGATGATTTTTCTATGGATATATCACTGTTTGCCCTTACCTTTGCCGTCCCGAAAAATTAAGAGTTATGGCAAGAGTATGTCAGGTTACAGGTAAAAAGCCGCAAACTGGTAATAGTGTTTCCCACTCAAACATCAAAACCAAACGCCGCTTTTTGCCTAATTTACAAACAAAGCGTTTTTATTTTGCAGAAGAAGATCGCTGGGTTACGTTAAAAGTTTCAACTGAAGCGGTTCGTACCATCAATAAAAATGGTCTATCATCTGTAATTAAAGGGTTAAGAGCAAAAGGCGCAACAATTTAATCAAATTTAAAATTACCATACAATGGCAAGGAAAGGTAACAGGGTTCAAGTAATTTTAGAATGTACCGAACATAAATCAACGGGTTTACCCGGTACAAGTCGTTACATCACTGTAAAGAACAAAAAGAATACGCCTGAGCGTATGGAGTTAAAAAAATTTAATCCAATTTTGAAAAAAGTTACTGTACATAAAGAAATTAAATAGTTATGGCAAAAGCAGCAAAAACAGCGATTAAGACAAAAGACCAAAAGGCAGCTTCTGAAGCAAAAAACTGGACAAAAGTTATTAAACCGGTTCGTAGCCCTAAAACCGGTGCATATACTTTTAAAGAAGCCATTGTGCACAAGGATAAGGTGAAAGATTTTTTATCTGCTAAATAATTTTGTTTTTTTAAATAAATGAAAGCTATCTCTATTTAATATGAGATGGCTTTTTTATTTTAAGATGATTATTTCATAAATCGTTATTTGATATGAGATTTTTTGATAAATTATTTGGAAAGAAAGAAAAAGAAAGCTTAGATGAAGGCTTGCAAAAAACCAAAGAAAATCTTTTTGCAAAGATTGCCAAAGCTATTGCAGGTAAGGCTTCTGTTGATACGGAAGTATTGGATAATTTAGAAGAAGCATTGATTGGTGCTGATGTTGGTATAGAAACTACTCTTCAAATCATTGAACGAATTGAAGCAAGAGTTAAGCAAGATAAATATGTGAATACAGATGAATTAAATAAATTATTGCAAGAAGAGATTGAAAACGTATTAACTGATGCGGATGATAAATCTTATAAAAATTTTGAAATTCCTGACGGTAAAAAGCCCTATGTTATTTTGGTGGTTGGTGTAAATGGTGTTGGCAAAACAACAACTATCGGAAAACTTGCCTACAATTATAAAAAAGCAGGACATCATGTTATACTCGGTGCTGCTGATACTTTTCGTGCAGCAGCAGTTGATCAATTAACTATCTGGAGTGAAAGAGTAGGTGTGCAGATTGTTAAACAAAATATGGGCAGCGATCCGAGTGCTGTTGCTTTTGATACAGTACAAAGTGCTGTTGCAAAAAATTGTGATATTGTTATTATTGATACTGCAGGAAGATTGCATAACAAAACACATTTGATGGAAGAGTTGATCAAGATAAAACGTGTAATCAAAAAAATAATTCCTGATGCACCGCATGAAGTGATGTTGGTATTGGATGGCAGCACCGGACAAAACGCCATTGAACAAGCCAAACAATTTACAGCCGCAACCGATGTTACATCATTAGCTATTACAAAATTAGATGGCACTGCAAAAGGTGGTGTTGTTTTAGCAATAGCACATCAATTTAAAATTCCTGTAAAGTTTATTGGTGTTGGTGAACAAATGAATGATCTCGTAATTTTTGATAAACATGAATTTGTGGACAGTTTATTTAAATTAGAAGCCTGATCCAAAACCGCTCGTATTTTTCTTTGATTTCATGATAATCTCTGCCTGACTTCCGGGATTCCTTCGGAGCAAGTCCGTTAAACAATGGACTTGATCCGAACAAGATAAGAAAAAGATACTGTTGAAGTTATTCTAAGTCATCCTTATTTATTATAAATATACAATCCTTGTTTTACCGTATATACCGCCAAACCCTGCCTTGTATGAATATTTAGCTTTGCAGAAACAGCAGCCCTGTAATTGTCTATTGTTTTATATTCCACATTCATTTTATCAGCAATTTCTTTATAACTCCATTCGCTTGCGCAATAACTTAAAAATTCATATTCTTTTGTATTAAGTAAAGTTGTTTTGTATTTTTTTTGATAATCAGGTTTTAAATATTCAGCAGGTATTTCCCATTCTTCTAAAATAGGTGTGGGAATAAATATCTCGTTATTCATTACTGCATTAATAGCAACTGAAATTTCTTGAGCAGAAACACCTTTTGCCATATATCCTTTAGCTCCATTTTTTAAAAGATTTATGATATGCAGGTCATTACTATAAAATGAAAGCCCGATAACTTTTATGGATGGATGATGTTTAGAAACATAGGCAGTAGCATCAATGCCATTGATAAAAGGCATTTCAATATCCATTAAAATTATGTCAGGTAATATCGGTGCATTCGATAAATATTCTTGCAGGTCTTTTCCGTTGCATGCTTTATATAATATTTGCAATCCAATGTCTTTCAAATAAAGAGCCAATGAGGTTCTTAATAGCTCGTGATCCTCTGCTAATACAACTTTAAACATTATTCATTTATTAAAAAGTACAAAAAATGTTACCCAACAATTGCAATCTTCAATTGTCAGAAATATTTATTGCTTAGTAAATAGTGAAGTAGAAATACTTCGGGGTAGCGTACTACAAAAGCGGATACAATATAACATTTTTCCCATATAAACAATAGGGATATTTCCCTATTGTTTTACATTTTTTACTTCTCTACTTTCATTCTCGAAAAATAAAACTGCCATTTTATGAGAAAATTTTACCTTTTTATTTTATCGGGTTTTATTGCAGGTTGCTTGTTTGGTCAGGATACTAAAACAACACAACAATTAACACTGCCACTCTATACACAAAACCCCACAGATGATGTATCATCTCCGTTAATACCTGTACAAAAAGGCACACAGTTTTCTCTACAGCCAAATTTTACTGTGCCAACAAAAAGGCCTTTTATTGTTAAATTATTAAAGGGGGTTGGTATTGGCGTGGCTACTTACCAAAGCGAAAAAGTAATAGAACAAAAAAGCGGTAAATATGGTGCAGCAGGTAATAATACCAATTGGTTATTGCCTACAGGTATTGGTATAACAGTTTCTGCTGATAAACTAATTCCCAAAAAATCGGAGAAAACCTACATACAATATCTACTCTACGATCGTAATATGCAACTCGTCACAAATCATTTAATCCCGATTAAAAAAACGAATGAGCCTATTATAATAACGGGCGAAGCACCAACAGATGGATATTTAAAAGTGCAATTTATTAATACTGTTAAGAATGATGTTACCAATGGAAGTATTGATATTAATATTACATCGCCTTCTCATTCTTTGATAGTTGAAGAAAAGCAAAAACTAAAAGCCGATATTATTGAAACAGACAAACCAAATTTAGCAGTAACAATGCCTGCTGTTATTGCCCCTTCCATAAAAACAATTGATGAACTTGGCTTAGTTGCAAAGCCCATATTAACTACTGAAAAACAAAATACAATAACAACTACTTATAGCAAAAAAGAAAGTACAGTAAATACTATTACACCTGATGAAAATAAAATTATCGCTGTACCTGTTGTTGATAACAGTTTTAAAAATAGGCTTTTTACACCCTTTGCTGAAAGAAGCCCTGAACGGAAATCAATTCCTGTACAAGCACCAACTGCACCCGTAGAAGCTGTGTTGCCTAAAATTATAGAACTGCCTGTTAAAGGGAGTGAACCTGAACCCGGCAATGGCAATAATAAAGACCTTGATGACGATGGTGGTGACGATGATGATCCTTGCAGCGGTGGCGGAAACCAAACAATGAGTGTTGGTGATGATGATTGCGGAGATGGTGGTAGCGGTGGTGAGGGTGAAAGCGGGAATACTGGAAATGGTGACACCAGCAATAGTGGAAATGGAATAAATACCAGTTTAAATGAGGATGGGTCACTTCACGTCCAATTAGTAGATGCAGATGGTAATATCATAAGTGAATTCGATTTAAGTCCTGGACAAACATTTACCTATAATGGTGTTACATATCAATTAAATGCTGATGGTTCAATAACTGCATTCACTGATGACGGAATAATAGAAGTTACTGCACCACAGGCAAGTAAAGATTGGATAAATTTGACCAGTGCAGTAATTGAAATTGCAATTGGACTTTTTACCATAGAAGTCTTCGGCATTGGTGTTATTGTTCTAATTGACGCCTTTTATAGAATGTCTGCAGCAATTAATAATTTATTAAGTAATTATGGAAGTGATAGAATGGCTCCAAGTATAGGTGCACTAATTGGAAAAGCTTTAGGTGGATATTATGGTGAAGAGATTGGTGATGCAATTGATAGTTTAATAGTTCTTACACTTACCGGAGGACCTATTTCAGAAGCATGGGATTTGATTGAGATCATTGGTGGCAGCAATCCTGACGCTTTAATTGCAATACTGAGAATATTAGATTTTCTTTCAGGCTTTGTGGATACCAGTGAAATGGCTACATTAATAGAAAATTGGCGTGCTACTCATTAATTTTATCGAAATACATTATTTTAACCTAATAAATTACCGAATTTTATTCGTATTTTATTATTAAAAATATTAAACGAAGTTAATTCTAATATATAAAAAATGATTCGAACTCGATTTAATAAATTTGATTTTGTGATTTTTACTACAGGAATGTATTTCATGATTGCTATAAATATATACTGTATTATTTCATTTTTATTCAAAGTACCTCTTTTAAGTGCTAATATAAAAATTCCATTTATTGCAAGCGCAATTGGAATAATAATGATGGGTTTCATTATTTATAAAATTCAGATCGTATATATTGATACAATTAATAAAATGATTATTGTAAAAAGGTTCATAACTAAAAAAACAACTATATACAGATTTAATGAGGTTGATGGATTTTATGATGTTGCAATAACACATACCACAAGAAGAATTTATTATAGTAAGGCAATTGCTATTACAAAGAATAAAAAAATAATAGTTTTAATAGACAGTCATTATTGTTCTAATTATAAAGAAATTAGGGAAAATCTTTATAATTTAAATTATTTAGGTGCAGATAAAAATTGGATTAAAAACAATTTTTAAAATAGTACAAAATTCATAGTATAAAATTTTAGAGCTATTTGCTAATTTAAAAAATTAAGTTATGCATTCTATAGGAAATATTATTAATGACGTAATAATTTTAGGGTTATTTATTTATCTGGCACTTATAGTAAATGGTGTTGTAAAGCTTAATGCAAGAAAACAAGAAAGATTTAACAAAATGATGAACCGATATGGAACGGTTTTTAAGATACTTGTTTATGTGGGAATAATAATGTTCATAATATTAATTTTTAAGTAAGGTATTTATTTAGCCCCGCAATCTGGTGCAAATTTGTAAAACGAAAGATAGAGTGTTGAAGGCTTCGTACTATTTGCTAATATAACAGTTATAACACTGCTTAACGTTAAGCTATTTTTAAATGCTTTATTATTATTATTTATTACTCTCTTCATTATTGGCAATTCTTATATGCCGATTAATTGTTTTTAAAATATTAAAGAAAACAAATCCATTTATTGATAAGTTCTGTAATGTAAAAGGCAATTTTAATTGCGATGCTGTATTAGAATCTCCTATCAGTAAATTCTCAAAAAACATATATATCGCAGATATTGGTTTAGTGTATTTTTCGGCACAATTATTATTTCTTATATCTGTATTTATCAATCAACAAAAAAATTGGGTGTATATTTTAATTATTCCTGCAACAATTGCATTTATGGCAACATTGGTATTATTATGGTATCAATGGCGGGTAATAAAAAGTTGGTGTAAATTATGTTTGCTATTAACAAGTATAATATGGCTTCAATTTGTTTTGTGTTTAATAAACTTATATGCTACCGACAACTATTGGGTAGCTGATTATTTTGATGATCTTTTTTCTGATAAAACCATTGCGCTATTTTTAAATGGTATTTTATTTACAGCAATAACATCTGCATGGTTTTTTATTAAACCGCAAATATTAAAAGCCAATGAAGTAGAAACTGTAAGAAAGCAAATAGCCAGATGGAAAAATAGTGTTACAATTTTTAATGCTGTGTTACAACAACAAAAAAAGATAGCAGATGATTATTGGGAAGATGATTTGTTATTAGGTAATCCTAATGCAGAAATTAAGATGATTGCTGCTATCAGTACTTACTGCCCTGCCTGTGCCAAAGAATTTAAACGAATTGCCATATTGCTTAAAACTTACCCGAACGATATTAGTTTTACTATACGGTTTTCGGTACAATTTAATAAAATAAATAACAAAACACAGGCAGCACAATACTTATACCATGCCTGCTTACAAGCAAATAATGAGCAGCGATTAAGCATTGTAGAAAACTGGTTTAAATCGCCTGATTTAAACAAGCTTAAAGTTGAATATAAAAATGTTGAAGCATTACAAATACCTGCTTTGCAAAAAAGCGAACAATGGTTTAAAGATGCAGGTATTAAGCAAGTGCCAACGTTATTTATAAATGGTTTTCCATTTCCGCAACCTTATAACTTGAATGATTTAAAAACTTTGCTTCCAAAGCTATTGGCAAAGAAAGTACCCGAAACTGTTTAACGATATTTAAATTATAAAAGCCCAAGTAATACACTCGGGCTTTTTTGTTTTCTCCATAGGAGTCTTTTGGACATAAAATTAATATTTTAGAAAGTATATCGTATTCCTAATCCGCCCCAACCACCTTCAAAATAACTGTAGCCTACTATATTAAAAGATGGCTGCCAATCGAAACTAACATCTAATGGGGCACCTTTAATTTTATAATCAATTCCAATCACGCCATCAATACCCATAGAAACTCCACTTGTACGTGTAGGATAATCTTTTGCCCATTGCGTATTATAAAAACCAACATGCGCACCCGGACCAAGGTACCATTTTAGTCCTTCAACGCCGGTAAAATTTCCATGCAATTCATATAAACCTGTTGCACGAAAACCGTATTGCCAAAAATATCCCAAGCCTTCAACGGCAACATTATCATTGATAAAATGTTTAACGCTGACAGAACCCGGAAATACTTTTAAACCAATGGCTGTTTTGTAATCGGAACCCAAATTCATGTCTTGACTTTTTGCAACGAATGCCATTGCAAAAATGATGGTTGTGAGGATGATCTTTTTCATGCGGATTTTTGTTTTATCAATAGTAAACAAAATCAAAACCAAACATTCCCGATAAAATCTTAAAACTTTTTTATTTCAATTAATTTTAACCAATATTATAGTTTTCATTTAGGTTTGCTTATGCATAATTTTAAAGATTTAGTTAAAGCTTTTGCAGAAAAATTTTCGAACGAACATTTTCCCAATACGCCAACAGGTTTGTATCAACCGGGAACTTATTTTTTATCGTTGGGTGGAAAAAGAATTCGTCCGGTGATGTGTTTGATGGGGAATGAATTATTTGCAGATATTCATCCGGATGCATTTAATGCAGGTATGGCGATAGAACTGTTTCATAATTTTACGTTGATACATGATGATATCATGGATGCAGCCACATTAAGAAGGGGAATGGAAACAGTGCATTTAAAATACGGACCAGATGCTGCATTGTTAAGTGGCGATGTGATGATGATTAAAGCATATGAATACATTGCCAAACTAAATGGCCAGCATCTTTCTAAAATATTATCACTCTTTAATACCACTGCAGTGGAAGTTTGTGAAGGGCAACAAATGGATATGGATTTTGAAAAGAGAGATGATGTTGGTATGGAAGAGTATATTCATATGATCAGTTTAAAAACTTCGGTGCTATTAGCCGCCAGTTTAGAAATTGGTGCACTACTCGGTGGTGCAAGCGAAGGCAATTGTAAACACTTATATGAATTTGGAAGAAATTTAGGTATCGCTTTTCAAATTCAGGATGATTATTTAGATGCATTCGGCGATCCGGAAAAATTCGGTAAAGAAATTGGCGGCGATATTAAACAGAATAAAAAAACTTTTTTGATGTTACATGTTTTGGAAGTAGCAAACGAACAACAAAAAAAAGAATTAAATAATTTGATGCAAACAAATCCATCCGATAAAATAGAAAAAGTATTGGCTATTTTTAAAGCATGCAATGTAGATGCCTGGGCAAATGAATTGAAAGAAAAATATATGCAAATAGCGTATCAGCATTTAGAAGATATTGCCGTTTTATCTGTTCGCAAAAAACCTTTGATGGAGTTGGCAGAATTTTTAGTGCAAAGAGATTCCTGATTTCATCTTATCTTCCTTTTATAAATCTTTAGTATGTCTTTGCTTAGAAAAAAATCAATTGATAAAATAGTTGCAGAAGCCAATGCAGGATTATCTGATGGTCATTCACAAGGATTAAAAAAAGAATTGGGTGTGAAGGATCTAACATTCATGGGCATTGCAGCGATTGTTGGCGCAGGAATTTTTTCAACTATTGGTACGGCTGCATTTAATGGCGGACCCGGTATTGCATTCCTTTTTGTTATAACTGCTGTCACTTGTGGTTTCAGTGCGTTATGTTATGCAGAATTTGCCAGTCGAGTTCCCATTGCAGGAAGTGCATATACTTATGCGTATGTAAGTTTTGGTGAATTAATTGCATGGATTATTGGATGGGCGTTGATTTTAGAATATGCAATTGGAAATATTGTAGTGGCTATTAGCTGGAGCGGTTATTTTAATAATTTATTATTGGGATTGAATATTCATTTGCCTGAATGGTTATTGAATGATCCTATTACAATTTCAAAAGCAGTGGATGAAGCCAATACAGCAATTGCCAATCATCAAACATTAACAGATGCAATGCAATCTGCTTTGCGTATTTGGAATAGTGCCCCAATTATTGCTGCGAAACATTTTATGATTAATCTTCCGGCATTTTTTATTGTAGTGATTATTACGTTGATTGCTTATACTGGCATTAAAGAAAGTAAGCGTACTACAAATTTTATGGTGATCTTTAAAATCATTGTAATTATTTTAGTAATTATCATCGGAGCTTTTTTTGTGAATACAAATAATTGGCATCCTTTTTTGCCGCATGGTTTTGGTGGTGTATTTGCCGGTGTATCTGCTGTATTCTACGCTTATATTGGTTTTGATGCTATATCAACAACAGCAGAAGAATGTAAAAATCCGCAAAGAGATTTACCGAGAGGAATGATCTATTCATTAATCATTTGTACTGTATTATATATCCTTATTGCATTGGTATTGACAGGTATGGTGAATTATTCAGAATTAAAAGTGACTGATCCATTAGCTTATGTATTTGATAAATTGAATTTGAAATGGATCGGTTATATCATTTCAGTAAGCGCTGTTATAGCCACAACCAGTGTGTTGTTAGTGTTTCAATTAGGCCAGCCAAGAATTTGGATGAGCATGAGCAGAGATGGATTATTGCCTAAACGGTTTTCCAAATTGCATCCCAAATATCATACGCCGGCATTTGCAACTATTATGACCGGTTTTTTAGTCGGCATACCTTCCTTGTTTATGCCGAGTACTATCATGACAGATTTAACCAGCATTGGAACTTTGTTTGCATTTGTATTGGTTTGTTTTGGTGTATTGGTATTACCAAGAATATCAGAGAAACATGCAGGAAGATTTAAATTGCCATATGTCAATGGGAAATATATCATTCCAATCATTACACTTTTATTTATTTGGGGTTTTCATCAAAGGATACATGATGCTGTCACCAATCTTTCCAATGAAAGCTATCAGGAAGTTTTATTCTTGGTCTTTTTACTGATTATTATAATTGTATCAATATTGAGCTTTTTAAGAAATTATTCCTTAATACCAATATTAGGTGCATTGTGCTGTTTATATTTAATGATTGAAATACCGGCTATTAGTTGGCTTTGGTTCTTTATATGGATGGGATTGGGCTTATGTTTGTATTATTTTTATGGAAGAAAAAACAGTCTGCTCAACCTTAAATTATAATGAAAAAATAATCTTCCTGCACTTTGCGTGTATTTAATGAAGTAACTTTAATTTCTTTTAAAATTCATTTATCCTATTGATCTATCCATCCTTTTAAGTCGAAATCCTCTATCCGCTGAATGCCGACATAATTATTATGAAAGTATGTAAGCAATGAGGCAATTTCTGAATTATATCAATAAGATTTCAATAACAGCGCTTTTCGTATTTGCTGTATTATTTACTCATGCAAAACCTCTATCAGATCATACTTTTTCTTTTTTTGATAAACCTACTGCTTCATGCAAAGTGAATGCATTAAATCAATGTCTTTCTAATAATCAATTCATTTTTACGAATACATCTATTTCAACCTGTGGATGTTTAAAAGCTGTTTGGACATTTGGAGATGGAACCAGTGATACCGCGTTTAATCCAAAAAAAACGTATAAAAATTCCGGCTTTTATACTGTACAATTAAAAGTAACGGATGATTTAGGATTGCAAGATTCAACAACAATCTCTTTACAAGTCTTTGCACCTCCTACTGCAACGTTTACTGTCAATCCAACATTAATTCAATGTTTGAATGGAAATCATTTTTTATTTACCAATACGTCAAACAGTTTTTATAGTGGATTAACTTATGCGTGGGATTTGGGAAACGGAACAACTTCAATAGAAACAAATCCGCAAATTTCTTACACAACAGCAGGAAATTATACCGTTAAACTAACTACATCTTATCAAAATATTTGTCCGGCTTCTTCATCAATTACTTTAACTGTAAATCCAAGTCCTGTTGCTGATTATTCCTATCAAATTAATAGCAGTAATCGAACAGTTAATTTTACCAACCAATCATCTGTAACAAGTGGCACACTAAATTATTTGTGGAGTTTTGGAGATGGAACTGTTGATGGGTCAACCAATCCTGTTAAGACTTATACCAAAGATGGTTTGTATAATGTTTCTCTAAATGTTGCTTCCAATCAAACTGATTGTCAAGAGTATGTTTTGAAAACAATTTTGATAGGAACCAAGCCTGCTGCGGGTTTTTCAGTAGGAGTAGGTGTGCAATGTATTAATGTCAATAAGTTTGTTTTCACCAACACCAGTTTTACCAATGGTACCAATACTTATTTGTGGAATTTTGGTGATGGAACAACATCTACAACAGTCAATCCAACAAAAACATATACTGATACGGGGAACTATAAAGTTGTATTAATTGCAACCAATACAATAACAGGTGAAAAAGATACAGCAATATCAACTGTAAGTGTTTGGGGTGCACCAACCGCTTCATTTACGGTAAGTCCAGGTTCTCCTTATTGTTTAAATACAACCAATCATTTTAATTTTACTAATCAATCATCTAATCCATATGGCGGCACAGTAAGCTATCAATGGGATTGTGGTGATGGCAGAATAGTAAATGGCAATAACCTAACCAATGATTATAATAGTGCAGGATCTTATACCATTCAATTAACTGCAACTGCAATCAACGGGTGCAGTTCAGTTGCATCACAAACAATTAGTGTTTATGACAGGCCAAGTGTGAACTTTATTTCAACACCTGATACATTGAATTACAAACAAATTACTTTTAGTAATGTAAGTACCATCAGAAATGGATCTATCGCAAATTATAATTGGAATTTCGGTGATAATGGAACATCATCTGATGTAAATCCAACACATACATATTTAGCAGATAAAGTGTATAATGTTAGCTTGGTTGCAACAAGTGATCATGGATGCACAGATACATTAACACAATCCATTTCTGTAAAAGACAGTATTTATGCTGTAATCAATATTGCAAGTTCTTGTCAATGCACAGATATCAATAGCTTTCATTTTGTAGGATATGCTTTTGGCAGTTATGGCAGTTATTTTTATTTGTGGGATTTCAAAGATGGTACTACTTCAAATATTCAGTATCCGATAAAAAAATATTCTACCCCAGGTGATTATAATGTTTCACTAACTGTTAAGAATGATCATGGTGGTGCGGCTTCAACCACAACTTTAATTCGTGTATATCCTAAACCAATCGCTGCCTTTACAATTGTTGCCAATCAACAATCTGCATTAACGTTTACTTTCACCAACACAACAACTATTGCAAGTGGTGCAGTTCAATACAGCTGGAGTTTTGGAGATGGTACAACGGATACTTCTTTCAGTCCAACGAAAACATATGCACAAGCAGGTGTTTATCAAGTTACTTTAATTGCATCATCTGTATTGGGAGGATGCGCAGATACTGTCTCTCATACCATTACTGTTCCAACAAATAATGGCGGCTCAGGTTGTAATTTGGTTGCTATTTTCTCTGTGAATGATTCTGCGCAATGCGTTGCAGGAAATCAATTTGTTTTTACGAATCATAGTATCGGAGGTACCCCGCCGTTTACTTATAGTTGGGATTTAAATGATGGTACCTATGCCAATACGCAAAACGTAACCAAAACTTATGCTACTTATAATCAACATGATGTTTCATTAACGATTACAGATAGTAAAGGTTGCACGTCGAATACAGTTCGTCAAATTACTGTTGGCTCCGAACCGGTAGCATCATTTAAAATTGTCAATCCAACATATAATGGCTCCGGATATACGTTAATCAGTACTTCCACTATTCCAAGTGATTATATGACGTATTGGTGGGATTTGGGAAATGGAACCACTTCAACTTTAGTAAATCCAACAGTGGTTTATACACCGGGATACTATACAATTAAATTAGTAGTATCCGGTATCGGATCTTGTAAAGATTCAACCACTCAAACTATTAAAGTGGCATCAGGTGTTGCACCAAGTTCACCATTAACAGCAGGGTTCACTTTTTCGAGAAACAGTTGTACTGCATCTAATTCAGAAGCATTTACATTCACCAATACCACATCCGGCGGGGTATCACCTTATACCTGTAATTGGAATTTTGGAGACGGAACAACATCATCTGATCTTAATCCAACACATGCTTATCTGTATGCAAATACTTATACCGTAACATTAA
>Ga0164296_1004154_pt1 | contig 13275 bp, 15 predicted proteins | sample GEODES057metaG_FD_113533 | JGI IMG/M metagenome (GOLD analysis project Ga0164296, IMG submission 113533) | Dystrophic lake water microbial communities from Trout Bog Lake, Wisconsin, USA - GEODES057 metaG | ecosystem: Environmental > Aquatic > Freshwater > Lake | place: USA: Trout Bog Lake...
ATTATATAAATTTTGTTGGGGAGCTAAACGTGTCTGGTCAAATGGTAGTTGTTTTGATATTATTATCTGTGAGCATGTTTTTCGGAAAATTAACAGAGCCATTCCTTGGAAGTTCTGGGAAGTGCGAGATGTGCGAACAGCATTCGACCTTGGAATTAATCCGCAACGCCCGCCTGTAACTGCTCACCACGCATTGGAAGATGCTTGGAATCAAGCAGTGGGTATTCAAAATGTTTACAATACTTTAAGAACGAGCACAACTTACGAAGGTAAGATGTTGCAACCATTTATTAATCAAAGGTAATATGAACAGTCAAGAACGCGAAGTAATGAACATTCTTTCAGAGGAATGTGCAGAAGTAATTCAAGCAATTAGTAAGTGTCATCGTTTTGGCATCGATAATTACAAACCTGGTAAACCAAAAACTAACCGAGAACACTTGGAAGAAGAACTAGGCGACTTATACGCTATGATCGAAATCTTACAAGAGATGGATGTAGTTAGTTGGACTAACATCGAACAAGCCGCTATTGCCAAACGAGAAAAACTTAAAAAATGGTCAACTATCGAAAACTTATAATCTTTATTGGATTATTTGTCAGTAGTTGCAGTTATGCATTTAGTTGGCCTATTACAGCTAAGAGCTGGTTAGTGGCAGACGCTTCTGGCAAAATAATTCAAAGTGATAATATAGATCAACAGCGTAGTATTGCTAGTATTAGTAAACTTATGACTGTCATGATTGTACTAGACGCTCAACAAGACTTAACTGAAACTATTGGTAAATTTACTAGGCAACAGTTGATAGATATGGCATTAGTTAAATCTGATAACAAGGCCGCAAAGGAATTGTGCGATCACTATGAAGGCGGAAGCCCTGCTTGTGTTCGAGCATTAAATGCCAAAGCCCGTGCATTGGAAATGCCTAATACTAGTTTTGTAGAACCTACTGGCCTAAGTGTTATGAATGTTAGTACTGCTAGAGAATTAATTAAACTAGTACAGGCCGCTAGTGCGTATCCTCAAATTAATCATGCGGCAGAAACTAGCGAAGTTAAAATTAAAATTCGTAACAGATGGATGATATTTCACAATACAAACCCTATCATAGGCAAAAAGCATAAATTTATAGTAAGCAAGACGGGTTATATTAATGCCTCGGGTGGTTGCATAGTTATGATGCTAGATACAGATATTGGACGTAGAATTGTAGTTGTACTGGGTAGTAAAAATACCCATACTAGAATTCCTGAAGCAGAATTTATTGCCGAAAAATACGCAGATTAGAAATATCAGAGATAAATAATTATGTGCTAAAACGCCGTAAGGGTTTAGTACAACGGGCAAGGTGCCCAACATTACTCGCTTAATTAAAGGAGAATATTATGAGTAAAATCATCGGTATCGACTTAGGTACAACAAATAGCTGTGTAGCAATCCTAGAAAACGGAGTTGCAAAAGTAATCGAAAACAGCGAAGGTGCTAGAACAACACCATCAATCATTGCATATACAAAAGACGAAATCTTAGTAGGTGCAACAGCAAAACGACAAGCAGTCACAAATCCAAAGAATACAATTTACGCGGCCAAGCGTTTAATCGGACGTAAGTTCGAAGAAAAAGAAGTCCAAAAGGATATTGACCTAATGCCTTACGGCATTGTCAAGGCAGACAATGGTGATGCATGGATTGAAGCTAACGGCGATAAGTTAGCACCACAACAAGTTAGTGCTGAAGTTCTACGCAAGATGAAAAAAACAGCAGAGGACTATTTAGGTGAAACAGTTACAAAAGCAGTCATCACAGTACCAGCGTACTTCAATGACAGTCAAAGACAAGCTACAAAGGATGCTGGACGCATCGCCGGCTTGGAGGTACTCCGTATTATTAACGAGCCTACTGCGGCAGCTCTTGCTTATGGTGTTGATAAAGAGTCTAAAAAAGATAGGAAAATTGCTGTTTACGACCTTGGTGGTGGTACATTCGACATCAGCATCATTGAAATCGCGAATATCGACGGCGATAAGCAAATTGAAGTTCTAAGTACTAATGGTGATACATTCCTTGGCGGTGAAGACTTTGACCAAGTTCTAATGGATCACTTAGTTGCTGAATTCAAGAAAGAAAATGGCATGGATCTCAAGACAGACGTTCTAGCATTGCAACGTTTGAAAGAAGCCGCAGAAAAGGCTAAGATTGAATTGTCTAGCAGTCAATCTACTACAGTTAACTTGCCATACATTACAGCAGATGCAAGCGGTCCTAAACACATGAACGTAACAATTAGCCGTGCTAAGTTTGAAGCTATGGTTGAAAAACTAATTGAACGTTCAATCGAGCCATGCAAGATTGCTATGACTGATGCTAAAATAACTGCCGCAGACATTGACGAAGTTATCTTAGTTGGTGGTCAAACACGTATGCCTAAAGTGCAAGAAGCAGTTGAAAAACTATTCGGTAAGGCTCCACGTAAAGATGTTAACCCAGACGAAGCAGTTGCCGCTGGTGCCGCAGTACAAGGTGCTGTTCTAGCAGGTGACAAGACCGATGTTCTATTGTTAGATGTTACTCCATTAACATTGGGTATTGAAACAATGGGCGGTGTGTTTACCAAGCTAATCGCTAAGAATACAACTATCCCAACTAAACATAGTCAAACATTCTCAACAGCAGAAGACAATCAACCAGCAGTTACTATTAAAGTAGCCCAAGGTGAACGTGACTTGTTTAGATACAACAAACTATTAGGCGAGTTCAATCTTGAAGGTATTGCGCCAGCAATGCGTGGTATGCCACAAATTGAAGTTACCCTAGACATTGATGCAAACGGTATTCTTAATGTAAGTGCCAAAGATAAAAACACTGGCAAAGAAAACAAGATTACTATCAAATCTGACTCAGGACTTTCCGAAGCTGAGATCCAACGTATGGTTCGTGAAGCCGAAGAAAATGCTGAAGCAGATAAGAAGCAGGCAGAATTGATCAATACTCGTAATAATGCTGAAGGTACTACACACAGTATCAAAAAGGACTATGACAAGTATAAAGATCAATTGACTGAAGATGAGCGTACCAAATTTGAAGATGCAGTTAAAGCAGTTGATACTGCCTGCGCCGGAGAAGATAAGGAAGCAATCGATAAGTCAGTACAAAGCTTCTTTGAAGCCGCAGGTCCAGTAATGGCTAAGAAACAAGCCGCTGAATCGACAACAGCCGAAGCACCAGCTCAACCAGCTGAGCAAACGGTTGATGCGAGCTTCACAGAAGTTGACAAAGACTCGAAAGAGTAATAAAATAGTAACGTAGGGCGCCGATGGTCGGGCCCTACACATTCTTGCTTAATATAAGGAGATAAAAATGGCAACAATGCAATTAAAAGCGGTAACACCCGCAGACTTAGCTCAAATTAGTAGAGCACTTGTAGGTTTTGATACAATCTTTAATCAACGCTTACAACAAATGAATGGTAACTATCCTCCACATAACATTGTGAAGTATAGTGACAAAGAGTATACTATCGAAGTAGCAGTAGCAGGTTTCAAGAAAGAAGAAATCACAGTTGAAGTTGATCAAGATCAACTAATCGTTAAAGGCATTCAAGCTGAAAGCGATACATCGACTAAAGAGTACTTGCATCGTGGTTTAGCAAGTCGTGATTTTGAACAGACTTGGACACTTGCCGAGTACATGGAAGTTAAAGATGCTGAAGTAAAAGACGGTATGCTAATCGTTAGCATTGAACGTATTGTACCAGACGCTTTACAACCACGTCAGATTGTAATTAAGTAAACAATAGGGGGAGGAAACTCCCCCACTTTTGAAAAGAATAAAATGACAACTACAGATATCCAACTAGACGAAAAGATTAAAACTACTATTTCAGAACCCAAACGCTGGAAAGTAATCCTACTAAATGATGACAGCACTCCTATGGAGTTTGTTGTTTCGATTCTAGTAGAGATTTTTAAACATACTCAATCTGCTGCCGCAGAAATTATGTTGCAAGTTCACCAAACAGGCAGTGGAGTCGCAGGAGTCTATAGTTTTGAAATTGCAGAAGCAAAGGCAGTCGAAGCTACTAATCAAGCACGTACAAACGGACATCCACTACAAATTAAAATGGAAGAAGAATGAGTAACTTACGCGAACTAACTAAAGACGCACACACTAATGCCGAAAGACAAGAGTTTGTAAAAATCTTATTTTCAGGAACAATCAATCCTAAGCTCTATGCAACTTACTTAAAAAATCAACACCCATGCTATGAAATACTAGAAGTATGTTGTATGCCCAAGTTAGTATTGCATGGACTTCCAGACATTCGTCGTGCTCCTGCTATCTTGCAAGACTTCCAAGAACTGTGGACAGATGCAGATGGTGAACCAGAAATTTTACCTGTAGTTAAACAATATATGGATCACATTATGAGCATTAAAGATGATCCTAAAAAACTTATGGCACACGTCTATGTTCGTCATATGGGCGATTTAGCTGGCGGACAAATGATTGCTAAGAAAGTTCCAGGTGCTGGCCGTATGTATCAGTTCCAAGATCCAGATGCACTTAAAGCCGCAATTCGTGAACGTATTAGTGACGATATGGCAGATGAAGCTAAAATCTGTTTTGAGTTTGCTACACAACTGTTCAAAGAAATGATGGAACTTGTAGAGTACAAAGATGAGTAAAGTATGGGATACTCTAATAAATATTCAGCATTTATTGGAGACTGAATTTGGCCGGACTGGCACTGAAATCTTTGAACCTGGAATGGATCGATTTAACCAACCTGGGTGGATTAATCGTGTATGGAGTTCTCCTTTTTATCGCCGTGCTCACGTTGATGTGGTTGATGCGCGAGATACAAAAGGACTCTGGATGATGCATTGTTGCATCTTTCCACACATACATAATCCTGCTCCAATTTACGGTTTTGATGTGGTTGCTGGTAAGAATAAAATGACTGGTTGTTTCCATGATTTTAGTCCTGCTGGCGATACATTTCATCCTATGATTGAATGGTTTGGTGCAGAAGTAGCTAAACTAGAATGGCGCAAACCGCGTGCCTTACCCGACTGGGCTCAACGTATCTTTACAGAACATATGGTTGCCGCTGGTAATGTTAGCGATGAATCAGAGCTAGATCAGATTACAGAAATGGCTAAAACTACGCTGGCGCATTATCTAGCTACAGTAGGTGAAACTAATAATACAGTTACAGATACTACTACATTTCAGAACTATTATTGCGATAATCAAAAACAAAACCCGCATACACCGCGTGTTATGGCTAGTTTAGGGCTAGATGAAGAGGATGTGCGTGTTTTCATACAAGAATGCCTGTTTCCAGATATAGTATAAATATTACACTATGCGTGTAATTGACATTATCCAACTTAACGAATTTGCCCAAGGCGATTTTGTAATGCCCGAAATTGATATAATCGGGCCTACTGACCCTGAAACCGCCGCCATCAACAAACAAAATGCATTGTTGCTTTTAAGATTAGATCCTGATTCTAAGGCAATGGCGGAAGTGCATAAGTTATTATCTCAATATCAAAAAAATTCAGGAAATGACGGACTGCAACCTCAAGCACAGCAACCAGTTGCTGAACCTCAAGCACAGCAACCTGCTACTCAACAGCCTGCTACTCAACAGCCTGTAGCACAACAAGTACAACCTGCAGAAATTCCTCCTCAACAAGAGTTACCAGAACCTGAAGAAGACGAAACAGACGAGTTTGGAAATCCTATTTCAGAAGGTAAAAAAGCACAAGATATTGGATCCAGAGTTGCTGGTCTAGATGAGAACGATCCAGAGCAGGCAGAGTTACTAGCAAAGATTGAAGCTATTTTGGAAAGTAAGAAAATCGAACCAGTTATTGCTTCTATTGTTAATAAAAAATTTACATTCCACCTTGATCAAATTATTGAAACTTTTAAAAACGCTATAATATCTGTTAAGGTATCGATACAGGAAAAGGTAAAGTTTTTAACTTCATGTAAAGTAGGATTCTTTGATATGAATTCTATTAAAACAGCTCCGACTGGAAATTTGTATTCAGGAATACCTGGAGCAATCTTTGAAGCTATTAAAGGCCCTTTATTCCAAATCGAATTTGGTACAGGCGGCAACAAGATTGGTAAAGGTGAAGCATTATTGGCAATCATTGGTAAGGGTGCGTTCAAAGGCGAAAAAGGCGATATTCAATTAAGTTCTGGAGAAGAAATCGAAGTTAAGGCTAGTAGTGGAGATAAAAATCCTACCGGAGCTGTATTAGTTGCATTGGGTAAAGGTACAGACGAAACTGGTAAGAAAAGTAAAGAATCTGCTTACGGATCAAATACTGAAGCAGGGAAAAAGTTTAAAGTATTGATTGCTAAAGCATATAGTACTAGAACTAAACCAATTAAACCAGAACAAGTTCCAAATAGTGTTTCGGGGCAGTCGATTGCTAACTTCTTTAATCCTTTTATTATCAGAGTTCCTGCTAGAGCACAACTAACAGCCAATGCGTTTGTCGAGGCATATAAAGTAATCTTTAAGAAAGAAGCGCATAACGATGAATTTTTTAGTGGTATATATTCTGCATTCAGCGAAGATGGTATAGATACTAATCAACTAACCAAAGTAATTAGAGCAATGGAATTTGATTATTACAAATCTGTAATCAAACATGATGCTATATTATTCATGAACGGTTCAACGGGTACATATCGTTATGTTGATAGCGGATCTTCATTGTACGATCAGCTTTCTACAAGCAAAAAAGGTGCTAACCTATACAGTACTGGAATTATTGATTTTACCGGATCGTATGGTAACGGTTTTGGTAAGATTTTTACTTTATAAAATCTTAATCTAGATTAAGAAAACAACTCATATTATTCTCTTCCCACCTCACGTAAATACTAATACAAGACTTAGTGGGAGCGAATACCATGTCTAAAAAAGTATTATTGCTATTAGCTGTATTACCATCATTTACATTTGCCGGGCAATTAGATTATCAATTTAATAGTCCTACTTTTAACGGCTCTGGTTATGGTACTTATGAGCTATCAATTAAGCAAATGCAGGACCAAAATAAAGCAAATTATGATGCTCAACAACAAGCATTACAACAAGCCGCAATAACAGCCGCCGCTAACACTCCACAGGCTCAATTTGTATCTAATTTACAAAGTAGAATTTATAGTCAATTAGCTCTTAATATTACAAATACATTATTTGGAGCAACAGGTCAACCTAGTTGTGGTACTAACTGCGGAGGATCTATGGATGTAGGAGGCAATACAATAACTTGGTCATTGAATAATTCAAGTCAAATGATTAATATTAGAATTACCAATGATTCAAATCCAAGTCAATATACAAATATGTCTGTTCCTATTGGAACTTTTGCCTTTTAAGGAATAAGAGATGAAAAAACTAGTAATACCATTAGCTGTAGTTGTAATGTTAAGTGGTTGTGCCACTGGTTCAGCAATACGTGAAAAAATTACTAACGAGCAATTTGATGCTCCTAAAATTGCACAGCCTACATTCCTACAGAAAAAAGAAAATCAAATAAAGCCACCAGTAGGCGGGCCTATTCCTATTGCAGTTTATAGTTTTGCAGACAAAACAGGACAACGTAAATATGCCGCTGGTTATGCAAGTTTTTCAACAGCAGTAACACAAGGCGGAGAAGGTTTCTTAATTAAAGCTCTACAAGATGCAGGCGATGGCCGTTGGTTTAAAGTTGTAGAACGTGTAGGATTAGATAACCTTATCAAAGAACGTCAGATGATTCGTCAGATGCGTGAAGCCTATCAAGGCAAAGATGCACAACCATTGCCTCCAATGATGTTTGCCGGAGTTATTGTAGAAGGCGGCATTGTTGGATATGATTCAAACTCAATGACAGGTGGTGCAGGCGTAAGTGTGTTTGGTATTGGTGCAAGCACTCAATATCAATCAGATACTGTGACCATCAATCTTCGAACAGTAAGTGTACAAACAGGCGAAATTTTAACTAATGTAACTGTTACTAAAACTGTTTTAAGTTATATGGATAAATTAACCTTAATGCGTTGGTTTAACAATGGAACCGATACATTAGAAAGTGAATTAGGCGGAAGTATTAATGAAAGTATCAATAAGGCTGTAGATATTGCTATTCAGGCCGCAGTAGTGCAAACAATTAACGAAGGTGCTCGTAAAGGGCACTGGACATTTAAGGAAACAGTAGCTGAAAAAGTTATTGTTCCAGAAGTAAAAGTTACGGAACCTCCGGAAGCCAAAGAAGAACCAAAGGTAGAAATACCTAAAACAATAGAAGTTAAAAAGGAAGAGCTAGCAATACCGGCTCCTACTAAAGAAGAACCCAAAGTTGAATCGCTACTAGGAACAATGTATTTGAAATTAGATTCTTATGTTTATAAAGAAGCGGATGACAAATCACAAAAGACTTGGTTACTGAAGAAAGGTGTTGAGTTATCAGTCGTTGATTCAAAAGGAGATTGGGTTCAAGTGAGAGATGCACAGCATAGAAGAGGTTGGGTTAATAAAGAAGTACTTATTAGCAAGCCTTGAGTGTTAATTTTTTTACATGTAAATTTTTTAACATGTAAAAAAAATAACAGCAGAGTATAATTTATACAGATCATCGTGTAAATATTTTAGGATGAAAGGTTGGGAAGGACAACAAATTTAGGGATAGTATCCCAAGGAGAGATGTTAGAGATTAGAAATCTAACATTAAGAAAAAATGGTTCACGGAAAGACAGGCTGTGGCAGATTGCCGAGAAAATTATCTGCAATACTAATAGCGGCTGCAATGCCGTTATCGGGAATAGCGTATGCTGTAGACACATCAACTGGTCCAAATAGTGTATATATTCAACAATTAGGTAGTACAAATACTATCGCAATTGAACAAGTTGGTGGAACTAACAGAGTAGGCGGAGTTACTAATTCTACCTCTACTGCTGTCGATGGTTCAGGATTGACTACGCTTACACCGGCAGCACCGAGTTCAACTAATTATGGTACTATTAATGGAAGTAATAATAGCCTATCAATTGGACAATACGGTAATGCTAACAGTGCGCAATACAATATACAAGGTGGTTATAACAGTTACACAAGCACAGTAACTGGTAATAATAATCAAACTTCCTTAACTATTGGTGATCAAAATCATGCAAGTAATAATCATAATACGGTTTCTGAAACTATTACAGGCAGTAGCAATATGATTATCACCAACATTGTTGGAAGCACCAATACATTGAGCACTAATCTAAATGGTACTGGAAACCAAGTAACACAAAATGTTACTACTTCTAACGCAAGTATTAGTGATACTACTACAGGTAGCTATAACATTTATAATTTCCAACAAACCGATGCCGCTGGCGCTAATGGTCATTCATTAGTTTTAGCAACATCTGGAGATTATAACAGTATTACTACACAACAACAAGGTACTAATGATACAACTGTAAACATTAATACTGTTGGTAGTCACAATACTATTACTGTGCGTACAAGTAGTGCAACTGTTGTAGGTCCAGTATCAGCTATAGCGAGGTAATGTATGAAAAAATGGTTGGCGGTCTTACTTTTGTTGACCGTCAACTTCTCTTGGGCGGGGATAGGTAATGTTAGTGAAACTAAAGGAACAGCCTGTTCTATAGAACGCAACAAGCAGAAGTTAGGTGGCGAAAAAGGAGCAGGTGTTGAAAGTAATGACACCTATGTTACAGCCGCGTGTTCTGCGAACATTACATTTAAAGATGATACTAAAGTTAAAGTAACAGAAAATAGCCGTTTATTAATAGACGACTTTGTTTATGATCCAAATAAATCAGACGCAGGAAAACTTGTTCTCAAAGCTACTATGGGAACTGTTAGATATGCATCTGGACAGATAGCAAAAAATAATCCGCAACAAGTAGACATTAAGACTCCAAGTGCTAGTATTGCTGTACGTGGTACAGATTTTACTATGACTGTAGACGAATCAGGTGCTAGTTTAATTGTACTATTACCTAGTTGCAAAGATGAAAAAGATGTTAAACAATACGAACTTCAAGAAAATGTGTGTGCAGTAGGCAAGATTGAAGTTTCTACTACAAACGGTAGTGTAATTTTAGATAAGGCATTTGAAGGTACTTATGTTATTAGTGAAGGATTACCGCCAACACCTCCTAGAATATTAAGTCTGACCGAAAGCAAGATTAACAATAGTTTGATTATTGTTAAACCAATTGAAATACAACGTGCTATCAGAGAACAACAAAAAAGCAAAGCTGAAAAAGAAAAAGAACAATTAGAAGCTGAAGCCGCATTAGTACTAGCACAAGTTACAAAAGATGCCCAAGCAGCCGAAGATAACATGATCAAGCGTATGCAAGAAGCTGTAGTTACAGCCACTTGCGATTCTCAAAAAAATATTTGTGTACGTTGGCAAAATCCTGATGCACAAGATATGAACATGCGCGGACAAGGAACTGCTTATCGCGGCAATCAAGATCACTATGCTGAAGTAAAAACTACAGGTACAGATTCTAATACATTTATTACTATAATACAAAATGATAGTATTGCTACTAAGATGATAGGCGATGCTGGAGCAATTTTAAACACAGTAACTATCAAACAAAATGTTGGTGTTATAAAGGTAGTTAACAGATGATAGATTTAAGATTCCTGCAAAAAATGTATCAGCAATGGAGTGATGGACAACAAGATGTTGCTAGCCGTTGGATAGACTTTATCGAGTTTGCCGCAAGACATACACACCAGAATCAAGAAGAATTAAGAGAAGCACTACAAAAGACATATTGGTTTAATTGGCGCAGAGAAGAATGAAAAAAATCTTAATTGCCTTTGCTATGTTGTTTACTGTGATATCTTCTACTGCTCAGGCAATAGGAGAATTACCTGCTGGTTCTATTGGCACAGTTAATCAAACAACTACATATCAGTATCAAAACTTTTCATTTAATTTTACAGCACCTACTTCGGGCGTAGATTATTTTGGATTAGCATTTAGACAAGATCCTGGTTATTGGAGTGTAGGTAATTTTAATTTACATGCCGCAGGAAGCTCGACAAACTTATTAGCAAATCCTAATTTACAGTATGGCGGTGGTGTAAGTGGTTACGGCTTACAAGCACCTGCAGATTGGGGTGTGTGGTATCAAAGCCTTGCTGGTGCTCCTCCGGCAGCTGGATATTGGGCTGGTCCTGGTCAAGGTTGGTATGGTAGTTATACAGGCGGGTTAGGTGTTAATACAAGTACTGCGGGTAGTTGGATTGATGGTGCTGTAGGAACATACGACGGTATATATCAAGGATTTAATGCTACTGCTGGTACAACATATAATTTTAGTTTTACAAGTTTAGGTACTAACTCATATAGCAATCCAAGTATTATGATTGGTGTATATGCTGGTTCTTGTGCCGCAGGCGGAACTGTTTTTAGTTGTACTCCTGTAAGTTCATCAGGATTTACTGCGGCCGCAACTCCACAACAAACACAAGGTACAGGCGGCGCACCTCCTCCACCTCCACCGTCAGGCGGCGGCACAACAACTCCAACACGTCAAAGTGAAACAACTACCAACCAAGTTACCACAACTGTAACATACGGTAATCCAACAACTACTACAACTTATCAAACACGCACAGTTTATACAACTAATAGTGCTGGTAACCAGATTGTACAAACATTTACAGATACTGTTACACAAACAGTAACTCCTGTATATACAACAACTACTACAACTCCTGTGACTACTGTAACGTGGAGCGATGGTACAACTACTACAGAATACGGTACTCCTACAACTACAACTACAACTACGTATCAAACATCGCCTCCTACTACAACTTACGCTACTACTCCAACAAGCACAGCACCTTGGATTTGTTGTGGTGGCAGTGCATCTTCGTTCAATGCTAATAGTGGCAATATAGTACAAGTACAAAATTTTGCTTCAAGAGTTACCAACGACAGCAAAGTATATATTCAACAAGTAGGCGATGGTAATACTATACTTGTAAATCAAGAAGGCACTAAGAACAACTATGCTTATATTAATAATGCAGGTTCAAATAATAACATTACAGTTAATCAAACTGGCAATTCTAGTACAATTACAAATTACTCCTATAATAGCATAAATGGCAATAGTAATACAGTAAATGTAACACAGACTAGCACAGGTGGTGCAAAAGGTTCATTCATTACTGTATCTGGTAACAGCAACAATGTAAGTTTGACACAAACTGATAGCGGTAGTCACTATGCTGAGATAGGCGTAAGTGGCGGCAACAAGTCAGTAGATGTAACACAAAGCGGAAGTGCAAGTCAAATGGCTAGCATACAATTATCAGGCAATCCGACAAGTTTATCTTTACAACAAACTGGATCTACTCAGAATTTTTATGCTATACAATTTAATTGTGCAACAGCAGGCGGGTGCCCTCGCATAACTGTAACACAAGGTCATTAATATGATAGTAATGTTTAGTTTAAGTAGATACATTCCTGAGTATAAAGAATACGCAGATGATATAGGTTTTTATATACAGCGTTTTGGCGGAGCACTTGCCATACGTAAACACGAAGTTGAATTTACAATAGAAGAAAGATATAGAGAATTCGTGCTAATCAAATATCCATTTTTAGAACAAGTTCTTTTAGTCTACTGATAAATAAAGTACGGGCACAAGATAAGGTGTCGTGGGAATCCGTAATCCACAGAGGACCTTTGGTCCTTTTTTTATGACTAAATATATGTCAAGGAGGACAAAGCCATGAAACAAGCGAAATTAGTTCGTAAGTTGTATAAGGCTTGCTTCCGACACGATGAAGATGCAATTATGGCTCTACGTAAAGAAGAGTTCCGTAAGATACTAAAGCACCGCGCCGAAGGTAAGCCATTTGATACAAAGTGGACGGTGGTTAGGATTTAACAAATCTGTAACATTAGCAACATAATACTGCGATAAATATTGGATGACACCGAAAACTTATCGCAGTATTTTTATTTCCGATGTACACTTAGGCACACGTGACTCACAAGCTGCCAAACTCAACAACTTTCTCAAACACAATACATGCGAAACATTATATCTTGTAGGAGATATCATTGATGCGTGGAAAATTCAACAAAACAAATGGCGATGGAAGCAAAGTCATACTAATGTTGTTCGCCGTGTGCTTGGGCATGCCAAGCGTGGCACTAGGGTTGTGTATGTTGCTGGAAATCATGAC
>Ga0164296_1004156_pt1 | contig 13272 bp, 14 predicted proteins | sample GEODES057metaG_FD_113533 | JGI IMG/M metagenome (GOLD analysis project Ga0164296, IMG submission 113533) | Dystrophic lake water microbial communities from Trout Bog Lake, Wisconsin, USA - GEODES057 metaG | ecosystem: Environmental > Aquatic > Freshwater > Lake | place: USA: Trout Bog Lake...
CATGATTGATGAGGTTCATATGCTCACCAATCAGGCTTTTAACTCCATGCTCAAGACTTTAGAAGAGCCACCTGCGCATATGAAGTTCATTTTGGCAACGACGGATCCGCAAAAGATCCCTGTGACGATTTTGTCCCGTTGCTTGCAATTTAATTTGAAGCAAATGCCGTCGACACTCATCGTCAATCATCTCAAAACAATTCTTAATGCAGAGCAGCTCGCGATTCATGAAGGTGCTTTACGGATCATTGCAAAAGCTGCCCGAGGGTCCATGCGCGATGCATTGTCTTTGACTGATCAAGCAATTGCTTTTTCGTCTGGTGAGATGACAGAAGTATCCGTGCGCAATATGCTTGGATCTTTAGATGATCAATATTTGATTCGTATCATTGATGCCTTGGCCATCCAAGACGGTAAAGAATTATTAGAGATAAGTAATCAAATGGCCTTGATGAGCGCATCTTTTACGATGGCTTTGCAAGATCTTGCGTCATTACTGCAAAAAATTGCGATGGCCCAACACATTCCAGAATCGATTTTAGAAGAGTGGCCCGAGGCCCAAGACGTAAGACGTCTTGCCCAAACACTTTCTAAAGAAATGGTGCAACTTTTCTATCAAATCGCCATTACAAGCCGAGCAGATTTACTCTTGGCGCCGGAGGAAGAAACAGGCTTCATGATGGCTTTGTTGCGCATGATGGCTTTTATGCCGGATGACGGAAAATCAGTGAGTGGTACAACCCCGCCACGTCCCGCGACGACAAATTCAATCCAACCTGCCAAGCCGACAACATCGCGCCCTTCCACAACAGCAAGCGCAAGTCCTCAGAGCCAAATTAAACCATCTTTGGCTGCAGGTGTTCACACCCCAACTGCTGCGCTTACCTTAAACTCCGCTGACTGGCGGAATGTCATCAAACAGCTCTCTCTGAAGGGCCTGGAAGGCCAATTTGCATTGCATACCGAGTTGATTTCCCAAACGGAGCGGGCGGGCAATTTACACCTCGAACTGTCAACCAACCTGCCACATTTGGCAACTCCTGCCTCCATTCAAAAACTATCGGATCGTTTAGGTGCGCATTTGCAGCGCAGCATCAACATCACTTTAAATACCAACGAACAAGCCAATACTGTAGCAATGCTCGAAGCAAGCGATCAAGCGAATGCGCAATTATCCCTCGAGCAGCAGGTAGAGTCAGATCCTTTATTACGCGAATTACAAAAAGAAATCGGCGTCACGCTGATTCCTGGATCGGTTCGACCACTTGTGCACTCACCCAATAAAAATCTTTAAAAACATTCTTGATTGAAAGGAAAACACCATGATGAAGGGTCAAATCGCCGGCTTGATGAAACAAGCTGCGCAGATGCAGGAGAAAATGAAAAAAGCCCAAGAGGAACTTGAAAGCCTTGAGGTAATTGGCCAAGCAGCGGGCGGTATGGTACGCGTAATTTCCAATGGCAAACACCTGATCCGTCGGGTGCAGATTGATCCAAGTGTGATGGATGATCGTGAGATGTTGGAGGATTTGCTCGTGACGGCTTTTAATGACGCCCATCAACAGGCGCATACTGCCTCCGAATCTAAAATGTCTGGAGCAACCTCGGGTATGCCGATGCCCCCAGGATTTAAGTTGCCTTTTTAATGGCCACCGAAAATCCCTTCGAAGCACCGCTCGACGCACTACAGCGCCTGATTTTGGCCCTTAAAATCATGCCTGGCATTGGGCCAAAATCTGCACAGCGCATGGCGTATTACCTATTGCAACATGATCGCGGTGGAGCTTTATCCCTGGGCGTCGCCTTGCAGGACGCTGTTGAGAAAATTCGCCATTGTGAAAAATGCAATTCTTTTTCTGAGTTTACCTTGTGTAAAACGTGCAGCGATGATCGCCGCGATGGACACATTTTATGTGTCGTTGAAACCCCTTCAGATCAACTCATGGTGGAACAGACAATGGCCTACCGTGGTTTGTATTTTGTCTTGATGGGTCGTTTGTCGCCAATGGAAGGACAAGGTCCAAAAGAGTTACATTTTGACAAATTGATGGCCCGCATTTTTACTCAAGACAACACTTTACCTTCGGTTAAGGAAGTGATCCTAGCGACCAACTTTACGAGTGAGGGTGAAGCAACTGCCCATTATTTGGGAGAAATTCTTAAATCCCGCGGAATTTCGGTCTCACGGATTGCTCGCGGCATTCCTGTTGGTGGAGAGTTGGAATATGTCGATGCAGGCACGCTGGCACGGGCCATGATGGATCGCAAACCCGTGGGGAGTTAACTAGAAGTTCGCGCGCACCCGAAAGCCAATCAAGTGGACTGGTCCACGGTCCTTGTTATACGCCGGATTCAGGACATACTGATAATCAGCGCTAATATTCAAATTTTTATTGAGCGCCAGATTGTAATAAATCTCCGTAATCGTCTCGTTGCCATAATTCAGCTGACCATCACCAATCAAGATTCCCATTCCGCCTGCCCGAAAATATTGTTTCGCATCATTCGACAAGCTATTGACGATTTCAATGATGCCGAAGTTATCTTGATGACGTTTCCAGGCATTGCCTTTCATGGATAAGCCTACCGCAAAGGATTGATTGATTTCAGTGAACTCTTCCGCTTCGACAAGACCGTCGTTCCAACTGAATTTAGCAAAAATGCCAAGCATTGGGGTGATTTCTTGCTCAAAATTGAGGGCAACACCATAGTGATTCTTGAAACTGCGCACTAAACCTGTATCTGGATTGTTAGGGTCTAAAGCGAGCGCATCTTGATAGGTTCCCAAATTAGCCTTGTTTAAAAATACCAGTGCTTTCAATTTCCCGTCGGAACCATTCAATTTATGACGTTCCTCCATCTCTTCAACGAGTTGATATTGTTGAAAGCTTAAATCCAGATTTGTGCTGTTTGGCACCGATGACAGGCTAAAGAGGCCTGAACGCAGGGTCCACCAATCTTGATTCCATTCGACTGCTGCTCCTGCGCTAAAACCCCAAGCATCCGCAGCATAATCAAATGCACCGGCATCTACCGCTGACCAATTTAAAAAATCAACACGAGGATCGTGGGCATATTTATTGGTATCGAAAATATCCACCACAGAAAATTTACCAATGGTGATGACAATATTATTCGATGATGCGTTTCCTGCTACCTGATTGGCTTGGTCATCTAGTTCGACCCTAGAACCTTCAAGGTCGATGGTTTGTCTGATAAAAGCCCGCGGTAAACGAAAATACGGACTTTTATTGCCAATTTTATAAGCCTCACCACTCGAAAAGCCCGCTAAACCCAAGGTGTTATTTAATCCAAAACCTTGATCATATTCTGGGTTGATGTAAAACTCGGCTCCTGACCAAAGCTTTCTGCCTATATAGAGGGTGACATCGGTTGTTTCTTCATGATCTGCGTTCTTACTTAAACTGTTAGGCCCTGTATAGGCTGCTTGAAAAGCGGGGTGCCATTGCAAGGCAAAAGTGGATTGACCGTGGATGCTCCATGGGGATAACGCTGCAGACTGTTCTTCTGTTGCTTGCGTATCAAGAAGAATGGTTTTGGATTCACTTGCAAAGACCTTCTCAGATGGCACACTAAGCCCTGATAAGGCTATTAGAATAAGGGGAATGAAGCGCATAGGTGTAAAGCTTTTTGATATTTAAGTTGCTTGTGTTTATTTTACTCTAAAAGAGAATGATTCTCAGTCAGATTTTGGGTACTTGTTAGGCAATTCCATTTATTCTGTAACTTAAGTACGTTATAGTACATTCACATTACATTTGGATTTTTTATGTCTTTTCGGTTCTTTTTGAGCGTGTTTTTTCTGGTGACAATTGCCGCACAAGCAGAAGTCGTTGGTGTTGGAGCCACGTTCCCTCAACCAATCGTGCGTGCTTGGGTGGAACATTACCGTCAAGTACACCCGTTGGTCGTTCGCTATGAAGGCTCCGGCTCGGCGGAGGGTATTCGGCGCATTAGTTCCAGAGCGGTGGATTTTGCTTTAACGGATATTCCCCTCACGCAATCGGAACTCTCGAAAGACGACCTGATTCAATGGCCCTTAGTTGTGAGTGGGATTGTACCGGTCATTAACTTGCCAGGTATTAGCGATCAATCTCTCCGCTTAACGGGTGATGTGCTGAGTAAAATTTATTTAGGGGAGATTACGCGTTGGAATGATCCAGCCATTCAATTACTGAATCCCAATCTCTCTTTACCAACATTGGCTATCATCCCAGTGCATCGCGAAGAAGGATCGGGGACCAGTTTTACTTTTACAAGTTATCTTTCCAGTGTGAGTCCAACTTGGGACGAGAAATATGGCATTGGTTCAAAATTGCTTTGGCCGCTTGGGCCCGGTGCGAAAGGTAATGATGGTGTCGTGAAATACGTCCAACAAGCAAAGGGCGCAATTGGTTATGTCGAGTTTTTGTATGCGCAGAAGTATGAACTAGCGACAGTCATGTTGAAAAATAAAAGTGGTGAATTTGTTAAGCCAAGTTTAGAAACCTTTGCAGCGGCAGCAAGCAAAGCAAATTGGTGTTCGCAAAATTACTATCAAATATTAAGTAATCAAGAGGGTGCCATCAGTTGGCCAATTGTCGGAGTATCCTATGTATTGATGCATCGAAATATTGCAGCAACTGATGAAATGGACACAAAAGACATGCTGAACTTTTTTGATTGGATCTATCGTCATGGACAAATAGACGCCCAAAGTCTGAGCTATTTATTAATTAATCAAGACGAAGTCTTTTCCCGGATCAAAGAATCGTGGTTCGGTGTGACTGATCTTCACGGTAAAAAAATATTTCAAGGTAAATGAATCTCTTTAAAACATGTTCTTTTTGTACTCTAATGATCTTATTCATTAGTGGGGAGGCTGCTTTTGCGCGTGGGGCGCCTGTTACACCTCAAGCATCCAAAGATTTTAAAAACTTCATTGTGCAAGGTGAGAGACCTGAAATTGCCGCTTGTTTAGCGAGTACCCTGAGTCAGATTAAAAAGAACAAAAGCTTGAAAAATTTCAGTTCTTTAGAAGTTTCTTCCGATTCAGCGTTAATGCGTGAAAAAGAATTGGATCAGCACTTGGTCAGAACCATTGATGTGAATGCACGGACGATTCTGAATGATGGTAGTTTTTTCGATTCCTGGACAGATATTCAAATTCATTGTGAACAAATAGACCAAGGCGAACCGATTGTGAAAATCATTGTCTTAAAATAAAAAACGATGAAGAATTTGTTTTAAACATTAAAATAGAAACAAATTCGCTTTTTTCTTTTTTCTACCGATTGGTAAGCATCTGCATGCATTTATTAGTTTCAAACGATGATGGCTACTTAGCGCCTGGTTTATTGGCGCTAGTCCATGCCTTACGCCCATTAGGGAAGATTACGGTGATTGCTCCGGAGCAAAACCATAGTGGTGCTTCGAACTCATTGACACTCTCTCGACCTTTATCCGTGCATCGGGTGGCTGGTGGAGAAAGAGATGGTTTTTTCTTTGTGAATGGTACCCCCACTGATTGCGTCCATATTGCATTGACTGGATTTATTGAGGAACCGCCAGATATGGTCATTTCCGGGATCAATCAAGGTGAAAATATGGGTGAAGATGTTTTGTATTCAGGAACCGTTGCTGCTGCCATTGAGGGTGTCATGTTTGGCTTGCCTGGCATCGCCTTTTCACAGGTTGATCGTGGGTGGCTAAGGGTTGAGGATGCCGCAAAAATAGCCCACGATATCGTTGCTTATGCCATTGCTGGCGGCATGCAAAACCACTCCGGCCAGCATGCCCCCTTAATCAATGTGAATCTTCCAAACACCACCCATGCCCAACTCAAGGGCTGGCGAGTCACCCGTTTAGGCAAGCGCCACCCTTCGCAACCAGTGATTGTCCAAAAAAGCCCGCGTGGCGAACCTATTTATTGGATTGGAGCCGCAGGTGGCCCTAAAGATGCCTCAGTGGGAACTGATTTTGATGCAATTCATCAAGGTTTTGCATCCCTTACCCCTCTACAACTTAATTTGTCAGATGAATTGCAAGCGCGGCAGATGGTTGAGAACCAATGGAATCGGGGTTGAGGTAAGTGGTTTGGCCAGATAAAGATCTCGATCTCGCACGTAGGCAGATGGCCCAGCGCCTCTCCCAGACAGGAATTTCCCATCATGAGGTCCTGCAGGCGATGGCGACGGTTCCACGGCATGCATTTATTGATCCAGGCCTTGTCTCACAAGCCTACGAAGATTCATCTTTGCCGATTGGCCGCGAACAAACGATCTCTAAGCCCTCGGTAGTCGCTAAGATGATTCAAGCCTTGATGCAATCTCAAACCAAAATGGGGCGTACTTTGGAGATCGGTACTGGCTGTGGTTATCAAGCAGCCGTTTTGAGTTTGTTAGCAGAAGATGTTTATTCCGTAGAGCGAATCAGGTCTTTACATGACAGTGCCCGCGCAAAATTACGACCATTTAGAATATCTAATTTACGTTTGATTTATGCCGATGGTATTCGTGGTTTGCCCCAAGCTGCGCCTTTTGATAGCATTATCGTTGCAGCTGCTGGGCTTGGAATACCCGACCCCTTGTTAGATCAATTGGCAATTGGTGGAAAACTCATTGCACCAGTTGCCAAAAGTGAAACGGAACAGCAGTTGTTATTAATTGAACGCTTAAGTTCACAGCGTTACAAGAGAACCACGATGGAAGAAGTCTTTTTCGTCCCTTTACAGTCAGGAACCATTTAATGATGATGCAAGTGTCTGATCGAATCATTCGACATCACAATTTTTCGATTCTGATGTGCTTGTTATGCGTAGCTTGTTCTGCGACCAAACCGGCACCTGTGACCGATCAAAGTACATCCATCTCCAAAAAGCCACCAGTGGTGATTCCGAATTGGTCCGTAACAAATGCCTCGGAGACGCCAACACCCATTCCTAAGTCGAAAACTGCGTCCAAACCCAAGCCTGTTGCAGAAGTGCCTGATAACTCTCAAACGGCTTCCCAAGCCACTTCAACTCCGACTCCCACGCCAATTCCGCCAAGGACCTTACCTGCGGATAAGCCACCAGCAAGTGAGGACATTGTTACTCCTTCTTTTCGGATTAGTAAACCAAGTAGTGCCAAAATCATCAGTGGGTTTAATGGCAATACCAATAAAGGCGTCGATTTTGGTGGGAGCTTAGGTGATCCCGTCAATTCGGTGGCTGACGGGAAAGTCATTTTCTCTGGAAATAGTCTGCGCAGTTATGGAAATCTCGTGATCGTTAAACACAACAATAGCTTTATCAGTATTTATGCACATAACAGCAAAAATATAGTGAAAGAAGGAGATGTCGTCAAACGCGGTCAAAAAATTTCCGAAATGGGAAACTCTGAAGCAGACCGCGTTAAACTCCACTTTGAGTTACGAAAAAATAGCAAGCCGATCGATCCAAGTCCTTACTTTGATAATTAACTTTTCATGAAAACGGTGCTCGTTTTTGATATAGAAACGATTCCAGACGCCACTGGCTTGCGTCGTCTTGGCGAGTATGATGCCAACTTCACAGATGCCCAAGTCATTGAGCAATATACCCAAGAGCGATTAGCTAAAGGTCAATCTGCATTTATGCCATTGTATTTGCACCAAGTGGTTGCGATTTCTTGTGTGATTCGAAGAACCTCAAAAGAAGGTCAACCGCAGTTTAAGGTCGGTAGTTTGGGGCATTTAGAGAGTACAGAAAAAGACTTGATTCAGGATTTTTTTGGACTCATAGATAAATACACTCCCCAACTCGTCTCTTGGAACGGCAGTGGTTTTGACTTACCAGTCTTGAATTATCGTAGTCTCATTCATGGGGTGAGTGCCTCGCGTTTTTGGGAGATGGGTGAGAGTGGCGATCACGATGCTAAAGAGTTTAAATACAACAATTACATCAGCCGCTACCACCTCCGTCACCTTGATTTGATGGATCTGTTGGCCTTTTATCAAGGCAAAGGAAACGCTCCCCTAGATGCCTTATCCAAACTATGTGGTTTTCCAGGCAAGATGGGCATGGACGGCTCTCAGGTATGGCCTGCGTTTTTGGATGGTAAATTGGCGCAGATTCGTGCGTACTGTGAGACAGATGTGGTGAATACCTATCTGATGTATTGCCGTTATCAACTCTATCGGGGTGCTTTTACCAAAGACGAGTTTGATTCTGAATTGGCGTATGTAAAAAAGGAGCTCGGCCAAGGTGCTCTGGCAGCAGAAGGTGCTCATTGGCATGAATACCTTGCAGGTTTTTCTCAATAAACACGTGCGACGCGTCAAACCTAGTCCATTGCTTGGTCTTACCAAAAAGGTTCAGATTGAGTCACTCGATTTGGAAGCCCAAGGTGTTGGTCGACTACCCGCTGACGATCTGCACACACCCAACAAAGTCGTCTTTATTCCGGGAGCATTACCCGGTGAAGTGGTTGATTATGAAATTACCCAAAATAAAAGCAATTTTCAAAAAGGAAAATTAACCAAGATTGAACGTCAGGCAGTATTTCGTCGGCAACCCAGATGTCCTTGGTATGAAACATGCGGTGGCTGCACCATGCAGCATCTCGACTCACGCGCCCAACTTGCATTTAAGCAAAGGGCCCTAGAAGATCAGTTATGGCATATCGGTCAGGTGCGAGCAGACGTGTTGGATCGACCAATTTCTGGTTCTGACTGGGCTTATCGCTATCGCACCCGTTTAAGCGTGGTGAATCGTTCAATCAAGAAAGGTACTGTTTTAGTTGGCTTTCATGAACCGCAAAATCGATATGTGACAGATATGACCTCTTGTGAAGTACTCCCCAAAAAATGGTCAGATCTCTTACCGATGCTGCGTACTTTGGTGATGGACTTATCGATCCGTGACCGGATCCCACAAATTGAATTGGCGATGGGTGGCGACCGTGATCATCTCATGACAGCGATGGTCATTCGGCATCTTCTACCATTATCTGAACCGGATCAAGTTGTCTTAGTTGATTTTGCATTGAAACACGATCTATGGATTTGGACACAGTCGCACGGACCAGAGTCTGTAAAACCTTTTTATCCATTAACGGGAGAGTTAACCTACTCATTACCTGAATTTGGTATCACGATTCCTTTTGGGCCAACGGAGTTTACCCAAATCAATCACACCATGAATCAGGTATTGGTTGGTCGTGCAGTACGTTTTTTAAAAATTAGCCCTTCGGATAGGGTCTTAGACTTGTTTTGCGGGGTAGGTAACTTTACTTTGCCAATTGCCACCTTAGCTCAGGAAGTGGTTGGTATAGAGGGAAGTGATGAATTATGTCGCCGTGCGCAAAGCAATTCAATCAAAAATCATTTAGGGTCAAAAACACATTTCAAAAACATCAATCTCTTTGAAGTCGATGCAACAGAAATTGCTTCTTGGGGGGCTTTCGAAAAGTGGCTCATTGACCCGCCACGAGATGGGGCATTTGCCTTAGTTCAAGCACTTCAGCAACTGCATCTTGCAGGTCAAATACACTATCTTCCGCAGCGAATCGTTTATATCTCCTGCAATCCTTCAACATTAGCAAGAGATGCTGGTGTGCTCGTGAATCAAATTGGTTATCGATTGGTACAAGCGGGTATTTTGAATATGTTTCCCCATACGTCTCACGTGGAGTCGATGGCAGTCTTTGAACGGATTAAACAATAAAAAAGACGGGCGTACCCGTCTTTTTTTTAGGCTGATACGATTAATCCCGATCGCCACCAACAATGCCGAGGATTGCCAGTAGGTTGGTAAAAACATTATAAATATCTAAATAAATGGCAAGTGTTGCCATCACATAATTTGTTTCACCACCATTGACGATGCGTTGCACATCAAACAAGATGTAGGCAGAGAAAATACCCACTGCAATGACCATCACACTCAATGAGAGTGCGGGGATTTGCAAAAAGATATTTGCCACGGAAGCTAAGATCAATAGAACAACACCAATGAACAAGAATTTACCGAGACCTGAGAAGTCGGATTTCGATGTTGCTGCCCAGCTTGCCATACCAACGAGGATGAGGCTAGTTGCACCAAACGCCATCATGATCAGTTCTGCGCCATTACTAAATTGCAAGGTGTGGGTCAGCAGTCCTGTGAGCATTAAACCCATAAAAAAAGTAAAGCCTAAAAGGAGCAGGACACCCGCGCCTGAGTTTTTATTCTTTTCGATTCCCCAAAAGAAACCAAAAGCGACGGCCATAAAGATTATCATGCCCATAAATGGACTACCGCGGAAGAATGAAAAACCAGTTGAAACACCAATCCAAGCGCCCAAAATGGTCGGGATCATGGATAGAGCTAATAACGCAAAGGTGTTACGTAAAACTCGGTTTCTGGCGATGGCGCCAGATAAAGAATTGCCCAAACTATAACCAAAGGTGTTTTGATCATTCATTGAAACTTTCTCCCATAAAAAGTTGATCTACCAACAATGAATTAATTATAGGCACTTTTTAGGAATTCAAGGGGGCTTGTTAGAATAAAAACAGTACCGCTGAATGGGTTATTTCAACAAAAACAGGAATTTATCTTGTTGAAGGCTTCTCCATTTTAAAGATTTAATAGGGCGTAAGTCTGTATAATTCGTTTTTAACATTTTAATTCTAGGAGCTTTATTCATGGCCATTGAAAGAACACTATCCATTATCAAGCCAGACGCAGTTGCTAAAAATGTCATTGGCAAAATTTACTCCCGTTTTGAAGACGCTGGATTAAAAGTGATTGCGGCAAAAATGGCGCATCTATCAGAATTAGAGGCTGGTCAGTTTTATGCTGTGCATGCTGCGCGGCCATTTTTCAAAGATTTAGTTCACTTTATGATTTCTGGTCCAGTGATGATTCAGGTATTAGAGGGTGAAAATGCGATTTTGAAGAATCGTGAATTGATGGGTGCAACGGATCCTTCCAAGGCAGAAAAAGGTACTATTCGCGCAGACTTTGCACAAAGTATTGATGCAAATGCAGTTCATGGATCAGATAGTCCAGAGACAGCCGCACAAGAAATCGCTTTCTTTTTTGCTGGCTTACAAGTTTATTCCCGTTAATTGGTGAGCCAAATTCCCCGCACGAACTTATTAAATCTCGATGGGGAAAGGCTAGCGGCTTTTGTTGCTAGCCTTGGCGAAAAACCTTTCCGTTCAACCCAACTGTTGCGCTGGATTCATCAGCGCGGTGTAAGCGATGTCAATGCCATGAGTGATCTGGCAAAAAGTTTTCGTGAGCAACTCACAGATATCGTAGAAATAAAGTCTTTACCCGTCATCAGTGACCAAACAGCAGCAGATGGAACGCGGAAGTGGTTGTTAGACGTAGGAGACGGCAACGCCGTCGAAATGGTCTATATTCCTGAGGATGAACGTGGCACTTTGTGTATTTCTACTCAAGCTGGATGTGCAGTCAATTGTCAATTTTGCTCGACTGGCAAACAAGGTTTTGCAAGAAACTTAACGGTTGGCGAAATCATCGGGCAGCTATGGTTTGCGGAGCATCATTTGCGGTCCGATGCAAAGGCAATTAAGCGGGTTGATACGTATGATCAATCTGTTTTGGTGCATGGTGAAGGGCGAGTGATTTCAAATGTGGTGATGATGGGCATGGGTGAGCCCTTGCTAAATTATGAGCCGGTACTTGGAGCCATGCGCCTGATGCTTGATGACCATGCCTATGGACTTTCGCGACGCCGGGTCACTCTCTCAACCTCTGGAGTGGTACCTTTTATTGATCGTTTAGCGAGAGATTTACCGGTCGCTTTAGCGGTATCCCTTCATGCGCCAAATGACAAACTTCGTGACATGTTGGTACCGATTAATCGTAAATACCCCCTTAAAGAAGTCATGCGCGCATGTCATGATTACTTGCCCTTTGCACCACGGGATTTTCTGACTTTTGAATATTGCATGCTCGATGGTGTGAATGACTCCGATCAGATGGCTAAAGAACTGGTTAAGCTCTTGACACCGATTCGCTGTAAATTAAATTTGATTCCCTTTAATCCTTTTCCAGAGTCCGGGTTGAAACAGTCCTCTAGGGATCGCATCGCAAGCTTTGCAAAAATTCTGCAGGATGCCAAAATAGTTACAACGGTAAGAAAAACGCGTGGCGATGATATTTCTGCGGCGTGTGGTCAACTTGCTGGAGATGTTCAGGATCGGACAAACTTAAGCGGGCGTACTGAGCAAAAAATTTATTGGAAAAAACCCATCGAGGTTGAAGACGATGACGAGTAAGACAAGTTTAGACTTTACGCAGTACAAACGGCGTAAAACGCAACAAGCGACTGTGCAATGGGCCTCACAAATCGTTACGATTGGTGGCGATGCACCCATTCGGGTACAGTCGATGACAAATACGGATACTGTCGATGTGATTGGCACTGCTATTCAAGTTAAAGAGCTGGCTCGCGCTGGTTCGGAGTTGGTCCGTATTACGGTCAATACTCCTGAGGCTGCTGCGGCAGTTCCAGCAATTCGTGAGCAGCTTGATCGGATGGATGTGCATGTGCCATTAATTGGCGATTTCCACTACAACGGCCATACACTGTTAAAAGACTATCCCGACTGTGCCATGGCGTTGTCCAAATATCGGATTAATCCTGGAAATGTAGGACAAGGAGCAAAGCGCGATACCCAGTTTTCACAAATGATCGAAATGGCTTGTAAATATGATAAGCCGGTCCGTATTGGGGTGAACTGGGGGAGTTTAGATCAGGATTTACTCGCACATTTGATGGATCAAAACGCAGCCTTGCCAGTTCCGAAAGAGGCCCGCGAGGTCATGGTGGAGGCATTGATCCAATCTGCTCTTCAATCATCTGCTCGGGCAATCGAGATTGGATTGCCAAGCCAGCAAATTATTTTGTCTTGTAAGGTAAGTGCCGTTCAAGATTTGATTGCCGTCTACCGTGACTTATCCAACCGTTGTGACTTTCCATTGCATCTCGGTCTGACTGAAGCAGGAATTGGTAGCAAAGGGATTGTAGGGTCAACCGCGGCATTAGCGGTCTTGCTTCAAGAGGGAATTGGGGATACGATTCGAATTTCTTTAACTCCAGAGCCTGGAGCTCCTCGAGAGAATGAGGTGATTGTTGCTCAAGAAATTTTACAAACCATGGATTTACGTCATTTCACGCCAATGGTCATCGCCTGTCCCGGATGTGGTCGTACAACTAGCACCTTCTTTCAGTCCTTAGCTTCGCAAATTCAGTCCTATTTGCGCCAACAAATGCCTCTTTGGAAAAAAAGCTA
>Ga0164296_1004158_pt1 | contig 13270 bp, 10 predicted proteins | sample GEODES057metaG_FD_113533 | JGI IMG/M metagenome (GOLD analysis project Ga0164296, IMG submission 113533) | Dystrophic lake water microbial communities from Trout Bog Lake, Wisconsin, USA - GEODES057 metaG | ecosystem: Environmental > Aquatic > Freshwater > Lake | place: USA: Trout Bog Lake...
GACGAGCAGTACGGCGGCCGCCGTGGCGAGCGCGGACACGGTGACCCAGCGCCGCCATCCGGTGGGAGCCGCGGGGTCGACGGCTCCGTCGGGGGCCTCGTGGTCCTCGTAGTCCTCGTCGGCGTAGTCCTCGTAGACATACTTCTCGGCCGGCGCGGCGCCGACCCCCTGACCGCTGTCATCGTTCTCGTTCTCGTCCTCGTCCTCGCCAGGGACATCGGCGGCCGCGGCGGCGGCGTCGGCGTAGTCCTCGGCGTCGTCGGCGAGGGTCAGCGCTTCGCGTTTCAGCCGGGCGGCGCGAGCACGTGCGCGGGCCGCGGCTGCCAGCGCTTCAGCTTCGGCGACTTCGGCTTCGGCCTCTTGGATCTGGGCCAGGGCGTCGGCTTTCGAGCTGACGTGCTCCTCACGATGCTCGTCGGACTTAGGCACCACGTTCACCCCTTGTCGGCGTCCCTGAAGGCATACCTGAAGAAATCCATGTCGAAGGAACTCCGGTATCACTTACCGTAGACGGCGTTGCTAACATCGAAGTCGCCAGCGAACTGCGACGATCAGGACCTATCAGGCGGATGATCAACCACCTCAACTTTCTCTCCTGCGCCTTTCGCGGCATCGGTCAGCGGCCGACGTCATGACCGCAGTCGACTCTCCCGAAAAGATACTCTTTACCTCCACCACCCAAGCGTTTCTGCAGAAAGAGTCGCCCCTGCGGCGTGTTCGGGAACTGCACGCCGCGGGTGAGTCCTTCGACCCGTCGTGGTGGCGACGCGCCGCGGACCTGGGCTGGACCGGCCTGCTCGTCCCCGAAGACCTGGGCGGTGGCAGCGTTTCCGGAGATGGCCTCGGCGATCTTGCTTCGGTTGCCGAGCAGTTGGGTACCACCGTGGCGCCTGGGCCGCTGTACCCGGTCAGCGTCGTGCTCGCCGCCCTCGCGGGTTGCGCGGACCCGCACCCTCATACCGCCATGATCGACGCGCTGATCGCGGGGGAAACCGTCGCGTCCTGGGCGGTCTGCGAGCCGGGCCGCGGCTGGGAGCCGACGGACCCGTCCGTCACCGCGACGGCGATCGATGCCGGCTACCGGATTGACGGGACGAAGGACCGCGTCGAGGCCGGCGCTCAGAGCGGGGTGCTCCTCGTGGTGGCGCGGTGCGGCTCCGAGGTGCGACAGTTCCTTGTCCCGACGGACGCCGCGGGGGTGCGGATCGAGCCGCAGCGTTCGGTCGACCTAGTCAAACAGTTCGCGCGGGTGGAATTCGACGGAGTCATCGTGGCGCCGTCCGCGGCGGTCGGCAGCGCCGCCGAGACCGCCGCGCTCATCGACCGGCAGGCCCGCATCGCCCAGATCCTGCAGTGCTGCGAGGTGGTCGGCATCCTGCAGACGGTGTTCGACTTCACCGTCCAGTGGGCGCTGGACCGGCACAGCTTCGGCCGCCCCCTGGCGTCCTACCAGGCGCTCAAACACCGGTTCGCCGATATGAAGATGTGGCTGGAGGCCTGCCGCGCCACCACCGCCGCGGCGGTCGCTGAGCTCGCCGTCGACTCGCCCACGGCAGGCGTGGCGGTGAGCGTCGCCAAGTCCTACGTCGGCGAGATGGCCGGGGCAATCGTCCAGGATTGTGTGCAGATGCACGGTGGAATAGGGGTCACCTGGGAGCACGACCTGCACCTGTATCTTCGGCGGGTCACGTTGTACCGCTCCATCTTTGGGACGCCGGAGGACCACAACTTGTTCGTCTACGAGGCCGAGAAGGCGGGGCGCAGCGCGATATGACCGAATCCGTCGAACAGTTCGCCGCGCGCGCCCGCGCGTGGCTGGCTGACAACATGCCCGTGATTGACCCTGAGTCCCCGCCGCCGGCCCCGCGCGACGACGACAAAGCCTGGACACGGGCGCGGGAACTGCAAAAGCGTTTGTACGAAGGGGGATTCGCCGGCATCTGCTTTCCGCGAGAGTATGGCGGGCTGGGTCTGGACTATGCGTACCAGAAGGCGTTCGACGCCGAGACCCGCACCTACGAGATGCCGCTGATCCTCAACACGCCGTCATTCACCATCTGCTGCGCCACCCTGCTGGACACCGCCAGCGAAGACGTGAAAAAGAGGCACATCAGCGCCGCCCTGCGCGGCGAGGAGGTGCTGGTGCAGTTGCTCAGCGAACCCGGGGGCGGGTCGGACCTTGCCGGCGTCATCACCCGGGCCGAACGCCGCGGCGACCGGTGGGTGATCGACGGCGCTAAAACGTGGAGCACGAGCGCGTTCGCCGCCGACTACGGGCTGTGCCTGGCCCGCACCAACTGGGACGTTCCCAAGCATGAGGGCCTGACCATGTTCCTGGTTCCTATCGCGCACCCGGGAATCACGTTGCGGCGCATTACGATGCTCAGTGGCTCCACCGAGTTCTGCGAAGAGTTCCTCGACGGCGTCGACGTCGGCGACGACGCCGTCGTCGGCGATGTCAATGACGGCTGGACGGTGGCCTCGCGGCAGCTCTACCACGAGCGCCGCGCCGTCGCCCAGGGTTCGGAGTTCGCCAGCGGCAGTGGTAACGAAGGCGGCACCTCGATCCCCATCGACTATGTGCGTCTCGTCGAGAGGGCGGGCCAGGGCGACAACGAACGCCTTCGTGAGATGGCGGGGCGCGCCCTGGTGCATCGGGCGGTGACCGAGCAGTTGGTCGGCCACGTGACCCGCGCCGTCAACAGCGGAACGCTGCCGCCGACCGGCGGAAGCCTCATCAGGGTCTTCCACTCCGAGACCGCCACCTTGGAGCTGGACACCATTCTGGCGATCACCGCGGCCGCAGGTGTGGTCGGCGACGAGGGGGAGGGCCTCGAGTCGGGCCTGCGGTATCTGTCCCGGCAGAACGTTGCGATCGGCGGTGGCACTGTCGAGGTGGCCCGCAACGTCATCGGCGAGCGGGTACTCGGATTCCCGCGCGAATACGCGGCCGACCGCGGTGTCCCGTTCAACCAGGTGCGGCGCGAAAAGGCCCGCTAGGCGGTCACCGGCTTCTTCGACGCCGGCGCCTCGACCTTCATCAGCTCCATCATGTTGCCGCCCATGATCTTGGCGACGTCCTCCTGGCTGAGGTCGGACAGCTCGTCGACGAAGGAGATGGGGTCCGCCAGGCCCTCGGGGTGCGGCCAGTCGGATCCGAACACCACTCGGTCGGCGCCCACTAACTTCAGGATCTCGGGGAACCGGTCCTCCCAGAACGGGCTGACATAGACGCAGCGTTTGAAGGCCTCGATCGGGTCCTCCGTGAACGCCTGCGGCATCTTTGCGTAGACGCTCTTGAAGTTCTTGAACAACCCCGGCACCCAGTCGGCGCCGTTCTCGATCGACAGGATGCGCAGGTCGGGGTTCCGCGACAGGGCCCCGTGGCAGACCAACGCGGCGAAGGTGTCCTCGATGGGACGCTTGCCCATCGCCACCATGCGGAACGCGGTCGGCTTGAACGGCAGGAACTCGTCGCCGGGCTCCCAGACGTTGAGGAACTCTGAGTACCCGCTGTCGGAGGCGTGCATCGACACCGGGATCTTGGCGCGCACGCAGGCCTGCCAGAACGGGTCGAACTCCTCAAAACCCAGAGATCGCGTGCCGCGGAACCCGGGCACCGGCGCCGGGCGCACCAGCACGGTCCGGGCGCCCCGCTCCAGGCACCACTCGAGCTCTTCGAGCGCGCGGTCAACGATGGGCAGCGTGATCACCGGGGTCGCGAAGATGCGGTCCTTATAGTTGAACGACCACTGCTCGTACATCCACTGGTTGAGCGCGTGGATGACGTCGTGGATCAACTCCGGGTCGTCCTTCATTCGTTCCTCGACGAGGCTGGCCAGCGTCGGGAACATCAGGGCGTAGTCGAGGCCGAGGTCGTCCATGACCTCCAGCCGGGCGCCGGGCTCGCGGAAGGCGGGGATCGACTTCATCGGCTCGCCCATCACCTCGCGGTAGCTCTTGCCGCCCGCACCGTTGCGGAAGTACTCCTCCTGGGCGCCCGGCCGGGCCACCACCTCGAAGGTGGGGTTGGGGATGTAGTCGCTGATGTGCCCTCGGACGACGATCTTGGTGCGGCCGCGGACCTGCACGTACTCGATCGCGCGTTTGCGGTTGTCCGGCAGGAATTTGGTCAGCGCCTCCTCCGGCTCGTAGAGGTGGTTGTCGGCGTCGAAGACGGGGAAGGGGAGCTGGCGAGACGGCATGGCGATCTCCTTGTTGAAGTTCTGGGACTCATTCGATGGTCTCCCACGATGGTAATGGCGTTACCACGCGTGCGCAACGGGCGTACCCCGCAGTGTCAGCGCAGGCCGACGGTCGGGGTGGGCCCGTTGATGATCGCGAAATTGACAGTCGCCGTCGCCAGGAGGTCGCCACCCCCGTCGCCACCCCCGTCGCCATAGACGTCCACCTGCATCACCATCGCGCGCCGCCCCGCCCGCAGCATCCGGGGCACGGCGTACGCCGCGCCTTGACGCACCGGTCGCAAATACCGGATGACCAGGTCTGCCGTCGTCATCGTGGTGTCCGGCTGCAGGTAGTCAAGCCCGAACTGGCCCGCCGCGACGTCCACCAGGGTCGCGATCAGCCCGCCCTGGAGCGCGCCCGAGGTGTTGACCACCTGCGGGCTCACCGGCATCATCATCGCGAACTCGCCGCCGCGTCTACCCGGCCGCATTCCGATCCGGCCGAACAGTTCGGATAGCGAGGACGCGGACGGTTCCACGCCATCGAGCCGAACGCCCAGCGCGCGGCTGCAGAAGTCGTAGAGCTGGTCGGCGTCAATAGGGGTTCCGTTCAATTCGGCGCCCAGCCAATGCAATCGCTGCGCGCCCATCACCGTCTGCATCACGATCGCTGTCGCCGCTCCCACGTCGATTCCCGGATTGAACACCCCCTCGGTGATGCCCCGGCCGACGATGTCGTGGATCAGCTGATGCAGAGGTGAAAGGACCCGCGCGTAGTCGCGAGGGCGGGTCTCGGCCAGGTGCTGGTTGTAGAGGGTCAGCGCGCGGTTGAGGCTGTCCTGGGTGCTCGACTCCGGTTGTTCGCTGATGCGGTCGATCACCAGCTTGAGCGCGGCGGTGCTGGCAAGGCCGGTGGTGTCGGCGTGCCAGGCTTTGGCCGACTGCGCGATGGTCTTTTCGAAGAGCGCGAGCAGTAGATCGTCCTTGCCGGTGAAATGCTGATAGAAGGCGCGCAACGACGTCTTGGAGCGCGCCACCACCTCCTGCACGGTGAAGTCGGTGCGTCCGGTTTCGCCGAGGATCGAGACCGCGGTCTTGATGAAGCGGTCGGCGCGCGTCACGTCGGTGTCGGAGACTGAGTCCGTTGCAGCGCCGTCGTCGCGTTGGCTGACCATGCTGGCCCTCGCCCCCTTCCCAGTTCGCGGCGAGAACGAGGTTACCGCGTGGCCGGGCTCAGCCGCCGCGGGCGGCGATCATCGCCGAGCGGTTGACCTTGGTGGCCGCAGTGCGGGGGATCGCGTCGACGAACTCGACGGTCTTGGGTGCCTTGTAGTGGGCGAGCCGGCCCTTCGCGTACTCGATGACGTCGTCCTCGGTGAGGGCCGCGCCGTCGGCGAGATGAACCACGGCGTGCACCCGGCGCCCCCACTGCTCGTCGGACAGCCCGATGACGACGACGTCGGCAATGCCCGGATGTCCGGCCAGCGCGGACTCGACCTCGGCCGGGAAGACGTTGGCGCCGCCGCTGATGATCATGTCCACCCGGCGGTCGATGATGTAGAGATAGCCGTCCGCGTCGAGGTATCCGATGTCGCCGGCGGAACGGAAGCCGTCCTGGGTCTCTGGCAGGGGCGGCGCGCCGCCGAGGTAGCGCGAACCCGCCGCCATCGGCGAGCGCAGGAATATCTCACCGTGCTCCCCGGGGCCGACCGGCCGCTTGGTCGCGCCGAGAATGCGGATCTCGGTCTCCCGGAAACCGCGGCCGACGCTGCCGGGGTGGGCCAGCCACTCGTCGCCGCGCAGCGCGGTCAGGCCGAGGTTCTCGGTCATGCCGTAGGCGGAGACGAACCGCTCCGGGCTGAGCAGCTCGAACCACGTGTGCATGAGCGACGGCGGCATCACCGCGGCCCCCTGCAAGACGAAGACCACGCTGGACAGGTCGCGTTCGCGCACATCCGGCCGGGCTGCGATGCGTGCCAGCATGGTGGGTGTCGCCGTGAAGTTGGTGATCCGGTAGCGCTCGATCACGTCCAGAACCAGTGCGGCATCGAACTTTTCCAGGATCACCAAGTGGTCGCCGGACAGCATGAAGGGCAGGGTGGCAAACGCGTTGGTGTGATACATCGGTGCTGGCACCATGATGGTTTGCGGCTTGGCCACCGGAGTCCAGTTGGCCAGGAACGGCGCGCCGTGCTGCTCCGTCCACAGCGACGGCGCCAAGCTGAGGATCACCTTCGGTGTTCCGGTGGACCCGCTGCTGCAGATCCCGTTGACGTTCGGCGATACCGCCGGCGGCAATGGGCCGTCGGACTCGGCGGCCGCCTGCGCCTCCAATTCCCAGCGGCTGGTCTCGTCGACGACGACGGTGGGGTCGATCACGGCGCGCACCCGGTCGCGTTCCCACTCGGGCAGGTCCCAGTGCATCGGTACGGGCACGGCGCCGATCTTCCAGCAGCCCAGGGTGGCCAGCAGCAGGTGCATTGAGTTCGGGATCGCTAGGGCAACAAAGGAACCCATCTGCGTGCCGTGGGCAGCCAGCGCGCGGCCCCAGCGGTTGGCCGTCGCGTCGAGCTCGCCGAACGTCATCGACTGCGCGGTGCGGTCGAGCGCGACGATGGTGACGGCCGTCTCGTCGGGGCGTTCGGCGGCGAGCTGCGTCAGCCTGATCCCGAACGGAATGCCGTCGGGCATGCTCATGCCGGCACCGGCCGGCTGAACAATGTCTCCAGTGCACCCGCCGGCACGTCGGGGATGAGGCGTAGCGCCAGCGCGTCGGCGCCCAGCGGCAACCGGATGAGCGGCTGGGTGTGCCGGTCGAGGACGCTGATGTCGGACTCGTCGCAGAAACCGAGTGCGCCCAGCAACTGATGTGAGGTGCGCAGCACCTGCCGGGCCGTGTCGGCCGCCTTGAGTCGCAGCACAAGTGCGTCGGCCGAACACACTTCCAGCGGAGTGGATTCGGGACGGGCGACAGAGAACTTGGCCAGTTCGTGCAGTCCGCGCACCGCCACTGCGGCGTCGGCAACGGCGAACTTGACCGCCTGGAAGTCGGCCAAGGGCTTGCCGAACTGGACGCGGGCGCGGACATGATCGGTGACAATCTGCAGCGACTGCTGCATCGCCCCCAGAATCCGCCACGACCCCAGCACAAGGTGAAGGTTAATGTCGCGGGCGGGAACCGTTCCCTCGGGTGGGCCCAGAAACGCGGGCACCAGGAAAGGCCCCAGCTTCGCTGCGGTCCGCGACGCCGGCCTCGGACGGTACCGGTTGCCGTCGAGATCGGCGGCGACCCAATCGCCGGGCAGATCCCCGTGGTCGATGCGCGGCGCGTCGGGGTTGACCAGGGCCAGGCGGGCGCCGTCGACGGCCAGGAGTTCCTCGACGAGCGGGTAGGGCAGGACGGTTGCGCCGGCGGCCTGGCAGAGCACGGCGGCGGCCAGCAGGTCATCTGCTTCAGACCGGACGTCGAGGTCGAATGCGCCAACCTCGGCCAGCGCCGTGCGCGCCGCGTCGCGGACGGCGTGGTCGGTCTCGGCCAGCCGCGCCGCCGGGGGGCCGCCGAGCCGGGCCAGCCGGGCGGCGGCAACCTCGGCGAAGTCGCTGATGTCCTGCGGCAGCTCGGTTCTCACCGGTGTTCTCCCAACTCCTCGCGCGACACCAGCATTTTCTGGACTTCGATGGTGCCCGACGCCACGGTGGCCGCCTGGGCGTAGCGCCAGTGGTCCTCGATCGCTCCGTGCAGGGGCGCCGATACGCCGCTGTCCAGGGCGGTCGGGCCGAGCGCGTCGAACAGCAGCTCGGCGACCTGCTGATCGCACGTCGTGGTGGCGATGCGGGCCGCGCTGGCCGCCGCGCCCGCCGAGGGGTCGTCCTGCAGCGACACCGCCCGGTAGGCCAGCAGCCGGGCGACCCGCAGATCCACCAGAGCCTTGACCCAGCGGGCGCGCAGCGATTCGGGCAACCGCCCCCAGTCGTCGCCGAGCTCGGCGGCGAGCCGGTCGAGCAGCGACTCGCAGCGCGCGTAGCGGGCGATGCCCACCCGTTCGAACGCCAGGGCTTCGCGCATCACCCGCCAGCCGTCGCCGACCTCGCCGAGGACATCCTCGGGGTAGGCGGCCACGTCGTCGAGGAACATCTCGTTGAGGTGATGCGGGCCCAGCATCGACGCGATGGGCCGCACCGTGAAGCCGGGCCGGTCCATCGGGATCAGGAACAGTGTGAGTCGCTTCGGTTTCGGGGCGTCAGGGTCGGTGCAGGCCGCCAGGACGCACCACGATGCCATCAGGGCGTACGACGTCCACACCTTCTGGCCGGTGATGCGCCAGCCGTCACCGTCGGGCACCGCGCGGGTGCGCAGCGAGGCGAGGTCGCTGCCGGCCTCCGGCTCGGAGAAGCCCTGGCACCAGGTCACGTCCCCGGCAGCGATCGCGGACAAATGCTTCGCCTTTTGCTCGGCCGTCCCGTAACGCATGAGCGCCGGTCCGACCCAGTTGACGCCCATGTACTGCGGGCCGCGGGGTTCGTGCTGGGCCCACATCTCCTCACGCAGCACCGTCTGTTGCCACACCGAACCGCCGCCCCCGCCATGCTCTTTCGGCCAGGCCAGCGCGAGCAGGCCCTCGTCGGCGAGCAATTTGCAGAAGGCCTCGGTGGCGGCGAGATCGCGCGGGTCGTCGGTACATGCGCCCAGGAAGTCGGCAGGCATGTGGGTGGAGATCAACTCGCGCAGGCGGCTTCGCAGCGCGCCCGCGTCGTCACCGAGGTCGTAATCCATGGTCGCCGTCACGTCCTGAGGTTCGAAGAGTGGATCACGGTTGATATCCGGCCACTGAAGCTCTAACTTTATAAAGATAGTAAACTCGATCCGTTGAGGCAATCGGCACGAGGTGGCGCATGGTCGAGTGGTTTCTGTTTCTTCCGCAGGTGCGGTTGTCGGCGGCCGACATCACTGAGCGGGCCTGCCGCGCCGAGGCCAGCGGCTTTGACGGAATCGCGTTCATCGACCATCTCGAGGCGCCCGGCACGCCCGACGAAAGCATCTCGGAGGCAATGGGTATCGCCACCTGGGTCGCGGCCCGGACGCAGCGGATGCGGGTGGGGCACCTCGTGCTGTGCGACGCCTTCCGCCACCCCGCTGTGCTGGCCAAACAGGCCGTGACCCTCTCTGATGCCTCCGAGGGCAGGTTCGAACTCGGGTTGGGCGCGGGATCGTGGCCCAAGGAGCTCGCCCGATTCGATATTGGTGCGCAGGATGCCCTGGCCAGGGTGGAGCGGCTCGAGCGTGACCTCGGCCTGATCCGGCAGTACTGGGGCGACGACGTAGAGGTCCGGGAGGTCCGGGAGGTCCGGGAGGTCCGGGAGGTCCGGGAGGTCCGCGAGGTCGGCGAGGTCGGCGAGGGCGGTCACGCCCCGCAGTCCCCGCGCCGGTCGTATCCCATACCGCTGATCCTGGGCGGAACCGGGCGACGCATGATGGGGCTCGTCCGCCGCTACGCGGACTGGTGGAACCTGCCCGTCAACCACCTCGACAGGCTGCCCGAACTGGCGCCGTCGGCGGGATCGGCGCGGCTGTCGGTCCAGCAGATGGTGGGTTTTGTCCGAGCCGGCACCGACTCGGAGAAGGTGCGTGAGGTGAGCACCCGGCGGTTCGGGAACCTGGGCTCGGGGCTGGTCTGCGGCGATGCCGACGACCTGACCGCCCACTTCGCCGGACTCGCCGCGCAGCGCATCGAGCGGTTCTACGTGTGGTTCGCCGACTTCGCCGCCCCGGACTCGCTGCAGGAGTTCGGCGAGTCGGTGATCAAGGGTTTTCCCGGCGCCGGCGCTGCACTTCCCTAGGCACCACCGGCGGCCGGGCGAACGGGCCCCGCTGCACGGCGCCGAGCCGGATCTCCGGCAGATCCACTGCCGGGTCGACGGTATCCAGCCACGCGACCGCGTCGGCGACGTCGGACACCTGTATCGCGAACATCTCGAAAGGAACATCCTGCAGCATCTCGGTTTCCACCGGGCCGGGCGTGACGAGATGGACGCTGATGCCGTCGCGGTCGACCTCGAGCGCCAGGGCCCGGGCGAACGCGTTCACGCCCGCCTTCGAGGCGGAGTAGGCGGTGCGGGCCGGCATCGGCTCGTGCGCGGCCGACGACGAGATGAACACGAACCGCGAGCCGGCGCGCATGCGGGGCAGCACCGCGGAGGTCACCACGAAGCACGAGTCCAGGTTGGCCGACATGATGGCCCGCCACTGTTCGAACGTCTGCTTGCGGGCGTACGTTCCGTCCAGCGTGCCCGCCGCATGCACCACGAGATCGATCGTCTCCAGGGAGCCGATCGCGGCGGCGAATCCGTCGGGGTCGGAGGCGTCGGCCACGATGTGGCGCGCGCCGATCTCTGCTGCCGCGTCGCGCAGTGGTCCCTCGCGCCGCGCCACCAGGACCACGTCGTACCCGAGCTCGCACAGCCTGCGCGCGCAGCCCTTGCCGATGCCGCCGCTGCCGCCGGTGACCAACGCGGTCCTGGTCATGGGCGTCCGAAATCCCGGGGCCGCGACATCGCCTGCGGCGAGAGCGCACGAATCCGTTGATCGGGCTGACCGGAGAGCACGTAGGTCTGGGTGTCGCACAGATGGCGGCCGGCGATGCGGCGGGCGCGGTCGGCGTCGCCGCCGGCGATGGTGTCGGTCAGCTTGACGTGCGTGCCCAGCACCGCGCGCCGCTGCGCGAGGGACGGATAGGTGCCGCGAGCCGCGCTCTCGTCCGCCCACTGCCGTTCGTGGCCGGTCCAGAGCGTCTCCAAGGTGCCGACGACCGCGGTGATGGTCTGGTTCCCGCAGCCTCGCACGATCAGATCATGGAACTGACGGCCGATTTCGGTGAACAGCCGGCCGTCGTCGAGGTGTTCGGCCATCGACTCGTTGACCTGTGTGAGTTGCGGGACCAGGGTGTCGGCCCGGTCGGGCCGCTGGGCGGCCAACGCCGCACAGGCGGGCTCGAGCTCCTGCAGAGCCATCCCGAGATCGGCGACGCCGACGGACTCGCTCTGCAGCAGCAGGCCGAGCATGTAGGCCGCGGTGGTCTTCGCTGGCGCGTGCACGACAGCCCCGCCGCGATTGCCGCGACGGACCGACACCAGCCCCTCGGTCTCCAGGATCCGCAATGCCTCACGCAGTGACACGAGGCTGACGCTGAACCGCTCGACGAGGGCTTCCTGGCGCGGCAACAGATCACCGTCGGCCAGCTCGCCGTCGATGATCTGGCGGCGCAACTCATCGGCGACGATTTCGGCGATCCGGGGAGCCGACAAACGGCGCCGGGCACCGGACGCACTGTCCACGGCGGTCATCCGATCCTCATGCGCTCCACTGGTTTAGCTAACTTAGCAGTAATGCTATAAATGGCCGGGTGAGGCGCGAGCCCGACAGCCGGCCGACACCGTTGCAGGATCTGCGGGTCGTCGAGATCAGCGACCGTATCGCGGGCAGCTACTGCGGGAAGCTCCTTGTCGATGCGGGGGCGCAGGTCTGCAGGTTCGAACCGCCGCAGGGGGATTGGCTGCGGCGTTACTCCGCCACCTGTTCGCCGGTGCCGGACGGATCCTGCTCGCCGTTGTACTCCTATCTCAATGCCGGCAAGCGCAGCATGACGTTCGACCCCGACGCCGCGGACGGCAAGGGCACCGAGCGGATGAGCGCCATGGTGGCCGCCGCTGACGTCGTGGTGATCACCGGGGGCCGCGTGCGAGCGGAGTCGCTCGGTGTCGATCCGCAGCGGCTGCTGGCCGACTCGCCGCGGTCGATCATCGTCACGATCTCCGACTTCGGCTGGACCGGACCGTACGCCGACCGCGCCGCCACCGAGTTCACCCTGCAGGCGTGGTCGGGTTCGCCGGGTTTCCGCGGTGACCCGGCCGGCCCCCCCATCGCGATCGGGGCCGACCTTGGCGAGTACATGGCTGGGGCGTATGCCGCGTTCGGCGGACTGGCCGTGCGCCGCCGCGTCGAACGCGGTGGCCCCGGTGAGCACCTGGACCTGTCCATGTTCGAGGCGATCACCGCGATGCAGAGCAGCGCATGGCTGCAGACGCGGCTGCTGGGCGTGCCGCCGGTCGGCCGCACCCTGGAGGTGCCGTCGATCGAACCGGCCAAGGACGGCTTCGTCGGGATCACCATGGTCACCGGGCAGCAATGGCTCGACTTCGCCGCGATGGTCGGGTGCCCGCAATTGGCGGAGATCGAACAGCTGCTGTACCAGATCGGCCGCTGGCAATACCGCGACATGATCCGCGAGCAGATCCGGCCGTGGCTGGCCGAACGGACCGTCGAGGAGATCGTCGAACTCGGGCAGCTGTTCCGGCTGCCGATAGCGGCGCTGGAGAACGGGAACACCATCCGCGACACCGACTACGTGAAGGAGCGCGGCGCGTTCGTCGCCAACCCCGCCGGCTTTCACCAGCCCCGGCCGCCCTGGCTGATGTCGAGGTGCGCGCCGGCATCGCCCGGAGACACTGCGCCGGTCGGGAGCGGCGACGGCGAAACGCTCTGGGAAAGTAGAACATTCGGGAGCGAATCGCTCCCGCCGAGCCTGCCGCTGACCGGGGTTCGCGTCATCGACCTGACCGCGTTCTGGGCGGGTCCCGCGGCGACGCACCTGCTGGCCGCGTTCGGCGCCGACGTGGTGAAGATCGAGTCGATCCAGCGGCCCGACGGTATCCGTTACACCGGCGCGATGCGCACCGACGTCGATGACTGGTGGGAATACGGCTGGGTGTTCCACGCGATGAACACCAACAAGCGCTCGGTCACAATCGATCTGGGCTCGGAGCGCGGCCGGGGTCTATTCATCGACCTGGCCGTCGGTGCCCACGTCGTGATCGAGAACTTCACACCGCGAGTGATGGACAACTTCGGGCTCACCGCCGACGTGCTGCTGGGCGTCAACCCCGAACTCGTCGTCGCCCGCATGCCCGCGTTCGGGCTGGACGGCCCGTGGCGCGACCGGGTGGGGTTCGCGCCGACGATGGAGCAGATCGCCGGGCTGACCTGGGTCACCGGGCTAGCGGAGGAACCGCCGGTGACCCCGCGCGGC
>Ga0164296_1004160_pt1 | contig 13269 bp, 11 predicted proteins | sample GEODES057metaG_FD_113533 | JGI IMG/M metagenome (GOLD analysis project Ga0164296, IMG submission 113533) | Dystrophic lake water microbial communities from Trout Bog Lake, Wisconsin, USA - GEODES057 metaG | ecosystem: Environmental > Aquatic > Freshwater > Lake | place: USA: Trout Bog Lake...
ACCAAGGCGCGTGGGGAGGACCTGGTTCCGTCAGGACAATTGTTGCGCCAGGTCCTGATTGGTTTAGGTCAAACCAATCATGACCTGGCAAGCGATTGAAGAAGAGCGCGATTCACGCTTTCCTACCCATCGGCCTCAAGCGATCGCGCTGTAGATCACGATTGGTTTAAGTCAAACCAATCATGATCTAGCAAACTATTGAAGAAGAGCGCGATTCACGCTTTCCTACCCATCGGCCTCAAGCGATCGCGCTCTCATTCTTAAGGGAACCGCTTGGGGGGAGGGCAACAGCGATGGCCACGTTCGTTCTTGTGCATGGCGGTTGGGATGGCGGGTGGATCTATCGCAAGGTCGCGCGCCTTCTTCGTCGCGCGGGGCATGAGGTTTTCACGCCGACCCTGACCGGGCTCGGCGAGCGCAGCCATTTGCGCGGCAGCACCGTCTCGCTCACCACCCACATCCAGGACGTGCTGAACGTGATCGCCTGGGAGGCGCTCGACGACGTCGTGCTCTGCGGCCATTCCTATTCGGGCATGGTAGTGACCGGCGTCGCCGATGCCATTCCGGAGAAACTGCGCGCGCTGGTGTATCTCGATGCGATCATCCCGGCCGACGGCCAATCGACCTTCGACATGATCGATCCTGCCGGGGCGACGGCCATGCTCAAGAGCGCGTCGGCGCTAGGGGGAGACCTGGTTCCGGCCCCGACGTCGTCTTCGCTGCCTGACGCGGACGATCGCGCCTGGGTGTTGGCAAAGATGACGCCGCAGACGCTGGCGAGTTTCGCTGAGGCGGTTCGCCTCACCGGCGGGGTGGACCGCGTGCGCCGCCGCATCGCGATCTACGCCGATGGGTATCGGCTCGCGGGACGGTTCCTGGAGGAATACCGTGCCAAGCCCGGCTGGGAGACCCATCTGGTGAAGGGAACTCACAACCTGCACGTCGAGGACCCCGAGACGGTGGCGCGGCTGCTGCTGGACGCCGCCGAGTAAGACCCGACGGGTGGCGGGCCGGCTTGTCGGAGGGGACAGGACTGTCGCTGCGGTGGGGGTTACAAGGGCAACCGCTGCCGCTCACCTCGCCGCGCAAGCTGCGCGTCGGTCTAGATCATGACTGGTTTAAGTGAAACCATTCATGCTCTAGCAAGCTATTCAAGAAGAGCGCGATTCACGCTTTCCGACCGATTGGCCTCAAGCGATCGCGCTCTAGGCGACGGCGCTGCGGGGGTGGGCGGCGCGGGCGTTCAGGCGGGCGCGGATGCGGTCGAGGACCGGGCCTTGGCGGCATTGGGGGGCGCAGGCGTTGGCGCGCCAGAGTTCGTCGGCAGTAAAGGTGGGGTGGAGGGCTATGGGGCCGTCGGCGTTTTCGAAGTCGTTGCGGTTGTTGGTGTCGAGATAGGATTCGCAGGGGGTGGCTTCGGCGAGGAGGAGGTCGTGCTGGGGGAGTTCGAGGTGCCAGTAGGTGATGGTCTGGCGGGGGACTTGGGTGATGCTGGTGCCGTTCACGAGGCGGTGGGCGGGGATGAGGTGACCGTCGAGGTGAAGGGCGTGTTCGGGGGAGAGATAGAGGTCGCGGCTGGGGATGGTGTCGGCGAGGGCGTGGGCCTGGATGCGGATGGGCCAGACGGATTTGGGGGTGGGGTGGCGGGCGCAATCGACGGTGCGCTTGCCGATCCATTGGATGGGGGCGGTGCCGCCGAAGGCGGAGAGGACGTGGTCGCCGATCTTGAGGTGTTCGACGGGGATTTCGCCGTGGGGGGTAATAACGCGGGTGCCGGTGGCGAAGCACGGGATATTGTTCGTGGTGATGACCGTGCCGTTGGCCGGGTTGGAATCCGGGGCAACGTTGAATGTGGCACCTTGCTGGATGCCGGTGAGAAACAGGGCCGCCTTTGTGATTGTACCGTCCTTGATGGTCAATGTGCCGCCAGCTGCGCCGCCGGACCAAAAGGCGTTTATGTTCCCATCGTCGGTCAGGCCAGTGATATAAATCTGCCGACCGGAAGCAAATCCATCGATCGTGATCTGCGAGTCAAACGCGTCGGCTATCACGGCCGATCCGGCTCGCATAATGATGTGTTGGCCACTACCCAGCGTCCCTGAAACAAATAGGTAGGTGCCGAGATCGATGGTACCGGTACCCGTGAGATCGCCACCGACCTCGAGGTCTCCACTCCCGGTGAGTGTTCCACCAGTCGTTATGAGACCGTTATTCGACATCGCCCCGGCGACATGCAGATAAGCGTGGGAGGAGGAGATAACGCCCTCATTGTCGAAACCAGCCCCGTTGAAGAAAATGTTGCCGGCCAGATTGCCTTGCGGAACAGCGATGGTTCCGCGGTTCAGGACTCCGCCCTGGCCTTCGAAATTCGCCCAACCAAAGCCCGAAGTGATGTAGGTCGTGCGCAAGTTCGGCCCAAGCGTCAGCGTCATGCCGGACGCGACCGAGATCGTCGTTGTGGCGAGCGAGAGAACAGCGTTGTCGAGCGTTTCGTTGTCGAGGAATGCGATGCTCGGTCCGCCCATGAGATCGATCGTTGGCGTTCCAAGACTGCCGGCGTTGGAAATTGTTGGCCCATTGATGAAGTCGAGGGTTGCCGCTGATCCCAGGGCGAAGGAGCCAACCAAAGTCACGCCGTCGAGTGTGCCGCCACTGCCGATGATGCCAATTCCGCCGGGAATAATGGTGCCGCCTTGGAGAACGCCAGACGAGGCAAGGTTCAGGATTCCGGCCGCCCCCTGCAGGGTTCCTCCGAGTGCGAGGGTGCCGACGATTGCAAGGTCCGCGCCCGAGGAATTGAGCGTGACGTCCTGCGCCGATTGCGCGCCGGCGACGGTGACGACGTAGTTGAGCGGCGCATCAATGATAACGTCATCACCAGCCATTGGGAATACGTCGCCCCCGGAGAGAACGGTCCAGTTCGCAGGGTCGCTCCACTGGCCAGCAAGGGCGTTCCATTTGAGGCTAGGCATTGGCGCTATTCCCTTATAAAAATTCTACACCGACTTACTTACGACTTACCGATTATCCTGCCTTAATTCTTAGTTGATCAACCAAATCTGCGAGCTCTTGTACCGCTTTCCAAAGAATCCCGATTTGCTGCTCGATTCGCAGCCCCTCATTACCGCCACCGTCGTTGACATAACCGGCGAAATCGATCCCGAGGCCATCGAATGCTTGCTTGAAATCCGGGGCCATGAATCCAATATTAGTCTTTGATCCAGGTTGTTCCTGGTTAACTTCGCGCATGACGGATATTTCCTTCACTCGCGGAATGCGGTGGGTCAGCTGCTGGGTCGATGTTGGAATGGCAGGACTCAAGATTGCGCCGTCATCGTTGAAGACCGCTGGTTTCCCGGGTAGTTCAACAATTATCGGCTGTCCATTTTCATCGAAGACAGGAACCTCATCGAAAATCATCACCGGACGGCTTGCAGATCGCGTGACGCGGGTTGCGATTCCGTTTCGCACTTCGATATGCGAAACTTCTTCCGTAATTTCCTCGACGATCTCAATGGTCTCGGTCTGCGAAACCATTGCCGTCGTCACCTCAGATTTCCAACGGAAGCTCCGAGGTTCGATTTCCCTGACGAGGGGAAGCATTGGCGGAAGCGGCATAATGTCTGTTTTAAGGGCCGGCGAAGATGGGTTGACCGTTCCGGTGTAGTAGAGGTCCCGAAAACGAAGATTCGGCGCCCCGAGATCATATGTGGCTGATCTCTTGGGCATGAAATGCGCGCCGACCTGGACGCCGCCGTTTCCAACAGAATTTGTGCCTGGCGCCAGAATCAGAGCACCGGTTGGTGTGATTGTTCCGCCGGGACCAACGTTGGCCTTGTAGGTCAATAGCTGGATGTCAGTGGTGCCTTGCAATGCACTTATAACCTGGCCATCCGCCAGCCGTATGGCGGAATTATATATTGTCGCGTACGCCATATCAATTCCCCAATAATGGTGGCCCTGCATTTCGTAGGACCAAGAGGAATCGGTCGCATCGAGTTGTGTGATTTGTGCAACTGAACCGCCCAAGAATACAATCCCGAAATTCCAGAGATTGGACTGCGCCGTACCTGGATCATTTCCATGGATGTGAATTGCTGCGGTGGATGTGTGTACGCCGCCAGCGGTTATGTTCAACCCGACGAGAGCTGGGGTATTGTTGCCAGATGCACCGAAGTTGATTGTGCTCGCATTGTTAACATCGAGCTCATATCCGGTGCCAACCCAGTCGCTCGGAAGAGCAGATTCGATTACCGAGGGTGCGATGTAGAGGAGAGAATTGACACTCCAGGCGTCGCCACTGAGAGTTGTGCCGGACTGAGAGACACTATTTTCTGCATAAAGTCCGACTTTTAATTTGTTTCCGCCTGAATCGTTTCTTGAATTCAATACAAATGAAGCAAGGTATTCATTTTGGAGGTTTTTATTAGTTATTCCCTGTACCAAGAGAGTACTATACCCAGAGGCATTCGACGGGGTGACTAGAATCGATGGATTTCCCACCAACTTGGCGGCGGGACCGCTGAATAACCCAGCGGTCCCGGTTGTTGCAATTGTTCCTGTCGAGGTGATGTCTTTCATCGTGACCGCTGTCGCGGACGTGAATGCGACTACACCCGATAGTGTAGTTGTGCCAGAGAGGGTCGTTGCTCCCGAAAGCGTTGTCGAATTCGCGATCGAGGTTGTGCCGGCAGAGCCGACGCTGAGTGCGGTTATGCCAGATGCGCCGGCGATTGCTACCGCCTGAGCACTCAACGTTCCCGCGGTCGCCGTTAGTGTCTTGCCGAGTGTGATATAGTCGGCCGTAAGGGTATAGTTTCCGAATAGGGTAACGTTCTGGAAGGCAGAGGCGCCACCGGCGACAGTGAGACCGCCGTTGAAATTCACCGGGACGCTCGTGAGCGTTGCGAGTGAACCGGACTGTACGACAAGGGTGTTGGCGACGGATGCGCCTCCGGAAACAGAGGCGCCGCCCGCCAGCGTCGAACCGCCAGAAACGGTGAGCGTCGTGAAGCTGCCGCTCATGGTAACACCTCCCAGTCTCGGGCGGGTACCAGAATTGAGAGAACGCCTTCCCAGTCATTCGCCTGAAATGAACGGATCGTCAGGTTTGATACTAAGAGCGGTCGCTGACCGAAGGGAGAGCGTGCGCGAATGGCGCTGTCCGGGAGGGGAAGCATAGCGACGTTCTCCTTTTGAGATTTGTTACCTCAGTTTGCCGTCTTGGCCGGGCACTCCGATGTCGTCCACATCTTCGCAACAAGTGACCGTTGCCGACAACCCGCAAACGGTCGAGTTAAATTGGCGCGGACGGTTGTAACAATTTCGTGATCACATTAGTCGCCGAGGTGCAAAGGAATGGTTTGGTTCGAGGCAGTGTTTTCGTGGAGAAGGAGCGGGCGGGTTGCCCCCGCACTTCGGTTTTGTTGCGATTTCGGTTGGGGCTGTGTGATAGAAGATTGCGTTGGCGGATCGCGCTTCGCTTATCCGCCCTACGAGTCGGAGTCGTAACGGGATCAAAGGGCGAAGCCCTTTGCGGGTTCGGGCAGAGCCCGCCTTCCCTTCCCTCGCCTTTCCTTAGTCTTTGTCGCCGTCGGAGAACGGATTGACGGTGCCGCGGAATTGGAGGCGGACGGGGGTGCCGGGCATGGAGAAGTTTTCTCGGAGGGAATTCACGAGGTAGCGTTGGTAGTCTTCGGGGGTTTGTTCGGCGCGGGTGCCGAAGACGATGAAGGTGGGCGGGCGGGCTTTGGCTTGGGTGATGTAGCGGAGTTTGAGGCGTTTGCCTTGGACGAGGGGGGCCTGGTGGCGTTCGAGGGCGTGTTCGAACCAGCGGTTGAGGGCGCCGGTGGGGACGCGGGAGTTCCAGACGGCGTGGGCGCGTTTGACGGCGGGGAGGAGTTTGTCGACGCCTTGGCCGGTCAGCGCCGAGAGGGTGACGACTTCGATGCCTTTGAGCTGGGCGAGGCTGGTTTCGAGGCGGTCGGAGACGGCTTTGCGGGCTTTGTTGCGGTCGGCGGCGGCGTCCCATTTGTTGAGGGCGATGACGCAGGCGCGGCCTTCGCGTTCGACGAGGCGGGCGAGCTGGAGGTCCTGGTCCTGGATGCCCTCGGTGGCGTCGACGGCGATGATGACGATTTCGGCCATCTTGAGGGCTTCGAGGGAGGCGCTGACGGACATTTTCTCGAGCGCGAGCTCGATGCGGGCGCGTTTGCGCAGGCCGGCGGTGTCGACGATTTCGTAGCGGCTGCCGTCGGGTTCGGTGATTTCGACGGCGATGGAATCGCGGGTGAGGCCGGGTTCGGGGCCGGTGAGCATGCGCTCTTCGCCGAGGAGGCGGTTGAGCAGGGTGGACTTGCCGGCGTTGGGGCGGCCGATGATGGCGATCTTGACGGGGCGGTCGGGGAAGCCTTCGGCGTCCGCGTCGTCGTCGGTGTCGGTGTCGTCGGAGGGGGGGGCGGGGGGCGGTTCGGGGAGTTCGTCGGCGATGTGGCCCATGAGGTCGGCGAGGCCGTCGCCGTGTTCGGCGGAGACGGCGACGGGTTCGCCGAGGCCGAGGGAGTAGGCATCGAGGGCCGCGTTGGCGCCGAGGCGGCCTTCGGCCTTGTTGACGACGAGCATGACCTTGCGGCCCTGGCGGCGGAGCCAGGCGGCGAAGTGGGAGTCGGACGGCGTGATGCCGGCGCGGGCGTCGACGACGAAGAGGACGAGGTCGGCGAGGTGGACCGCGGCTTCGGAGGAGGCGCGCATGCGGCCGAAGAGGGTTTCGGGGGCGGATTCCTCGAGGCCGGCGGTGTCGATGAGGCGGACCTGGCGGCCGCGCAGCATGGCGGTCGCTTCCTTGCGGTCGCGGGTGACGCCTGGGGTGTCGGCGACGATGGCGGCGCGCTTGCCGGCGAGGCGGTTGAAGAGGGTCGATTTGCCGACGTTGGGGCGTCCGGCGATGACCACGGTGGGGATCATGACGGTCAGCGGAAGGCCGTGAGGGTTCCGTCGTTGGTCACGATGTAGAGCGTTCCGCCGGCGACGATGGGCGTGAGGGCGGCGGGGCCGGGGAGGGTCGTGGTGGCGAGGATCTGGCCGGTGGTGGGCGAGAGGTCGAGCATGGTGCCGTTGGAGCCGGCGACGCGGAGGCGGCCGCCGGCGAGGACCGGGCCGAGCCAGGTGATGGGGTCTTTCTTCTTTTCCATGTTGGCGAAGGTGTCGAGCTGGGTGACCCAGGCGACCTGGCCGTCGAGGGCGGCGATGGCGGCGACGCGGCCGTCGGCGAGGGTGACGTAGATGAAGTTGCCGGCGATCCAGGGGGTTTCGGCGGACGCGACGGCGCGGTCCCACAGGCGGCGGCCATTGCGGGCGTCGAAGGCGGCGAGCTGGCGGCCGAGGCTGACGGCGTAGGCGCGGCCGTTCTTGACGAGGATGCGGCCGGAAATCGAGGAGACGTCGGCGAGGCTGTTGCGGCCGCGGTTGGCGGCGAGGCTGTCGGACCAGACGACGGCGCCGCTGGCGGGCACGAGGCCGACGATATCGCCGGCGGCGAACCCGGCGATCAGCAGGCCGTCGGCGAAGGCCGGGGCGGGGGCGCCGAGCACGACGGGGTGGGCGGAGCTGCCCTGGTAGGACCAGATCTTGGCGCCGTCGGTGGCGGAAACGGCGACGAACTGGCTGTCGATCAGGGGGATGAAGAGCTTGCCGGCGGCGATCGTGGGGGCACCGCGGGCGCCGGCGGGGAGGCGCGCGCGCCATTTGACGGTGCCGGTGGCGGCGTCGAGGGCGAGGAGTTCGGCGCGGCCGGTGGCGGCGTAGACGATGCCGTCGTCGAAGGCGATGCCGCCGCCGACATTGGTGCTGCGGTCCTCGGGGTCTTCGGTCACGCGGCTCCAGGCCTGGCGGCCGGTGGCGGCGTCGAAGGCGGAGACCACAGCGTCGCTGTCCATGGTGAAGACAAGGTTGGCGGCGAGGATGGGCGGGGCGGTGAGGCGGGCGCGATAGCCGCCGCCGGCGCCAATGCTGCTGCTCCAGACCCGGGTGAGCTGCTCGCCGAGGGCCGGGTTCTCCATGACGTGGCTCGGCAGGCCGCCGGATTGCGGCCAGGAGGTGACCTCGGTGGCGGGCGGCAGGGAAACGCTGGGGGCGCCGGTGGGGGCGATCTCGAGCCCGACGACGGTTTCCTGCAGCGCGATGCGCTTGCCGGGGAGCGGGGTTTTCTGAATGCCGAACCAGTCGTCCCAGAGGCTGCAGCCGCCGAGGGCGAGCGGGATGAGGATAAGGCCGGCGCGGAGACGTGAGGACATGCGGTTCCTGGTCATGACAGTCAGCCGCCGAGGCGGGTGAGGAGGCCGCCGGCACGGCCGCGGACGCCGTCGGGCGCCTGCTGGTCCTGCGCGAGGCGCTTGAGGAGATCGCGGGCGGCGTCCTTGTGGCCTTCGCGCAGCTCGAGCAGGGCCTGGGCTTCCTCGGCGAGGGGGCGCCAGGGATTTTCCGGCGCGGTGATCCGGGCGAGGCGGGCGCGCAGGTCGGCGGGGGTACCGGTGTCGATCTGGTGCCAGACGAACTGCAGGGTGGCGAGGTCGCGCAACAGGGGGTCGACGCCGCTGTCGGCGGACACCTGGTCCCACAGGGCGAGGGCGATGTCGCGCTCGCCGGCGTCGAAGCGGATGGCGGCGGCGCGCAGGCGGGCCAGCGCGCGGTAGCCCGAGGCGCCTTCGCGGGCGACCTGGTCGAGCCCGGCGAGCGCCGCGGTGCGGTCGGCGGCGGCCTGGGTGGAGGCCTCGCGCATGGCGGTGAGGAAGACCTGGGCGACGCGGGCGGTCTCCTTGGCCTGGTAATAGGACCACGCCTGCCAGGCGCCGGTGGCGGCGATGACGACGAGCGCGGCGGCGATCAGCACGCCGCCGTATTTCTGCAGCAGCTTGCGCGCGCGCTCGGCGCGCAGGTCCTCATCGACTTCGGCGAAGATATCCGACACGGTCATTCCTCTGGCGTCGCCCCGGACGGGCGGGGCCGGACCATAGCGGTCGCGCCGACGCCGGGCAAACACCGGATATCGGAAACCTCCTGTTCATCGGTTCAGGGCAGGGTGGCGGGATGCGAATATATCTTCTGGCGGGGCTCCTGGCGCTGTCTGGCTGCGGCACGGAGGGCAATGTGGTGGGGATGGCGGCGAATGTGGCCGCGGTGCCGTTGTTTGGGCGGACGGTGCCGGACGTGGTGATCTCCGCCATGGGGGGCAAGGATTGCTCGATGGTGCGGGTGGAGAAGGGGCAGTCGTATTGCCGGCACGAGGAGCCGCCGCCGGCACCGCCCGTGTTCTGCGCACGGAGCCTGGCGAATGTGGATTGCTATGTGTCGGCCGAGACGCAGCCCTTGCCGGTGCGCGTGGGGGTGGCGGATGGGCCGAAGGTGTTGACGCCGGAGCAGGAAGCGTATCGGACGCGGGGGTGGCCGGGGATCGCGCGGCGGCCGGTGGCGCCGAAGGAGACGGGAGGTGGTTCCTGATCTGCATCCTTTGCGGGTGGCCAGCGCGGCGGGGATTGGCATAGTGAGGGGATTGCCGGGGAACTGATCCATGCAGAAAGCCGTCGCCGATACCATGCCTGTCAACCGGACGTCCGAGATCCGGTCGTCCGCCTCGCCGGCGATGACGGTGTTTCCGGTGCTGATCGCGCTCAGCTTCTGCCATCTGCTCAACGACATGATGCAGTCGATGATCTCGGCGCTGTATCCGATGTTCAAGCGCGACTTCCATCTGGACTACGCGCAGGTCGGCGTGATCGCGCTGACGTTCCAGCTGACGGCGGCGCTGCTGCAGCCGGCGGTGGGGATGGTGACGGACAAGAAGCCGATGCCGTTCTCGATCGCCACGGGGATGGGCTCGACGCTGATCGGGCTGCTGCTGCTGTCGGTGGCGCATACCTATGCCGTGGTGCTGCTGGCGGCGGGGCTGGTGGGCATAGGCTCGTCGGTGTTCCATCCCGAGAGTTCGCGGGTGGCCCGCGCGGCCTCGGGCGGGCGCTATGGCATGGCGCAGTCGCTGTTCCAGGTGGGCGGCAACGCAGGGGGCGCCATCGGGCCGCTGATCGCGTCATATTTCATCCTGCGCCAGGGCCAGGGTTCGGTGGCGTGGGTCGCGATCGCGGCGCTCGTGGGCATGATGGTGCTAACGCGGGTGGGGTTCTGGTATCGCGAGAACATGCCGAACACGCCGCTGAAGGCGCGGGCGAAGGTCGCCGGGGGTGTGGAGCTGACGCGCGGCAAGGTGGTGTTCGCGATCTTCATTCTGGCGGCGCTGACCTTCTCGAAGAACGTCTACACGGCGAGCATCGGCTCCTACCTGACGTTCTATCTGATCGACCGGTTCGCGCTGTCGGTCTCGCAGGCGACGTTCCACTTGTTCATCTTCAGCGCGGCGGTGGCGGCGGGGACGCTGCTGGGTGGGCCGCTGACGGACCGGATCGGGCGGAAGGCGACGATGTGGATCTCGATCCTGGGCGTGCTGCCGTTCACGCTGGCGCTGCCCTACGCGAACATGATGATGACCGACGTGCTGCTGGTGATCATCGGGCTGCTGATGGCCTCGGCGTTTCCGGCTATCATGGTCTATGCGCAGGAACTGGTGCCGGGGCGGGTGGGCATGATCGCGGGGATCTTCTTCGGCTTCGCCTTCGGGCTGGGCGGCGTGGGCGCGGCGGGGATGGGCTGGATCGCGGATGCGACGAGCATCGGGTTCGTCTACAAGATCGCCTCGTTCCTGCCGGCGATCGGGCTGCTGACGGCGCTGCTGCCGAACCTGGCGTCGGGACGGCCGGCCGCCAAGGGCTGACACGGGCGGCCGATCGAGCGCGGCCATGGCGCGGGATCCCGATACGCTGATGCGCCGCGCCTTCGCGCATCGCGCGGCGGGGCGGATGGCGGACGCGATCGAGGCGTGCGAGCGGGTGCTGGCCGGGCAGGCCGGGCATGCCGACGCGCTGCATCTGCTGGGGCTGCTGCGCTGCCAGACCGGGCAGGTGGGCGACGGCGTGGCCCTGCTGCGGCGGGCGGTGGAGGCGGCGCCCGAGGTGCCGCAGGTATGGTGGAACCTGGCGACGGCGCTGAGCGGCGGCGGGGATCACGCGGGGGCGGCGCATTGCCATGCCCGGATGTTCGACCTTGGCGTCAAGCGCGAGTGGCAGAACCGGCTTGGCGAGGCGCTGGAAATCTACCGGATGCTGCTGCCGGGAGTGGAGCCGGCGCGGCGGGCGGAGTTCGAGTTCGGCATAAGCGTGGCGACGTTGCGCTCGGGTGCGCTGGCGGAGGGGTTTCGCCTGTACGAGGCGCGCTTCGCAGCCGGCAAGGTGCCGCCGGGCCGGCATGCGGCGCTGCCGCGCTGGGATGGGACGGCGCTGGACGGCCGCGCGATCGTACTGGAGGGGGAGCAGGGGTTCGGCGATACCCTGCAGTTCGTGCGCTACGCGCCGCTGGTGGCGGCGCGCGGGGGGGCCGTGTGGCTCGACGTTCCCGCGGGGCTGCACAGACTGCTGGCCGGTATGCCGGGGGTCGCGGGGATCGTGGCGCCGGACGCGCCGATGACCGCGGCGGCGGCCTGGTGCCCGATGATGAGCCTGCCCGCGGTGTTCGGGACCGACCTGCACACAGTGCCGGCGGAGGTTCCCTATCTCCGGGCGGGATCGGCCCCGCGGCTGCCGGCGGCGCGGATGCGGGTAGGGCTGGCGTTCACGGGGTCGGCCGACAATCCGCATCATCGCAAGCGGGAGCTGTCGGACGGCGCGCTGCGCCGCCTGCTCGCCCGCCCCGGGGTGGAGTTTCACCTGTTGCAACCCGCGATCCCCGCGGAGGCGGAGGCGGCGGTCGCGGGCGCACCGTCGCTGGTCGATCATCGCGGCGCGATCACCGATTTCGCCGATACGGCGGCGATCATGCGCCAGCTCGACCTGGTGATCAGCGTCGATACCGCGGTGGCGCATCTCGCGGGGGCGCTCGGGGTGCCGGTGTGGATCATGCTGCCGTTCGTGCCGGACTGGCGCTGGATGCTCGGGCGCGAGGACAGCCCCTGGTATCCGACGGCGCGGCTTTTCCGGCAGACGACGGACGAGGACTGGGACGGGGTGGTGGTGCGGGTGGCGGCGGCGCTGGACGCACGGCCATCCGGCTGAGCCGACGGGTCCGCGCCGGGCTGGCTGGGGGGATGATCGCGGTCGGGGCGTTGGCGGCGGCGGGGAGTGCGTATCAGTATTTTTCAGAGGCGGCCGAACTGGCGCGCGTGCGGCCGGCGGGGCAATTCGTTGCGATTGACGGGCGGCAGGTGCGCGTGGTGTGTGCGGGCGCGGCGGCGGGGCCGAGCGTGGTGATCGAGGCAGGGAGCGGGGATAACGCATCGTCGTGGGAAAATGTCGTCCGGCGCGTGGCGGGCTTCGCGCGAGTGTGCGCCTATGACCGGGCGGGGCTGGGGTGGAGCGATCCGGCGCCTGGGCCGCGGACGATGGATGATCGGGCGGCGGAGTTGCATGCGGTGCTCGGGGCGGCGGGGCTGCCGGCGCCCTATGTGCTGGTCGGGCATTCCTATGGCGGGTTCATCGTGCGGCGCTTTGCGGCGGCGTATCCGGCGGAGGTGAAGGGGGTGATACTGGTCGACGCGCCGGAGGAGGCCTACGCGCTGGTGCCGGACGGGATGGCGGTGATCCGCGCGATCGGATGGCGGTCGCGGCTGCTGGGCTGGATGACGCGGCTGGGGATCGCGCGGCTGCTGTGGACCTCGGAAAGTCCGCTGCGCACGTCGCAGCATTTCGAGGTGGCGGACGAGATGGACTCGTATGACCGGGTGGCGCCGGGGCAACGGGTGGCGGGCGGGCTTGGGGGGCTTGGGAATACGCCGCTGGTGGTGATCAGCCGGGCGGTGCGCGATCCGGTGTCAGGGGCGGAGATCGCGCCGGACTGGCAGGAGGGGCAACAGCGGTTGCTGCACCTGTCGACACGCAGCCGGCAGGTGATCGCGGCGCGGTCGGGGCATGTGATTCAGTTCAGTGAGCCGGGGGTGATTGAGCAGGCGATTGAAGAGGTAAGGCAGGAATAAGAGTCTTCTTTTTCTGTAGAAAAAGAAGCAAAAAGACTTTTGCACACTTTGATCCGTCGCTTGATGGTGGAGTGCGACTGGCCTAAGTGTGCAAAAGTTTTGGGGCTGACATAGCTAAGCCCATAAGGTTTTGATATGTCGCATGAAATCAGCTCGTCGCCGAAGTCGGCTTGAGACGGGGGTCCAGGAGGCCCTGATTG
>Ga0164296_1004162_pt1 | contig 13264 bp, 13 predicted proteins | sample GEODES057metaG_FD_113533 | JGI IMG/M metagenome (GOLD analysis project Ga0164296, IMG submission 113533) | Dystrophic lake water microbial communities from Trout Bog Lake, Wisconsin, USA - GEODES057 metaG | ecosystem: Environmental > Aquatic > Freshwater > Lake | place: USA: Trout Bog Lake...
ATGGCGACCATTCATCAATCAGCAAAAAGCGGAAACTTGAATCGCGTCAAGGCACTTTTGAATCAAGGTGTTCCTGTGAATTCTCGTACTACTGGTGGGATTACGCCACTTCACTTTGCTGCTTCTGCAGGACGCTTGAATGTCGTTCAGGAACTTCTCAGACGCGGCGCACGCGTGAATCCACGCTCACACCATGTTGGGGTTACACCACTTCATTCGGCTGCGTATTCTGGACATCCTCGCGTTGTTCATGCGCTTATACAAGCGGGTGCGAATCCAAAATATAGACACATTAGCGGAGGAACACCTTACAACGCTTCAAGTAGACACACGACCCGAAACGCATTGAAAACTTCACGTGCCTTCGCGAAATGGTTGACGGCGGTGCGTAAACGAAGAGCGGAACGCATGCTTTTGTCTCCTCGTCTTCTCGGGTCGACTCCCTTGACCAAGAACACGATTCGCTCGATCGCTCGATTTGTCACAGTAAAAAAGAAATCTCCTTAAAAGAGTATATGGTGAATAAGCCTCGTCCTAAAAATTACGCAAACTTTCGATCGTACGCCAATGCTGTCCGTACGTGGTATATGAATAAACCGATAAACGCAGAAAACACACTGAACCTCTATACAAATGCGCTTCAGAACTTTTTTCGGGAACGTGGCGGACCATCCAATCAGCAGAATATGATCAATCGTGAAGTTGAAAATATATACAAAAAATACAATGTACTCCGTAAAAAATGGTTTGAACCAAACAGGCCCGAGAATTTCTATGCAAAAGAAAGTCGGATGTCAAGAAAGTTGGCCAAGGGTCCGTTTAGTACGAATTTGTATTATAATTTGAAAAATATAAAGAACAAAGTGCGACGCCGTACTATGAATGAAATAGCAGCAGGACAATTCATGAAGGCATTTGGAAATTCCAAATATAATACAATACGGAATACACTCGTGAAAAAACTTCGTACGGCATGGACAAATACTGGAAGAAAAACAAATAGTTCTAAGATTTTAAGAAATCCAAACACGGGAAATACGTATTATTTCAACAACGTATCAAAAAGATGGAATATTTATACTCCGGCAAATTTGACAACATTCAGAAATACGAATGGATCTGTATGGGTCTTTGTCGGAGGGAAATGGTATAAAGTGCACACGAATAAATAGAGTATGGAACTCGTTGCAAGTGATGGCTGCGTCTTTCAGGTTCCAGACAAACTTGTCCGTAGCTGCGTCTTGTTGAAGAACATGTCGGAAGATACAAAGGGAGAACAAGTGCATCTCCCGAATGTGTCATCGAGCATGATGGGTGAAATTCTAAAGTTTCACATGAATTCAGGTTGCATTCAAAAAGTCACAGTCGAGTTGTTGAATGCAGTCGATTTCATTGGCTACGAGTTGATGTTTGATAGCTTGTGCAGACAGATGGCGGACAGTCTGAGAGACAAAAGTGTGACGGAGATTCGCACTATTTTGGAATTATAAAAATAATAATAATAATATTAATGAGTTGGGCTGATTTGACTGCACTGTCTGTCGCTGAAATTATAGGTGATTTCGGATTGAAAGATTTCGCACGCTCAGGATCCATGAAGGGGTTTGGGCAGGGGCTGTTGGGATATACCGGAATTATTTATTTTTTAATTCGATCTTTAAAAGTTGGAAATGTGTTGTATGTGAATGGAATGTGGGACGGTATCTCAACCGTGCTTGAATCTTTAGCAGCATACTTTCTCCTAGGGGAACGACTCAAGAGACCTATAGAATACGCAGGACTCGCGGCGATTATTCTCGGAATTTTCTTGTTACATGCGCCCGAAGGAAAAATTCCTTTCTAAATATAAATGGATGAGAACAAAAAATACATATACACCCTGGACCGAAAGCACTTGAAACAGTTTGAACATTTGCTTCGAAACCTCAACAGGATTCAGCAGATGCACAAAAAGGAGATGAACGCATTGAATGCACTCTTGAAATTAAAAAGAAAGAATTAATTTCTAAATTAATTCAAATGGATCCAGAGGAACCTCTTTTGAGAGATTTGGAACCAAAAACAAAGCATCAATGGTTACGATGGGTCCCAATTGTCGGACTCATTGTAAGCATGTACAGTGCCATATTTGCGTCAGCTGTGCTTTTTCCATGGCACCAAAAATTATGGAACGAGTTTGAAAAAATGAAATCACAATGTATTAAAGAATAATGGTTTTAAATGGATACAAATGTCCCTCAATGTCCGTAAACTCAACCCTGACACACTGCTTCCGTCTCGCCCCAGTGATGGTTCCGCTGGGTATGATTTGTTTTCAGCAGACAGCTACGTCATTCTTCCCGGACATCGCGTCGTGGTCTCTACAGGAATTAGTGCCCAGTTCCCACCCGGAACCTATGGTCGCATTGTATCTCGCACTGGACTCTCCGTGAAGCACGGGCTAGATGTTCTTGGCGGAGTTGTCGATCCGGATTATACCGGTGAAATCAAAGTTGTTCTTCTGAACACAGATGTTCGACAACCGTTTGTCATTCGGCCCGGATACCGCATCGCCCAGCTCATTCTGGAGAATTTTACGATTGTCCACGTCAATGAGCTCCCATCCGAGTCTAGTGAGGTTCAAGCCTGAGCCTCTGCCCAGAACAAGTTCACAATGGCATTTGTGACATTGGATGTATTACTTACGTCCTGAACATAAATTGCCAAAGTATCAGGTCCATCTGGTGCAAAGTTTGGACCACCAATCACGCCTCCCGTCAACTCTTTCAGCGAAGACAAATCAATCACATTGGTTGCTCCGCCGGCACAAATTGTTGACAAGATGCGCTCTCCACCACTGAAAATGTTCGATGCCGTAAACGAATTGCTCACCTGCGTGAAACTCGGCTGCCCGCCGTTTGCTGTTGAGTTGATATTGATCCAATTGATGTTTGAAAATCCTCTTGGATTCAGAATACCAGTCACATTCACAATGGTGTTTGCAGTCACCTCCAGCTTTTGAAGCAACAACTGAGCACGATTCAGCAAATCGCGATCACCCATATTTCCGACTATACCGTTCGAAACCGATGGTGCAAGCCGAAGCAAGAAGAGAGGAATGGCATTCGAAGTTGCATTGATTCCTGTATTGTTCGAGTACACATTTGCATAATTGAAATAGTATCCGCGATCTGTATCGAAGTTACCATCCATCAAAAAGGCTGACCCCCAGTGAGTCAAGCTTGGTGTGCACGTGATACTTGTCAGAAGGACTGTTGAGCCGGGTGCATGACTTGTCGCGACTGAACCCAGAAAATTACGATTCTGATCCGCAATGTTGTAATTGAATGCTGTTCCGCGAGTCAGACCATTCAAAGCAAATGACGCTTTTGATGAATATGTAATCAGTTCAGAATCAATCAGAACTGTTCCAGATTTGGGCCAAAATGTCGTGTCGTCATTCAATAGAATGTTTGAAGTTGTTGACGATATTTGACCATTCAGAGTAGAAACTGCGGCAGACATTTCATTGATTAATTCGTAACGGACTGCCAAGTTTCCTGTTCTCATGTACGCCTCATTGTTGACATTGTTGTTACGGACACGGTGCGCAAAAACCCAGTTACCGTCAGACCCACGAATCATAAAGTCGACGAATCCGGCGCCATACCACGTAAACTGAAGACCAATCATTTGCATCTTCGTGACGTCAACCTTGTATCCAGAAGCACCAAGACCATCAATTGTATCGCGATTGAAGTTGGCCTGGTCAGTTCTGACTTCGGCGACACGGACGGCTTTGATTGGTACTGTTGGAATGGACAATCCACGATACGGGGGATTAAAATTCAGTACACCCTGTGACAGAATACCTGTCACGGTATGAGTCATACCGCGCAAGACAAACTTGTCCCCGACTTTGAGCTGATCTTGGAAACGAGTTGTCGGATACACAAATGTGACATTTCCAGTCTTGCTTCCGAAAGGGACTGATACCAAACTTGGCGCAAACCCAATCGTAAATTGTGTCACTGAATCAACTGAAATAATATAGACTGTGTCCAGATAGGATGGGAAGAATTGCGAAATCACGTGCATACCTTTCAAAAGACCAGTGGTCGATGCAACTGTGACTTGGGTGCTGACATCTCCAATGTTCACAGTGTTGGGGAAGGTAATAGCTTGAGTTCCAAACGTCACTGTTCCGATGGTGGTATCCGTGTACGTATTTCCGACAAGTGTCTGTCCATTGACTGAGGTGATGACAGTTCCGGCCAGCTGGAATGTGCACGAGCGTTTGACGCACCACAGTGTCTGACCGTCATACTCCCAAAACAGACCATTTTGATCATCGAAACAACCAGCGCGGGCAGAAGATCCGTGCCAGTTGGATATAATGAAGCGGGGCTGGGTCAAAAATGCTGGATTTGTCGATTGTAGAGTGGTTGTCGCGAGGACATTCAATGTCTTGGAATCAACAACCTGATTGATTGTGTATGAACCGTTATACGCATTTTCCTTCATACCGTTCAGTGTAATTGTCGCTCCGGCTTGGCAACCGTGGTAAATATCTGTGACGATTGTGATGTTACTTCCAGGGGTTGTTCCGCTCGCATAGACGCGAGAAACATCATTGTTTGGACAGAACAGTGTACCCGATGACCAGAGCAGACCCTTTCCGGATTGGTAGCGGAATACCTTCTTTGACTGACGACACACCATAGCTCCGTGTGTTGTCACGAGAGGAGTCAGAAGCACTCCGCCGTCAAATGGCCGGTGCGTCACAGTCGAATACGGCTGGACAAAAATGGACCCACCACTGGGTACAGTCGAACCGACAGCTGAAACAAGTGAACTGAAAATGAATGAGTTTGCTTGGGGAACGCTTTCGATGAAAAAATTGCCGTTGATTCCGACAACTCCAGTGCCGGACCAACTGTTCGAGGTGATTGGCGTCCCGGGCATCATTCCGTGAATGTTTGACGTCCAAACCTGAACCAAATTGGAGTTTTGAGCAATTTGCGTGACGCTGATTTTGCAGTTTCCAGAATTAAACACACTTCCGAGACGGATGGTTGTCGATGAAGTAAAGAGTGATCCAGCTGGAACTTGCCCTTTTGAAAAGTAAGTAAATGTATTTGCGGATAAACTTCCGAACACACCGGGTGTGCTTGTATTGGCTGAAACCAAGAAGAATCCTTCGGCGCGATCTGCTGTACGGGTGTAATTTGCTAAAGTATTGACTGTAATTACTGATCCAACTGGTGGAAGTGCAGTGTTGGACGTCACAAATACATTCGAAACGATATATCCATCCGATTGAACATCTGTAATGGTTAAATCAGTTCCCGGAATTTCATAAAAGGAGGGAGTTTTACGAATCTCCTGATGCGTCTGCCACTTTGTTGGCTGAATTCCATACTCGAAATCAGCGTCAATGAGGGACTGACCAAGGGACACACGCTGTCTTTCAATGGCGTCTGTGCCAAAGTCAAACGGTCTGACTTGCAAAATAGACGAGTTTTTCGATTGCTGGCTGAATGTTCCATCAATCGTGCGACTCATGTTACTTTTATGAAAGAAAATCTTTCTCAATTCTGTACACAATATATTCTAAATCTAAAAAGAGCATTTCAATATTCTTGTTTATGATGCGTGCGTACGAAAAATTAGGATCCAGATCCTTACACAAACCTTCAAGCAGTGAATACGTTCGAAGTATAGTTAGAGAAGTCGGATCAAGTTCAACTGGAACTTTCGACGCTTTTTCACGAATTTCTGGGGAATTCACCTGAAAGGATTTAATGTCAAGTGTCTGCAAATATGTGAAATATTGCTGAATGAATACTTCTGTCGTCTGACGGTCTCTGATTGTCATCCCCATCTGAATCATATTGTCCACGACAATATTCGCGTTGCTCGTCTGGATGCCATAGACAAACTCTCTCATAGCACTTTTGTAAATGTCCGTAATGCGAATCACATTTCCAAAATCATACAAGACGAGCGACTCTGAATCAAGACCAATGTTTCCCATATGGAGGTCCCCGTGAATCACACCTTCATACAACAACTGTTCGAGAAACATATTGATGAGACGATCCGCTTTGAAAGGTTTCTGTATGGAGCTGGATGGCGTGTAATCCATCACAATGACATCTTGTGTCGACAGTTTAGAATAGGGACGTGGTATTTTCACGTCATCCCTGTCTCGGTACATGTCACGAAAAAATGCAATATTCTGAATTTCATTTTTAAAATCCAATTCCGAAAGCAACCCAGTTTCAAATTCTTTCAACCAAGGCTGGACAAATTCAATTCCGAAATTGGGGATCAGCGACAAAAGAGACGTCCCATTCCGTATAAGCTCCAAGTCTTCTTTAATCTGAGCCTCGATTCCAGGTCTTTTCAATTTGAGGACAACTTGACGTCCTTTGAGTTTGGCACGATGTATTTGAGCTATACTGGCAGATGCTATAGGTGTCGTCTCGACATCTGTAATTTCTGATGGAATCTTATCTTTTACGAGTTCGAAATCAAAAGGAGTGACAGAATTACGCAGAGGAGCTAATTCATTTGATATTTCCTTTCCAAATATATCAGGTCTTGACGAAATGAACTGACCAATTTTCACATAGGTTGGCCCTGCACCATCAAGCGCTTTACACAACCATTTCCCTCTGCTCTGCGGCGAGACCAACTTTAAACCAATACCAATTTCAATCGGCCTCACAAACCGTGGACTCCACATACTCTATCTGAAGATTATTCCTCATCAATATCGAATGCATCCGACAACTTCTGACTGTCAAACAGATTCTTCAGAAACTCCTTCTCGTCATTCGCCGTCTTGACAATCTTCTCGTGCAAATCCTTGAAACTGTCCATGCGTTTAGTCTCAAACACACGGCGAACACGTGCAAGACGCTTTGGAATACGAAACTTGGCAGAGTCATCGTGAGGCTTGGGGGTGCAGCAACGGATGGTCAACATTTATAATTACGGGTACTTTTTTTTTAATTATCAGCTTCCAGCTCAAGTGTAAATGACCAATCCAACCCATTATTTGTTAATGGGTTTCCAAATCTGTCTCTGACTTGAATGTTGAGCCGATCTATTTTGTAATTTGGATCAAAAATTTCAACAGACTGCTTGAACTGACTGTCTGAAAAGTAGTTTTGGACACCACCCTTTTGGACTGTAATAGGAATTTTGTACGTCGCCGCATACGGCTCACTGCTTGAATTTCTGAAATTCTCAATGTAAATGTTAATATAATTGTCAAAATCCAGACAATAGGACTTGTTTGCAATAATCTGTACACCAACTTGGTCGGACGTGAATCCCAAAAAGTATCCAAGAGTGCCTGCATCTCCCACAATACTGGAAGCTCCGACAACTGATGTGTACTGAATCTTGTTGGTCGATGTATTCAAGAAGAAACTTCCGATGGCCGGAGTGATTGTATTATTCAGTGTATTCAGAAAGGTTGTCGATGAATAGTTGCCCGGACTGAACGTATACGTTGTTAACGAGCCTGCGATGTTCATAGTGAGCGTGTTGTATGGAGTACGGATGTTGAAGAATCCGAGTGGAATTTCGGCACTCTTCAGAGCTATACGGCGAATATGCAAGTGCTGCCGTCCGAGAATCACGGAACAGTTGAATGTGTCATTGATGGCGTATGTATTATTTTTAACGACATTCAGAGAATATGGGCTGGTTGACAGAGTGTCAACGTGGAGAAACCACACCTTGCTCATTTATGATATAGTTTAAGATAATAAAACCAATGTAACTAATGCAAAGCCAAGCTATCGCCTGGGAGGGGTACGATGAAAACAATAGATACATTATTCGGATATACGGTCGAACTGAATTTGGAAGGTCTATTTCAGTCGCAACCCCATTCGAACCTTATTTTTACATCAAGGCCCGGGCAAATCATGACATTAAAGTTTTCAAAAGAGAACTCAAAAAATTTGGAAATGTCAGTGAAGTACGGGCAAAGGACTTGGTCGGATTTCGAAATGGACTTTGTGAGCGTTTCTTCAAAGTGACCTGTCAAACTCTGAAGAATATGAAGGTATGTGCTGCTATTGTTTCGACTGGTAAATGTCCAGGGCTCGAGGAACACAATCAAAACACATATGGATCACAAAAACAACCTTTCAAAGTCTACGAATCAAATATAGAACCCGTCCTGCGGTTCATGCACTTGACAGACATCCGGTCGACTGGCTGGTTCCAATTGTCTGCCCACGAGCCAGACTATCAGACATCCTGCGACATTGGATACTTTGTATCCGACTGGAAAAGTCTGAAACCGGTGAACCGAGACGACATCGCACCGATCAAAATCATGTCGTTTGATATCGAGTGCTATTCGTCAACTGGACAATTCCCAAAAGCAAACATTCCAGAAGATGTCGTGTTTCAAATTGGCATGACGACAAAGACATACGGGAAAGAAGATCTCGAACGAAAATGTCTCTGCTTCAAAAGTACACCAGGATATGATTCATTTGAGACTGAAAAAGAACTGCTCGAGGCGTTCGAAAAGTACATGTGCAAATGCGATCCAGATATCGTGACCGGCTGGAATATTTTCGGTTTTGATTTGGAGTTTTTGCAGCAGAGATGCGTGTTTCATGGGCTAAACTGCGTATGGGGCAGGTACAAAGATTCTGAAATTGAACTCGTCGAGAAGAATTTGAGTTCAAACGCTCTCGGAGATAACCTCTTGAAAATGGTGCCTATGCGTGGCCGCTATGTCTTTGACCTGTTTCAAGATGTCAAACGTGAACACAAACTTGAAAGCTACTCTCTAAACAACGTCTCGAAACACTTTCTCAAGGACCAAAAGCACGACATGCCTGTAAGTGAAATCTTCAGGAGATTCCAGACTGGCGAAGGACTTGATAAAGTTGCAGATTATTGCGTCCAGGATACAGTCTTGCCACATATGTTGATGGAAAAGCTGTGCCAACTCCAAAACTTGATTGAAATGGCAAAGGCGTGCTGGGTGCCATTGTCCTTTCTGAGCGAGCGTGGACAACAGATTAAAGTGTTTTCACAAATGGCCTACAAAGCCCGACAGCTTGAATTCATCATTCCTGTGCATAAAGCACCCCCTGTACAAATCGAGTCGGATTATCAAGGTGCAACTGTACTGGAGGCTCAGACTGGAGCATATTACTCGCCAATTACTGCGCTCGATTTCGCCTCTCTGTATCCGAGCATTATGTGTGCACACAACTTGTGCTATTCGACACTGGTACTAGATCCTCAGTTTGACAATTTGGAAGGAGTCGAATATGAAAGATTCCAAGTTGGAGACAAAGTGTACACATTTGCACAGAATGCACCTTCCCTTTTGCCAGTCATTTTGACAGATTTGAAGGCGTACCGCAAAAAGGCGAAGAAATTGATGGCTCAACACGAAGGCACACCTATGGAGTCTGTATATAACGGTCAGCAGCTTGCATACAAAATCAGCATGAATAGCATCTATGGTTTCACAGGGGCGTCCAAAGGAATGTTGCCCTGTGTTGCGATTGCATCAACTGTGACGTGTCGTGGACGCCAAATGATCGAAGAAACGAAAAACTATGTCGAAGAGCACTTTCCAGGAGCACAGGTGAGATACGGAGACACGGATTCAGTCATGGTTGAGTTTGATGTCCAGGGGCGTAAAGGACAGGAGGCGATTGACTACTCGTGGCAACTTGGAGAACAGGCTGCAGAGCAGTGTACAAAGTTGTTCAAAGCGCCAAACGACTTGGAACTCGAAAAGGTGTACTGCCCGTACTTTTTGTACAGTAAAAAGAGATATGCAGCAAAGATGTATGAGAAGAACAAAAAGGGCGACATTGCCTTTAAAAAGATTGACGTCAAAGGACTTCAAGTTGTTCGACGGGACAGCTGTGCGTACGTACGAGAAACACTCAAAAAGCTGCTAGAAATGATTCTAGAGAGTGATGATCCCAGACCACCCGTTGACTTTGTCAAAGAGGCGTGTAAACAGCTGAAATCGGGTGATGTCCCGATGGAAAAGTTGCTCCTCAGCAAACAATTGGCATCCAACTACAAAGCAAGAATGCCACACGTTGAAGTTCGAGACAAGATTCGGAAACGCGCGCCAGGGTCTGAGCCTCAACAGGGGGATCGTGTTCCTTTTGTGATTATCCAAGCACCCAAAAAGGCGAGAATGTTTGAAAAGGCTGAAGACCCAGGATATGTCAAAGAAAACAACATTCCAATCGATTACGATTACTACTTCATGCACCAGTTGAAGAATCCCGTGTGCGATTTGTTGGAACCACTTATAGGTAAAAATGTCGAAAAGGTGTTGTTTCCGTCGAAACAAAGGACACTGACAGACTATTTTAGTTAGAGACTGTAATACATAGTATAATAAGTTAAATGGATCAAATTGCAAAACTTATAGAAGAAGAGGTCCAAAGACGAGTTGCATTTGGCTGGACAGCTCGTCTTGAGATTATTTCGAAATTATATGACATCCCTGTAGAGCAGCTTATCCGCGACACATCCCAGTGTCAAGACAAATTCTGCAAGGGAGTGTTGAAGTGCGGCAGGTGTTGTACAAAGAATCCGCAGTCGAACGGGTACTGCGGTTTCCACCAAAATCAAGCTCCGTTACTGAATGTCGTCGGAGTAGAAACTTCAAACACCAATTTTGTTTGGAATTCAACAAGTGCGCCAAGTCGCTTAAACATATAAATATCCAAATAATACAGATACGATGAATAAATCTACACTTCTGCTTGAGAGTCTCACCCGATTTTTCAATGAAACAAAGAATTCAGAACAACTACACGATATTCTCTCTCACCGCAAGGGCATCTCCTTGCGTAATTTGGAGTGGTTTGTCACGAATTACTCCAAGTCACGTCACGTGACATATACAGCACCGAATGGCAAGATGTTTACAGTACATGTTGCGTACAAATCTTCACTCGACGGATATTCAAAAAAGCTGTTCGATCCATTTTGTCGTACAGAAAGAATAGAGTTTCAAGGAGTCACCACGACTGTAGCACAACTGAATTTTATCAAGTTTGCAATTGTAAATGGGGTGATTGATTACTTGGAGAATAACAGACATTTGCTCAAAAACGTTTCAGGACATGAAAGGCAGACGGGCAAACCCACCGGAAAACTCGAGAATCGTGTAGCCGTAATAGAACAAGTATAAGTTGTACCCCTGGAGAACTTGTTGGGCGTACTTTTGCTGAAAGACAATTTGAATTGTAGTTGTCTGTGAATTCAACTTTGAAAAATTAATATAGCCGCCGGCGTTGTACTCTTTTGGATTCAACCCAAACGAGTACATGTAAATGTTCTTTGCAGGAATGGACAAATTATGCTCCATAGGCTGCTTGAATGCGTAATAGAGAGACCCGTCAAAAGTGCTCGTAATATTGATATTGTTTAATAAAATCTGAACAGACTGGACAGGGTCCACAAAATATGTCGTCTGCGAAACGAAATTCAGAGGAACAGCCGTTTTAACATACTTTGTCGTAAATCCATATTCGTACCGCGAGTCATTGTACAGCTGAGAAGTCACCGTTTCATACTTTTTGTTTCTGAAAAACCAAATGAGCATCTGAACTGGAAAACTTGCCGTCAATTGAAGCTGCGGTGTAAAATTATTGAATGATAAAACCGATTCCTTCTTCAATTTATTCACGACATACCGCAAATCTTTGGACTTGTAATACAGACGCTCAGCATCTGTCAGTTTAATCTCCTCCATAATCAACGCCGGTTGTATAATTTCTTTGCTTGGGACAGCTAAATCGTTTGAAATCCATACCCACGGCTGAAACTGAATTCGAATGTAAATGTATTGTTGCCAAAGAGCACACATTGGAAAATACGGTCGACGAAGACGTTCCCGGCCCTGCGTATTGTACGAATGGCGACGACAGAAGAAGAATTCAAGAGGGATGCAGATGGTGGTGTTTCCGGACGTCGGATTCAGAGAGTTTGCCGAACCACCATTCACTGCATACTGCATCCCAAGTTGCTCATCCGCATCCAAAAACACCTGATCCTTGATGAAAAACCAATCGTCATAGACTGTTTCCACAATTGTATCATTGATCATAAAGTCGCACTGTGCAATCAAAGACCTCCCGACTTGATTCGTGTAAATGTTTGAAGAACTCGTCAGTGGAGGCAGTTGACATATAAAGTACATGTTTGAAAGTAAATCACCCAACTCTTTGGGTTTGAGTTGAACCATGATTGTCTGTCCTAAAAATTGAGTCCCTTGGATCGGGACATACCGCTGATAACACACAAAGTTGCTGTGTTGAGGATAATTTGTGTTCCATACGTGGTCATCTTTGCCTTGGACATACTTTTCTTGAGGTCCAACAGCATACAATGCATACGAAGTTGCGGCGTTATATCCAACTTTGGGCAGATCCTTGTATTCCTCTTGGAATGGAGGTTTACTCTTGATGTTTTCATTCAAATCACGTAATGGAGGACCACCAGTTGTTTCAATTTTAGAATTCAATTTCATAACTACAGATTGAGTGTAATCTGTCTGAGCAACTACGTTTGCTCCGATAATCTTTGCGTCTGATGCAGGTTGCTGAACTGTCACTTTGACATTGACAGGGGCACCCGTGTTATCCTCCAGTTGATCACCTCGTAGAGATGCGTATGAATTGTAATTCAAATCAACAATCTGCCCAGGAGTCGGAACAAAATTTGTCACAGTCACATTACTGCTTCTGAGGCCAGTCAGCCCCGTGACTATCCACCCATTTCCAAAACCAATCGGGATATTTGAACTCAAAATGTACAATGTTAAATCATTCCGAGCAACATAATAAAACCCATTCAGAACGCCCGTGATTGAATTTGTTGTCAGAGAACTCGCATCGGGTGGGTACAAAGTGACTCCGATGACTCCTTGAACGCCTTGGATGTTTTGTTCGGTATCCGTTTGACAATCGAATGACCAGAGATATGATTCTGAAACTGGGGTTTCATCATCTCCTATTTGGACAGAGCCCTCATTTGGATTCACTTGGGTCAAAATAACAAGACCGGCGACACCAGTCATTCCGATCACTTTCCAGCCATTCACAATAGGCATCTGCTGTGTCGCATTCAACATTGGAAATGGAACTGTGACATAGAAACGAAGAGTGTTGTAATTCAAAACTTTGTAAAATCCATTCACTTGGACAGGATTCAACACGACATCTGGTGGAATTTGAACGGGTGGTTGTTTTTCCTG
>Ga0164296_1004163_pt1 | contig 13262 bp, 11 predicted proteins | sample GEODES057metaG_FD_113533 | JGI IMG/M metagenome (GOLD analysis project Ga0164296, IMG submission 113533) | Dystrophic lake water microbial communities from Trout Bog Lake, Wisconsin, USA - GEODES057 metaG | ecosystem: Environmental > Aquatic > Freshwater > Lake | place: USA: Trout Bog Lake...
ACAGCGGCGGCGGTGTATGACGCGAAGCGGGGCACAAGGGCAGCATCGTCCACCATGATGAGGACAGGCTCCCCAACCACGATGTTCTGTGCGCCTTCCGTTTTGAGCAGCTTCGCCACGAAGCCGTCCTCCATGGATTCCATCTCCATGGTGGCCTTGTCCTGCACGAGAGTCGCGGGGGCGTGCGAGTCAAAGTGTCCGCCGCACCTGTACAAAGACAGAGCCCGCAGCGCAAGGCGCGCACCGTCTCAATCTCTGCAACCACATCGCCAGCTGCCACTTTATCACCCTCCTTCTTGCGCCACTTGGCCAGGTTGCCCTGAGGAAGCACAAAAAAAGGTGAGAGACAGCGCAACCGACTGCAGGCGAGCGCGTGCGTCTCAGGGCGTCTCTGCCCCAGGACTCTGCAACGCTCCAGGGGGGGACGCACCTGCGACATTGTGGGCGATAATGACGGCATTGGCACCACAGTGTGCGGCGGGACTGCGTTTGAGCGCGTGTGAGGAGGCTGTGTGGGGGCAACATTGCAAGTGGCAAGCACGGCGCGCGGCGCAGAAGACGTACAAGTGTCGGATGCGGCAGCATAGGCTCTCCGCTGCGCTGTGGGCGGCGCAGACAGGTGAGTGTGCAGCTGGCCGGCGCCTGCCGGCAAGCTGTCCGCAGTCCTGGACAGTCGTTCGACCACCGGGAGCGCCCGTCAGCGTCTTTCTCTCGTCGGCGCAGCAGCGCATAGCATTCAAAGCACGTACCTGGACAGTGACCGCCAGTGCGCCTCCCCTGCGGCGTGGAGGCTTCGCTGCAAACTGCTAAGCGGGCCACCAGCGCCGGCCAGCAGGCGTGGCAGCAGCCGCAAGGCTCTCCGGGACATGGCGACTAAGCAGAGCAGATCCCTGCTTCTGCGATGGCGCGCAAAAGTCTCATATGGACCCTACCCCAGACCACGCTCGTCGCCCAAACCGCGTCTCCGGCGGAGCAGCATGTGGCGCATTCCACTAGGCTGACACAGCTTGAGTCTCTGTGCTGGCGATGACAACCATGGGGGTTGACGACGAAGACGACGTGGTCGTTGTGGTTGACGACGATGAGCCTGGAGAAGAGGAGCCGCCACTATGCAGCGCTCGCGCGTCTGGACCTGGAAACGCCGCTGGCGTGGCGAGTCTGACTTATACGCATGTCGCATGGCGCCCTGACGACCCAGCTGCTGCGCCATCACGCAGCTTGGCCGTGAAAGATGTGTCAGGTGCGTTGCAGTGGAGCCTGTGAGACGCGCGATACGTGGAAAGGACTGACAACGCGTGCAATAGGCCACCAGAAGAGCAAAGCTGGCGCTCCGAAAGCGAGTCTGCGCCTGACAAGTGCAGCAGCAGGAGGCGCTGGTGGAGGTGGTGGAGGCCCTGAGGCTGCACCAGCGCCGCCGCCGTTGGTGCTCACTTTCTTGGCAGAGGCTGAGCGGGACGCTTTCAGCGACGAGCTGGCCAAGATTCTGCTGCGCATAAAGTCCAAGAGCAAAGCCGGCTGCGAGGCGGTGAGCGCTGCAGAAGCCGCGCGCGTCGCTGTGGCCAAGGCCACGCTGCTGAAGACGAATGAGGATGTGCGCGCGCTGCACACTCAACTCGTAGGCGGCGGCATCGTGACGGAGGAGGACTTTTGGTCGAGCCAAGCGGCTCTCGTATCAGCAGCCACCGCGAAGCGCGGATTAGGCCAGCGTGCGGGAATCGCAAACACGTTGATGGGTGCCGTGCGTGGAGAGCAGGATGGTCGCAGCAAGAAGGTGAATTTCAACTTGTCGAAGCAGCAGGTGGCCCAGATATTTGCAGAGCGGCCTGCTGTGCGGAAAGCGTACCTCAAGCACGTGCTCCCCAACGGCAATTTAACAGACCTGCAGTTCTGGACCAAGTATTGCAGAGTAGAGTACCTGAAACAGGCTCGCAAAGGAGTGCCGTTCACCAGCGAGCAGGACGATGCCGACGCCGCCTTGTTCGCGGAGGACGAGGCTGACCTGAAAGCAGCCAAGGCTGATGCCGTGCTGGCAGCTGCCAAGCTGATGCCCAGCGTCAACGTCGCGGCCACTGCAGCGGACGATGTCCTTCGACCCGGCTGGGGATTCGCACATGCGCATCACGAGGCAGATGTTGTGCCTTCCTCCGGCGGTGGAGCTGGTCGCACCCCGTCGATGTCTAGCCGCGATGTGCTGCTCCGAGACTTGAACCGTCATGCGGCGGTCGTGTTGCAAGGTATTCCTGATGCGTTGCCCAGTGACAATGCCGCTCTTGCGCGCACTGTGCCTCGTGGCAGCGCAGCGGCGCAGGAGAGTGATGATGCGCCCATGCTGGATGATTTGCGCGCGCTGGAGACTGCAGCGGTGCAGCCACTGCGCATTACAGACCCACGGCGGTACTTCGATGGCAGCGCCGGGGGGACCGCGTACGGGTTGTCAGACATGCCGACAGCGCCAGCTTTGCATACACAGCCGCAGGCTCCACGCGCCAGCTGGAGTGCTCTGGCGGCGCAGATGCCGGGCTTGGTGCCACCCTGCCCAGTTGTGCCCTCCGATTTGGCGCGCACGGCTTTGAGTGACGTAGCACACGCAGTCGCACTTCCCGGACAAGCAAATGGCTTCGAAGCCATGGGCGCAGCGGGCGGCGCTGTCCCCGAAAGCGTCGCTAAATCGCTTCGCGACGAGGCACGTGCAGCGAACGAGCTCCTCAAATTCTACTGGCAGCTCGCGCCTAGCAGCAGTGGGTCAAGCAGTGCCGCTGCTAAATTAGAGCGTGTGCGGACTGCGCTGACGGCGCTGTATGACCGGCTGGAGAACACAAAGAGCGATTTGCCTGGCGAAATCCGCCACCTTGCTTCGCAGCAGCTCCGCCCTCTCATGGCCTCGCTGGACGCGGCTTTAGAGCACGCTCAGCGAGGAGGGGGGCTTGCGCCCATGGCACTTGGCTGAGTTGAATCACAAGTATGACTTGGCTTCGATGCTTTGCACTGCAGTGGGGTCAGGATCTCGCTGCCCCACTCGATTGGCGCACTAGATGCTCCGTCTTCTCCGCTAGAGCCTCCACCTCCACCGCCAAGGCGTGGTCATGCGACACGTAGAAATTCATGTCCTTCGCGTTCAGAACAACGACACGGGAGTCCTGCGCAGCTCGTAGCGTTGTGCGTCTGCGCTTGCCCACCCACTTGGAGGCTACTCTTCGCAAGCGGGCGATGGCAACCATATCCTCCGCGCTGGGCCCCGCGGCGGGAGCCTGCTGCTTCGCATCCCCTGGCGGAGTTAGCGAGAATGATGGCAGACGCGTGAAGGAAGGCTGATGATTGAGCAGCGACTGGGAGGCTGCGCGGTGGATGCTCTGCACATCCATCTCGCCAACCAGCTCGCCAGGGCCGGCGGTGTACGCAACCGTGTATGTGGTGGCCCCGCCGCTCGCGGAAGGCGCAGGGAGCAGGACTTCAATCAATCCAGCCTTCACGAGGAACACGTTCTTGCATCGCTCACCCTGCGTCCCCAGGAATGCGCCTTTCTTGTACTCTGCAACGGGAAGCTCCAAAGCCTTTGCGTACCGACGCAGATGCGATGTAGTCGCTGACAGCGGCGCCTTCTTCTTGTCCACCAGTAGCTCGTCAAAACAGGCGTGCGCCAGTGCTGCACTGGCCGCGGGGCGCTCATCCGGGTTAATGGACAACAGATGTGCAGCCAAGTCCTTGACCGGTGCGGAAACTGCTGCCCACTCCGCGCCGTCAAGGGCTACTTTCCAACAAGCGGCCTCAGCGCCAGCGAGCTGAGCGTCATCATCAGGCGTTGCCTCTGGATCGCTGCCTGGCGGGAGCAGCGGTGCAAATGGTGTAAGGCCTGTGAGTAGGAGGTGAAGCACCACGCCGGCGCTCCACAGATCAACTGAATTCGAGTATGGAATCTGACGCCTCGCAACCTCTGGCGCCATGTAAGCTGCGCTGCCACAGCACCATCGCATGCCGTCTTGCCCACTCTCGAAGTGTGAGCTTGCAAGGCCGAAGTCACACAGCACTGCAGAAGAGAAGTCGCGCGGCCGTGCCAGAAGAAGGTTGTCTAACTTGACATCGCGGTGCGTGATGTCGTGGCTGTGCAAATAGTGCAGCGCGCGCAGTAGCGGCTGGAACGCAAGCAGGGCTTCGCGCTCTGTGTACCCGTGGCTGCCTTCCGCTAGGATGTGGTCTAGCAGTGGTCCGCCTGGAAGAAGGTCCATCACTATGTGCAGCGACGTTTCAGTCAGGTAGTAATCGATCAAGTGCAGCACGTAGGGGTTATTCAGCCGCCGAAGGATGCTCACCTCCTTCAAGATGTCCTCCGCATCCACTTCAGAGGGGTCTGCGTCTGAGACGGAGAAGTCCATGCCGGAGCCGGAGCCATCGGAGCTGACTGACCTGCCAGTTCCCTGGCGCCCATTATCCCCAACCTTGGGTGACTTCCGCAGGTCTGGAGGCAACGGAAGTGTCTTGACAGCCACAGTTGTACCTGTGCTCTTCTGCTTAGCAGAGCGGACGACACCGAAGGCGCCCGCCCCGAGGACGAGGCCGAGCTCGTATGCGTCCGAGAAGTCACCAGCGCCAGCGTGAGCAAGGACGTCGGATTTCAGAGTCTCAAACGCAGCTGGCGAGAGAGACTCGGCAGCACGCTTCACGGCCTCAACGGGAGCAGCTTGCTTTCCGCCCTGGTGCCCGTCTGCTGCAGGAGTGGAGCTTCCACAACCCATAGAGAATGTGAATGTGCGTGCGCGTTTGTACGAGTCTAGTCGCCTGGGTGGTTAGGTGCACAGTCAGCCCAGGTGCACCAACCGGACAGCACCTGCGTTGCGCTCGTGCGCGGCCGCTCAACGCACCTTAGTGTAACTGCGCCGGTTGTCGAGTGCGCAGCCGCGCGTCACAACCTATCGAGGCGTCACCTCTGCAATTGTGGAAGACACATCGACTCCACTCCAGCGCCAGCAGGTGGAACGGCGAACGCGCGCAGTGAGCTCCCAGGGGAAAAAAGAGAGGGCTTCGGCGAAGCGCAGCAGACTTGTGAATATTTGATCACGTCATCTCGACGACCTTGTGCACTCACCCCCCAATTGGAAGTACGTCCCTCACTCCTCCGCCGTGTCTCGCGGGCCGGTTGCATCCTCTCCATACACAAGCACCTGCACATACTCCCCTCGCCGCTTCTTCGCAGGCCGGATGAGACCCACCAGACGAAGCTCAGCCAGCGCGCGCTCAAAGCGCGCTTGCAGCCTCCACAGCTTCTCGCGACTCACGTGGCTGCTGGGCAGCACAATGTTGGCGGCGGCATCACCCGCATTTGCGGCGGCGATGCCAGCACCCGCCGCTGGCGCCGGATGTGAGCCGTGGCCAGGTTGAACAGGGCCCCCTGTAGCCCCAGCTCCGTGCTTGCCCCGCTTGCGCTTTGTAGACTTCTTGCTTCCAAGCAGTCTCGGCGCAGGCTGGTTGCTCGCGCCGCCGCCACCGCCGCCGCTGTGTAGTTGGATGAAATCCTGGAACCAGTCGTGGACATTGATGAATTCCGCACCAATACCACGGACAAGCGAATAGGCGGCGCAGGCATCTGGCATGGTAGCCGCCGCGTGCGCGGTGGATGGGCCGACAGGGCAGCAAGTGCAGTGCAGGAAGTGGCGATGGCCAGGCGCGACAAGGGCGTGCTCTGTGGTTGCCCGCGGTGCAGCCTGCAGGTAGCCGCGCAGCAAGGTCGCCTCGGACATGACCAACACCTCGGAGCCGGGCAATGTGCACGGCGGCTTGGCTAAATAGTTGTCGATGAGCTCTACAAGCACTCTGCGCGCATGATGGCGGACTTTCTTCTCGTTCGCCTCGAGGCCTTCACGTTCAGAGCCCGGCTTATGGCGGGCGCCACCAGCCGCAGCGGGTCCGCCATCACCTGCATTCTGCGTCCCAGCAGTCGCCGCCTCTGCCTCCTTGGTCTTGCTGGCCGCATGCTGCATCAGCATGGCTCGCATCTCCTTCCGGCTTCGCTCAGACTGCTTCGCACCGCCGCCGCCGCCGGTGGTGTTCGCAGCGGCGCCAGACGGGCCACCGCCTGTGCCTAGGCTGGAGCGCCGAGGAGCGGCAGCAGTAGTCGCAGCGGCGCCTCCAAGTGCGATGTCTAGCGCACCCATGCCTCCGCCACCCCCTGGCACGGCCGCAGCTCTCTGCCGCGCCGCGGCTGTTTTTGCTTTCTCCCTCTGCTCCACGATGTCAAACTTGTGGTTCACTTCGTTCATCGTGGCAGCAACTGTGTCCACGTGCTTGCGCTGCTCATCGAGGAGCACACAGCCGCGCATGGTGAGGGACCACTGATGGAGAAGGAGGGGAATCTGCGCTCTGGGTAGAGCGGCTGGATCCAAGATGCGGTCCAACACCACGTCCAACGCGTGCTTGCCCTCGCTGCTGGTCACAAAGTCTGGCCTTGACGCATCGCGGAAGAGCTCGCGAATACCAAACCCGTGGCTGCCTGCTGCATGAACCAACTGAGCCGCTGACTCCGTGCACGCTACAGCCGCGCCCCATGCACACGCAGAAGGCCCGAAATTCCGCAGTGCCGTCCCCAGTGTCGTTTCATGCTCCTCAGTCGGCACTCCTTGTAAGCACTTCACATTCACGGCAGCCCACGTGCGTAGCGGCGGCGATAAATTGCTGATGGCGACACTCAGCGCATTTTGCGCCCCGAGCGACAATTTCTCACATTCTGCCAGGCGCTTTCTGACCAGCTTCTTGATCGCTGGCGAAGCATTGTCGCCAACATTGCGGCTTTCCTCAGAGACAGCCACCAGCGTTGCATCAGCATCGTGCAGCCGGTGGACGTTAAACATCATGCCTGCCAGCGGGCACGTGGATGCGTGGAGCAGCGCGGCGAGTTGGAGAGCATCACGCAGTGCAGCCAGTGAGAAGTCGTGCTCCACAAAGCGAGCATGCAGCAGCGATGCACAGCTGCCGTCTAGCAGCGGCAGCGGCATGGTCCGGACCCACTCCGTGTGCTGCTGCTGCGTCGACGCAGACGGCTGGAGCCGCAACTCAGGGGGGAGGCCTCCACCACCCCCGCATCCCAGGAGCACTTCTCGTTGGATGCACTCCAGTCGGTCCACCGATGTGCGCAGCCGCACGACGTACGGCTGCAGCCGATTCGCGCCGCGAGAGGGGAGAAGGGCCTGCACGAGTGCCGGGCTGGTGGCGATGCCAAGGACGAGAGCCACTGGTGTGCTTCCGATGTTCTCCGATAGGGCTACCATCAGGTCGGCCAGCGCCTCCGACGCGCAGCATTCTGTGTCCTCTACAAGCAGTACCAGCGGTGGCGGTGACCTCACGCTCGCCGATGGGTCTCCGGGCGAGCGCCCATCAGGTGAAGGGACGGCAGCGGAAGCGCTGCCGAACGTGCTGTTGTACCACGCACATAATGTCGCCACTGTGGGCGACTGCGGGATGCTATCAGCTGGCTGCCCTTTCGCCAGCTGCAGCCAGGCGTGGCGCAGGCAGTGTGCGAGTCCGGGTGGGGCAGCCCCACCTCCACTGCCGCGAGGGCCCACCTCCATGGAGGTGAGCGAGGCTGTCTTACAGCCATTGCCAGCCAGGAAATCAGCAAGCTGTTTGAAAGTCTCCGCGTGGTCCGCCTGGTTCACTCCACCAGCCAGCACCAGTGCCGTCTGCAGCCGAGCAGCCCCCGGCACACCCACACACTCGCCTGCTGTCTGCGACGCCACCGCCAGGACTTGATTGAACGCTTCACTGTGGTTGTCGTACAGCACTGCGTATAAGCGCCTCCACGTGACCTTCCAGACGTGCTCGTACGCTCGGAGCCTGAACTTCCCGCACTCCGGCCCCTCATCAGGCAGCACCGGCGGCAAACAACGGTCAGCCTCACTTGGCTGCAGCATGGGCACGTGTTGCCGCGCGGGCGGAGACGAGGGAGAGCCGCCGGGGGGTGCTCCCGCCTCCAGGGCTTGCGCAGCTGTTGCCCCCGGGCTGCGCTCTGGGAGGCCCCGCTGCGCGTCGTGTTCGCCAGCATCGCCGTCGCGGTCTCGAAACACGGTGCCGTGACGAGTCACGTGGCCGGCAAGCAGCTGGCCTGGTGCAGGCAGCACTGCCTCCTCCGGCGCGCCAGGAGGGGGTGGGGAAGGCTGCGCGCGGCGCGCAGGCTCATCTGCGGTCACGTTGGTCGCATATCTCCGAACAACGAACACGCTTTTCACCAAGCTCCGTGTATCCTCGTCACCCGGCAAGAGTACAGGCCCGCCCTGCTTTGCGGAGGGAGGCATGTTTGCCATATTCGGGGTAGATTACGGGGTTGTGCATACACCACCTCCCTCGCATCCTCTTCCCACCGCCGAGCGCTGAGTATGGACAGAGATCTCGGGCCGTGGTCGCAAGTTCGACGGACCATTCGCCCGCGAGTGCTTGAAGAAGCCTTTGCGAGCGCGCCACCAGAGGCTGACGCATGTGACGTGCCCGGGGATGCAGTCGCAGTCGCGCGAGGGCAGAGCGAGGGCAGATTTTACAGGAGCGCGTATGTGCGTGGTGTCGCATACGTTTTTGCGAGCACGAGCCTCTCCCTCAGAAACCTGAGCCACCGCGCGTGTCGCAGGGCGAGCGGATGCAGTTCACAGCGCACTTACAAGACATCGGCCCCTGCGACGAGCAGCCGAGATGCGAGGCACTTATTCGCTTTCTTCACTGCGCTTCTCGCGAAAAGTTCACTGACGCGCCTCGTCCGTCTCCAAACTCACTCACCCGTAGGTGTGCTCCTCACGGGGCACCACGCTGTGCGCTGCGTGCACACTTTTCCTCTGTCGACGCTGCTGTCGCGGCGCAGAGAGACTTGGCGTCCTCTGCAGCTCTTGTCCTTCGAGTCTGTGTGCAAGCTGTGTGTGCCGTAGTGACAAAACAGCACAACAAGCACGTACGTGGATTTCGGCCGGCGTGCGATACGCCTCCGCTGGGAGCGCAATGTGCGTGGTGTGTACCGCAGAGATGGCAGAAGCGGGACAGACAGTGGTGATGTGCACGCCTGGTGACGCTGCGAGGCCTAGCAAGCGCTGCAAAGCAGACCGGACGAGCTGCGTGCCGGATGCGCCGAAGACAGCAATGCAGCAGCCGCGAAATGGAGCGAAGCGGGCCCGTTTGGATGCATGAGGGGATTCCAACGCTTTGAATCACTGTTGACGAGAGCCACCTCTTACATTCATGAAATCATGCTCTCCCCTTCCTCACGCGAGTCCCAGCACGAAGAGCGCCTGCTTGGTGCACAAGTACACCGTGGCACCCGAAAAGATGTAGCTGTCAAACCTGTCGAGCATGCCCCCATGCCCCGGTATGACGCTGCCGCTGTCCTTCACGCCTGCGTCGCGCTTGAGGACGGACTCGACCAGGTCGCCAAAGAGACTGGCGCAGAAGACGAGGCCGCCCAGCGCCAGGGCGGCGCCTCTGTGTCCAGGCCATCCGGTGACGGATGAGCATCCGAGCGCTACTGCCAAGGCCGAGAGGAAGCCGAAGATGGCGCCCTCCACTGTCTTCTTGGGGCTAATGTGCGTCAACTGCGTGCGGCCCAGTGCCTTTCCTCCCAGGAAGGCGCCTGTATCAGCCGCCACAATGCAGAGCACTGTGAGCAGAGTCGCGGGCAAGCCGATGCTACCGTCTGCCATGGCACGGAGCTTGACCCAGAAGGAGGGCATGTAGCCGCAGTAGAAGAGGCCGAACAGCGTGCTCGTGAACTGGCTGAACCGAGGTTTGCTCTGCAACAGGATTTGCACGCCAAGCAGCGAGAAGGCGCACACTGTGAGCGCCACCTTCATGGGCGCGGTCGCTGCCCAGGTGAGGAACGGCACGGCGGCGCAGAAGGCGCGCGAGACGTTGACTGCCCACACCGGCGGCGCCAGCTCCCGGCCCTCAGCGAGTCCTTCCTGGTGCAGCATGGCGAAGTACTCGCCGGAGGCGATGAATACGATGCACGAGAGGAAGGCGCAGAAGAGCAAACCGCCGGTGAAGACTGCATACGCGCCGATTGCGCCTACCAAGACTGCCGCATGTGGTGGGGGAGAGCAGGTTGGCGGGTGTGTGCGTCAGTGCCAGTTGAATGCAGAGTGGCGCGTGATGCAGGGCGGGAGTGTGCGGGGAGCAGTTGCGTGTTGCCTGCGCAGATTGCGCGCTTGGCCTGGATACAGTGAAGAGTCCTTGACTCAGCCCCATGACCAGCGGAAGCGGGCACGCACGTGCGGATGCGACTCGTGTTGTGAGTGCAGCCTTGTCACTGGTCGTTGCAGGCGAAACGGTGGCCTCAGCCGCACGCGTGCCGCCGTCAGACGGCGTCACGGAGTCGGTGCTACTCCTCAACGCCCACCTCCCTCTGCCGCACGCACGCCTCAGCAGCGGCTGCGCGGTGCACGCATGCAGCCTCTGTTCCCGCCTGCAAGTAAACCCCGACACTGCGCCGCCAGCGCAGCTCACGCCGGGCCTCAATTGACATGCTGCCGGCGCACCCCTTCCCTCTGCTGCCAACCTCCGCGGCGGCGGCGGCGGCTGCTGCAGTAAACATCCCGCCCACGTCACTGGGAGTAACGTCGCCATGCAACGTGAGGACCTGCTCAAGGCAGGCTGAGAGGGGTCGCACGGTGCACTAGTAAGTGTGTTGCTTCAGTCGAGCGTCCCTGGGCCGCGCGTGGAGACTGGCGTGCAGCTTCTCAAGGCTTCAAAGAGGCGCAAGGAATTGCCTCTGCGAGACAGCGGATGAGTGGATGACGGGGCACTTGCCAGCAGCCCCCGCAGAGATGCTTCCGCTGACTCTGCTCAAGGCAGCCGCAGGCAATGCAGTGGTACGTCTGCTCCATCCCTCCATCCCTCCCTCCCACGCGAGTGCTTGTCGCTCACTGCGGCCCGTGTCTGAGCTCACCCCTGTCTTTGCATCTGGTAGTTGGTGGAGCTGAAGAACGGGGAAACATACAACGGCAACCTTGTGAGCTGCGACACATGGATGAACCTGCACTTGCGGGAAGTGATCTGCACCTCCAAGGCACGCGGGCGGCGCTGGGCCTGAACCCCCAGGTGGGTGTGTCCACATCGCCCACTTCTGACACGCCCCACGCGCGCACGCGCCCAGGACGGGGACCGCTTCTGGCGCATGCCGATGTGCTACGTGCGGGGCAACACAATCAAGTACCTGCGAGTCCCCGAACAGGTGCGTGCTCCTGGGTGCCGGGTGGGAGGCTCTGCTCTCACTCTCCGTGAAGACCAGCGAGAGCGAAGGCCGTCCCTGTCCGTGTGTAGAACAGTCTGTGTGTACTCGTGTCTGACGCACGTGCGTTGCGTGCGCGCCACAGGCGTTGGAAAAGGTTGAAGAGGAAACCACACGGGCGTCGCGCGAGGACAAGCGCCCGCCAGGCGGAGGACGCGGCCGCGGCGGCGGCAGAGGTGGAGACTTTGGCGCTGGCGGGGAAGGCGGCGGGCGGGGCGGCGGGCGGGGCGGGTACCAGGGCAGGGGCGGCCGCTCTGGAGGCGGTCGGGGACAGAAACCGGAGCCTCTGCCCGAGTGGGCATAGCGCTGCAAGATAGTGGACATGAAGCCTCATCTCGTGCTCCCAAATGGATGAGCGCGCCACCTCATCGGGTGCCCGTTGTCTTGACCCCCCGCCGTCGCTTCTCATATGGCTGGCCTGGTCCATCTCAACTCGCTGTCTCCACATGCCGCCCGGGAGGAGTTCATGCGTTGCTGCGGAAGTCAGGAGTGCGTCAAAATTGCGTGTGTGTGCGCGGCAGATCTGTTGCTCACCTCATCACCACCAACACGCAGACTGGCGTCCAAGCTCGCTGCTGCACGGCCGTTCCACGCTGTTGATGCGCTCCATGACGCGGCGAGGTGGCTGTGGTGGAACGAGGTCCGACTCGTCGTCTTTGACACAACGTCTCCAGGCCTCCCACGTGTGCTGCCCCCACCTGCAGGTGAGCGTCTCCGGCTGGCTGGAAGCGTTCGCAGCACACCCTCGCATCGGCGACGTGGACACGCTTCGCAAGAAGTTCGCGAGCACAGCCAACTGGTGCGTCCTGGTCACCCGATGAGCGCTCTGACTGACTGACTCAACTCTGCCTGCGCCCCCAGGTGCGAGGGCGAGCAAGGGACGGCCATGTCAAGCGCTGACGAAGCTGTGCTCCGTGACTTGGCGGAGTGGAATAGCCGCTACGAGGCGAAGTTCGGTCACATCTTCATCGTATGCGCCACGGGCAAGCCTGCGCGTGACATCCTGGCTACGCTCAAGCAGCGCTTCCCTAGTACCCCGCATGAAGAGCTGCGCGCGGCGGCGGAGGAGCAGGCGAAAATCACGGCGCTGCGTCTCGAGAAGCTCATGTCTTCCTTGGGTGAGGGACATGCGCCCACCACGGCGGAGCGCCGCGTTGAGGCTGTCGCTGCGCATGTTGTCATGGGACAGGCTGTGACACCCGTTGCGACAGCTGCAGGCGCACCTTCTCGGCCGCCCATCACGACACACATCCTGGACACATCCACAGGCCGCCCAGCCAGCGGCGTCCCGGTGGCGCTCGAGCTCTTCTCTGACGGTTCCAACTGGACGCAGCTCGGCAGCGGCGTCACGGATGGCGATGGGCGGTGCGGCACGCTCCTGCGCGTCGGCCACAGCCTCGTTCCTGGCGAATACCGCATGCGCTTCGACACGGACTCGTATTACAGAACGCCTTCTGGCGGAGCCGCATTCTATCCGCACGTGGCTGTCGAGTTCCGCATCGCACCGACGCAGACGGGCCAGCACTTCCACATCCCGCTGCTGATAAGCGGCTTCGGGTACTCCACCTACAGGGGTAGCTAGAAGAGAGACCGCGCATGCATGCTGCACTCTAGTTCCTATGCCATTATCACAGATTGGTTGCACTGCTCAGTACATAGAGTCTTCTAGTCGCACTAGTCATCTCCGCCCTGGTCGTCTGCGGCCTCAGCATCATCGCCACCACCATCAGAACCGCGTTCGTCTTCAGCTTCGTCCTCGTCGTCGCCCGGAGATGTTCTCGCGTCCTCCCGCGTCACAGGATCCTCAGCAACGAACGGATCGTCCTCTGCCTCTTCTTCCACGTCTTCGTACTCCTCCTCCTCCTCCTCCGCGCCGTCGCCGTCGCTGCCAAGGAAGTAGTGCATGACCACACCACCTTCAGCGCCCGCGTCTTCAACCATCACTCCCTCGTCCTCGTCCTCCTCATAGGATCCGTCCTCTTCGTACTCGTCGTCGTCGTCGTCGTCATCGTCC
>Ga0164296_1004164_pt1 | contig 13256 bp, 11 predicted proteins | sample GEODES057metaG_FD_113533 | JGI IMG/M metagenome (GOLD analysis project Ga0164296, IMG submission 113533) | Dystrophic lake water microbial communities from Trout Bog Lake, Wisconsin, USA - GEODES057 metaG | ecosystem: Environmental > Aquatic > Freshwater > Lake | place: USA: Trout Bog Lake...
AAGGAGAAAGTCGAAGAGCAGGATTAAGCCGAGGCCCACGATGGTGAGAGTCCAGGCGATAGCGCTCGTTGAGTTGACGATTCGAGTGCTGGCCTGGGCAAGCTGACTGAATTCATGACTGGAGAGAGCCATCGGTCGCAACGTATTCATTACTTCAATCTTAGTAATTTTTGGGGCTCTTAAGGTAAATTCCCACACATGGCTCTCACTTCCCCTGAAGAAATGCAGGTTCACGTTCGCAAACTGGCACGAATCGATCCTGCGTTTAAGCCGATCATCAAAGCAGCGCCGCTCTGCACGATTAATTCCAAGCGGCCTACGCGTACTCACTACGAAACTCTTGTTACCTCCATCATCTCCCAACAGCTCGCTATTAAAGCGGCGGACACAATCCGCGATCGTGTAAAAGTACTTGCAGGCGGCAGAATTGAGGCGGAGGCGATCGCTGCGCTCTCTGAAAAAGAGCTGCGCGCAGTTGGAGTATCCGGCGCCAAAGTGCGAGCTATCTCGGAGTTAACCGAAGGCACACTCAGCGGCACGATTGAGTTCAAAAAGTTCTCACGGATGAGGAACGAAGAAATTTCGCGCGAGCTCACCGCCATCTGGGGCATAGGTCGCTGGACCGTCGAAATGTTTTTGATTTTCCACTTAGGGCGACTTGATCTCTGGCCCGTCGGTGATTTAGCGGTACGCCGCGGCTGGGAGAAGATTCACGGACTCTCCGATTACATCGATCCAAAAGAATTAGATGTGATTGGCGAGCGCTTCACCGGATTTCAGAGCGTCGTCGCGTGGTACTGCTGGCGCGCGACTGAAGGTGAAAGTTCTAGTTGGTAACTAGCCCACTACCTGGCAGCGACCGGAAATGGAACTCCCGTCGATGAGTGGCAGTCGTAGCCGTTGGGATTCTTAGCCAAATACTTCTGGTGATACTCCTCGGCTAACCAATATGTTATTCCGTCAGCAGGTTTTACTTCAGTAACAATTTTCCGTAGGCCATGATTCGCTAACTCCGCGTCATAGATCGCGCGAGTGCGCTCCACATCCTGCAGCTGACTTTCTGAAGTTGTGTAAATCGCGCTGCGATATTGAGTGCCGATATCCCCACCTTGGGCATTGAGCGAGGTTGGATCGTGCATGGTCCAAAATTCTTCGAGCAAGCGCACGTAAGTGATCGCGGATGGATCGAAGATTACTTCAACCATTTCTGCGTGACCGGTCCGGCCAGAACAGACCTCTTGATAGGTGGGCTCGGAAGTACTGCCACCCATGTAACCCACGGATGTCTTTGCGACGCCCTCAAGACTCCAGAATCTGCGCTCCGCTCCCCAGAAACATCCCGTGGCGAAATATGCCTTCTCCATGCCCTGTAATTCGGACTGGGTATGTAGTTCGGACTGGGCGTTTGCTGAGTTGATCTCGCTCATCGGGTTTCCATTTCTCACAATTCTTACGGTGCGTACGTTGCTCGCGTTGCTTTCATTTTGTGCCTCATCACTGCCGAAATTGCGCCTAACTCCTTCGCAGGCGCTTCCTCAGCCGCTCCACATTCTTTCACTGATACCCTTGGAGCGCACTACTTACCACTCAACAACAAGCCCTCGTAGCTCAGTGGATAGAGCACCGCCCTCCGGAGGCGGGTGCGCAGGTTCGACTCCTGTCGGGGGCACAGATCACAGGAATCTTTGAGTGTTTATCCTTGTTATACCCACTGCAGTGCGAGAGAATATGCCTGTATTCACAATAAGTCGTGCTTCGAACGTGTAGCAGGCCTGAAATGAATGTAACTTCCCTACTTGAAGGAGATCTGCGATGGATTGGCGCCACGAAGCAGCCTGCCGCGACGAAGACCCTGAGCTTTTCTTTCCCATTGGAAACACGGGCCCAGCATTAGCTCAAATTGAAGAGGCCAAAAAGGTCTGTAATCGCTGCCCCGTGAAAGAGCCTTGCCTCGCCTGGGCGCTTGAAAGCGGTCAAGATGCAGGCGTCTGGGGTGGGCTATCTGAGGACGAGCGTCGTGCCCTCAAGCGTCGTGCGGCGCGAAATCGTGCTCGCATGCTCGAAAGCCAGAATCAGTTCTAAGCCGCAACCGGTTAAGTAGCAAAGCTTTTAGAAGGTTAACCGGACACTTTTTTGGCAGGTTAGCCGCAACACCTAAGCAACAAAATTAAGCAGGGCGACCGTTTGGTCGCCTTTTCGCTTGAGCGAGATACTCCCCTTCAGTTCATTTTCGGTCAATGTCCGAACAATCTGCAGTCCAAGATTCGACGAAGTCTGCCAATCAAATCCCTCGGGAAGACCAGCGCCATTATCTGAAATTGAAATTTCGTAAGACACCTTCTCGCCATGGGAATCTGGCTGGGATCTTTGTTGAATATCGATCACCAATTCATCACCAGACTCTGCCAAGCCATGCTCAAGTGCATTGTGAATCAACTCGGTAATAACGAGTGAGAGCGGTGTGGCGATCTGTGAATCAAGGACTCCAAATTCACCAACCTTGCGAAGAGTAATCGGCCGAGTGCTGAGCTCGATGGCATTGTGAACAATCCGCTCATAGACCTCATCGAAGAGAACTGATTCTGCATCCGAAGCCGAGAGTGTTTCGTGCACAATCGCAATCGACGCAACGCGGCGAACAGCTTCGGCAAGAGCAGCACTTGCAATCGGATCCTCGACTCGACGAGATTGAAGTCTGAGAAGCGCAGATACCGTCTGTAAATTATTCTTCACTCGATGGTGAATCTCACGAATGGTGGCATCTTTGGTAACAAGATCGCGGTCGCGCCGACGCAACTCAGTGACATCGTGAACAAGAACGATAGAACCAATGCGCTCTTGCCCCGCAATAAGCGGAATCACGAGAAGATCAACGATGCCCGAACTATTGTCGAAATCAACACGTCGCAAGTTTCGACCACTCAAGATGGTGGACCAGCTCTCCTCCGTTGGTTGATCTTGCGGCAATGAGAGCGCATCAAAGATTGCGCCGAGGCTATTGCCTTCGACTTCTTTCTCCCAACCCAATCGACTCACCGCTGAGCGAGCGTTCGGGCTAGCGTAAATCGTTGTGGCTTGGGCATTGAGGCGGATGAGACCATCGCCTACCCGGGGAGCAGCCTCGGCCTGATAAATACTGTTTTGAATAGGGAAAGTTCCCTCAGCGACCATGCGATAAATCTTGTGCGCGATCTCGCGGTAATTGAGTTCTAGGCGCGAAGGTGAACGTATAGAGACGGCATCACGGTGACGCGAGATCACAGCAATTACTCGATCTTCAAAGAAGACTGGAACGGTCTCTTCTTTAATGAGCAACTCGCCTACTTGCTCAGGTTCGGCATCGCGCACAATCTCACCCTGCGAGAGGGATTGATCAATCCGTGCGTTCTTGCCCCAAGGAATTTCTAGTCCGATGAGATCTTGTGTGAAGACGGTCGATGCAGTTGTTGGTCGAATGTGAGCAATTGCTACATGGCCATCCGGCCAACTTTGATAATCCTGTCTACGCGGAACCCAAAGAACTAAGTCTGCAAACGATAGATCAGCGAGTAGTTGCCACTCGGTGATTAAAACCGAGAGTCGGTCTCTATCCGCCTCAGTGAGAGCAGTGTGAGAGTAAGCAAGCTCAATCCGTGAACTCATGCCAGTTCTCCCTTTTCACACCATCGAAGCCAGAATCTTACCAATCTCCTTCCTGTGTGGTTGGGCGGGCTTGAGCAGTTGTCCGATCATGGGAAGTGAGCTGGCACCGCCGCCTCTCGGTTCTACAGGAACTGAATCCAACTGAGATTCTCTCAATATAAATCGACTCTCACCCGAGGTAAGAGTCATGAACTTTCCCTCCCACTCCCTCAGAGTTCGTGAGTTGCCACTCAGTATGCAAATGTAGGTAATCGGAACCGAGGTAAGCAGTACCGGAAATTCGCGAAGAAAGATTGCTAACTCATCGATACTCGACTTGGTTGATTTGGTCAGGTAAACCAGATGAGATGCGGAATCAAGGACATGATTAACGAGTGAACCCTGCCACCGACGATCTGTCACGGTTTCACTCACAGTCGGCAATGTCCCCAAGTCCACAACGACGGTCTCTTCGCCGTGGGGCAACATAGTCGGTCGTTGTTTCACATCAAGCGGAGCTATCGTCAGCGCCTTGGTCATGTATGAGTCTCGTTGGCGCGCAAGCGCTTGCGAACGCATATCTGCATCGACAACCAACACAGACTCAGATCGAGATATTTCCTGAGAGATTGCAATGGAGAATCTCGTTCTTCCCGGAGCGCCGGCGCTACCTGTAACTGCGATCACTTTCCGAGAACGCCTGATGTATGTGGATGATGAGCGCTGTGACGGATTCGCCTTCTCGTGGTGCGCGGGAGGAAGAGTCGCACCCACTTTGGAAAGTCCTGTCGGGATCCGCAATTCTTGCCTGATATGCGTCATGATTGCGTGAGCGCTTCCCTTCACGGAATCGAGTGAAATAAAGGTGACGTATTCACTCCGCAGGAGCGCAATCGGTACCGACGCAAAGCCCTCAAGGTTGCTTCGATAAATGACTACGGTGCGCAGTTGCGGATCTCGCGATTGAAGAAAGGTAGCGAGCGAGTGACCATCAAAAGCTCGAAAGATGATGTTCCAGCCTTGAGAGAAGAGCAGCTGGGCAACATAATCTTCACTTTCGGCATCCGCGATCGCTGTGATCACATCAATTTGTGGAATTTCAGAGCGCATCTACAGCAACCACCAATCGCCCCTGAGATTCAGCATCTATCACCGTAATCGCCTGACTCGGCGCGAGATTAAGTGAGATATCTACGCTTCCGCCGAGCGACCTGGAATGAGAATCTAGTTGCGCCACCTCTGCCCGCGATACGACCAGAGCTGGAGAAGTGCTCTGATCTTTGGGAATGAGATAGACGTCAACAAAATCCCCGGCTTGAATATTTGATGAGATATCTGTTGCCAGCAATCCAATGGGAAGAAAGGCTATTCCACTCCGATTCGGGCGTTGACTGATATCACCGGGGCCAATCAAAGTTCCAACACGTAAATCACGCGTTGCGTAGCGTCCCAACACAAGATCACCTTTTCCAAAATATTGTGATGAGAGCGAACCGAGATCAACTCTGACGAGTGAAATGTCCGCTGCACTCAATTTTGCTTGTGCAGGGATGACATTCACAACTTCCCAGCCATAGCCTTGTGGCCCTCGAGCTCCAGTCGTGAGTACAAGTAAGAGTGCAATGCCCAGCGCGCTGGCTGCAAGCAACCTACGGGAATTGCGTTGGATAAATTTCTGAATTTCGATCATGGGAGATGAATACTCTGTTAGTAATTTTTTAGCGCAAAGTTATGCACAGCCAAAGATCATCCGTTCGGAGGATCACAACGCTTGCGCCGACAGACACTCTTCTGCCATGACTACTCAATCTGCACCTAAACCTGCCGTACTAGCCACTCGTGTGGTAATTGCACGGCCCGGCTTTCTTACACCTCAGATCGATCCGGCTATCGCGCCGCAACTCTCGCTATCTATCGCGCCTCACACAATAAATGGCACATCTCCAAAACTCTATTTAGTTCCTACGCCGCAAGGTTTACCGGATGAAGAAATCGACCCGTTGTACGCGCCAAAACCTTCGGCACTTCATGAACTTCCTGCGATTCAACCGATGGTTGAAAATTACGTGATCGGTGTTATGGCAATCTGGTCAGGTCGGCGTTCAGCTCTGCAGTTAGCCAGATCTTCCCATCGACTTGTCTATCAAAAACTGCTCACACCGCCGAGCTCCAAAAGCTCTTCAAGGGGCAACTCCCCTCGAATCAGGAAGATTTATATCAGCCAGCCTATTGAAGGCGTCCTTGAGGTGACAGTCACGCTTCGTATTGGAGAACGAGTTCGCTCCCTGAGTTTGCGTTTTGAAGGCGTTGACAATCGCTGGCTCTGCACAGAATTCACTCTGCTTTAAATCGCAGCAATCTCGAAGTAAAGGTTAAGCAGCTCCGTGGCAGCGCTTGTACTTGCGACCAGATCCGCATGGGCAAGGTCCATTCTTAGAGACCTCTGGCGCTCCACTCTGTACAACAGAGCCATCCTCATCGGCAGCGGTGTAACGCAAGTTCTCTTGCGAAGCAGGTGCTGCGACTGGAAGTCCTGGTGCCTGAATGACTGGTGAGCCATCGGCATTGGTCTGCTCCACGTTTACTTCAACATGGAAGAGAAGCCCAACGAGTTCTTCCTTGATCGAATCCATCATGGCCGCAAAGAGGTCATAACCTTCGCGTTGATATTCAACAAGTGGATCGCGCTGTGCCATCGCACGCAGCCCGATTCCTTCTTGCAGATAATCCATTTCATATAAGTGTTCGCGCCACTTGCGATCGAGCACTGAAAGCAAAACTTTGCGCTCTAGCTCGCGCATAACAGCTTCGCCCAGTTCGGCCTCGCGCTTTGCATATTGAGCCTTTGCATCCTCAAGGACGCGATCCAAAATGAATTCTGAATCCAGACTCTCCGCGCCACCGACTTCGGCAGCCAATGACTCTGGTGTGATAGTCGCTGGATAAAGAATAGTAAGAGCGGTAAAGAGCGCTGCAAGGTCCCAGTTCTCTGGGAAGCCTTCACTCGTCGCTCCGCGAACATACGCAGTAATTGTCTCTTCCATGAAGCGCTGAACTTGAGGCGCAATATCTGCACCTTCTAGTACTTCGCGGCGCTCCCCGTAAATTACTTCACGTTGGCGATTCATGACATCGTCATACTTGAGAACATTCTTACGTTGTTCAAAGTTCAACGACTCAACCTGGGTTTGAGCCGAACGAATAGCATTCGAGACCATCTTCGATTCGATAGGAACATCATCCGCAATACCTGCAACACCAAGGAAGCGCTCGACGAGGCCTGAATTAAATCGGCGCATCAAGTCGTCTTGGAGTGAGAGATAGAAGCGTGACTCTCCTGGATCGCCTTGACGACCAGAACGACCACGGAGCTGGTTATCAATACGACGCGATTCATGGCGCTCAGTGCCTAGAACATAGAGTCCACCAGCCGCAACAACAGCATCGTGTTCGGTCGCTACTGCAGCCTTCTGCTTCGCGATTTCTGCCGGCCATGCAGCTTCGTACTCCTCTGGGGTATCGGCAGGATTGAGGCCGCGCTTTTGTAATTCAAAGTCAGCCATGAATTCTGGGTTTCCACCGAGCATGATGTCGGTACCACGGCCAGCCATATTAGTTGCGACAGTAACCGCACCCATCGTTCCGGCGCGAGCAACTACCGCAGCTTCACGTTCGTGCTGCTTTGCATTCAACACTTCGTGGCGAACGCCAACCTTGGTTAAATACTTTGAGAGTTCTTCAGACTTTTCAACCGAAACGGTACCAACAAGGATTGGTTGACCCTTGCGATGGCGCTCGACGATATCGGCAATTACTGCTTGGAACTTACCTTGTTCTGTGCGATAGATCAGATCGGATGAATCAATACGCTGTGTTGGCTTATTTGTTGGGATTGGAATTACACCCAACTTGTAGATCTGCATGAGTTCTGCGGCCTCAGTCATAGCCGTACCGGTCATACCTGAAAGCTTTTCATATAAGCGGAAGTAGTTCTGAAGTGTGATTGTGGCGAGAGTCTGGTTCTCGTCCTTAATTTCAATCCGCTCTTTGGCTTCAAGCGCTTGGTGCAGACCTTCGCTATAGCGACGACCAGAGAGCATGCGACCTGTGTGCTCATCAACGATCAGCAACTCGCCATTCATAACTACGTAATCTTTATCGCGCTTGAAAAGCTCCTTAGCGCGGATTGCGTTGTTGAGGTAGCCAATCATTGGAGTGTTGGCAGCCTCATAAAGATTGCCAATACTAAGAATCTGTTCGACCTTGGTCACGCCTTCTTCAAGAATGCTGACGGTCTTCTTCTTCTCATCGATCTCGTAGTGAGTATCGCGGCTGAGATTTCCGGCAATGTTTGCAAACTCGACGTACCACTTGGTGGCTTTATCAGCCGGTCCGCTGATGATCAACGGTGTGCGAGCTTCGTCGATCAAAATCGAGTCAACTTCATCGACAATCGCAAAGTTATGCTCGCGCTGTACGCAATCTTCGAGCGACCACGCCATGTTGTCGCGCAGATAGTCGAAACCAAATTCATTGTTTGTGCCGTAGGTGATATCTGCGGCATATGCCTCGCGACGTTCTGCCGGAGTCATGCTTGCAAGAATCACGCCAACCTTCAGACCCAAGAAGCGGTGGACACGACCCATCCACTCGCTGTCACGCTCTGCTAGGTAATCGTTTGTGGTGACGACATGTACGCCTTTACCAGCGAGCGCATTGAGGTATGCAGGCAGTGTTGAAACAAGAGTCTTACCTTCACCAGTGCGCATTTCGGCGATATTGCCGAGGTGTAGAGCTGCTCCACCCATGAGCTGAACGTCGTAGTGGCGCTGACCCAAGGTGCGCTTAGCTGCCTCGCGAACAGTCGCGAAGGCTTCTGGTAGTAGGTCATCAAGATCTTCGCCCTTTGCGAGGCGATCGCGAAACTTCTGAGTCTGGGCCTTGAGGTCATCATCACTCATCGGTGAGATTCGGGATTCCCACTCGTTCACCGAGGCGGCAATTTTTTCGAGGTTGCGAACGGCGCGACCCTCGCCTGCGCGGAGAACTTTATCGAGAATGGACACACAGCCTCGTTTCATAGAACATCAATTCAACTTGCCAATCTTATGCGTAAATCAGGCGTGGAGAGACACAGCCAAGGATGGCCATATCGGGCGTAAAACCGGCGTTTCGCAGGGCTGTAGCCCCAGCGCTGACCGTTGCGCCACTGGTCATGACGTCATCTATAAGAACCAGCAACGGCCCCTGCTTATTCCGGGGTGGCTCGGGATTCAAAGCCGCCCCTTCCGGTTGGATCAGCTTCTGGAGTTGCCTAAGACCAGTCCGTGACAGCCTGATGGCGCCTTCCAGGTTGGCCTCCCGCTCCAGCTTTGTTAGTCCGCGTTGATCCGCAATATCTCGCGAAAGTTCAAGCCCAGGGCAGATCCCAAATTCACATTCCAGATTCATGCGCCGCACTTCGCGTGCCATCTCAGCGGCAAGCAGCTCGCTATGGCGATAGCCACGAACCCTGTTTGCCCGAGGTCGTGATGGAAATGGAAAGAGAATGATTTTTAGAGGAATGTTCGGCGAGCGTTCTAGGTCCCCTGGACTCTCCAAAACCTGCAAGCGCTCCAGCGCTCTTCTCAGTGAAAGCGCCATCATCAAAGCCAGATAACGCCTGGCGCTTTTATCATTCGACTCTTTTGCTGCAATCACAATAGCTGCAATCTCTAAACCGAACTCTGCTTCAGCATAAAACGGTAACTCTGAAATCCTTCCGACTATCGGCAGCGCCTTGATAGTTCTGGCGCAATGATCGCAGAGAACGCCACTTGGAATATCGTCACCGCAAGCAGTGCACGATGCGGGGAAAAGTAAAGAACGTAGACCGGCAGCTAAGCCAAAGTTTTGATCAGTGCTTCGATGCTTGCTTGGATCATTCGGTGGCACCATGCACCCACTATGACTGACTTTAAATATCGTCCTCATCGAAAGAGAGGAACGATGTGGATACTCCCGCTGTTGGATCTACATCAATCGGTTCAGATTCAATCGGAATGCCAGGAGATTTCGGAACCGTCAGCACGAAGTGTGCGCCTTGACCCAAGCGACCCCATGCCTTGAGAGTTCCTTGGTGGAGCTTGGCATCATCGAGTGAGATAGAAAGTCCGAGACCGGTACCGCCGCGAATACGAGATCGTGATGGATCAGCGCGCCAGAAGCGATCAAAGAGTCGGGAGGCATTACGTTCGCTAAAACCAACTCCGTAATCGCGCACGCCCACCGCAACTTCACGAGCGGTAGCAACGAGAGTGATATCTATCGGCTTGCCTTCACAATGGTCAATCGCATTTGAGACAAGGTTTCTCATCACCCGTTCAATTCTGCGTGGGTCCACTTCGGCAATCACCTTCTCATCTGGCAGGTGCAGACGAATCTCGGTTGCATCTCCAGGGTGCAAGTAATCGATAGTTTGACGAATCAACTCACCCATATCGGTCTCTTGACTCTCAAGAATTGAGGCGCTGGCATCAAATCGGCTGACCTCGAGCAAATCGGTAAGCAGCGCTTCAAATCGCGCAATCTGTGAGGCAAGCAGTTCGGCGCTTCGCGCTGCCGCAGGATCAAGATTGCGAGCATTGTCTGAAATGACACCGGATGCCATGCGAATGGTGGTGAGTGGTGTGCGCAGTTCATGCGAAACATCGGAGACAAAGCGTTGTTGTAACCGCGAAAGATTTTCAAGGCGAGAGATCTGCTGCTGCATGGACACTGCCATTTCGTTGAAGGCAATCGCCAAGCGAGCCATCTCGTCCTGGCCCTTTACATCCATGCGACGATAAAGATCGCCGGCGGTTAGCTCTTCTGCGATCTCGGCAGCATCGCGGAGTGGATTGACTGCTTGACGAGTGACATACCAAGAGAGCAGTCCAATTACCAAGATCGAGAAGATGCCAGTGAGGAGAAGTAGCTTGGAAATAAAGCTCATGATGGTCACTTGCTCGTTGAGCAAGAAGACGTAGTAGAGCTCGTATGGCGTTCCCGGAGGAATAGTTATCTCACTGCCAACCAGAATTGCAGGCTGACTTGAACCATCCTCGTACTTCACCCGAGTGCGAAGTGGGAGCGCGTGTGATGATTTTTGAACCAGCTTGCGAAAATCTGTGGGAATGGAAGCTGGGTCGAGGTTATTCGAGGCCGCGTTGTATTTAACGGCATCTGATTTACCTAGGAGCGAGCCAAGCAGCACTACTTCACGTGGAGCGGTGTCGACGCTTGGGTTACTTGGTCGCAAAATTGATTCAATGACAACTGGAAGCTTGAGATTTGATAGATATTGCGTTGCATATAACTGGCCCTGGTCATAGTTAATCAACGACTCCGCTTCCGAGACGGAGGCATTTACTTTCTCTCGATAAATCCCATGAGATATTTGAGTGTAGAGAACCGCTCCGAGCAGCGAGATAAAGATGACCGTGAAAGCAACAGTAGAAAGTATGACGCGAAAGAGAATGGAGTTGCGCCACCTGGATAGCAACACGGATTTATTCGCCGCTTCCGGCTTTGTAGCCAACTCCGCGTACTGTCACAATGATTTGCGGATTATCGACATCAACTTCAATCTTTGCGCGCAGACGTTGAATGTGAACATTGACAAGGCGAGTGTCGGTAGCGTTTTGATAGCCCCAGACTTCATCGAGTAGAGCCTCGCGAGTAAAGACGCGACCAGGCTCTTTCGCGAGTGCGACCAAGAGGTCAAACTCAAGTCGGGTGAGCGGGATGGTTTTACCGCGACTCACGATTGTGTGCGCGACCTGATCGATTTGAACATCGCCAATTGTGAGGGTCGTGCTTTCAACACCCGGTGTGCGGCGCAACCGGACCTTAATGCGCGCAAGCAACTCCGAAGGATTAAATGGCTTGATCATGTAATCATCCGCGCCAGCTTCTAAGCCAAGGACGACGTCTTGGGTATCCCCTTTAGCTGTCAGCATGACGATCGGAACCATTGAGTGGGTTCGAATCTCTTTCGCTACTTCAATTCCGCTTAGACCAGGCAACATCACATCAAGTAAAACCAGGTCAGGCTTCTGGGCCTGGAAAATCGGCATTACTTGATCGCCAGAGTTAACGAGGTCTACTTCATAGCCCGCACCCGTAAGAACGATGCCGAGCATCTCCGCCAAATCCTGGTCGTCATCGACGACCATGATGTGGGTCATTAGCTACCGTGCTCCCATGAGTTCAAGTACAACTCTTGAGCTGGTGTCAGTGAATCAATGGTCACGCCCATAGCAGCAAGCTTCAAGCGAGCAACCTCTTTATCGATCTCGGTTGGCACATCATGCAGGCCTGCGGCGAGTGAAGCTGCTGCCTTGAGCAACCACTCAGCGGTCAGCGCCTGATCTGAGAATGACATATCCATAACTGACGCTGGGTGACCTTCTGCAGCGCCAAGGTTGACCAAGCGACCTTCCGCGATCAACAGCAGGCGACGGCCATCTTTAAGAGTGTATTCATCGGTTTGATGGCGAATACGGCTCTTGCTCTGCGCATTCTTTTCAAGCCAAGCAACATCGATCTCAATATCAAAGTGGCCAGAGTTTGCAAAGATTGCGCCATCCTTCATTACTGCAAAGTGCTCTTCGCGCAATACGTCACGGTTACCTGTGACAGTGATGAAGTAATCGCCAAGCTTTGCAGCCTCGAGTGAATCCATCACGCGATAGCCCTGCATCAGTGCATCAAGTGCCTTCGTCGGATCAATTTCAGTGACGATGACATTTGCACCCATACCGCGGGCACGCTCTGCCACGCCTTTACCGCAATATCCAAAGCCGCAGACGACCAAGGTGCTTCCTGCAAGCAACCCATTTGTTGCTCGGAAAATTGCGTCGAGTGTTGATTGTCCAGTTCCAAAACGGTTATCAAACATATGCTTGGTGTCGGTGTCGTTGACAGCAATCATCGGGAACTTAAGCGCACCATCTTTTGTCATCTGGCTCAAACGAATAACGCCCGTTGTGGTCTCTTCGCAACCGCCGATGATTCCATCGATCAATTCCTGACGAGATGTATGAAGTGTGTTCACGAGATCGCAACCATCATCGAAAACTAGATTTGGCTTGATATCCAAGGCAGCGTTGAGGTGGTTGTAATAACCATCGCGATCTACACCGTTGCGAGCATAAACACTGATTCCATATTCGTGAACGAGCGCAGCCGCAGTGTCATCTTGAGTTGAGAGTGGATTAGAGGCACAGAGTGCTAGCTCAGCACCGCCGGCCTTCAAGGCGCGCATCAAGTTAGCGGTTTCGGTAGTGACGTGCATGCATGCCGCAATGCGCACTCCAGTAAATGGTTTCTCCGCTTCGAAACGAGCTTTGATCTGCGCGAGCACTGGCATATTGCGTTCCGCCCACTCAATGCGCTTCTTACCTTCAGCAGCTAGCGCTGCATCTGCAATCTCGTGTCCAACTGCGGTATCTAGTGCCATCGATTAATCTCCTTGGTGTTCTGCCCCCATGCAGCGTGCATCGGGCAACCCCGCAAGATTACCTGAAAAGGGCGAGGACCTGATCTCGAATCTGGGCCATGGTCTTTGTGTCCTTGGCCTCTACATTGAGTCTAAGCAGGGGCTCGGTATTCGA
>Ga0164296_1004167_pt1 | contig 13250 bp, 9 predicted proteins | sample GEODES057metaG_FD_113533 | JGI IMG/M metagenome (GOLD analysis project Ga0164296, IMG submission 113533) | Dystrophic lake water microbial communities from Trout Bog Lake, Wisconsin, USA - GEODES057 metaG | ecosystem: Environmental > Aquatic > Freshwater > Lake | place: USA: Trout Bog Lake...
CCCGTGCTTGAGGCCCAGTCGGAATGCATCCACTGCTACGCCAGCGAAGAGCGCTGCGACGTTCATCAGGCTATAAAACAGTCCGAATGCGAAGCCCCGGTTTTCAGAGTGCGTGCAGCGCCGAATGCCGATGGTCATCACAGGGATGCCCAGGGCCCCGGCTGCGGGCAATGGACCGTACAGCATCGCGAGCACCGCCACCCGGCTGCGTGTTGTGGCGATGACAACCTTGGCAGCGCAGCCGACGATGAATGAGAGGACGAGGGAGCGGCGAACGCCGAGTGCGTCCACTGCAGCGCCGAGCAGGAGACCATAGAGCGTCATGAGCGTGCCATACAGCCCGTATGCGGCGCCTGCGCCCACGTCGGACATGCCGAACTCCTCTGTCAAGTACAGCTGAGACAGAGGAGACACGAGTGAGCGAGCGGGGCAGCGCAGGTGTGACAGTTGAGGTGTCAACGCACAGTCAGGATGCTGCTCAGCGAGAAGTAGCCGAAGCTTTCGAGGGCCTTCACGCCGTAGTTGAGCCACAGTTCGCGAGGCGAGCCGTGCAGACTCCTGAAGCCAGCCGCGACGTCGGCGAGGGCGCGGGACACAGCCATTTCTTACTCTGTCTGTGACACAGAGACCACCAGCGAGGGAGGGTCACACCCAAGTCACCGCGTGCAGCTACGACGCCCTCTTCAATGACCGGACGCGTTACATGGCGCACTCAAAAAGAACGTGCTGAGGGAAGCGCACTTGCGAGAGGGGCTGCCTGGATGTGACTCTCGCCTGCGTGGCGAACTACTAGCGCTACTTCGCCAGGACGCTTCTGTGCCTGTCGCGCGCTCATGCACTCGACGCTGCCTGCGCCATCGCCGTGCATGCGCCATTGTAGGTGGCTGCAGTCGCAGACGACAGGAGAGCACAGGGTGACTGCTCCACGCCCACGACACACGTGCAGAGCTTCCGCGGAAGCGGGCAACAGTAGCAGCACCGAGACGGCTTCAAAGCCCCCCGCGAACCTGGTCCTCATCGGTGGCCGTGGTTGCGGCAAGTCCAGTATTAGCCGCCGGATTGCGTCCCTGGACACTCGCTGGTCTCTGCTCAGTGTTGACCAGCTTATCCGCTACGAGGCTGACGGCGCCACAGTTGCTGAAATGGTGGCTGCTCGAGGCTGGCCGTACTTCCGGGAGGTTGAATACCAGGCACTGGTCAAGGCCACTGCACTGCCTGAGTGGGCACTTATCGACGCCGGCGGCGGTGCTATGGTCGACCTCGGCCCTGACGGCGTGACGGAGCAGTACAGTGAGCGCAAGGCGCAGGCGTTGCGTCGCAACGCGGTGGTCGTGTTCATCAGAAGGGACGTGCGATATCTCCAGTCCCGGCTCGCGAAGAAAGCAGCTGCTTCCAGCACGGGCACTGACGCTGGGCGACCCAGTCTAAGCGCTACCGAATCGTTCGAGGCTGTCATGGCAAGACGCAGTCCGTGGTACGAGAAAGTAGCTCACGTTGTGATTGAGGGCTGCGAGAAGGACGGCAGTCCGCGGCCAAAGGAGTTGCTGACCGCAGAGGTGTTGAAAGCGTACTGGAGTCGCACGGATGAGAGCCGACATCTGAACAAAAGTGCGTCATCCGCCATGTCGGGGTGCTTGCTGTTTTGCACCGTCTAACGTCGCTTTCTGTGCACGCCCCATCAGGCACTATCCGGTCCGTCATCGCCAAGCAAATAGAAGGGCTGTCAGAACTCGCGTCAGCCTTGATATGATGACAGCGATGATGGTGGCAACACACTTTGGGCTCTTCGCAGTGTCCTTCTCTTGCGTTAAGGCAGACCATAGACAGACAGAGCCACACGTCTGAGCGTTGACTGTACACCTATGCTCTCCCGCCCCGTGCCCCGCAACGCGCCGCGCGTGCCGCGAGGAGCAGCAGCTCGGGCTTCGAGCGTGCAAGCACCTGCAGCACCGCCAGCCACCGGCGCGCCCGCACGAACAGGCGCGAGCACGTCCGGACGACCAGTCACCGAAGGCGGCGCCTCTGCACGCCTCTCCCTAAGGTATGTGGTGCCGCCCAAGTTGTCGGTTGTGTTAACACCCAACGACTGACCGCCCCTCGCGTCCGCAGGCCGTCGTCGAAGCGCTTCGACGCTGTGTTCTTCTCGTCTCTGCCGTCGCACCCGGACCCGTTCCAGCGAGTGCAATACCACCAGCTGCGTGCTGAGGCCACAGTCACAGGCGTTGCCGTGCTGCTCGGCACTCTCATCACACTGCTTGTGCGTGTCTACCCGGAGCTGCTGGCCCAGCTCGTGGAGCAGTTCAAGGAGCTGAGTGACAAGCTGCTTGGCCGTGCCTTGCAGCCAGTGGCGGCGCCTGTGAAGGCTGTCGAGGGGTTCAAGGCTGTCGAGAAGCCTGTGTTGACGCCTGAAGTGAAGCCTGAAGTGAAGAAGCCTGGCAAAGCTGAGGACTTCTTCGGCTGGCCTGGCAAAGTCATCAGCGCCCTTGTTGCTGCCGGTGCGGAGGCTCTGGTGAAGCAAAAGAAGAGGCCGGTTGCGAATGTTGAAGGCATCGCACTGTTGGAATTGCAGCGCCAGGAGGCGGCACAGCGGGTAGCGGAGGCGCGAGCACGTGTGGCACAGGCAACTGCGGCTGCTGAGCGCGTCTCATCCGATGCGTCCATCTAGGATCCCCATCGCTTGCTTGGCTGTCACAGTGCTGGTCATCTGCGCTCCATCTTTGCGGCGGAGATAGCTTGGACGCGGTCTGGACTGGCGGTGTCTGATACCGCCGCGGCTGGTGGAACACCCATCAGAGTGGCCAATGAGCGTTTGGATGCAAAGTCGGCGCCTTGCAAGCTTGGCCTTGCCTGCAAAGGAGACGCGTTTGTGTGCGTATGTATTCGATTCACTATGGTGGGCGCTCCTCGTGTCTCTATACCGTCATCAGCCCGGCTTGCCCGGGCTACATTCCTGTGGCAAGCCCACTGCGTCACGTGTGAGCACCGCATGCGCAAGCTCCTCTGCAAGGAGCGCGTGATACACGAGGCCACGTGCGCCAAGGCCAGCAAACACCCACGTGCGTGCTGCGCGCTCTGATTCAGTGACCTGACCAACGAGGGGTAAGGCTCCCAGCTGCGTGCGCGGCGGCAGGGCGCGCACGCCCCATTTGATAGCGCGCACGGTGTAGTCCGCCAGGGGAGGCAAGCATGTCCGAGCGGGCGGCAACAATGCATCTGCAGCAGCTGCAGCGCCCGCATCTGACAAAGGCACTGTGCCAGCACCGAAGGAATCGTTTGGATGGACGCCGTATACCTTTGTTGCGCCAATGACGATCGTGCCGTCACCTGTGGGAGCTACATAGCCGCTGCTGGGCAGCATGAGCGCCGGTGCATGCGATGCCAGGTGCTGGGCATCCGGCGATTGAGGCGCCAGAACAACGATGTGCCCGCCGCTTGTGGTCAATGGCAGGTGCGCAAGCTCTGGAAGCAGAGTAGCTGCAGCGCCTGCACACACGACCACGTCTTCTGCGCCGCCGTCCGCAAGCTGCTGCAGACTGCTCACTCTGTGCTGCACCAACTCAACGCTGACGCGTCCCTGGGCGTCACGCTCCACGTCCTGACACGCTGCCCACAAGCCGTCAAGGTAGGCCTGCGCATTCACGACGCGGCCACGCGCGTAGAAGTCAACGCCTGGCGTCGTGAGCGGCAGCAGTAGGCCAGGCAGGTGCTTTGCAGCCTCCTGCGCGCTCAGCTTCTCACACGAGCTGCCTGCAGCTGCAGAAGATGACGGCGCCGCAGCGTGTTTCTTCTTGTGAGGGTGTAGCGAGCCTGCGGTACACGACACTGGACTGCCAAGTGCCTTCTCAGCAACCTCCAGCAAGCGCTCTGTGGCCGCACAGCCTTCAACGCCACGCCATAGAGGTACGTCTCCACGTGCTGAGAATGGATTGAGAAGGCCGGCTGCTACGCCGGAAGCGCCACCGCCAATTCCCTTGGCATCCAGAAGACGCACACTCAGCGCTGTCCCTCTTGTCGCCGCCTGCGACAACAGAAAGTAGGTGACTGCAACGCCAGCGAAGCCTGCGCCCAGCACGTCCACATGGCGAGCTTCAGGGGGGCGAGGTGCAGAGGCTGTCACAAGCAGGCGACTCTTAGTGCTCACGCCCTGGACTCTGAGACCACGGAGCTGCCTCATGGCGCATTCCTTCCTGTGTGTTGAATTGACATTGTTCCAGGCGACGGGCGCACTTGTGTGCTGCTTGTCCACGTCAGATTAAGCCTCCATGTTGTCGGAGTTTTCCTCTTCCTCGTCAGGGTCCTTCAGGCCGTGTTCGATGAGGAGCTGCACAACGTCTGTATGATCCGAACTCATTGCTCGTGCTAGCGCCCAGTCCTCCACAGCTCTCACGTCAGCGCCATGCTCAAGAAGAACAGAGACAACACCGAAGCTGCCGTAGGCACAAGCCCACTGCAACGCCGCGTCGCTATCCGCGTGCACGTCTGCTCCGCACTCGATCAAGCTCGCAACTACAACTTCGTCGTCATTGCGAGCGGCCTCAAACAGTGTGGACTCGATATCGGCACCCTGAGCAACAAGGAGCTCCACCACTTCTTGGTGCTCCAACGCAGCTGCGTGCTGCAACGCCGCGTCGCCGTCAGCATGGATATCAGCGCCGTACTCGAGGAGGATTGCAACCGTGTCAGCGTCCCCCTGCTCACAGGCAAATAGCAATGCCTCGTCGATGTAAGCGTGCATCGTGGACACAGTGGCGCCATGCTGGATGAGAAGTTCAATCATGGCAGCTTCCCCGCTGAAACACGCATTCTCCAGTGCACCATCGTTGTCGGCATGAATGTCGGCATTGGCATGTAGGAGCAGAGTGACGACAGCAGTGTGCCCCTTTTGAGCTGCCAAACGTAGCGCCTGATCGACATTGGCATGTACGTCAGCGCCCCGCTGAATAAGCAGCGCAACCTGATCAGTTCGACCATCAAGAGCAGCTTTCTTCAACGCTTTAGCCATATGAGGAAGCGCATCTTCATCTGGCTTGGTGCCCCAAACCACGTTGGTCAATTTGTCCAACGCGTAAATGCCCTGTCGCTGTACTGCAGCACATGTGGCATGCGTGCGCATGGCGTCCTCGACGGCAGCTTTGGCGCCGACGCAGTCTCCCTCCATCGCGTTGTAGGGGTTCTCATCAACCATGCAGGCCAATGCACGACAGCCAAACTCCTGCACGCCCATGTGGCTGGCATGCGCACGCATAGCTGTCACAGTAGCTTGCATAGCGCCAAGGATGCTAGCTTCCCAACGATCGTCGGTGTCGTTCATTGCCAGGTTGCCCAGGACACAGCAACCGTATTCTTGAACGTCCACATTGCTTGTGTGTACGCGCATGGCGGCCAGAACAGCTGGAATAGCACCAGCACAGCTAGCGTCAAGACAGTTGTGGTCGTCGCTGCCAACGAGTATTTTCAACGCCCACAACCCATACCGTTGAACGCCTGCATGAACGACGCTCGTGCGCATGGCAGCCACAATGGCCTCTACAGCTCCTGACCCAGGACCCGCGTCTTCCTGGTTTCCCGCACAGTTCAGTGTCAAGTTGACGAGAGCTGAAAGGGCAGCCTCCAGCAGGTGGATGTCATCCTCGTGCTTGCACATCGCATTCACAACCGCTTCAACTGCGTCAACCCCGCATGCTCTCACACGATTATCAGCGCTGTTGAGAGTCATACTGCTCAGCGCTTTGCAGGCCTGTGTCTGCATACTGCAACTTTCAGCGTGGCGATACATGGCGGATACCACGGCCTCTATGCCGCCAGCGCTGACTGCCTTCGCCGTCCGGCTCACTCTGTCACTAAAAGCGATGTGTTTAGTAAACGGGATGAGGCCCGGCCCGGTCAAGGAGTTGTCGGCGTTACTTGTCATCCGCTCCAGAAGCACACAGCCCTCTGTCTGCAAGCGCCCAGAATGGGAATGCGCGCGCATGCTGGTAACGACAATTTGGATGGCGCCGAAGATATCTGCCATCACCTTGTTGTGGGTGTTACGCAGGAGCAGAGTGTTGAGTGTCCCCAAGCAGAGCGTGGCCACTCGCTCGTTGACTTGCGCAGGCAGTGCATTCACGACAGCTGCAACAGCGCCAGCGCGGCCAGCTCGTACGCAAAGGTCGTAGTCGGTCCACAGAATGCCTACAAGTGTATCACAGCTAGCAAAAACCACGTCCCCGTCTGAGGAGTGAGCCTGCATGGCGGCTACAACGGCTTCAATTGCGCCCGCGTCGACTGCTTTGAACACTTGGCTCGCGCCGTGCTCTGCGATGTATTTGATGACTTCGCAGCCGCGCGCCTGAACGGCTGCGTTGCTCACGTGTGCGCCTAAGCCATTGACAATCGCTTCGATCGCACCGGTACCGCAAGCTTTCGCCAGGTTGCTCGGATCGCCGGCTGCCATGTTACTAAGTGCCTTCAATCCGCTCTCCTGTATGCTCGCGTTGCTGATATGCGCAATCATTCCAGCAAGGACCGCACCAACTGCGCCTGCATCGCGCGCCTTACGTCCGTTGTGCATATCACTTCTGGTGATATTAATAAGAGCCGCGAAGGCGACTCCCTGCACGCGGACGTGGCTGCGGTGCACATTCAACGCAGCCACACAAATCTCAATGGCACCAGCTGCACCAGCTGCACCAGCTATCGAACGTTGATCGCTGTAATTTATTGTCATGTGGGCGAGCAAGCCAAGTCCGCTCGTCTGAAGTTCTGCACTGTTGGTGTGTGTGCGCAAAGCAGCCGCGATGGCCAGTATTGCTCCCGCTGCACTGGCCTCGAGACCGCTCTGCGTGTCACAAATCATGCTGATAAGGGTCTGGATCGCATTCACAAGCACTGACGCGGAGTAAACATGCGCGCGCATTGCAGCAAAGAGTTCCGCAAAGCAGAATGCACCTCGCAGACCCTCCATGTGGGTGGCACCCAGCCCGGCGCATATGTCTGCAAGCTTCAAACAGGTGCGTACCACCGCCTCGTCCTCAATGAAGGTCACCAGCGCAGCGCCGATGCGCGCCCACACTGCTCGCAGGACCACCGCGGCCGGCCGGGGAGCGATGAGCCGCATGCATGCGCACATGGAGTGAAGGGCAGCCATCATGAGGCGGCGATCGTGTCCGTGCACCTCCAAGAAGCTCAGGAGGCCGGTCAGACGAGGCGACGTCAGCATCGTGGGTAGCAGTGCGCTCGTTACTTGCAGAAATAGGCAGGCGTTCGTTATAGCTGCAGGAGAGGCGGACGTTTGAACGAGCGTCTCCACAATAGAGGTAGAGCTATCTTCATAGAAGGCTTGCGCGACGCGCTTCGCGACGAGGTTCTCGAAACCAGATATGAAGACCAGTTCAGGCGATGGCTGGACAATAAGCGCGAGCGCCACCTCAGACAACTCCGGAGGCGGCCGCAGATGCATCGGTGTTGTGTCCGCGGTTCGTGGGAGAGTGAGCGACTGAAGGCCTCCTTGTGCGCGCGCGACCAAGTTGAGGAGGCGTTTGTGCGTCACCCGCGACGCGTCTATGCACGTGAGGTTGATCTCTGTCCATAACGTCTTTGAGTAGCACACGCGACGCCACTGGCGCGACACGCACGCCGCGCGACAGAGGTCCACCACGGCCAGCCGCGACACAAGCATCAGAAGCGCGTCATCTGGCAGCTCCACTGCGGCTCGGTGCTGGTCAGGCTCCATGTGTGACACAGGGGCTCTCGGCGATGGCAACAAACAAAGTGCCGCCCCGTCATCAAGTGCTACACGGCGCGCAATCAGTCGTGGTTCGTCGTCTTGGTGTGCGTCTCTTGGCCGGGGCCACCGCTGTTCAATGCACAGACATGCATTCTCGCAGCACGGTGCGCAGGCGCTCCGCGTTGACCGGTTTGCTCACATGGCTTACCATGCCAGCTTCATGGCAGCGCTGGATCACCTCCGGTGAGCAAGAGGCTGAGAGCGCAACCACCGGCGTGATGGGCCTCTCGCCTCGCCGCCCGAGCGCGCAGATCGCGTTGCTAGTGGCCAAGCCATCGAGAACCGGCATGTGCAAGTCTGTCAACACGAGGTCGAAGACGTCCGTCTGGTAGGCGGACACCGCTGCGGCGCCGTTGTCGACGCAGATCACATCGCATCCCATGCTGCCGAGAAGCCGCTTGATGATCATCTGGCTCGGCACATCGTCCTCTGCCACCAGTATACGCAGGCGGCGATCCGACACCTGCGTTCTGGCAGTCGGCGACGCGGACCCAGCAATTGTAACCGACGGCGCAGGGGTAGGAGGTATCTGCATCACGGCGCTCGCGCAGGCGCTGAGCTCTCCCTTGGGCTGCGCTGTCACCATCATCTCGGCTGTGGGCAGCTGCAGCGGCACGCGGAACGTGAAGGTTGATCCTTGACCGCGCCCTGCGCTGGATGCAGAGATATAGCCGCCCATGGCGCTGATGATGCGTTGGCAAATGGACAAGCCCAGCCCCGTACCGCCGAACTCCCGCATTGTCGTGCTGTCCTCCTGCGTGAAGGGCCTGAAGATGCGCTCCAGGTGGTGCGGCTCGATGCCTATACCATCGTCGATGACCTTGACTCGCAGCCACCGCTGGACAGGCGGCGGTGGGGGTATTCCACTGTCCCCACCGCCAGAAGTCACCAAGGAGTGAAGTGTCGCAGCGCTGATTGGCCGCCACATGCTTAGATTTTCCTGTGTCTGCACCTCAGCGCCGCCAGTGCCGTTGTAGCGCGGCTCCTCCGTCTCAATCACATCAACGCGCAGGCGGATGTTGCCACCAGAGGGCACGAACTTGCGCGCATTGCCCAGCAAGTTGGTGATTACTTGAAGCAATCGCCCCGCGTCTGTTAGGATGATGTCTGGCGTGCCCGGCTCGACCACGAGGCTGGTGTGCACAATCTTTGTGGCAGTGGAACCGACTGTGGTCATGTTCACCATGCGTAGCGCTTGCTCCAACAGGCCGCGCGACGACGTCAACAGCACAGGCTCGCATGCCAGTGGGAACTGACCGCTGCTCAGTGCCGCGAACTGCAACACGTCATCGATGATGAGCGTCACTTGGGCGGCGCCAGCCTGAAGCAGGTCGATGAGCTCTCGCTGCAAAGCAGTGAGATTGTCACTCTGAGCGAGCAGCGACGAGGCACCGGTCACACTGTTCAGCGGCGTGCGGATCTCGTGGCTGACCGTGGCAACATAGCGCTGCTCATCACTCACAGCCGTGTTGCCTTCCACAAGCTGCACGAGGCGGGCAGGGTCAGCGCTCATTGGCGATAAAAGCACGCGCAGTGTATGCACGCACCAATGCTTCCGCCTGCGCCTCACGCTCGTGCGCTTCATCCAACGAGCGCCGCATGTTCATCACCTCATTGATCTGCTTCCGCAGCGTGCTTTTCACTCGAGCGTCACGACGGCGGACGACCAATTCATACGCAGCGAAGATCAAGATGCAGAGGAACAGCAGGCTGGTGATGATGAGCGCGTCGCGGACGGGATGGCTGGTGATGTTGAAGTCCCACTGCTCTGTTGTCGGGTAGATGCTGACCCGCCAAGGAGCGGACCAGCCACCTACACGCAGACTTCCCTTGCACTCGTACTTGCGCAGTGCGGCAGGCACAGCACGCGCACGTGCGTCATACCCATACATCTCCGTCACTTCGCCTTTTGATGCCACGAAGGAGCTGACGACGCCATTCGCGGATTGAAGAGTGACCACTGCCGAGTTGAGCAGACTATTCAGAGCGTCTCGGACTGCAATGGCCCAGTGAAACGAGTAGCCGCACGCACTGCCCCGGCTTGAGGCTAGAGCGCGCTGCAGCGTCGTCGTCGCCTCCCCGACACTGAATTCCTCGTACAACCAGGCCGGCGCGAAGATGAACGACGAAGGCATCTCCGCATCCGCTGGGTCTGAAGCTGTGCGTGGTAGCACATCTGACACCGTTGTTTGGTTGGTCATGATTGAGTGGGAAATGGCACTGGCATACGTTGGATCGCCCATGTAGTTGAAGAGTTGCCCTGTGGGTGCTAGCGGGACCCGAACCCAGACGATTGCATACAAAGGTGCGCGTGGGGCAGCCACCGTCTGGTGGCGCTCATCGAACTGCCAGAAGTGGGTCTCATTGTCGCGCATAGTACCGTCAGCAACAGCTTCTGCCATGATGCTCTCGAAGTCTGCGCGGCTGGCGTCCTCCACGAGGAAGACCCATGAAAGTCGTTGGCCCTGCGTCACTGTCAGGATGTCCATACCCACAGACGTCAGTCCAGACATAATCTCCATCGTCACGTTGGGTCTGTCAAGGTATTGAAACAGCGCCAGTTGCTTCGAGCATTGAGTTGCAACCGTAACCTTCGCGTCGGTTACCATCTGCAGCGACGCGAACGCCTGTGTGCACGCAGCCTGGAAGCGATGCTTAAAGCGGTGAATCTCCGCTGCACGCGAGAAGTGGAATGCTAGCGCTGTTGCGAGTATAGCACTTGCGAGCAAGATCACGGCCAGAACTTTGAGTGCACGCAGCGACGGCGTTGTGAAGCCCCGCGGCGACGGCATCTTGTTGCGCTCCCAAGGAGTGCCCCGGAAGAGCGTCACCCATGTTCGCCGCTTCGCACTCGCCTGGCCCGTCAGAAGCGTGTCTACAGACACTCTGTGCTCGGCCGGCTCGTTGTTATCATCACCCACTTGCGTCGCGACAGACGCAGAGGCAGGAACGCCACGCTCCACAGCAGGCATCTGCATCAGGCTGTGCGAAGGGCGACAAAAATGTCTCACAACGCCGAGCGCGGTTCGGTAGTATTTCGGACGCCCAATTACAACGAGGCCAGGCGCGTGCCCACAGTAGCCAAATGCGCCGCCAGGGCTGCAAGAGACACAATGCTGAGGGATGCAGAGACTCCTCTCCATCGCGTGATGCGCTGATTCAGCCGGCGAATGGTCGGTGTCAGCTTTGCGTTGTCCGGAGAGCAGCCGATTTCTGCGCCGATCCCCACATCCGCTTCGAACTTGGCTCGGAAGGCAGACAATCGCGCTCCGCTGGGCTCAGCAACCAACAGGTTGATCGCATGCGCGAACAGCGCGCAGCGCAGCAGGTGCTGCGAGGCGGCTTCCGCAGGGTGCATGGTGGCCAGCGCAAGCGCTCCCATAACTGAGCCAGCGTAGAGCAGACGCGGCCTGAGTTGAGCGCGCAGTGTCGTAAATGTAGCCCGAGGAATAAGCTTGAACAGGATGTCGCCTTGGAAGAAAGACACCCAGGTGGTGGCTCCCAGCCAGAGGCCTGCACACAGGACATGCGCCGCTCCTTGAACAGCAGGGGAAACTGCAGCCATTGAAAGGCCAGAGGTTAAGGCTCCAGTCCATGCGGCAGCCATGACAAGAGTCGATACCAGCACACCAGGCGTCGTGACTGCTCGCCGGGTGAGACGGATGGCATCCGCCACGAGCGAGAGCAGCGCAAATAAGGCAAGGCCGCCTCTAGCAAACAGCGCACCGACCACCTTCATGCTCGGCGGGCATGGAAGCGCCTCCGCTTGTTGCTGGCCGTCTGCCATGCGCTCGAAGATAAACAGACTGCCGAATCCGCCACGCCCGATGCGGATGCGGTCATCGACGAAGGTTGTGGCGAGGCGCACAGAGCTAGCACCGCCAAGAGTGACACGATCGCCAGCAACTTCCAGGACAGGCGCATCGAAGGCCACCTCCACAGCGCCGTCATAGATTGCGGCACTGGCTGACAGAAGGCTGCCTTCGCCAGCCACAACGTTGCTTCGCGGCACCACGCGCAGCGGCTCGCACGGGCGAAAAGGCCCGCGGAGCCCGATGCTCCCTGGCACACACCCAAAGAGCGCAAACTCGACGCGGTTGACCACGTCGCCAGGCTGTACCACGTTCTGATACAGCGCATGTGTGCGGAACAGCGCCCTGCCCAGAGTGCTTCGGAAGCGCCCACCTGCAGCCTGAGGACTGCTTGTATAGCTGACGCGGTAGTCCCCGAACAGACGGGGGTCGGAGCGGGCGTCGGAGCCAGCGGCGGACGCCTCCGCAGCAGCGGCAAGCTCCTGGACGCGCAGCCGTTGAGCATCACTGGCAGCTGCGCCCGCGTCCGTGTTCCTTATCTCCGCAAGCAGCTGGTCTACAATCTCACTGGCCGCGGGTTTGGCCGTCACAGGAGAGGAGGAGGCGGGCGCTGCGTTGCGACAAACAACTCTGCAGCCTCTGGAGCAGATCACAAGTTTGTACTGCCGTGGATGACCATGAACAGAAACGGCAACCGGAGTGACAGGCGGGGCGTAGCATGCCGCCATGTGTAGAGCGAAAGACGAGAGATGGACTGTGCGAAGGCAACTGGCACTGACTTCTGAGGCGGGCCCGCTGTTTCATGTCGTTCGCGTCAGTCATTTCGACGCATGCTTGTCTCTTTTCCGCTTCTTCTTCTTCCCGGCGTCATCTGCAGCCGCCTCTGCCATCGGGGGCGCGGCCACGTCCTCCCGTGGCGTCTCCTCCTCGCGGTCTGCAGGACCGGCCTCGTCGTCGCCAGCCTCACCGTCACGCACGAGAGCCGTCAGGCGGTGCGTGACCTGCACAGCATGCTTGCTGGGCGCAGCTACAGCGAACAGCTGTGCCGCCAACGACGGCTCTTCGGCAACGAAGCTCACCCGGCCGCCAGTGGGTAGGCGCGCACTCGCAAGCTCTCCGAACGCATTTGGCGCGCTACGCAGCTTCAGTTTAGCGCCGGTGATACTAGACAAGTCGAACTGGAGGCGGAGAGGCACAAGAACGCGGAATGTGCAAGGAGAGATTCTGAGGTCAGAGGTGACGAGGAATAGGCACACGCACGCACGTCAGACGCATGGACGCACGTCAGAGGGGAGCTGGACGAGCCATACAGCCGACGCAGAGCGCAGCTCGGTGGCCGTGAGTGCCGTTGTCACGGCCTCGTGCCCGTCAGGGACTGGCGCCATTTTCACTGGAACATGTGGCTCCAACTATCGAGACATGCTGCAAGACTTCGCTTCCCGGGCCGGGTGTTCGGAATGCGAGAGCGCGTCGGGATGCACACGTCAGCATCACAGCCTGGCCTCGAGAGCATTTTGCTCCTAAGCGAGCTGACCAATGCGCAGACATTACCGTATTCGTAGTTGCTTCTGAGAATGCGCAATTGTGAGAGTGACGCCGGGTATTTTCCAGGTGTGAGAACAGACGGACGGCGAATTTTCAAAGTGTGAGAGTGCTTGAGATTCCCGCCG
>Ga0164296_1004168_pt1 | contig 13249 bp, 5 predicted proteins | sample GEODES057metaG_FD_113533 | JGI IMG/M metagenome (GOLD analysis project Ga0164296, IMG submission 113533) | Dystrophic lake water microbial communities from Trout Bog Lake, Wisconsin, USA - GEODES057 metaG | ecosystem: Environmental > Aquatic > Freshwater > Lake | place: USA: Trout Bog Lake...
AATCGTTTACGTTGATTGCTTTGAAGAGCAAAGTTCCCGCCGCTGACATCTCGTTCAGACGGTGAACGCCAGTCGTTGTCTCCTCAGTCACACCAATGATTTCAGCGCTCTTCCTGGTGTACCAAGTTGGGTCAACGGCCAGCTTAGCCTTGATAGCGTTGAAGAGACAAATTTCCTCTTCGCTTTGTGGCTTACTAATGACGCTTGGGTCTTTCTCAGCTCTTTGTCCGAGGTGCATGAGAAGCGTAGCATCCCCGCCATCGTCCAAAATCATATTCGGGCCTTCGCCTTTAGATCCAGCTACACCAAATTCGAAGATTTGATGCGTGTAGTCCCAGTAATCGACCAAAGTCTCACCTTTGTAGGCAAAAACGGGAGTGCCAGTTGCAACAAGCGCTGCTGCAGCGTGGTCTTGGGTTGAGAAAATATTACATGAAGCCCAACGAACCTGCGCGCCAAGAGCTTGCAAGGTTTCAACTAATACTGCCGTTTGGATGGTCATGTGCAATGAGCCCGTAACGCGCGCACCTTTGAGGGGCTGGGATTTTGCAAATTCTTGACGAATTGCCATAAGACCAGGCATCTCGGTCTCAGCAATTTTGATTTCCTTACGGCCCCAAGCAGCTAATTCAATATCAGCAATAGCGTAGTCGCTTGCGTGGACGGGTTTTAAAACAGCACTCATTATTCAACTCCATTCAATGTTGATACCACTGATGGATGTAAGTAGAGTTACGCCAAAGCGACTTCGCTTTTAGGAGAGGCTCACCTCACATCTAACAGTGGGTGAGCGCAGTTGGTGATCAAGATCCGAGCCTCACCTGAGTTCTAATGTAGTGAACTTGGCTGCAGCGCTCCTCGGATTTGCAGGTATTTTAACTCAATCTGACAAATTGTTGTGATCGCCTGCACAATCAAACGCAATAGGCTTAAAAATTATGTTGGATTTTTTTGAAATCCACACTAAGCCTTTCACAATATTGACTTTTTTTAGAGTTGTTAAATTAAACTCCACACAGTAAATTGATGCTCATTTTTACTTGGCCCAACTGATCTGAACATTACTATTTCCAAATACATGAATAATTGGGCATTTCCGACTCTTTTGATACTATCAGCAGCAGTATTGTCACTTGTGGTCTGTATTTTTATCTTACTGCGCACCTTACAGCGACACAAAAGCAGAGCACGTGCGCTAGAACAAGCCGCCAAGGGACAAGATCTTTGGACTGCGTTCATAAGTCATGAGTTGCGAAACCCTTTATTTGCCCTAAATACCCATTTGGGTTTGTTAGGCTTTGACAAGCAACTTCCCCCGAAACTGCATCACCACTTGGACGCTTGCCAAGAAGCAAGTCAAAACATTCAAGACTTAGTGAGCGATATCTTAGACAGTGCTCAGATTCGCTCAGGTGCATTTGCGTTAAATCCAAGCCAAACCCAAATCTCAAAACTTGCCCACTCCATTTACGACACATATAAACCGCTTGCAAGCGCCAAGGGCCTACAGCTGTCACTTCGTATCGCGCCCTCTACCCCAAAGGATGTGTATTTGGATGGCCTGCGCCTGCGTCAAGTGTTAACGAACTTAGTATCAAATGCAATTAAATACACAGACTCAGGAGAGGTGAGTATTCAAATTGAATCCAGCAATAGCTTTGTGAGCGACCAAATCCAACACTCCATTACCAAGCCTAAAGTTAAAACTGAAGCTCTTACGGTACGAGTCGTTGACACTGGCAAAGGAATATCCAAGGAGGAGTTAAATTACATTTTTGAACCGTTTTATATGTCTGAAATAAATTCTCAAAACAGTCCTCACTCACCCCCCAGTGCGGCAAGCTTGAGCGCGAGTAAAGGCCTAGGACTGGCGATTGTCCAAAGTATTACAAGAGCCAGTGGTTGGCAGATTATTGTTGAAAGTAATGCAAATCCGGCACTTAGACCTACAGGCTCTGAATTTAAACTCTTTATTCCACTTGTTCCATTTGCTCCAGATGTTCCAAATATTCCAATTGCAAATTGACCCAATCCTCCCAAATTTTGAAGAGCTTTCACAGCCCCGAACTGCAATCCATCCTTAAAAAAACTTCCAAATAAGTGCTGATTTCAAACTCATTACTGTGCAATTTGCTTCCACAATCTTTACTCAACTCGTTACCTAAGAAATATAACCAACGACTTAACGCCAAAATTGGCAGGGCTTTACACCTTAAGCGCCCCTTGACCGCGTTATCATCTCGGGTTAGCAAAAATTTTAATCATGACTACAGTTTCCCAGGAAGTCCACCGCAGAAGGACATTTGCCATCATCTCTCACCCGGATGCGGGTAAGACAACGCTTACAGAAAAACTATTGCTGTTCTCCGGCGCTATTCAAATTGCGGGCTCCGTTAAAGCCCGTAAAGCCTCCAGGCACGCAACGAGTGATTGGATGGAGATTGAGAAACAACGGGGCATCTCCGTAGCTAGTTCAGTTATGCAAATGCTTTACAGGGACCACGTCATAAATTTACTTGACACCCCGGGACACAAAGACTTTAGTGAGGATACTTACCGAGTGTTAACAGCTGTTGACTCTGCACTCATGGTGATTGACGCGGCCAACGGTGTTGAGGCGCAGACCCGTCGTTTAATTGAAGTCTGTCGTCAAAGAAATACGCCCATCTTAACGTTTATAAACAAAATGGATCGCGAAGTTCGTGATCCCTTGGACTTACTAGACGAGGTGGAACGCGAGCTCGGAATGCCCTGCACCCCTATGACCTGGCCTGTCGGGCAGGGCAAACAGTTTGCAGGAATTTTGAATTTACGAAACGACACGATGACCGTTTTTGAATCCGGTAGCGAACGAAGACCCGAGGACTTTGAAGCCCTACCCCTCAAGGACATCGATTCCCTAAAAGCTCGCTTTAAAGATACATGGGACGCATCTATTGAGAGTATGGAGCTAGCGACTGGCGCCTCTCCAAAGTTCGATTTAGAGGCTTTTCTTGCAGGCAAACAAACGCCTGTATTTTTTGGCTCCGGTGTTAACAACTTTGGAGTAATGGAGATTTTGGACGCCTTGGTGGACTTAGCCCCGTCTCCTAGACCACGGGTTAGCTCACTCATCGTTGACAAAGCCCCTGTGGTCAAAGAGATTCAACCCGAGGATGAACATTTCTCAGGCGTTGTATTCAAAGTTCAAGCAAATATGGACCCCTCTCACCGAGACCGCATCGCATTTGTAAGAGTAGCCTCGGGCAAATATACCCCTGGGATGAAGCTAAAAGTACAACGCTCCGCAAAAGAGCTCAGACCTACCTCAGTTGTAACTTTCTTGTCCCAGAGAAGAGAGGCAGTTGAAGAGGCGTATGCTGGCGACATAATTGGATTTACGACGCACGGTGGTGTTCAACTTGGTGACACCATCACTGACGGAATTGCGCTTCAATATACTGGTCTGCCCTTTTTTGCACCAGAGCTCTTTATGACCGTCATTCTTAAAAATCCACTCCGGACCAAGCAACTTCAAACTGGACTTGCGCAACTCGGCGAAGAAGGAGCTATTCAAGTTTTCCGCCCCGAAACGGGAGGCTCTATGTTACTTGGTGCAATTGGGGCATTGCAGTTTGAAGTTGTTCAGCACCGGCTTAAAGCGGAGTATGACTGCGACGTAAAACTAGAGTCTTGCCAGTACACAGGTGCGCGTTGGATCACCGCTAAAACAGATACTGAACTCAAGGAATTCATCAACGCTTATCCACAGCGCATGGCTTTAGACGCAGCCAACACACTCGCCTATTTATGCACCTCTCCGTACGACGTTCGTTTGGCACAGGAACGATTTCCTAAAATCGAGTTTCACCCACTGCGTGAACACGCCGGGCTCACACTGCAAGACGCTTCATCTTAGAACTTAGGGATCACTATTAAGCTGAGCTATTTTGGCGAGCACCAACTAAACCGAGTAGCCCACTCCTCTGGCCAATACAGGTGCTAAAGCGGCTGCGGTATGAGTCTTAAGCTTGGTGCACATCTCGGGGGAGTTGGACATCACTACTTGTCCGCCGCCGTCACCGCCCTCTGGTCCAAGATCGATAATCCAATCGGCCTCTGCGATCAAGTCTAAATCGTGCTCGATCACAATCACACTGTGTCTTGCATCAACCAAGCGGTGGAGAACTCGGATGAGCTTATCAACATCAGCCATATGCAGCCCAACAGTTGGTTCGTCCAGCACGTACAGCGTATGCGGTGCTTTTTGACCCCTTCGGGTTATATCGTCTCTGACCTTTGAGAGTTCAGTCACTAATTTAATGCGCTGCGCCTCACCCCCACTCAGGGTTGGTGAGGGCTGGCCCAAAGTTAAATATCCAAGCCCCACATCTTTTAAAAGCTGCAGTGGGTGAGAGATCGCAGGCATTGAGGCAAAAAACTCTACCGCTTCATCGACCTCCATTGCAAGCACATCTCCAATACTTTTACCCCGCCAACTCACCGTTAGAGTCTCTGGGTTAAACCTCGCGCCCTTACAGACCTCACATAAAACCTTCACATCGGGCAAGAAACTCATCTCTATTGTTCTCATACCCTGGCCTTCGCATCCGGGACATCTACCCTCGCCCGTATTGAAACTAAAACGACCCGCGCCGTAACCCCTTGCTTTGGCCTCCAAAGTGTCTGCAAAGAGTTTTCTAACTGTGTCCCAAAATCCAATATAAGTTGCAGGACAAGACCTGGGTGTTTTACCAATCGGCGTTTGATCCACTTCAAGCACCCTGTCAATTTGCTCCCATCCCTCTAAGGAGGCGCATCCATGCCAGGTTTGCGCGCTTTTACGGGTTACAGCGGCTTGAACGTTCGCAAGAAGCACATCACGCGCAAGCGTTGACTTACCCGATCCACTCACACCAGTAACGGCCACTAACCGTCTAAGAGGAATATTTACGTTAACGCCCTTCAGGTTATGAAGATTAGCGCCCTTGATGCTTAACCACTGCGCAACTTCGGAGCTTCCCTTGGGAGCATTAAAGCTAGCACTTAGGGTCGCTAGTTGATACTGCTTATCTGCCTTCAATTGCGCTTTGGTTTTGGAAGATTTACCTGCTTTAGCGCTCTTGTTTTTAGATTCTTGCGCCAACGCAGTCCGTTGCTCATTCATGGCCTGAGCGCTGAGGACTTTAACGCTTCGTCTAAGTTGGAATGGATGACGCATCGCGACTTTCAAATATTTACCAGTCTGCGAGTCAGAGGCTTTTGAGATGTCAGATGCGCCTCCTTGCGCCACTAAGTGGCCTCCTCTCTTACCAGCGCTTGGGCCGATATCAATAATGTGGTCCGCCGCGCGGATGGTCTCCTCATCGTGTTCGACCACAACTAAAGTGTTGCCCTTGGAGCTGAGGTCTCGCAAAGCTGAGATGAGGATTTGGTTATCTCTTGCGTGCAAACCAATAGTGGGCTCGTCTAGGACATAACAAACACCTTGCAGATTACTCCCCAACTGCGCTGCCAGTCTGATGCGCTGCGCCTCGCCGCCGCTGAGCGTAGGAGCGCCTCGGTCCAACGTTAAGTACCCCAAACCAACTTTCTCTAAAAACTCTAACCGACTCGCTATCTCCGGCACCAAATCTCTCGCCACCTCTGCATCTCGCCCGGTGAGCTTTAATGCCTTAACCCAAGTTCTTAAATGACCAACGCTTAGCTTTGCCAAGTCAGTGATCGCTACTTTTTGAAATATTACGTGTCTGGCAACGAGATTAAGCCTTGTTCCCTCACAACTTGGGCATGGCTGATCGCTGATGTCTTCAACCTCAGGCTCTGCAAAGCTTTGTTCGCGGCCTTTTTGATCATCTTGTAAAGTCTCATCTAAGGCTTTACGCTGTTCCTTTGACAACTTCAAACCAGTGCCCACACATTCCGTGCACCAACCGTGCTTGCTGTTGTAGGAGAAAAGCCTAGGATCTAGCTCCATATAGGAGGTGCTACAAACTGGGCAAGCACGCCGAGTGGAGTAGGTGTGGTGACGCCCCACTTTTGCAGTGGAACGCATATCCTTCATCGCCGCACTTAACGCGCCCAAATCACTTAAAACGTTAATAACCCCTTTGCCGTGTTCTAGCGCGGTGAGCAAGGCTTGTCTCAACTCTTTCTCAGTCTTAGCGCTCACAACAACACTCAAGACCGGTAGCTCGATGGTATGTTCTTTGAATCGATCAATTCTTGGAAAATTGTGGGTTGGCAAAAACTCACCATCCACTCTTAAGTGAGTGTAGCCACGAGCTTTAGCCCACTCTGCCCACTCCGTATAAACTCCTTTTCTGTTCACAACCAAGGGCGCCAAAATTCCAATCAACTGCCCTTTAAATTCGCGCATCAAAAGGGCCATTATCCGCTCGACACTTTGGGGCTCAACACTTGCCATATCGTGAACGCAGTGCTGAGTGCCCAACTTTACAAACAGCAATCTTAAGAAATGCCAAACCTCTGTGGTTGTTCCAACAGTTGATTTTCTACCGCCCCTGGATAGCCTTTGTTCAATTGCAACTGTTGGAGGAATCCCATAGACCGCGTCAACCTCAGGTCTTCCCGCGGGTTGAACAATGCTGCGCGCGTAAGCGTTCAAACTCTCTAAGTACCTTCTTTGGCCTTCGTTAAACAAAATGTCAAACGCAAGAGTTGATTTGCCTGAACCACTGACCCCTGTTATGACGTTAAATTTCTGTCGAGGAATATCAACAGAGAGATTTTTTAAATTGTGTTCGCGCGCATGAATGATTTGAATATTGGGATTAACCGTCGTTTGATTTACTTTAAAGCTAAGCGTTGCAGAGTGATCGGTCTGAGCCTTAACAACCTCAGAATTCAAATCAAACACTTGCCCAACCAAAGATTCATCGTACTCACGAAGCGCTGCACCGGTGTGTGAGACTTTGTGGCGTCGCAAATCATCCGGCGTACCCTCAGCAACCACCTCGCCCCCAGCCTCTCCCCCTTCGGGGCCTAAATCGATAATCCAATCACTAGAACGAATGACGTCCAAGTTGTGTTCAATCACAATGAGCGAATCGCCTGCCTCTAACAAGCGTCTAAGCGCGCGCATTAACTTAGCAATGTCATCAAAATGAAGTCCTGTAGTTGGCTCATCAAACAAAAACAAAGTGCCCTTTCGAGCTAAGGACTGTTTGCTGTTACTGGACGATTTAGTTGCTTGCGCCAAATAACCTGCAAGCTTGAGTCTTTGCGCCTCTCCGCCACTTAGTGTAGGTACAGGCTGACCAAGTCGTACATATTCAAGACCAACATCCACAATGGGTTGCAATGTCCTCAGTACGTCCCTGTCTTTAGCAAAAAGGGCTACCGCCTGGCTAACGGTTAACTCAAGTACATCCGCCACATTTAGATAAACGGTTGCGCCTGTAAGGGGATCCTTGCGTTCGATATTGACCTCTAAAATTTCAGGCCTGTAGCGTTTACCGTTGCAATCTGGACAGCGCAGATACACGTCACTCAAGAACTGCATCTCTACATGTTCGAATCCAGAACCACCGCAAGTTGGGCACCGTCCGTCGCCGCCGTTAAAACTGAATTTACTCGCCGTATAACCTCTTTGTTTAGAGAGGGTGGCGCTTGCGAATATTTCACGCAATGCGTCCCAAGCACCAACGTAGCTGACGGGATTGGAGCGGGCAGTTTTACCAATGGGTGACTGGTCCACAAATACGACATCAGCTAAGTGATCCGCCCCTAGGAGACGCGAGTGCGCACCGGGAGTCTCCGTTGCACGGCCAAAATGCCTGAGAAGAGTAGGTGCCAAAATATCTTGAATCAAAGTGGATTTACCCGACCCACTAACGCCGGTCACACAGACCAATCGCTCGAGCGGAAACTCAACCGAGATATTTTTTAAGTTGTGCTCGTTTGCGCCCTCTAAAATCAAACGCGGTGTCGAATCACGAACCAACCGCGTTAGGCCCAGTCCGACTGACTTTCGCCCCCCCAGGTACTCCCCAGTAAGGGTCTGTGCACCCCTTATTTGCGCAGGTGTTCCGTCAAAGACAATTTGTCCGCCTCGCTCCCCCGGCCCCGGCCCCATATCAATGATCCGGTCCGCTGCAAGCATGACCGCTGGATCGTGTTCAACAACAACCAATGTATTGCCTGCCGTTTTTAGGCGTTGCATGGCTTGAGTAATTCGGCCCATGTCCCTTGGGTGCAGACCTATACTGGGTTCATCCAGGACAAATAAAGTGTTAACGAGCGAGGTGCCCAGTGCTGTTGTTAAATTAATGCGCTGGACTTCGCCTCCAGACAAAGTTCTACTTTGTCGGTCTAGTGTCAAGTAACCCAATCCGACATCACACAAATACCTCAGTCGAGTTCTAATCTCATCAAAGAGCATCACAAGTGCTTGTCGTTCTGCGCTGGCTTGCGAGATCAATGAATTGTCTTTCTCCATGGCATCAAAGAAAATTCTTAAACGCTCAATTGGCATCAGCATTAAATCGTGAACGGTGAGTCCGGGTAGTTTGGCAAGTTGCTCATCGCTCCAGTCCACCCCAGTCGGCTTAAAACGAGCTGCATTTAGGGCGAGAGCAGCAGCCTGTGAACTACCAATCCGCCACAGTAAGCTCTCAGTTTTCAGTCTTGAACCAGCACAAACATGACAGGGCGTGTAACTTCGGTACTTAGATAAAAGCACCCTGATATGCATCTTGTAAGACTTGGTCTCCAAATATTCAAAAAAACGCTTGATACCAAACCACTTCTGATTCCATTTGCCGTTCCACTGGGGAGAGCCGTTAATGACCCAATCTTTTTGGGATTGAGAGAGTTTGTACCAGGGTGTATCACGTGGAATGCCTTCTTTTTCCGCGTGCCTCATCAAATCATCTTGAGCTTCAGACCAAGCAGGAGTTTGTATTGTCTTTATTGCGCCTGATCGAAGCGTTAGTTTTTCATTAGGAATCACCAGACCATAGTCAACTCCGATTACACGGCCAAATCCTCGACATGTCTCACAAGCCCCTAATGGAGAGTTAAAGGAGAACATAGAGGGTGTAGGGGCACTGTAAGAGAGATCACTATCCGGACAATGAAGACCAGTCGAGAATCTCCAAATATCCGAGCCCGCACTGGCAGGCACATTAGCAGAGGTCTCGGCTGCGTCAACGTAGATATTAAGCTTTCCCGAACCCCTTTTAATAGCAGTTTCAATTGCCTCGAGCACTCTAACTTGTTCGACAGAGCCAAGCCTAAAACGATCAGCAACAACGTCTAAAATTTTTCTAGGTCCAGTCGTAGTAGCAACTTCACGTTGACCCTGAACTTTTGTAAACCCACTGGCACTCAACCACTGCTCAATTTCCTCTGGCGAGGCGGAACTTGGCAACTCCACGGGGAAGGTGAAGTAAAGCCGCGGATCAGACCCTGAATCAGCAACTCTTTGTTTAATCTGTTCGAAAATAGTTTGAGCATTGTCCAACCTGACAGGCTGCGCAGTCTTGCGATCGAATAGCTGAGCTGCTCGGGCGAAAAGTAACTTCAAATGGTCGTTCAGCTCTGTCATTGTTCCAACGGTTGAGCGAGAACTTCTTACTGGATTGGTTTGATCTATGGCAATGGCCGGCGGAACACCCTCTACCTTATCCACAGCGGGACGGTCCATCCGGTCTAAAAATTGTCGCGCGTATGCGCTAAAAGTCTCTACGTAACGGCGCTGGCCTTCTGCATACAAGGTATCAAACACAAGGCTTGATTTACCCGATCCACTGGGGCCCGTAACGACTGTTAATTCACCAGTGCGAATTTGAACATCTAAATTCTTAAGGTTGTGTTGCCTCGCGCCCGAGATTTTAATTATGCCGTCGTCCATAGATGCTGTGCTAATTTATAGAAAACATATATTCTAGGCAGGTTAGAAGACAATTCATTTGTAGGGTCAAAATGAAAGAGCGGAGTCCGGTCATGCGATACTTTGTCTGATTAGGTCAAACTGGCTCATGAATGCATCATTGATACCTTATCCATGCCCAAAGACTGACTCAAGGAAACCTCATTGGAAGAACCACCCTTTACGCCCCCAACCACCTCGTCAGCGGCTCCAAGTACTAGCTCACCACTCGGAGTGAGTGGACCGCGCTCGATCCATCAACAAATCATCCTCAGGCGTTGGCTTTTAATCTCCAAAATGGACGCGGGCGCTCCTTTGCCCTCGCCGTGCGTCAGCGTCTGTTTGATGAACAGTAAAAGCATATGCACAGGATGCTTTCGAAGCATAGACGAAATAACCGACTGGGCAAGCTTCCCACCTGAGCGGCAATTCAGTGTTTGGAAAAATATCATTGAAAGAATTAGTCAATTTAATCCAAATCTTGCGATATAAAAAGTACTTACCTGTAGACTAGGCAAACTGCCTAGTCAAACGCCTAGGGATGGACAATATACTGTTCAAATGCCAAACGCCTTTAACTTTCAGTCCTCCCCTTTTGATTGTTTAACTAAAGAAGAACAAGCCCGTGTAAGAGCAAGGGTAGATGTCGTTTACTTCCCCAAAGACTCAGTTATCCTTGAAGTGGGAGAAACTCCGAGCCATTTGTTTGTCATTATTAAAGGCCGCGTTGTACAAATCGAAGAAAACGAGATCGTCGCAACCTACGATATAGATGACTGCTTTGACGGCAGGGGGCTCGTTGCCGGCAAATCAAGCAGTCAGTTTTTAGCTGCCCAGGAGGTTGTTGCATATCAACTTGGACGCCAAACGGTTAGCGATCTCATCGCCTCAAACGTCAGCTTTGGAGCTTTGCTCTTCTCGGACTTAGGGCAAAAATTAAACGTACTCTCCAACCGCGCTGATGAGCATCAAATGCAGTCTCTTACACTGACACGTGTTGATGAGGCGTTTCTTAGGCCGGCTCACTTTGTTTCTAGCGATGCCACTATTTTGGAAGTAGTCAGACTCTTTAATGAACACCGAATTTCTAGCGTTTTAGTTAATCGCTTGGTCTCGTCAAGTATTAATGAGGGTAAGGCTCAGTTAGACCAAAGAGAGCTAACTGATATGAGTCAGCAAGACCTTGTTGGTATGTTCTCTTCTAATGATTTACAAAGGGCAATACTCTCCAATCCCGATCAATTTCAAACGCTTAGAGTAATCGATTTTGCTCGCTTTAACCTCATCTGTGTCAAACCTTCTAGCCTTGTGGGGGACGCACTTGCGATGATGCTCAAGCACCGCATCCACAGACTTGTGGTCCAAGAGAGCGGGCATATCTACGGTGTTTTGGAGTCCCTTGATCTATTTAGCTTTCTCTCCAATCACTCCTACTTGATCAGTACTTTGATAGAGGAGGCCAAGGACTTAGAGACTTTAAAGAAAGCAGCTCAGAAAATTTCCGTCATGATGAGTGCACTCTACAAGAGTGGTTCAAAAATTCACCTGATTTGCGGTCTTGTTCAGGAGTTAAATGCGCGGTTGATCGAACAGGCTTGGACTTTAATTGCCCCTCCCGATTTGATTGCCAATAGTTGTCTATTTGTCATGGGTAGCGAAGGTAGAGGCGAACAACTTCTAAAGACAGACCAGGATAATGGTTTAATTTTGAGAGACGGCTACTCACCCCCAGGTGATTTACAAGCGATTACACAACGTTTATCTGAAGCACTCATTGATTTTGGATATCCCCCTTGCCCCGGACAGATCATGCTATCCAACTCAGAGTGGCGAATGTCGGCCAGCGAGTTTTGCAAACGGTTAAGGGAATGGTTCATCATGCCCACACCTGAAAGGCTTATGAATCTTGCTATCTTTATGGATGCAGATGCAGTTTGCGGTGATGCATCCTTACTCATGCAAGTAAGGCATAGTCAGATGCAGTTTACAGCCGATAATGATGCGATGCTTTCAAGGTTTGCATCAGCCTCAAATGCTTTTGGATCGGATTCTGGGTGGTGGAACAAAATTCTGGGGATTGCCTCCAAGCACGAATCTTTTAGCATAAAGCGAGAAGCTATATTCCCCCTGGTACACGGGGTACGTAGTTTGGCGCTGAAACACGGCATTTACCAAACAGGCTCTGTTGCGCGCATTGAAGAGTTGGTTCAAAGGGGTTACCTGAGCTCTAAAATGGGACTGGATTTAACGCAGAGTTTGCACCTATTAATAGAACTGCGTTTTAAATCGGGATTAAAAGAGATTGAGTCTGGACAAACAGTATCTGGGCGTGTTGACGTAGATTTATTGTCTACGCTTGAGCGGGACTTACTTAAAGACACCATCAATGTTGTCCGCCGATTTAAATCTCTTTTGACTCAACAGTTCAAACTCGACTCCTTTTAGCATCCCTCACCATGAAGAGCCCTTTAACCCTACAAAGTTGTTACAGACTGCTGAAGAAAGAGTTTCAAAAGTATCTATTGAAAGACAAATCTTATTCTTTCTTGTTTGAAGATGCACCACCTAATGAATGGATTGCCATAGACTGTGAGACAACCGGCCTTGATGTTAGGCGAGATGAGATCATATCCATCGCAGCGATTCCCATCAAAGATATGAAACTACTCACCAGTGAGCGTCTTGAGCTTTTAATCAAACCCAAGCAAGAACTATCAGCCCAAAGCGTTCGTGTACACCGATTGCGCGCTTGTGATCTTGAAGAGGGGCTCGACCCTCAGAGTGCAGCGAGGCAGTTTCTTCACTTTGTCGGTAGTCGCCCAATCGTTGGATACTACACAGAATTTGACATTGCGATGATCAATAAAATCGTGTATCCCATACTTGGAATACACCTGCCAAACTTACAACTTGATGTTTGTAATATTTATTATGACTACAAGTTCAAGCAACTTCCCCCCTATCAACAATACGCAAACGCTGATATTGATTTGCGATTTGTAAGTCTTATGAAAGACCTAGAACTTCCCAGTAGGCACGGACATGACGCTCTTAATGATGCGGAAATGGCAGCATTGGCTTTTGTTAAATTAAGACATCTTATTTCTTGACATCCTGTTTGCCGAGAACACAGAAGGTTTACACACACCCTGCAAACAGACACTGAAGAACCCTCCCAATAAAAAAGACCGACTAAATAGTCGGCCTTTTAAACTAAAGTGATTTAGTTTTACTGAAGTTTAGTGGCCCGACCCTGTTGAGGCACCAAATCCCGTTTCAGAGCGAACTCTTTGCGCAGGGAATGCCTCCCGCTCTTTGGCGGCAGCCTCGCTCTTATCTAAGAGTGAGAAAATCCAAATTCCTAAAAACGCGATC
>Ga0164296_1004170_pt1 | contig 13246 bp, 11 predicted proteins | sample GEODES057metaG_FD_113533 | JGI IMG/M metagenome (GOLD analysis project Ga0164296, IMG submission 113533) | Dystrophic lake water microbial communities from Trout Bog Lake, Wisconsin, USA - GEODES057 metaG | ecosystem: Environmental > Aquatic > Freshwater > Lake | place: USA: Trout Bog Lake...
AGCTTGGACCACTGCATGTGGTTCCATCGTTCGTTCCGCGCCGATGAGTGGATGCTCTACGACACGGACTCACCGACGGCCCACGGTGCTCGGGGCCTCGCCCGCGGCTTCCTCTACGACCTCGAAGGACGCCTCTGCGTCTCGATGGTCCAAGAGGGCTTGACGCGTGTGATCTAGACGATCAATTCCGCGCCGACATCGGCACGTAGTCGCGCTCATCAGAGCCGATGTAGAGCTGACGCGGACGAGTGATCTTCAAGTTCTGCTCGAGCAGTTCCTTGAAGTGCGCCAACCAACCGGCAGTGCGCGGGATGGCGAAGAGCACCGTGAACATCTCCATCGGGAAGCCCATCGCTTGGTAGATCAGGCCCGAGTAGAAGTCGACGTTCGGATACAAGCGACGAGACACGAAGTACTCGTCTTGCAAGGCAATCTCTTCGATCTTGAGTGCGATGTCGAGCAACGGGTTCTTCCCCGTGATGGCAAAGACGCGATCTGCCGTCTCCTTGATGATCCGAGCGCGCGGGTCGTAGCTCTTGTAGACGCGATGTCCGAAACCTTGGAGGATCCGCTTTCCTTCCTTGACGTCGCTGATGTACGCATCGACGTTGTCGATGTGCCCGATCTCGCCGAGCATCCGGATGACAGCTTCGTTGGCGCCACCGTGACGAGGTCCATAGAGTGCAGCGGCCGCAGCAGCGGTTGCCGAATAGGGATCTCCGTGCGCAGAGCCGACGATGCGCATTGCGGTCGTCCCGCAGTTCTGCTCGTGGTCGGCGTGCATGATGAAGAGGATCTCCATGGCGCGTACCAACTCGGGGTCGGGTTCGAAGTGCGGCTCGGCGACCTTCCACATCATCGAAAGGAAGTTGGAACAGAAGTCGAGTTCGTTGTCCGGGTAGACGAACGGCATCCCCACGCTGAACCGGTGCGCCGCTGCAGCGAGCGTCGGCATCTTGGCGATCAGGCGGATGATCTGCTTGTGGAGGATCTCGGGGTCCGAGATGTCCTTGGCGTCTTGGTAGAAGGTGCTCAGCGCGGCCACGGCCGAGACCAGCATGCCCATCGGGTGGGCGTCGTAGTGGAAGCCCTCGAGGAAGCGCTTGCGAACGTTCTCGTGGATGAACGTGTGGTACGTGATCTCGTGCGTCCACTCGTCGTACTGCGTCTCGTCGGGTAGCTCGCCGTTGATGAGCAAGTACGCCACTTCGAGGTAGTTCGACTCTTCAGCAAGTTGCTCGATCGGATAGCCGCGATAGCGAAGGATCCCGTTCTCGCCATCGAGGTAGGTGACGCCACTCTCGCAGGCAGCCGTCGAGAGCAACGCTGGGTCGTAGAACCAGATACCAGGAAGTAACTTCGAGAATTCGGTAGCAGGGATGCCACCGTTGAGGATCGGGATCTCTGCGCTCTGGCCGGTCCGGTTATCGGTGATCGTGATGCTCTCCGGCACGCGCTCTGTCCTCCTCGTGGTGTGATCCTTCGCCCATGCTAGGACGACTCAGCGCCCCGTCGATCCCCTAGGGCTTTCGAGTGGTCGTGGTGACCGACGACGGAGCAATGACCACGGTGTAGGACTGCGAGAGACCTGCGCGATCGGACTGCCCTGGGGCAGGAGCGACTTGGACCGACAAGGTCACGGTCGACCCGGGAGTGACCTGAAGGGCAGGCAGGACCATCGAGACGGCACCGCCCGCGGCCACCCGAGCAGTGCCGTGGACGTTCTGAGCAAATCCCCCTTGGATGGGCGTCACCGACGCGCTCGCCGTGACGGGGTTCTCGCCGACGTTGCCTTGGTTCTTGACGACCAGCGTCACTTGGATCGTCGACGTTGGCGAGAGCGTGATGGTGGCGTTTGAATTCCCGACGGGCAGCGGCGTGGGCAAGATCGACAACGACGCCAAGCTCAACTGGTGCACCACGGTCAGCGTCGGCGACGTCGAGAGCGCTGCGACGAACGACGACATCGAGTTGCGCGCCAAGAGTCCTGCATCGCTGACGAACGGTGGGGTGCGGAGCCACGCATGGCCCGGCGCCTTGGCCAAGGTCGCCTGGAGCCCGGGCATCCTCGCATCAGCCTGTGCGATCAGCGCACCCGCTTGGGCGAGTTCGTTGGTGGCCTGTGCGCTCGAGAGCAGCGCTGCGTTGCTCGAGGTACCTGGCACGGCGGTCAACCCCAGCAGTCCTTCGATGGCATGGGCGCTCTGTGCGACCCCTTGGGCTCGATCGATCACCACTTGGGCAAACTTCGGCGCAACGCCATTGGACGCTGCTGAAGTTCCCGCAATGCGAGCCTGTTGAGCCGATTGATCGGTCGACGTGACCAGAGCTTCGAGTTGGCGACTGAGGTCGGCACGCGACAATCCCGGTCCATTGGCCAAGATCGAGGTGAACTGCTGTCCTTGGATGGCTTGGGTGGCCGAGATCGAATTGGCTTGGAGCACGAACGACTGGTTCGACAACGACTCGTAGTCGCTCGACGATCGAGCACCAGCAACGATGCCGTTGATCACCAACCCCAGCAAGAAGAGCAGCAGGACGATGACGACGACGAACCTGGCGTTCAGGTTCCGAGACCTGGATCGACGACGACGTGCCACGGGAGCCTCAACGCTACCCGCTTGGACTCAGCGAGTCCGATTCCCTAGGGCAGGTAGGTGCCCGAGGTCGGCAAGTAGTTCGTCGGCTTGCGCCAGTTGACTGTCGCTTCGAAGGCACGAGGATCGACGCGATCCTTGTGCTCTTCGATGATCGCCATGATGTTGCGCAACGTCTCAGCGTTCATCAAGTGCGGCTTGAGCCCGAGGTCGAGCAACTTGGTGTGGATGGCGTTGTAGTAGTGCTCTTCCTTCTCGACGCGCGGAGGATCGAGGTGCACGATCTCCGTGCCGCCTTCGTAGGCATCGGCCACCATGTTGGCGATGTCGAGCACCGAGAACGACTCCGTGAACTGGTTGAAGACGCGGTACTCGCCTTCTTCAGCCGGGTTCATGCACGCCAGCTCGACGCACGCCAGCGTGTCGCGGATGTCGAGCATGCCGCGCGTCTGGCCACCCTTTCCGTAGACGGTGATGGGGTGTCCCACCACAGCTTGGGCACAGAAGCGGTTGATGACGGTGCCAAAGACGCCGTCGTAGTCCAAGCGCGTTGCCAGTTCTGGGTGCAACGACGTCTCTGGCGTCTGCTGGCCGTAGACGACGCCTTGGTTGAGGTCCGTCGACCGCAAGCCCCACACGCGACAAGCGAACTGGATGTTGTGGCTGTCGTGCACCTTGGACAGGTGGTACATGCTGTGCGGCTGCTTCGGGTAGGGCAACACGTCGGTCCGCCCGTTGTGGGTGATCTCGATGAAGCCTTCCTCGATGTCGATGTTCGGCGTTCCGTACTCGCCCATCGTGCCGAGCTTGACCAAGTGGATCGAGGGGTCGATCTCCGCGATGGCGTAGAGCACGTTCAGGGTGTTCACGACGTTGTTGACCTGCGTGTAGACCGCGTGCTTCTGGTCGATCATCGAATAAGGAGCAGCCCGCTGTTCGGCGAAGTGGACGATCGTCTCTGGACGGAAGTCGCGCACGACACGGTGCGTGAAGTCCGGGTCCACCAGGTCGCCGATGTAGCAAGCAACGTCAAGGCCGGAGACCTGCTTCCAGACCTCGCACCGACGTTGGAGGCCCTGGATGGGGATGATCGAATCCACGCCCATCTCGAGGTCGTAGCCACGACGAGCAAAGTTGTCGACGACGGCCACGTCGTGGCCTTGCTTCGACAAGTGCAGTGCGGTCGGCCACCCTAGGTAGCCATCTCCACCAAGAACCAGAATCCTCACAACTTCCCCTTCTCTCCCGGCCATTCGTGCCTAGATCGGCGACCGGGACGTTCAGCGACTCGGGAAATCATATCCTTCCTGAGAGTCCCCTGAGAAGAGACTGAGAGATTCTTACGAAATTCCTACGATTCGGCGCTGCCCTCTCGGAGCTCTGGATCGATGAGGTGCAACTCGCCGAGAGGCTCGTCGTCGAGCTCGCTTGTCTCGTCTGCACCGGCCAACTCGCCGGCCACCAACCCCCTCGTTCGATGGTCGATGGGGGCCAACTCCCCAAGGTCCCCAGAGGTCTCTCCCACCACGCCGAGTTGGTTGAACCGACGCGCCGAGGGCAGTACCCGACGCTCCAGCGTGCCGACCGCAGCGTTGTAGGCATCGACCGAACTGTTCAACCGCTTGCCGAGCGTGTCGAGGTGGCTCGAGAACTTGCCCAAGCGCTCGTAGAGCTGGCGGCCGAGTTCTTGGACCTCTCGTGCATTCTCGGCGAGCGCTTCTTGGCGCCAACCCAGTCCCACGGTCTTGAGCAGGGCGATCAGGTTCACCGGGCCCGTCAACAAGACCCGGTTGTCCATGGCTTGTTCGATCAGCGTCGGATCCGCCTCGAACGCCGCGGCCAAGAGCGACTCGCCAGGGACGAAGCAGACGACGAAGTCCGGCGTGGGATCGAACTGCTTCCAGTACGCCTTCTTCGAGAGCTTCTCGACGTGGTCACGGAGTTGGCGTGCATGGCTCACGAGGCGTTCGCGTCGCACCGACTCATCATCGGTCTCGAGCGACTCCAAGTACGCCGTCAGTGGAACCTTGGCGTCGATCACGACTTGAGCTTGGTCGGGCAACGTCACGATCATGTCGGGACGCTGGACGCCGTCGTCGGTCGTCACCGACGACTGCTCGATGAAGTCGCAGTGCTCGATCATTCCGGCCATCTCGACGACTCGTCGCAACTGCATCTCTCCCCACTGGCCCTTGGTCGTCGGTGTCCGCAGTGCCGTAACCAGGCTTTGGGTCTCCTTGCGGAGGCGTTCCTCTGATTCCTGCAGGACCTCGAGGTGCTTGGCCACCATGGCGTACGCGCCTTCGCGCTTGGTCTCGAGTTCGGAGACCGACTTGTTGTAGCGCTCCAAGAGCTCGCGCAGGGGATTGACTTCGTTCTTGAAGCGTTCCTCTCGCAGGTCCATCTCGCTCGAGAGGGATTTGGCGGCACCTTCGAACTTCTCGGACGCCAAGATCGTCAACCGTTCGCTGCCGAGGCGAACGACGTCGTTGGTCACCCGTTCGATCGTCGCATCGAGCGAGGCCTTGTGCTCGGTGAGCTGTTGTTCGAGTGCGGTCTCCTTGGCGCTCAGAGCAGCGATCCGTTGGGCATTTTCGAGTTCCTTTTGGCGCAAGGCATCTCGTTCTTGCGTCACCTGGTGGAGCGACGTCGATGCCGCGTCGAGGGCCGCCCGTCGAGCACCATCCCTCCTCGCCGAAAGCGCGAGCACGACAACGACACCGACGATGAGTCCGATGACTACCCCGAGGACGATGCCTGCGACACCCATCTGTGATTCCCTTCTCTTGGGCGCGAACGAAGCGCCCGCTACCACAACCCACCTTACGCAGGCGATGTAACGAAATCCCGGTTTCGCCTTGTCCGACAAGGCGATTGGGGCCGGTATCGTGGCTCCATGGTCTTCAACCTCCCGTCGCGCTGGCGTAGCCAGGAGCCTCCCGAGGGAGACGAGGCATTGCCAGGCTTCGCTGGACCCGAACCCGTCCTGCCCGAGATCGATGCCGCCCTCGTGCAGATCTTCGCGTTGGTCGGCGAAGGGATTGCAGGAGCAACCCACGCCCTGCTGACCAGCGATCGCGAAGCCGCCAAGCGGTTGGTCGAACAAGACGAGTTGATCGACCAGATGACGATGTCGCTCACCGAGCTCGTCGAAGACGCATTGGTCGGTCCAGGACGGCGCGCCGAAGAGCGCAAGGAACTCATTGCAATCTTGAAGATGTTGCCTGACTTGGAACGCAACGGCGACTTGGCCGAGCACATCGCTCGTCGAGCTGCCCGTGGCCTCGGCCAAGAGATCACCGCAAGGTCACGCGGCCTCATCGAACGGATGGGAGAAGTTGCCACGGCCATCTGGCGTCACACCACGGAGATCGTTGCCGATCGCGAACCGCACGAATCAGCGACGGTCGAAGACTTGGACGACGAGCTCGATGACTTGCACGTCACCCTGACCGCCGAAATCGTCTCGGGAGCGATGCCGGTACCTGTTGCGATCGAGCTCGCACTCGTCGCTCGCTTCTATGAGCGCTTCGGTGACCACGCCGTCAACTTGGCCCGACGCATCGCCATCTTGGCTGGCGGAACGGGTGAGCCACCGATGGCCGGCAGCGACTAGCGCCGAGCGAGCAACGCTTCGGCGATCTGCACCGCATTCAACGCAGCGCCCTTGCGCAGGTTGTCCCCGACGACGAAGAGCGACAGTCCGTTCTCGACACCTTCGGCACGACGAATCCGACCCACCAACGAGGGGTCGATGCCCGCAGCATCCAACGGGGTTGGCAGTGGAACGACGCGCACGCTCGGCGCTGCCTCGAGGAGCTCTGTGGCGCGTTCGGGTGAGAGCGGTGCGGCAAACGAGGCCGTGATCGCAGCGGAGTGGCCCGTGAAGACCGGTACCCGGGTACACGTGCAACTCACGGGGAGCTCTGGGATCCCGAGGATCTTGCGGCTCTCGTTGCGATACTTCTTCTCTTCGTCGGTCTCGCCCATTCCATCGTCGACGATGCTTCCTGCAATCGGGAGCACGTTGTGTGCGATCACGCCTGGGAACTTCTTCGGTGCCGGCATCTCGATGGCGTGTCCATCGAGCGCGAGTTCGCTCGCCCTCCCCGCCGACGCAGCCACTTGGTCGGCGAGTTCTTTCACGCCTTCTCGACCGCCACCTGACACAGCCTGGAACGTGGCGACGACCAACGATCGCAACTCCGCCTCGTCGTGCAGCGGCTTCAAGACCGGCATGGCAACCATCGTCGTGCAGTTCGGATTGGCCACGATGCCCTTGGGGATCGAATCGAGCGCTGCTTCGTTCACTTCGGGGACGACCAGTGGCACGTCAGGATCCATCCGCCACGCCGACGAGTTGTCGACCACGATGGCCCCAGCGGCAGCCAACCGGGGGGAGAGTTCTCGTGACGACGTGGCACCTGCAGCCGACAAGGCAATGTCGATTCCCGAGAAGTCGGCGTCCGCGGCGTCCTCGACGACGACGTCGGTTCCCTTGAACCTCAACGTTGTCCCCGCAGAACGTGCGGAGGCGAAGAAGCGGATGTCGTCAAGGGGGACGTTGCGCGACTCCAGCAACGCACGCATCACCGAACCTGCTTGGCCCGTGGCACCAACGACAGCAAATCTCATACGAGAAATGCTAGGCGGAGAACTGGCTAGCCGAGTTCGAAGGCGTCGTGCAACGCACGCATTGCTCGCTCGACGTCAGATTCGTCGACCACGCAACTGATGCGGATCGACGAGGTCGAGATCATCTCGATGTTGATGCCTTCGTTGGCCAGCGTTTCGAACATCGTGGCGGTAACGCCTGGGTAGGACTTCATTCCCGCTCCCACGAGCGAGACGCGGGCAATCGATCCGTCGGTCGTCACTGACGAAAAGCCAAGCTCGTCCTTCAACGCGCTCGCCGACGTCGTTGCTGTGTCGAGATCAGCGCGCGGCACCGTAAAGGAGATGTCCGTCGAACCGTCTTCGGAGACGTTCTGGACGATCATGTCGACGTTGATGCCTTCGTCGGCCAATGCACGGAACAACGCGGCCGCTACCCCTGGCTTGTCGGGCACCCCGATCACGGTGACCTTTGCTTCGCTCACGTCGTGGGTGACGGCGCTGACGATTGCTTGCTCCATGTCTGGCTCCTCTTCAACGACCCAGGTGCCTGGCTCCCAGGTAAAACTCGAGCGGACGTGCAAGGGCACGTGGTGGTTCCGGGCAAACTCGACCGATCGCAACATGAGCACCCGACCACCGGTCGATGCCATCTCCAACATCTCTTCGAAGCTGACCTTCGGGAGGCGCTTGGCGGTCGGGACGACGCGCGGGTCAGCACTGAAGACGCCGGTGACATCGGTGTAGATCTCGCAGACATCTGCGTCGAGTGCTGCCGCGAGCGCAACAGCCGTGACGTCGCTTCCTCCTCGGCCCAACGTCGTCACGTCCTTCTCCGTGCTCACGCCTTGGAATCCAGCGACGACAGGAACGATGCCTTCTCCAATTGCTTCTCGAAGTCGGTCGGGACGGACTTCCAGGATCTTGGCCCGCGTGTGATCGGTGTCGGTGATGATCCCGGCCTGGCTCCCCGTGAACGAGGCTGCTTTCACCCCGACGTCGGCCAACGCCATGCAGAGCAGGCTCATCGAGATCCGCTCCCCCGCCGTCAAGAGCATGTCCATCTCGCGAGGTGGGGCGACACTGGAAACGTCGTTGGCGAGCCGCAGCAATTCATCGGTGGACTTGCCCATGGCCGAAACCACGACGACGACGTCGTCGCCCGCACGTCGAGTTCGGGCCACGTGGTCGGCCACGGCACGGATCCGGTCGGCATCGCCGACCGAGGTCCCACCGAACTTCTGCACCACGAGAGCCACCCCTTGAACTTACCGTTCAGCCGGGTGATCTCCGTCCCCTCGGGCACGCCCGCTAGGGTTATCGGCCGTGGCAACAGAGAAACGTGAACGTCAACGTCAAGCTCGCCTAGAGCGCAAGGAACTCGAAGAGAAGAAGGCCAAGCGACGCAGCCAGATCCGACGGATCGTCATCGTCGTCGTGATCGCTGCCGTCGTCGTCGGCTCCTTCTACCTGATCAAAGGTCGCAACTCGTCCAAGTCAGCAACGACCTCGACGACTGTTGCGGGAACGATGACTGCTCAGCAGATCGCTTCGGCCCAAGCCCAAGCCAACAAGGTCTCGGAAGCTGCAGGTTGTCCGGCCTCCCCGAGCACGAGGGTCAATACCTTGTCGTGGACCGCAGCCCCGGCAATGGCCATCGATCCGTCGAAGACCTACGTCGCCACGATCACGACGGACTTAGGTCCCTTCGTCGTGACGCTCGACGCATCGAAGGCGCCGATCACGGTAAACAACTTCGTGTTCCTGGCGCAGCACAACTACTACCACTGCGTGATCTTCCACCGGGTCATCCCGAACTTCATGGACCAGACCGGTGACCCGACCGGTACGGGCACCGGTGGTCCGGGCTACACCATCACCGACGAAAACCCCGCCAAAGCCGCCAACGCTGCGCAGCAGTATCCAATCGGTTCGGTCGCCATGGCCAACACTGGCCAGCCCAACTCAGGCGGAAGCCAGTTCTTCATCGTTGCTGGCACCGAAGGAGAGTCGCTGCCGAACTCCTATGCCTTGTTCGGCCAGGTCACCTCTGGCATGAACATCGTCGAAAAGATCAACCAGCAAGGCACGACCGCCAACAACGGCGTGCCACCACAAGTCACGCACCGCATCTTGTCGGTGAAGATCGCCACGCAGTAGCAAACGAGAGGAAGACGCAACCATGACGACCCCAGCGTGCCCCGCCGTCGACGGATCGAGTCCTCGCACCACGCAGTTCTCCGCCGAACCACCGATGTGCATCGATCCCTCGAAGCGCTATGGCGCCACCATGAAGACGTCGAAGGGTGACATCGTCATCGCCTTGGATCCGATCGCTGCGCCAAAGACGGTCAACAACTTCGTCTTCCTCGCTCGCTACCACTACTACGACGGCCTGACCTTCCACCGCATCATCCCGGGCTTCGTCCTCCAGGGAGGATGTCCCCTCGGCAACGGAACCGGTGGTCCTGGCTATCGCTTTGCCGACGAGTTGCCCAAGCCCGGTCGCTACGAGCTGGGGTCGTTGGCCATGGCAAACGCGGGGCCTGACACCAACGGCAGCCAGTTCTTCATCATCTCTGGACCCGACGGCGTGAGCTTGCCGCCGGCCTATGCCCTCTTCGGCAAGGTCGTCAAGGGAATGGACGTCGTCGAAGCGATCAACAACGTCGGCTCTCGCTCAGGTGCGCCAAGCGAGACGGTGACGATCGACGAAGTCATCATCGACGAAGCCGACTAGTTCGGCTCTTGCCACCACGGCCCAAGGCCGTCGATGCCCATGGGGACCTCGTCCTTGGCGCGAAAGACCGTCACGTTCCCGTCACCGATCGGGACTACCGAACCATCAGCACCGCACCACAGTCCCGATCCCGGAGCGATGCTGACCACCGGCAAGGCTGCAGGGACGAGCCCAAGGGTTCGCTCGAGCATCCCGTCGTCATCGGGATCGACGACACAGAAGGAACGCAACGGGCCAAGGCCCGTCGTCGGTGCACCACCTCGTGGGTCGATCATCGGATCGCTCATCGCACACGCCGCCGCGCCCGAGGCGATCAAGAGCGCCCCGCCATCGATCGCAGCCAACATCGCCTCTAAGACTGGCGTGGACTTGAGCGTCGTGCGCAAGTGGAGCGCGCTGCCGTCGGTTGCCACTACGGCACGGGCAGTGCGCACGGCAGCAACAACTTCCTGATCGCTGGCGTCGCTGCGCGTCACCACGTTGAGCACGTGCGCCCTCACCCCGTAAGCGCCAAGCCACCCGGCCACGGCGTCCCCGACCGCTTGGGGGCCAACGAAGGCACTCGCCGTTGGGAGGATGAGGACCTCTGCGTCGCCCACGCGTGCAGCGACGTCCTGGCCCAAAGAAGCGGAGTGGACCTCCTCTTTTCCAAGGAGCAACAGGGCACCAGCATGTGACGTCATGGGGGAATCCTCGCGCATCGAGGTCTCCGGTGCCCGGCGTGATGACTGGGCAGTAACATCACCTCCTATGTCGATCACACGTGTAGGAATCATCGGCTCGGGCATCATGGGCTCGGGCATTGCCGAAGTCGCAGCATCCAACGGCTACGACGTCGTACTGCGGAGCCGTAGCCAAGAGAGCGCTGACGCCATGAAGGCAGGCGTCCAGAAGTCGTTGGCTCGCCAGGTGGAGAAAGAGAAGCGCACGCAGTCGGAGGCCGACGAGATCTTGGCGCGCGTTTCGACGACGACTGATCTGAAGGCACTTGGCGACTGCGACCTCATCATCGAATCGGTCGTCGAAGACCTGGACGTCAAGATGGCTCTGTTCAAGGAACTCGACACCATCGTCAAGGACTCGGCCATCTTGGCCACCAACACCTCGACGCTGCCGGTCGTGGAGATGGCCATGGCGACCTCCAACCCCCAGAACGTCTGTGGGATCCACTTCTTCAACCCTGCGCCTGCCATGGCGCTCGTCGAAGTCGTGCGTCCCATCACCTCGTCGGACGAGACCATCGCCGCAGCGATCGCCTTTGCCGAGTCGTGCGGGAAAGACCCCGTCGAGGTGAAGGACCAAGCGGGCTTCATCGTGAACGCTCTGCTCTTTCCCTACTTGAACAACGCCATTCGCTTGCTCGAATCGGGCGTGGCGACGCGCGAAGGCATCGACACGGCGATGAAGGGTGGCTGTGGCTTCCCGATGGGACCCTTTGCGCTGCTCGACCTCGTCGGCCTCGACACGTCGCTGGCGATCTTGGACGCCCTCTACGCAGAGTTCCGCGACCCCAACTACGCAGCCGTCCCGCTCCTTCGCCGGATGGTCGCTTCGGGCCAACTAGGACGCAAGTCCAAGAAGGGCTTCTACGACTACTCCAAGTAGCCGGTCGCACGACGCAGCTTCCTCCGCAAGAATGGAGGAACAAGGAGGACGGGTCTGATGAGCGAAGCACAGCGCGCCAAGCCCTGGGTCATGAGGACCTATTCGGGACACTCGACCGCGGCCGCCTCGAACGAGCTCTATCGGACGAACCTGGCCAAGGGACAGACCGGTCTGTCGATCGCCTTCGACCTGCCCACCCAGACCGGCTACGACCCCGATAGCCCGGAGGCTTCCGGCGAAGTCGGCAAGGTCGGCGTCCCAGTGGCGCACCTGGGACACATGGCCCAGTTGATGGACCAGATTCCCGTCGGCGAGATGAACACGTCGATGACGATCAACGCCACTGCGGCCTGGCTCCTCGCGCTCTACATCGCCAACGCCGAGAACCACGGTGTCGACCCCGCGGTCCTGACTGGCACCACCCAGAACGACATCGTCAAGGAATACCTGTCGCGCGGGACCTACATCTTCGGACCAGGACCGTCGTTGCGCTTGATCGTCGACATGATCGCCTACACGGTCACCAACGTACCGAAGTGGAACCCCATCAACGTCTGCAGCTACCACCTCCAAGAAGCGGGTGCGACGCCAGTCCAAGAGATCGCCTATTCGCTGGCAACGGCCATCGGCGTCATCGACGCCGTGCGCGCCTCTGGCAAGGTGAACGATGCCGACGTACCCCAGATGGTCTCGCGCATCAGCTTCTTCGTGAACGCCGGCATCCGATTCGTCGAAGAGACGGCCAAGATGCGGGCCTTCACCAAGATGTGGGATCGCATCTGCGAAGAGCGCTACGGCGTCACCGATCCTGCCAAGCGCCGCTTTCGCTATGGCGTCCAGGTGAATTCGCTGGGATTGACCGAGCAACAGCCTGAGAACAACGTCCAGCGGATCGTGTTGGAAGCACTCGGCGTCACGCTCTCTGCAGATGCACGAGCCCGCGCACTCCAGCTGCCGGCATGGAACGAAGCGCTGGGCCTCCCGCGGCCCTGGGACCAGCAGTGGTCGCTGCGGATCCAGCAAGTGTTGGCCTTCGAGACCGACCTGTTGGAGTACGGCGATCTCTTCGAAGGCAGCCACGTCATGGAAGCAAAGACCGACGAGTTGATGCAGGCTGCCCAAGCAGAACTCGACGACGTCTTGTCGCTCGGTGGGGCCTTCGAGGCCATCGACGAGCTGAAGAGCCGCTTGGTCCGCAGCCAAGCCGAACGCGTTGCAGCGATCGAATCCGGCGAACAGAAGGTCGTCGGCGTCAACTGCTTCACCGAGACGGCCGAGTCGCCGTTGGTCGATGCCGAAGGCTTGGAGACGATCCTCAAGGTCGACCCGCTCGTCGAGACGCAGCTGAAGGAAGAAGTTGCCGCCTGGCGAGCTGAGCGAGATCAAGCTGCCGTCGATGCTGCACTCGAGGAGTTGGTGCGCGTCGCCACGAGCGAGGACGTAGCCGACAACATCATGATCCCGTCGATCGCGTTGGCAAAAGCGGGAGGCACGACCGGCGAGTGGGCTGATGCACTGCGCGGCGTGTTCGGAGAATACCGAGCGCCCACTGGCGTCTCTGGTGGTGTCGGGCAGCGAGGGGCCACGATGGCCAACGTGGTCGCACGCTCTCGTGCCCTGGCCGATGCGACGGGTGCAGCTCCGAAGTTGTTGGTGGCCAAGCCCGGCCTCGACGGCCACTCGAACGGCG
>Ga0164296_1004172_pt1 | contig 13241 bp, 11 predicted proteins | sample GEODES057metaG_FD_113533 | JGI IMG/M metagenome (GOLD analysis project Ga0164296, IMG submission 113533) | Dystrophic lake water microbial communities from Trout Bog Lake, Wisconsin, USA - GEODES057 metaG | ecosystem: Environmental > Aquatic > Freshwater > Lake | place: USA: Trout Bog Lake...
AAACTGGCGTAAATCACTGATTTGCGCTGGTTTTTGTGTGGTTTTTAACGTACCTTCGACTTCTTACAAACTTCCTTTGACAACCAGAAGGTACTTAAAAACTGGTGTGTAGGAACTTCCCCCCGCCCACAATTTTGTATAACTCTTAAATAGACGAAGGTTTGTTACAAAAGCTTAATTCCTAAATTATCCCTCAAACCCTATCACAGGGTCGGTTCCACTAACAAATGTAAGGGTTTATTTACATAAAGTGTATAGCATCTATTTAAATAGATACGTATAGAGCAACCACGTACTCTATTTAATTTGAGCTTACTTTAATCATCTTTCCCTTCTCCTTTCTTTCACAATATCTCATCCAATTGGCTTGGCATCTTCAATAAATCCTTGGCAATGATTGTGCAAATAAGTGGTGCTGCCGCATTAAATTCCTATTTATCTACATCATAAGATTTTTATAAAGCATTATGAAACATTCATTCTGGAAAATGAGACATTCATTAAGGAAAATGAAACCTTCATTAAGGAAAATGAGACGTTCATTAAGGAAAATGAGACCTTGATTAAGGAAAATGAGACCTTGATTAAGGAAAGAAAGACCCTTTATATGGAAAGAAAGACATTTATTATGGAATGAAAACGAGTTACCCTGCTCTGCTACAAGACTTACGCAGGATGTCTTTTGCCCCAATTGTCAAACCAATTATAAAACAAATAATGTACATACGGTAAGGGTATGCACCAAGCAAAAAAATTAAAGGGCTAAAAAATCACTGGTTTAAAACCCACCCCTCGAAGTCCTAGAGTTTAATGTGCCAACCCCTACCAATTCATCGTTGCGGCTACTGTACGAATGGTAGTAAACGAGTACGGTATAGTCATTCTCAGTTTCCCAGTAATTGCCTTCCGTAAAGGCGAAACTAGATGGGGCTTCTGTGTTAGCCACATCTTTTGTTGCATAATTATAACTATATATCCCTTGTTTTAGCAGCAACGTTTTCTCATAGATCCCATTGTTTGGGTTAAAAGTCATCTTACTGTTATCATCAAAATGGTTGCCTGTAAGTTCACCAACTAAATAAACATCTTTCCCCACTAGGGGTTGCCCGCCACCAGCAAAGTACCTGAAAGTGACATTTGCATAATCCGAACTCCACCATTTGGTGGGTACATCGTCGGAGCCTAATATCATCCATCCATTAAAGTCTGTATAATAAGAATATTGCATTTTAATTCTGTTGCCATCTACTTTTAGGTATAATTCATTGGGTAGCACTTCCCGGTTTGCCTTATCTACGGAATAACTCAAAAAGGTTGAACTTCTCAAATCGGCATATCTATATTCTTTGCCGGATTCAAATATGCAGTCCCTTTCGCCGTCGTATTCAATGGAATTGTCCCTTATAAATGCAGGTTGCAGGTTGTACCGTCCCTCATCCCATTTATAGTTTTGTACTGCCACAACCTTTAGTTGCTGCACAGGGTTAGGGTCATTTAGGTCGCCTGTGTTTACGGTAAACTGTAGTTTCTGATGCGTTAATGTGAGCGAATTATCATAAGGTTGCATTATGGAACCCACTATTGATACTTTATTATTGACTATAAAAAACCTTTTGGTAAATGCCAACTGCGATGTGTCGCCATCTAAATATACTTTCAGCAAATAGTTGCCGCTTTTGCTTGGGGTACAATCTTTATTAGGCAGCATAGCAAAGTAATGTATGTAATTTGTCTGCGAAATGGACGAAACCTGATAATCGCTGAAACGTTCCTGCTGAAAACCTTTTATGTATTCGAATGGGCTTATGTCGGCTGGCTGCCAGTTGGCATCGCAGAGTATGTAGGTGTAATAATAGTTTTTAATATTTGGGTCAAGGTCATCAAAGCGAAGTTCCAGTTGTTCGTTGGAGTTTAGTCTTATGAGTGGCATTGATTGTTGGTTGCCTCTTTTATACAACTTCACCCCGTGAATGGTAGACATATAAACCCCTTCTGGCGATTGAGCTATCAAAATAAGCGGCAAAAAGAGGTAAGCAAGTAAACAGTATTTCATAATTCTTCAATTAGGCTATAAACGTACAATAATATTTTGAACTTACATCTAAAGAAAACGCTCACTTAATTCTTTTGTAGGCAACCAACACTCTTCCCTTTTACCAAACCATTGATACCTATGTTTTGAAATGTATTTATAAACTGAATTTCGTATAAACGGGGGAATAATAATGGCTGAATAAAGCAAAGGCAATAGCCCATTCAATTGGCGGGCAACTCTTAGTGCGGCTGTGGATTCTAAATAAACCTTATTGTTTTCAATCAGGATAAAAGAATTGAATGCATTTGTAGCAAGTCCGTGGGTGGCTATTAGTTGTTGCCCAGCATCACTTTGTAAGGACGCAAATTTAAAAACAGCGTTCTTGTCGTGTTTTATTACGAACCGAACGCTGCTATTGCAAAGGTTGCAAACCCCGTCAAACAAAATGTAATTGATAATTGACAATTGATAATTGACAAAAAGAATTGATAGGTGATAATTATCAATTGTCAATTATCACCTATCAATTAAAAACCTATCCCATATTATGAAACACCTTGTTCACATCTTCATCTTGTTCCAAACGTTCAATCAGCTTACTAATGTCTTCTGCTTGCTCATCGGTTACTGGAACGGTGGTAGTAGGAATCCATTCTAGTTCAGCACTTATTGGCGTGATATTTTTATCTTCCAAAGCCTTTTGTAGGTTGCCAAAGTCGGCAAAGGCACAACGCAACACCAATATCTCCTCACCATTTTCCCCAACGCTTTCCCCTATTTCATCCAAGCCATGGTCTATCAATTCCAGCTCAAGATCATCTAAACTAAGTCCTTCTGGCTTCAATTTAAAACTACCTACTTTCTTGAATTGAAAGCTTACACTACCACTGTTTCCCAATGCACCATGCCCCTTGTTGAAGTGACTTTTTACGTTTGCCACTGTGCGAACATGGTTGTCTGTCGCAGTTTCTACCAACAATGCCACCCCGTGAGGCGCATATCCTTCATACAATATCTCTTCGTAGTTTGCGGTGTCTTTGCCCATTGCCCTTTTGATGGCGGCTTCCACACGGTCTTTCGGCATTCCCACACTTCTGGCGTTTTGGTAACAGCGTCTCAATGCCGGATTTGTGGCGGGGTCTGGACCGCTTGCTTTCACTGCTATTACTATTTCTTTCCCTATTCGGGTGAAATTCTTGGCCATTTTATCCCATCTGGCAAACATCGTGGCCTTCCTTACTTCAAAAATTCTTCCCATTATTTATGTTTTTTTAGTAGATACGGTTGTATCCGCAGCTACATTTCTTTAGTCGGCAAAAGTAAGGTTCTTATTACTTTAAAATGTATGACCTATTATGTACAATTTAAGGTCTCAAAAGATTTATTTAAGGTCTTAAAACTTTCATTTGAGGTATTAAAGGGTTTATTTAAGACCTTAAATGATTCATCTTGGGTCTTAAAAAGTTCATCTTAGACCTTAAAACATTCATTTAAGGTCTTAAACGGTATCATCTAAGGTCTATTATGATTGAAACAAGGTCTTAAAAGGTCATTTAAGGTCTTAAAACATTCATTTAAGGTCTTAAAACTTTCGTTTAAGGTCTTAAAAAAAGGAGGAATCCTTTCTTTTTGGCTGTATTAGTTATGAATCTATCAATAAGGATACTCCCCAATCCAATTGCCGGGTGGATTATAGCTGGCAACAATCATCATTCCTCCGCTGGCGCAATATGCAATGCCAACACCCATCTCCGTTGTATTTTTCCAGACCATTTGTGTATAATGACCAATAGGTTTTTCGGTTAATTGTCCAAATTGTTGATACAAATAATATTCTTTTTCTCCCAACCAACCAATGGAAGCATCAATGGGTTTATAAAAAGAAGACGAACTGCCCCACCACAAATTCTCACCTATCTTATTGCCATCATTATCAATGCAGTTGCTGTGTTTCATAGTGCAATTGTTATTGGTTGATAGATAACCAGCCCACGATTGAGCATATTCTGAAAGTCTTGCACTCCATATCAATGGCTGCACACCCACTTCCTGCCTAGCATGGTTGTGATGATCAAGGATTGCTTGTGCATCTGAGTGGTTAAGCATGCTGCCATTAAAGAAAGGTACTTTGTAAATTGATGAATCTGACATAATCAAGATATTTTTGATTGATATAAATCAAAAAAGGCCATCCTAAGTGATAGCCTTTTCCGTTTATTTATTATTTAGAACATTAATTTATTCTGTATCATCTGCTGCCAATTCTGGATTATTCAGTTTGCTGTGCTTGCGGCTATAAGAGAAATAAACAATAAAGCCTATCAACAACCAAACAAATAACCTAAGCCAGTTTGTCCAGCCAAGACCTAATATCATTGCACCACAAACCAGTACACCCAATATTGGCACAACAGGAACCCATGGAGCCCTAAATTCACGCTTCATGTCTGGGTCGGTTTTTCTCAATACCATTACAGCAATACAAACAAGTATAAAGGCAAACAGTGTCCCGATACTGGTCATGTCGCCAACAATGTCTCCAGGAATAAATGATGCAAAGAGTCCTACAAGAACCAGCGTATAAAGACTTGCCTTATATGGCGTTTTGTATGTTTCGTGTACATCACTGAATGACTTTGGCAAAAGCCCATCTTTACTCATGGAATAAAACACCCTCGATTGTCCCAATAACATCACTAATATCACTGAAGAAAAACCACCAAGTATTGCCACCGTAACCAACTTAGCCAACCATCCAAAGCCAGTCATGTATTTAGTGATAGCAAATGCTACAGATGCTTCTTTACCAGTTGTACGGAAATCCTCGAGACTGGCAATACCTGTCAAAACGTGTGCAAATAGGATATACAAAACAGTACAAACGGCCAAAGAACCCAAAATACCTATAGGCATATCCCGCTTGGGGTTCTTAGCTTCCTGGGCAGTGGTACTCACGGCATCAAACCCAATGAAGGCAAAGAAGACCACACCCGCAGCTCCAAGGATACCCATGATACCACCAAAATTGTGCGAAAGCCCCTGATGATCTACATAAACACTTGGCGCAGGAATGTAATTTTGGTGATTGACTGGATTGATAAAATGCCATCCAAAGGCAATAATCATGATTACAATGGATACCTTGGTAACAACGATAATGGTATTTACAATAGCTGAATCCTGCGTTCCTTTTATCAATAGCAACGTAAGGATACTTACGATGAACAATGCGGGGAGATTGATATACCCATGCATACTGCCATCTAGTGAGGTTTCAAAAGGCGAATGACACCACTCAAAAGGTATGGGTCTGACCCCAATTACATTCGTCAACAAATTATTAAGGTATTCACTCCAAGCAATGCCCACGGTTGCTGCACCCAAAGTGTATTCCAGTATCAAATCCCACCCAATTATCCATGCAACAAACTCGCCCATAGTTGCATAGCTGTAAGTGTATGCACTACCTGCAATGGGAATTGAAGAAGATAACTCGGCATAACACAATCCCGCTAACGCACAACCAATTGCAGCAACAATAAAGCCTATTGTAACAGAAGGGCCAGCATTTTGTGCAGCAGCAGCTGCTGTTCTTACAAATAAACCTGCACCAATAATTGCACCTATTCCCAAGGAAATCAATGAGGTGGCGCTTAGCGTCCGTTTCAATCCCTTTTCCGAGTCGGCAGACTCTTTCATTAACATTTCGATAGACTTCTTTGCGAATAATCCCATAATTAGATAGTTAGTTTACTTTTATAATTAAATAATAGGCAAGCAAAATAATGATTTCTTTTCTTACTATTACATTTCATTTAAAATTTGCAGTAATATTGGTATATATATTTTAAACTAAAGTTTCGAAATTTAATTATTTGTCAATGAAGTCGAACAAACTTACCCGTAACATCCTAATCGCAATGGTTCTAGGCATTGCAACAGGCTATGCAGTACACGAACTTGCCCCAGCAGATTTTATAACTGGATTTTCTAGCAACATAAAACTTCTAGGAACTATTTTTATTCGTCTAGTAAAGACGATTATTGCCCCATTGGTATTTACAACGTTGGTGGTGGGTATTGCCAAACTTGGTAACCTAAAAGCTGTTGGTAGGGTAGGGGGCAAGGCGATGTTGTGGTTTATCACTGCATCCCTTACAAGCCTGTTGATAGGGATGGTTTTGGTAAATATCCTCCATCCTGGTACTTATATCGATCTTTCTCAGGCAGATACAAATGGCGTGAAGGAGTTGATGGGTAAAACATCCGCCTTTTCTTTCTCCAATTTCATCGAACACGTAGTGCCTTCTAGTGCTATTGGTGCAATGGCGGACAATGAAATATTGCAGATAGTAGTATTCTCTATTTTCTTTGGTGTTGCTGCCGCTTCCATGGGCGATTATGCAAAACCCGTGGTCAAAACCCTAGATGTATTTGCACATATCATCTTAAAGGTGGTAAACTACATCATGAACTTCGCACCTTATGGCGTATTCGGCACGTTGGCAGCCGTGGTTGCACAAAAGGGGATGGGCATCTTTAAATTCTATTTTATTTACTTCTCTTACTTTGTTTTTGGCATCCTTTGTTTGTGGACTGTGCTGTTGTTGGTAGGTTATCTAATACTAGGGAAAAGATTATTTTCGTTAATGAAACATATTGGCAATCCACTCTTGATTGCTTTTAGCACCACTAGTAGCGAGGCAGTATTCCCTAAGTTAACGGAAGAATTGGAACGTTTTGGTTGCAGGGGAGACATCGTTTCTTTTATCCTTCCATTGGGTTATTCTTTCAATTTAGATGGTAGTATGATGTACATGACCTTCGCGAGCCTCGCCATTGCACAAGCTTATGGCATACACTTAGATATTGGTACGCAAATGACTATGTTATTGGTGCTGATGCTTACCAGCAAAGGCATTGCGGGTGTTCCAAGGGCTTCATTGATAATAGTATTGGCCACTTGTGCCATGTTTAAGATACCACCAGAGGGCGTTGCGCTAATTCTTCCGATAGATCACTTTTGCGATATGATGCGTACTGGTACCAATGTACTAGGTAATGCCCTTGCGACAAGTGTGGTGAGTAAATGGGAAGGAGCGTTGAAGGAGTAGTTGTGAGTTTTGGGTGGTGAATAGTGATTTGTGAGTGGTTAGAAAAAAGAAAGAGGTTTGGCAGGAAGTAATATCTTCTTATCAAACCTCTTTTTATGCCTATTGCCGGTAATTTCTAACCTAAAAACAATTAGGATATAAAGGAAATTGGGAATGTCACAACATGCAGTAATACAGCAATAGAGGGTAGTTGAAAGATTACTTTTCCTACTACTAGAATCTGGCTTGTTGAGACCCGTTAAATTATTAACTGCAATTGAAGTAGTGATTAAATGATTTGAATGTGATAAATAATCTTCTCTTATTTTTTTATCGAAGACTCCCGTATAATCAACTCACCTGGCACAATAACCTTGTGAGGGGTATAAACATTTCCTTTTTCAAGGTGCTTCAACAAAATATTTATTAGCTGTATAGACATTGCAGGAACAGGTTGTGCTACTGCTGTAATGGTTGGCTGGTGTACCATAAACAAATCGTTGTCGTCAAACACCACCATCCCAATGTTTTCCCCAAGTTTCAATCCTACTTTGTTTATTGCTTTCAAACCACTTACTGCAAGGTAGTTGGTTGCAAAATAAAGTGCATCTATTGAAGGATTATCCTTTAGCAATATTTCAATTTTGTTTATGGGTACATCGAGATGCCTGGCCGAATAGTCAATCTTCTCAATAATAGTATTTTTGCCTGCCTCATTCATTGCTTTTTCATAGCCTTCCAACCTTTCTTGCATCTGGCTTTGGGTCGATTCCAATGTGATGAATGCAATGTTCTGGAATCCCTGTTCAAGTAAATGTTTTGTTGCTTTGTACGAACTTTCCAAGTTGTCCATACCCACATAACTCACGTTGGTTTCATCAAGATAACGGTCAAATGTAACCACAGGTATCTTTTCATTCAACAACGACTTTATGTCTTTCTCAATCCCCTTGGGCGGTGTGATGATATACCCATCAACGTTCCTGCTAAAAAAAGTACTTATTAGTTCCTTGGTTTTGGCGGTGTCATTCTTGGTACTGCAATAGATTATTTTATAGCCCTTGTCATAAGCAATCTGTTCAATCAAACCAGCAACACCAGCAAAAAAAACATCAGCAATGTCTTCCACCATCAGACATATTATTTTTGTCTTGCCCGAACGAAGGCTACTTGCCAAATGGTTGGGTATATAATTATGTTCTTTTACGTATTTCAGAATTCTTAGCTCAAGTTCTTCGCTTATCCGCATTTCCTTTGCTTTGCCATTGATAACGTAAGATATAGTTGCAGTAGAAATATTCAAATCCTTAGCCAACTGCTTGATAGACAATTTTTTCATGTGTTACTTTTGTAGAGAAAGGGCTGCTTGTATTATAAAATACATAGCAATACTACGAAAAGAATTGTATAGAAAAATATATATTATCCATTACTTTCCACAATAAAAGCGATTGTTGCTTAAACCCTTAACAAACTTGTTATCCGAGGCTAATAATATATCAAGTAAGCATTTTTTTGAAAAATAAAATCGTGCTACATGGAAAAAATAAAGAAGTGTGCTTAAACGTTTAAAAATTGTCTTAGTCTATGCTTCTTTTAGCAAATGGAATAGAAATAGTTGCTGATATATCTCATCCAGTTCAACACAAAATATGTTTAATTATGAATTATAAAATTGCCCCCATTGTAGTTTTTCTTATTCTTTCGTTTTCTATTTCCTTTTCACAGAAAACTTTTGTGCATCCCGGCGTTTTGTTTACACAGGCTACGCTGAATCATTTTTATCAAATTGCCCAAAAGAAGACAGAGCCTCAGTATGGTTCGTACAAGTTATTAAAAAACTATCCCGGTGCCAGTGCCTATTACAAAATACAAGGTCCTTTCAAAGTAATATCCCGTGATGGTGACTATTCGTTTACAAAAGGTAAAATGGAAGCAGACTTTAGTGCCGCATACCTCAATGCCATTATGTGGGCAGCCACCAAAGACGCCGACCACGCTAAAGAATCATTGGGAATATTAGAGGCTTATGCAGATGAATTACAGTTTATTCCCCCCACCAATGATGCGCCGTTGCTTGCTGGGCTTGAGGGACTTAAAATAGTTACTGCCGCAGAGATACTCCGTTATACTTATCCGGCAATAACAAAGGCACAAATAGAAAAGATTACGAAGATGATTACCAACATATTCCTTCCTGTTTGCGATAAGTTCTACGCTACACCCGCTTACACCAATGGCAACTGGGGTGGTATTGTTACCAAGACCTATATGGCTGCGGCGATATATTTGGACAATGAAAAGATGTATCGAAAGGCAGTTGACTTCTATTATAATGCTAATGACAATGGCACCATCGCAAATTATATAGACGATGCTACTGGGCAGATACAAGAAAGTGGACGCGACCAAGGGCATTCGCAATTGGGTATTGGCGCATTGGCAACCGTGTGCGAGATTGCCTACAACCAAGGCGATGATTTGTACAGTGCCTTGAACAACCGGTTGCTACGTGGCTTTGAGTATGTTGCAAAATATAATTTGGGTGATGATGATGTACCCTTTAAGGTTTGGAAGGATATAACGGGCAAGTACAGCAATTGGACTATCATATCCGATAAAAGCCGAGGCAAACTAATACCTATTTACGAAATGGTTTACAATCATTATGTGCTTCGCAAGGGGTTTTCTATGCCTTATACCGAAAAGGTTTTGGAGAAGACCCGCCCAGAAGGTTTCGATAGGGATCAGCCAGCATTTGGAACGTTCTTATTCTATGGGATTGGGGTAGAGAAACATTAAACCTGTTCAAGAAGAGATGGAATCCGCAAGTTGGGTTAATCATTTCTTTCATTCAAATCATTTAATCATTATTACAATTATAGCATTTTATGAAAAAAATAAAAGTTGTTTGCCTTCAAGTTTTGTTGTTTCTTATCCTTGGTTTGGGTAGCCAAGCACAAGTGAAAACTATATATATAGTCAGTTCGCCTGACAAACAAACTACATTAAAAATAGGCTTAGGTAAGGAAGAGAGGATGTATTATAGTGTATCTTTTTGGGGTAACGAAACAGTGGCATGGTCACCAGTTGGGTTTACGCTGAATGGGATAATTGCTGGCGATAAGACTACTTTCAAAAATAAGAAACTGAAAACAGTTGCAGAGAAGTTTGCTTGGCCTTTGGGAGAGAATGATTCTATTTCGAATAATTACAATGAAATAAAACTTCACTGCGAATCCCCTTCCATAGATTATCAATTTATAGCCAGGATATTTAATGGCAGCGTTGCCTTTCGCTATCAATTGCCCGAGCAAACCACTGAGGGTTCGCTTACTGAGAACACGCAGTTCAATCTTACCAGCAGTTATACCATATATCAATACCACCACGAATCGGTCTTTACCCCTCTTAATATTGACAGTCTGAATACCTCCTCCGATTTGCCTTCCACATTAACCAATGGTCATCTTTATCTTAGTATTGGCGAAGCTTGCAATGATAATTATACTAAGGCAGAACTAAAAAGAGGCAGTGCGCCACATAGTTTGTATATGGGTTTTATCAGGGATGCTTCGGTAAAAGTAAATGGGCAGTTCCAAACACCTTGGCGTACAATCAGTATGTCTAGGACTGCGATAGGGCTGCACGACTTTAGCGAATTGTCTTTAAAACTCAATCCCCCTTCCCCTAATGGCATACCTAGTTGGGTGAAACCCGGTAAACTGATTCGTTGCGTGACACTCACTACAGAAGGAGGCATGGATTGCATTGACTTTGCCGTTAAAAACGATCTTAAATACATCCTGTTTGATGGATCTTGGTACAATGACAAAGACTTTGATGCCAATAGGGCTGCACTTGCTGCGAGAGAAACAATTGAAATGCCCAAGGTCGTGGCTTATGGTAAAGAGAAAGGCATTGGGGTAATTTTATATGTTAACTATAAAGAGGGATTGAGGATGCAGTTGGATAAAGCATTGCAACAATTTAAAGATTGGGGTGCCGTTGGGGTGAAGCTTGGCTTTGTGGATGGGTTTACGCAAGGAGGGATTGAGTGGATAGCTGCCGCCATTAAAAAAATAGCTGACTATGGGTTTATCCTGAATATCCATGATAACTACAAACCAACAGGGTTGAGTAGGACATATCCCAATTTGTTGACGCAAGAGGGTATAAGGGGCGATGAAAACAGTCCAGATGCGTTTCATACAACGGTATTACCCTTTACCCGTTTCGTGGCGGGAGCAGCGGATTTTACGTTTTGCTATCCCAACCAAAAGAACAGTTATAGCAAGAACCTAAAGGTGAGCATGGCACAGCAACTGGCACTTACGGTTATTTATTTCAGTCCATTGCAAGCTATGTTTTGGTATGGCAAGCCATTGGAATACACCAATGAAAGAGAAATAGAGTTCTTCAAATTAGTGCCAACCGTGTGGGACGAATCGCACTATTTAGCTGGCAACATAGGTAAGGGCATCAGTGTTGCCCGCAGAAAAGGGAATACTTGGTTTGTAGGTAGTGCAGCCGGGTTGGATGATTGGCAGGATACAATTAAGCTTGACTTTCTTACTAAAGGCAAAACATATAAAGCTACCTTCTACGAAGATGCTTACAACAGCATACAGAAGAAAACAGTAACCATTAAAGGTGGCGACAACCTGACGATATCCTTAAAAGGGAAAACTGGGCAGGCTATTTATATAACGGAATAAAGTATAGCCAGTTAGAAACTGGTTTGATTGGTAACGAACAGGTATTGAGAATGTGGCTTGACAAGAATGTTCCGTCCGAAACTACTGCCAAAAGAAAGCACTATTGCTGAATTACTTTCGACTGCAAGCCCTTTCCTAAACACTTTTGTTGCGCGTTCGTGCTATACGGCTGCTAAATATCAATCGACAATTTTAGATGTCTGCCAAACCCTTCACGAATAATACGCATAAGTGTTGACAGACGAATGTCACTTGCATTGTTTTCAATACGTGAAATATACGTTTTTGTTGTGCCACATTTAACCGCAAGCTGCTCTTGAGTCATATTATGTTCCTTTCGCATTTCTTGCAACATTACACCCAACTTGAATGTTTCGTAACCCTCTTCAAAGGTTTCTCTGTCCTTTGTACCACGAATGCCATATTGGTCATCTATGAATTCATCAAGGTCAACCAATTTATTTTGCTTTATCTTCATAATATTTATTTTTTAGTTTTTTTGCTCTTTCAATTTCTTCAACTGGTGTCTTTTGAGTTTTCTTTTGAAAACCATTAATTAAGACAACCAATTTCCCTTCATCAAAAAAGCAAAATATGCGAAAAATGTCACTACCAGAACTTACCCGAATTTCATAAATTCCATCTGTTCCTGTCAAATGTTTAAGATACTTTTCAGGTACAAAAGGGATGTCACGGATTAAGCGTATTGTCCATAATATACGTGCTTGAACTTTCTCATTCTGCTTGTTATAAAACGTCCAAAAATCATCTCCGTAAACTTTTAAACTTCGTATTTTCCCTTTAAAATCATCCACGGGGCGAAGTTATCTAATTAGGTAATATTATGCAACTTTTTTTAGGCAATTCAATTGTAGTATCTGTCACCAAGCATGACGCACAACGAAAAAGGCTTGGCGTTGTTGGGGAATTAGTATTCCGTCTGCCCATTACCTAAGCCTAATTATTTGATATTCCTTAGGCAGTTTTAGATTGATAGCAACTGCGTTAGATTTTTCGACTTAGGCGTTGGACTATGGCTGCAAAATTTGCCTTGTTCCAATCAAAAAAACAGACATAAGTAATTCTAAAGAAAACCTCTAAAAACTCACATTTTTATTTTAACCTCACCTTTAATTCCTCTCCAAAAGAGAGGAAAAGGATAGTTTTTAGAGGTCCCCTAAACAATTAATTCAAACAGCTTAATCGTATTTTATACAAGTTTTACTGTGTTTCTTTCGTACAGATATGGTGTTTATGTGGTTACAAATAATTTCATATAGGTAGTTGATGGTTTAATGGACATCCCTTTTATCTTTTGCTTCTAATTTGTTGTTCATTTTATTATTTTTAAGAAATTAATACAATCATTTGTTGTCCTAGAACTTGTTTGAGCGT
>Ga0164296_1004174_pt1 | contig 13240 bp, 9 predicted proteins | sample GEODES057metaG_FD_113533 | JGI IMG/M metagenome (GOLD analysis project Ga0164296, IMG submission 113533) | Dystrophic lake water microbial communities from Trout Bog Lake, Wisconsin, USA - GEODES057 metaG | ecosystem: Environmental > Aquatic > Freshwater > Lake | place: USA: Trout Bog Lake...
CCCGCCGCTCCCCGTGACTTCCCCCGCCGCTCCCCGTGACTTCCCCCGCCGCTCCCCGCGGCGCGGAACAGGAAGGCCGCACTGATCAGCCCAATTTAACCTTTTCCTAACCAAACCGGCCTAGCGTCGGACGGGTCAGCAACCGCGTTGCTCATGCTTTCATCTCACTTTTACCAACAACCGCGCCGTCACCCGCTCGCCGATTGCCATCGGCCCGCACTGCTCGGCGCGTCGCAACCAACGCGACTGCCGCCGATCCGGCGCGCACCGTGCCGCTCGGCGCGGTATCGCAAGGCAGGCTTTGGGCCAGAAAGCGTTGGGCCAAAAAATCCGGGCTCTCAAAACCTGAGCCCGCAAACCGTGAGCCCGCAAAACCCGGGGCCAGAAGACCCTAATACCAAACGGTTCGGCGGCCGGCACACCGGCCTACAAACCCTGACCGGAACGATCTGGCGGGAAAGGTCGGGCTGATGCAGCCACAGGTCGTCTCCAGCACCCCAAGCCCCACCACACCCGAAGCACCAGCACGCCCCGCCCAGCTGCACCCCCATACGCACCCCCATACGCCTCCGCATACGCCCCCCCATGCGCCCGCCTATGCGCTCCCGCATGCGCTCCCGCACGCGCTCGATCACATCGCCATCGCCATCGCACTGCTCGACGCCGATATGCGCGTCATCGCCATGAACGCCAGCTTCCGCGCGCTCTGGTCCATCCCAACGGACCTCGCCAACACACAGCCCAGCTTGGCCGAGGTCGCACACCATGCCGGCAACACCACCTGGGCCTCGCTCCCGACAGCGGAACGCCAGGAATACCTGCGCCAACGCCAAGCGCAGATCCGCGCCGGCACCGTGCCACCAACCTACATCGAACTGCTGGACGGCCGGCATCTGCGCTTTTGCTGCGACAGCCTGCCCGATGGCGGCCGCATCCTGACCTATACCGACATTTCCGACGATCTGCGCGCCGGCGCCGAAGCCGCGCTAGACCAAGTCAGCGCCGAACTGCGCTTCGCCAATGAAACACTGGAGTCACAAGCAGCCCACCTCGTCGCCCTGGCCGAAGCCTCGGACCAAGCGGCGCAACGGGCGGAAACCGCCTGCCGGATGCTGGAAAAAGAAGTCGAGGAACGGCGCGAACTGGAATCCCGCCTGCGCGCAATCGCCACCAAGGACGGACTAACCGGCGTGCTCAACCGCTCCGCCCTGATCGCGGCCGGGGAACAGGCCTTGCTCTGGTGCCGCACCAACGGCACGGGGCTGGGCGTGCTGATGCTGGATGCCGACCATTTCAAGACGATCAACGACCGCTTCGGCCACGCCGGCGGCGATCAGACCCTGCGCTGGCTCACAACCGCCTGTCGCGGCATCGTCCGCACAACCGACCATATCGGCCGCCTGGGTGGGGAGGAATTTGCCATCATCCTGTCGGGTTCAACCCTGGAATCGACCGCCCGCATCGCCGAACGCCTGCGCGTGGAAATCGCCGGTCGCGCCGCCTGGCTCGACCAAACGCCCATCTTCGTCACCGTCAGCATCGGCGTCGCCGTCGCTCGGCCGACCGACCAATCGGTCGAGCAAGTGATCATGCGCGCCGACGCGGCACTGTATCGGGCCAAAAACCGAGGACGCAATCGTATCGCCCTGGAGATCGAGGCCGACGGCCTGATCCAGGCCGAACAGGCCCTGACGGCCGAGTCCGATAGCGCCGGGTAACTCCCCAGGACAACGCCGTCGCACGCCGCCTCCAAAGGAACGCCAACACGGAACGCCAACACGGGACACCGCCACAGGGCAGCGCCACGAGACACCAACACGGGGCGTCAAACACGGACCCCAACCACGCGGCGTCGCAGCGGCGCACGCCAACCGCGACGCGCAGCACCGATCAGGTTTTTTCGAAATCGATCCGCTCGACCACCGGCAGACCCAGCAGGAACCGCCGCAGACAATCCATGCCCAGTTCCACCGCGCCCAGCCGGACCCATTCCCGCCCACCCAAGATGCGCGAGCGGCGGAATTCCACCCGATCGGCCGTGGCAATGGCAATCGAGATCGTGCCGCCGAAATCGATCCGATCGGCGCCGTCATCCAACTCGATCAGCACCGCCAATGCGTGCGAGGCCCCGGTATGCGCACGCGCCGCCTGCGCCACCGCCTCGGTCGTCGCCTGGTCCAGCGGGGCTGACAGGCTCACGTCGAACAGCGAATCGAGATGGCGCGCCACCGTGCCATGGCGGAAGATGGTTTCCGCCCCCGGCAGATGGGCAATCCGTGCGGCGATCTGCCCGGCGGTGAAGGTTTCCACCACCGTCAGCGTCGCCGCCTTTTCCGTCAGCGCCGATAGGATCACGCCTTCCAGCGTCTGATCGTCCTCGGCAATGATGAAATTGCCCAGCCGCCTGCGCACCTCGGCCATCGCCGGCGCCAGCTTGGCGTCGATCTGTGCCCGATCCGCACCGCGCACCGTCAGCTTGGTTTCCAACTGCGGATAATGCGCCCGGAAGCCCAGCTTGATGCCGCCCTCGGGGTCGAGCGTTTCCACCCCGGCCAGCAACTGATCGACATGCGATTCGCCCAGGCCATAGGAATGAAACCGCTTGAGGTAGATCGCCGACGGCGCGCCGGACCGCGCCAGGATGCGCGGGATCACTTGCTCTTCCATCATCCGGCGCAACTCGCGCGGCACGCCCGGTGTGAAGAAAAACCGCGCCTTGCCGATATCCACGGCAAAACCGCAGGCGGTGCCGATCGGATTGTCGATCATCTCGGCCGTGGCCGGCAGCATCGCTTGCTTGACGTTGTTGGGCGGCATGGTGCGGGCGCGCTTGGCGAAAAATTCCGTCATCCGCGCCAGCCATTCTTCATGCAGCACCAAATCCACGCCGGCCGCCTCGGCAGCGATTTCCTGCGACAGATCATCCACCGTCGGGCCAAGCCCGCCATTGACGATCACCGCATCGGCGCGGGCCGAGGCCAGCCGAAACGCTTCCAGCAGCGCATGGCGATCATCGCCGACCGTGGTGCCCCAGTAGACCGACAGACCCACATCCTCCAGTTTCTGGGCCATCCAGGAGAAATTGGTGTTGGTGATCTTCCCGGTCAGAACTTCGTCGCCGGTGCAGATGATCTCGATGCGCATGGTATTTCCTCTTCGCGCCGCACGATAAAGCGGAACCGTCCGTCGGTCACGCCCACGCCGGGGCGTGACCGCCGAATTTCGGCGTCGGCAGCGCCCAGTAACACGGCGTTTCCGACATCCGCAGCACCGGCCCCAGCGTCAGCAGATCACCATAGGCGGTGCCAAGTTCCTGCACATAAAGCCGTTGCAGATGCGCCTCGCTCAACGCACCCGGGGCAGCGGAGAAATCCGCCACCGTGCCCTGGCGCTGGTAGAACATCGCCGACTGGCACAAGGATACGCGCACATCATAGCTGCCGCCTTCACGCGCCCGCCGGCCCAAGGCCAGCATCGCGCCATAGGCGGCGATATAGCCGGTGACATAGTCGCACATCGGCGCCGGCGCCAATTTCGGCTGCCCCGCGCCAATGGCGTGACCATGCGTATGCGCAAGCCCCGTGACCGATTGCGCCACCTGCTCCCACCCCGCGCGGTCCGAGAACGGCCCACCCGCGCCGAAGCAACTGATCGAGACATTCACGATCCCCGGCCGCAGCTTCGCCAACGCCTCCACACCGAAGCCACGCGCCGCCAGCCGGCCCGGCCGGTAGCCGTTCAGGAACACATCGGCCCCGGCAGCCAAGGCGCGGAATTGCGCACTCTGCGCCGCATCGTTCAGATCGAGGAAGCAGGAGCGTTTGCCATGGCTGAGATCGCGCACGAATTCCGGCACCTGCGGCAGATCGGGCGCGGCCACCATCAACACATCTGCGCCATGTTCCGCCAAGGTCCGCCCCGCCGTCGGCCCGGCCAGGATGCGGGTCAGATCCAGCACGCGCAAACCCGATAGCGGCCGAAGCGCCGCACCGTCGCCGGTATCGGCGGGCAGGGGTTCGGGCGCGCTGTCGGCGATCTTGATCACCTCCACCACCGGGCGCGTCGCCAGGAACGCGCCATGCGGGTGCGCCAGCCACTCCGCCTGGGTGCGGATCTTGCCGCCGCAGCCGCGCGCGGCAGCGACAGCCTCTTCCAGATCGTCCGCACTTCGGCTGGCCACCGCGGCCAGGACGGACTCGACCGTCGGTTCACAGCCCAAGGCGCCCAGCACGCGGGCGCGCAGATTGGGCAGGTTGAAATGCGGCAGGAAATAGCGCTCGTCTGCCGTTGGCCAGGGCTGGGTGATGCTGATCATATGCGTCATGGCATCGGACAAGGGCAGGGGATGAAAGGCCCCCTCTGATTCATGCCCCTTTGGCTCATGCGCCCCTGGTTCATGCACCTCTGATTGATGCACCTGGGCCACACGCCCGCGCGTGTAGGCGCCGACATGCAGCGATGCGGCAGCCTCGGCCACGTCGATGGCGACGGTCTGCCGCCGGCCGGTGCGCAATTCCCACAGATCATTGGCCGCAACGCCGGTCGCGGCCAACACCGCGGCGACGGTTTCACCGATCCGGTGCGGCGTGGCGAAGAACGGATCGGCGCCGGTGATAGACACCTCCCGGGTCGCCGGGGGTGCTAGACCGCGCAACGCCATCAATTCCGCGAACGCATTGGCAGCGCCAGAAGCGGTAGCGGTTGGGGCGGCAGGAGCGACAGCGATTGGGGCGGCAGGAGCGACAGCGATTGGGGCTGTACGAGCTGCCGCGCTATCGGCCGGCGCGCTATTGGCCGATGCGGCATCGGCCAAACTGGCCGCCGAACGGGCATCGTTCATGGCTTGGTTCCGTTTCCTGTTGGCGCGGTGGTGCCCCGCGCCCATCGGTGAAACCGCATCCGCCATCGCAAGTCAAACACCCCACACCGCCGCATGCGCCATTCACCGCTTGCCTATTCAGCGGCGCACGGCTTGCATCCGCGTTCCCGCCCCCCCCACGAAACAGAACCACGAAACAGAACTACGAAACAGAACTACGAAACAGAACTACGAAACAGAACTACGAAACAGAACCGCCAAAAGGACAGCCGATGAGCACCGAAATCGACGACCAAGCGATGGATTACCTCATCGCGACCGCCGGCCTCAGCCTGACGGAGGCGCAAAAGGCCGAACTGAAAACCATTCACGCCAGCCTCGCGGCGATGAAAGCCCGCGTGCGCAAGCCGCGCGGCCATATGGCCGAACTCGCCCATAGCTTCGGCTTTACCGACAAGGACCTGTGATGATCCCCACCATCGCCGAAGCGGCCAAGGCGATCGCCGCAAAACAACTCTCTCCCGTCGAATTGACCCAGGATTGCCTCAAACGGGTGCATGCGATGGACGACACGCTGCATGCCTTCGTCTTGCTGACCGAGGAACGCGCCTTGGCCGAAGCCCGCGCCGCCGAGGCCGCGATCATGGCCAGCGGCCCGAAATCGCCGCTGCACGGCATCCCCATCGGCCTCAAGGACATCGTCGATACCAAGGGCCTGCCCACCACCTGCCAATCCGCCATCCTGCAAGACAATATCCCCGACACCGATGCCACCTGCGCGGTCAAACTGGCCGCAGCCGGCAGCGTGCTGATGGGCAAACTCACCACCCATGAATTCGCCGATGGCGGCCCATCCTTCGACCTGCCCAAGCCCCCCGCGGCAAACCCGTGGAACGCCGAACATTTCACCGCGGGATCTTCGAGCGGGACAGGCGCGGCCGTGGCCGCCGGGATGATCCTGTGCGGCATCGGCACCGATACCGGCGGCTCCATCCGCGGCCCGGCCGCCTTGTGCGGCATCGCCGGCATCAAACCGACCTACGGCCTCGTCTCCCGCGCCGGCGTCGCCCCGGCCGCCTTCAGCCTGGATCATATCGGCCCGATGGCCTGGACGGCCGAGGACTGCGCGCTGATGCTGCAAGTGCTGGCCGGGCATGACCCGAAGGACCCGGCCTCCGCCAACCGCCCCATCCCCGACTATACCGCGCTGCTCGGCCTGCCCCTGAAAGGTGCTAGGATCGGCGTCATCCGCCATTTTTATGAACAGGACCAACCCGTCAGCGAACCCACGGCAAACGCCATCGAAGACGCGCTGAGGGTATTAACGGACCTCGGCGCCGAGGTGCGGGAGGTGGTCCTGTCACCGCTACACGACTGGCACGCCTGCGGCTCGTTGATCTCGATCACCGAGCGGGCGGCGGCCTATGAAGAATGGGCCCGCACACGGCTGGGCGATTTCTCCGACCGTGTGCAGCGGCGGTTGATGCTGGGGGCCATGGTCTCGGGCGTGGACTATGTCCAGGCGCTACGCCGGCGGCGGGAACTGCGCGATGAGTTGCAAGCGGCCATGACCGATCTGGACGTGGTGGTCACCGCCGGCGCGAAGGGCGAGGCACCGAAACTGACCGAGGTCGCCCGCTGGGATGTCTTTGCGTCCATGAACGTCACCCTGCCGTTCAACGTCAGCGGCTATCCGGCGATCAGCGTATGCACCGGCTTCGGACCGAACGGCCTGCCGCTGGCCATGCAGATCGCCGGCAAACCGTTCCAGGAAGCCAAAGTATTTCAGATCGCCGACGCCTTCGAAAAAGCCACGGCCTATCGTGCGAAACGTCCTGCCATGGTTTCCTAGCGCCCCCCCCCAGGGACGTCAGCCAAGCTTTGGCGTCAGACAGACTTGGGCGCCAGCCAGGCTTGGGCGTCAGGCAGACTTGAGCGCCAGCCAGGCTCGGGCGTCAGCCAGGCTTGGGAGCCACGCAGGCTTCGGTAGCAGGCGGGCAGGGGCGGCGCCCGGCCTGCCGCCCGCGACGTTACACCGCGAAGCGCTGCGGCAGGATGATGCTGTGTGACATCGCGTCGGCCTTCTCCAACGAATGCCGCACCACATCCAACACCACCGTGCGCACTTGATCCGTGCTTTGCTCAGCCATCACATAGACATGGACCATGCACCGCATCCGGTCATCCTCCAGACCGTCGATCAGCAGCCGCGGCCGACGGGCGTGATCCACGTTTTCCAAATTCTTCAACGCGTCCTCCAAGGCCGCGGCGATGTCGGGGAAGACGAGGTCGGCACTGACCTTGGCGGACATCACGAACGGAATTTCCACCCGCGTCGACGAAATCGACAAATGAGAAATCACCTGCGTGGCAACCACCGAGTTCGGCACGTCGTGGACATGCATATCGCGGGACCGCACGCGCACGAAGCGCCAGCCCAGATCGATGATCATGCCGCTGACGGTGCGTTCGCGCGCGCGCAGATTAACCCATTGGCCGATGCGGAAATGCTCATCCGCCGCGATGGCGATACCGGCGACGGCGTCGAAAATCAGTTCCCGCAGCGCCAAGCCGACGACGGTCAACAGCACCGATGCGGTGGCCAGAACCGGCAGCAAATCGCGCCCCAGGATCGAGACGTAAAAGAACGAAACCCCTGCCAAGTATATGGCAAAGCGCATGATGAACAAAATCACCGGCTGAATATCGCGCACCGCCCCGGTGCGGTTCAGGAATGCCACGGCACCGAGATCGATCACGCGAACAACCGCCGAAACCATGGCCACATCATAGGCGAGTTTGATCACCTCGATCACCTGCACGCGCAGCGTATAGGCAACCGGCAGGGTGAACAGCGCGCCCTGGCTGAACATCAACACACCGATGAAGACGACGCCGATCGCCATCTGCAACACCAGGCGCGGCCGAACGAGATTGAGGAACGTCAATGCCATCATCGCCGCCAATAGGGCGATGAAGCCGGTCTGCACCACGGTCTGACCCAAGACGGTGATGAAGCGCGAGGTCAGCGACGACGTCGCACGCCTCAGATCGGCATGATAACTGCCGACGGAATAGGTGATCTGCCCGTGCACGGCGCGCGGATCGCCGGTGGCGTCCTGCGCCATATCGGCCACACCGACGACCGAGGAGACGATCTTAAAGCCATTATCCCCGCCCTGCGCCGCGGCATTGCCGCCCGTCGGCGCGGCGGCTTCAAAAACCTCGGGGTCGATCACGAAGCTGAACTGGTCATGATCGAGCTTGGAATGGCGAAAGGCGATGGCGACCGAGGCCTTGTCGAGCAGCAAATCCGCCGGCCGCGGGGTAAAGCGGAAACTGCCGCGCACGACGAATTTCTGGTAGTGCCCACCCAGCGGCATCACCTCATCGACGGAGTCGAGAAGCTTGGGTTCGGCCGCGGCATTGGTGAAAACCAAATCCTTAAAATTCAGCGGCGTTTGCGCTTTGAACCACAAATCGAACGTAATATCGGCAAGCCCGTCCACCAAATCCAGGCTATTGAGGTCTTTGATGGTCACGCCGACATAGACGACCGGTGTCACCCGGTAACTTTCGGCACCGACGACAATCTCGTTCTTATCGCGCTGCAAACCCGTCTTGATGTGCGGCTGGTCGCCGATCTGCAGGTAATACGGCAGTTGCGCGCCACCATGGTAGAACACCAATTTGGGCGACATTTCCCGCTCATTCGTCGCCGTGAACGACAAATCCCCGGTATAGCCGTGGATCTTGGTTCCCTCTAAGCGCGCCTGTTGCAGGAATTTCTGCAACGCCTGCTGCGTCGCACCGGGATTGGAGAGCGAAAATGTCCCCGCCGCCTTGGACGCGGCAACGAAGCGGGAAATCAGCAGACCTGCATCGTAGCCATAGGCATAGGCCCAGCTTGGATCAGCATTGTGCGCTTCACGGAAACCGGCGATCAGCCGCTGGCTTTCCGCCGTGCCGACGCTGGGCGTGAACGGCACCAGGCTCAACACACCGTTGGTGTAAAACCCTTCACTCAGAAGCTCTTTCGGTTCGTTCTTAAACCGCTCCGGGAAGTTCGCCAGCGAGCCTTCGCCCTCCAGCACGATCGTGCCGAGATAGCCAACGTCACGCAGTTCCCGCAGCGCATCCTGGGCCTGCGCCGCGGGCAGCGAAATGATCACCACGTTCGTCGGCAAAGCCTCGCCGGTCACCTTACTAAGCGTTTTCTTGCCCGGGTCTTTGGTCCAGACCAACTCGAATTGCTTCGGATCGAACGTCTCTAACGACGTATCGACATCGTAGTATGCCTCGAGGACGCCTTTCCAGAACGCGGTTTGCTCTCCGTCCTTGGCAACCAGATGGACAACCCGCGACCCGTCGGCGATTTTCTGCAGCACCCGCCCCAGCATGAAGCCGGTCTTGAACGTCCCCGCCTGCAAACTGAACGTCCAGTCGCCGTTGCGGGAGGTGACGGAACTGCCGACCGGGGTCAGTGCGACAACCATCCCTTCGGTCGCGGCATCGCGGACGCTCTGAAATCCTTGCTGCTCGGTCGGACCGAACAAGGCCAGCGTGCTAAAGCCCGCCGCCGACCCCTGGGCGATCGCCGCGACCTTCGCAACCTGGCCTTCGTCGTCGCGCACCACAAGCCGCACGTCATCGCCGATCTGCGCTTCGTTGATGGCATCCTGGAAACCAGCAGCCATATCTTTACCAATGAATTGGGTCGGCCCCGACGTGTCGGCGATCAGCACGACATCCAGCGGATTGAACGTCGACCCATCGGCACGAAGCTGCTTTTCGACAACCGGCTTTTCGCTTGCGTTCGGAACGATCGTGTAAACGGCTTGGGCGATGAACAGCGCGCAGACCAACAGCCAAAGACCGAACGCCATCCACGACCCGCGCCTGCGCCGGGTCAGTCTGCGAGAGACGTCGATCGTATCATCATTCATGCAGCGAGGTACCGTGCTTCACGTGTAATATATCTGCAACATATTGTGGAAAATACATATTCCGGATGGCTCATACAGTGCCACCAGCCTGTTCGTAAAGGCCGCTAGCCCTGCGCCAATCCCGACGAGAGAGTTTATTTTCGTTTCAAATACAACTCATACCGTCATGTCACCATGACTATCCGAGATACCGTACCGTTATCGATGAAACCAGCCACCGGACGAAGCACGATAACCGCACCACGGCCTTGCCACCACGCCCAACGCCAATCAGCGTCGGGGGCATCGGTTACAGAAAGCTGACAACGCCGCGCCGGGCGGATCGGGGGCCGGATCGGGGGCCGGATCGGGCAGACACCACGTCAGATCCGCGCCCGATAGAGCGGGCGGACAAAAGCCCCCATCACCCACATGCTGAAGATATCGGCGCACGCGCGAAGGCTATGAAGCCAGGCTGCGCGACCGCACACCCGCGCGAGCATACGTATGACGGGTGCCCCGACGCCGCGCCGCCGTCACCACGCTTACCGTTACCACGCTTACCGGCACCACGCTTACCGGCGGGCTATGCTTGGTGCACGAGGCCGGCCGAACGCGCTGGCGATACCAAGACCCAGCAGACCGACACCCAGAAGAGCCACCGTGCCAGGGACAGGCACGGGTGCCGGATCATTGTTCAACGGAAATCCCGAACCATCGACGAAAGCAAGACTCCCGTCGTCCTTGATATCATATTGGTGATCACCATTCGTGCCGGTCGCGGATGTCAGTGTGACGAAATAGGTGGTGCCCGCGGTCAACAGATCGGTCTTGGAGAAATTGAAAGCGACCGAGGTATACTGATTGGTGAAACTTGTACGCGAGACGGTGACCGAATCCAGCAACTGCCCACTGCTGCTCGTACCGAGGTAAAGCGACAGCACGATATCCGCCGTCGGGTCGTTCGACTTGATGGTGAACTGACCGCCGCCCAAGACAAAACTGCTGCTTTCATCCAAGGTCCAGCTATCGACATGCTGGGCATCGACCGTCACGTTGGCGCCCGACATGCCCGTTGTGAGATAATAAACCCCCGCCTGCGCGCGCGCCGGGATGATGCCACACACAATCAACGCGCCCGCCAGTAAGGCGAAAGTCCGCATTCTCGATGGTGGAAATACGCTCATGGCTCGCTCCCACTTTTCTCGGCGCCCGTGCCGCCAGAAGAAGTTTTCAGTAGTAACTACAAGAGCATTGTGCCATTCTGTGCATTCTGATAAAATTATCGAATAAATCAAAATATATGACGATGAATTATTGTATTTAATACACGACGCACGCCGTATCAGCTTTGCAGCGCAGCACCGCACGGAAGAGCCCGCGCCAACATCGTCGCTGGCATCGCCCAATTCGCGCGCGCCACCTTGATCCCCGGGCTAACCCCCTGGGTTTACTCCCTTGGGGCCTACCCTCTTGACTCACCCTCTTGAGCCTTGCGCCGTATCTCTGCCCCATCCGGCAGGCATGGCGCGCTTTGTGCTTGCGCAATACGCTATCCGCAACCGCACACCGAACCATCGCCGCAGGAGCCCGAACCCCATGACCCACCACACGCTCAACGCCAGTCCCGAAACCGTCCGCCTGGGCGTTTTCAACGCAACCTATCAACCGGTGCTGACCATCCGCTCCGGCGATAGCGTCACCGTGCAATGCGTCTCCGGCCGCAAGGACGTGCTGCCGCCCCCCGCCGCGGGCCTGACCATTCCGCCCGCCTTGGCCGACATCCTGCACGCCAACCCGACCTATAGCGCCGGCCACATCGTCACCGGCCCGATCGCCATCGACGGCGCCATGCCCGGCGACATGCTGGAAATCAAAATCGACAAAATCGAACCCGGCGCCGACTGGGGTTACAACCTGATCCGCCCCCTGGCCGGCACACTGCCCGAGGATTTCCACGACATCACCCTGATGCACATCACGGTGGACAAAGACCGCATGGTCTGCACGCTGCCCTGGGGCACGGAACTGCCCATGGCGCCGTTCTTCGGCGTGATGGGCGTCGCCCCGCCGCCCGCCTTCGGCACCATCGCCTCCAAGGAACCGCGCATCCACGGCGGCAATCTCGACAACAAGGAACTCGTCGCCGGCAGCACCTTGTTCCTGCCGGTCTGGGTGCCGGGCGCCAATTTCTCGGTCGGCGATGGCCACGGCGTGCAGGGCGATGGCGAGGTTTGCGTCACCGCGCTGGAAATGTGCCTGACCGGCACCTTCACCTTCATCCTGCACAAGGCGGAAAACGCCTCCCGCCCGCTGCTGCGCATGCCCAAGGCGGAAACGCCGACGCATTTCATCGCAATGGGCCTGAACGAGGACCTGGATCAGGCGATGAAGCAAGCCCTGCGCGAGATGATCGCCTTCATCACCAGCCGCACCAACCTCTCGCGCGAGCAAGCCTATGCGTTCTGCTCTCTCGCGGTGGATTTCCGGGTCACCCAGACCGTGAACGGCGAGAAAGGCATCCACGGCATGCTGAAAAAGGGCCTGCTGTTCTAACCGGCGGAGAAATGCCACGCTGTCTGCCGGAGCAGATCCCCGGGAGACAGCAGTGGACCAACAGAGCATACAGCAGGCCGCAACACGTTTCGCCCAAGCACGCCGCACCGCGACGCCGCTACCCGGCCTGCCGGACGCGCTTCGCCCCAGCACCATCGCCGCCGCGCACGCCATCCAGCGCGCCACCGCGGCAGAACTGGGCCTGGACGTCGTCGCCTATAAAGCCTCCGCCCCCACAACGGGGCAGCCGACACTCGGCTTGATCCTCGCCGGCACCGTCATGCCCAGCCCGGCCGTCTTCCCCGTCAGCGCCGCCCCTTTATGTGGCGTGGAAGCCGAAATCGCCTTCCGCTTCCGCCACGACCTGCCCCCCCGCGATCAGCCCTATCGCGAGTCGGAGGTCGCCGCCTGCGTCGATGCCCTGGTGGCTATCGAGATCGTCGATAGCCGCTTCGGCGCGGCCGTAAAGCAGCCCGAGCAGCTGACGGAGCTGGAGAAACTGGCCGATAACGGCAGCAATGCCGGCCTGGTGTTCGGCCCGCCGGTGACCGATTGGGCAGGGGCGTTGCATGCCGCACTGCATGTCACCCTGGCGGTGAACGGACGCGCGATCGTCGACCAGCAAGGCGGGCATCCAAGCGGCGATCCGCTCGCCGCCGCCGTCGCTTTGGCCAATATGCTGCGCGAGACCACCGGCGTGAAAGCCGGCCAATACGTCACCTGCGGCTCTTGGGGCGGGTTGCATTGGGTGAACCCGGGCGATCGCGTCACCGCGCGGTTCGAGACCTTCGGCGAGGTCGAGGTCACCTTCGCCTAACACCATCCGGCCGCTCGGCTTCCACCGAGGCGGTCTGACCGCGCGTACATGCCTGCTGCGCCCGCGCCGGAAAGACGGTTGACCACCCGTCTGCGCCAGGCGTCTGGCCACCCGTCGGCGGCG
>Ga0164296_1004181_pt1 | contig 13227 bp, 9 predicted proteins | sample GEODES057metaG_FD_113533 | JGI IMG/M metagenome (GOLD analysis project Ga0164296, IMG submission 113533) | Dystrophic lake water microbial communities from Trout Bog Lake, Wisconsin, USA - GEODES057 metaG | ecosystem: Environmental > Aquatic > Freshwater > Lake | place: USA: Trout Bog Lake...
AGGAAGCGTGGAGCATAAACTGTGAGCCGATGGACAAGAATCGGATATGAGGCACTGCCAAGCAGGGCGACTGGGCAGCAAACCAAGAAGCTCTTGTGATCAAAGCGAGGTGGTGTAAATCCGGCGGCTGTGCAGTGAAGGAGTGCGTTCTTACCTGGGGAGATCTCACCTTACGCCTGAAAGGGTGACGGTGTCGAACCGCAGTGAGAAGTCAGCAGAGGTCGTAGTAGCCCGAGTCGGCAACCGATGAGGAAGAACTAAAAGGGCGAAGGACCGAACGAAGAGGAGTGTTAACGGACGTGAATATGTCAAAGGTCATGCATCAGATGTCAGCGAAAGCCGAGCGGGTGAAGGCGGGTATGGGTGAAGCCCAGAGAGACCTCATCAGTGATGAAACCTGCGACCCGATTCACGAGACCGAAGACACAGGGTCAGGACTGTTACTCGAAGTCTTGGCAAGAGAGAACCTACTGAGAGCGATGAAACGGGTCAAAGCCAATAAGGGAGCGCCAGGCATCGATGGAAGGGACATTGACCAAACCATTGAGTACCTGAAGCTTCACTGGGAAGAGATTCGTGACAAGCTCTTGACAGGGACGTACCGGCCCAGTCCGGTGCGACGGGTAGCGATTCCTAAACCGGGTGGTGGCGAGCGCGAGCTCGGTATCCCAACGGTGGTGGATCGGTTGATCCAACAAGCGCTGCTTCAAGTGCTTCAACCGCTGATAGATCCCACATTCAGCGAGCACAGCCACGGCTTTAGGCCCAAGAGGCGAGCGCACGACGCGGTCTTGGCCGCACAGTCGTTCGTGCAGTTGGGCAAGAGAATCGTGGTCGATGTGGACTTGGAGAAATTCTTTGACCGCGTGAACCATGACATCTTGATCGATCGGTTGAGCAAACGCATCAACGACGCCGGAGTGATCCGACTCGTGAGGGCCTACCTCAACAGTGGCATCATGACGGATGGGGTGGTCAGCGAGAGGTACGAGGGCACGCCGCAAGGCGGGCCCTTGAGTCCGCTCTTGGCCAACATCATGCTCGATGAGGTGGACAAGGAGCTTGAAAAGCGGGGCTACAGCTTTGCACGCTATGCGGATGACTGCAATGTTTACGTAAGCAGTCGCAAGTCTGGCGAGCGGGTGATGGCCCTTCTGAAAAGACTGTATGCGAAACTACGGCTCAAGATCAATGAATCGAAGAGTGCAGTAGCAAGCGTATTTGGACGCAAGTTCCTTGGATACAGTCTATGGGTGGCCAAGGGAGGCGCGATTAAGCGCCGAGTGGCCAACAAGGCCATCAATGCCTACAAGCAAAGGGTCAGGCAACTGACTCGGCGCATGGGGGGCAAGAGCATGGCCGAGGTGGTTGTGAAACTCAAGTTCTATGTGAATGGGTGGAAGGCCTACTTCAAGTTGGCGGACACACCACGAGTCTGGCGCGAGTTAGATGAATGGATGCGTCACCGGTTGAGGGCCATACAGCTTAAGCAATGGAAACGAGGTAGCACAATGTACAGGGAGTTACGCAAACTAGGTGCGTCGGAGGACGTTGCCAAACGGATTGCAGGAAACTCAAAGTGCTGGTGGAGAAATAGTGGTAAGTGGCTTAATATGGTCATGACCATTGAATATTTCGACAAGCTTGGAGCACCCCGTCTCACATGAACCTCAACTTTTCGAACCGCCTGGTGCGGACCCGCATGCCAGGTGGTGTGGCAGGGGTGTAGTCGAGTAGACTACCCCCTATGCCGATTATAAAAATCAGTTCGTAACAGCGATCAAGCTACGGACAGCCAATACCCCGCATTAAAAGGGCTACTCATACGAAGAGCTAATGGAGATATATCGACTAATTTGTCTGTGGGCATTTTTTCACCCTCCTCTGGCAAGCTAATGCCTTCGGGATCAGGGGTTGGGTTGAGACGATCCCCTGCCATAACAGGTGCTATGGCCACAGAGAATGAATAGAAACATCTAAATGAAATTTTGCGATCTGACCAATAATCAGCGGCCTCTCGAAAAATATCAATCAACTGTTCACGCGCTTCCTTATCGAACCGAGAGTGGGCGGGAATATGTTCTAAAACGACAACAAATCCAGGTTGAGGCCCAGATTTGTAGAGAGGATCTGTCATGCAATCATAGAGGGAATCGAAACTCTTACTTGTTTGCATTGGGAAAGTGAACTGGTGTGCAATCATATCGAGCACATCCTGTTTACTTTGAGCAGCAGCGATATTGGCATACAAAAAATGGTGTCCCATTTGTTGAGCAGCGTTTTGCAAATCCCCGACTCGAAAGGCGCGGATTGATTGGACGATATTGGTTTTTACATTACGAAGTGGCATTTCCATCTCCGTTCTACTTTCAAAAAAAATAGCACAAAGTACCGAAAAGTTAACAAACAACTAATTCAAATGAAAAAACATTCTCATTAATCACCTAACCGAGTAACCTCAGCAAGGGACTAGTGTGACTGAAATAATGCAAAAAGGCAAGCAGTTATGTGACAAGTGGGGTCTTAATAGAAAAAAATAGTTCGAAAGAACTACTTATGTTGTCGCGCGTTATTTGCTCGCACTCGCATCGGCGACGGTTAAAGCCGTCATATTAACAATACGTCTAACCGTGGCACTGGCTGTCATGATGTGCACAGGTTTAGCAGCGCCCAGTAATATGGGTCCTACCGCAATGTTGCCTCCCGCAGCGACTTTTAACAGGTTGTAGGAAATATTCGCAGCGTCCAAATTAGGCATAACCAAAAGATTTGCGTCAGATTGAAGAGTTGAGTTTTCAATGTAGGATTTTCTTGCATGCGTGTCTAACGCAATATCTCCGTGCATTTCCCCGTCCACCTCTAGCCAAGGAACACGTCGTCTTAATAAATCAAGGGCGCGCCGCATCTTGAGTGCGGACTCATCATTACTTGATCCAAAATTAGAATGCGATAACAAAGCAGCCTTCGGTTGTATTCCAAAGCGAAGCATTTCTTGGGCGGCTAAGATAGTGATTTCACAGAGTTGCTCGGCACTTGGATTTATATTGATGTGTGTATCAACTAAAAACACTTGCCGCTCAGGAAGCAACAATAAGTTCATACAAGCATAGGTGCTTACACCGGGTTTATTACCAATAACTTCATCAATATACTGAAGGTGAACTGTTGGGGTATTCCAAGTGCCGCAGATCAAGCCGTCAACCTCATTTTTATGAACGAGCATGGCCCCAATGAGCGTCAGTCGTCTTCGCATTTCAATTTTGGCGAGTTGAGCATTTACTCCTTTTCTTTGCGTCAGGTTAAGGTAAGTTTGCCAAAAATCTTTATACCTGGAGTCTTGCTCAACGTTAACAACTTGGTAATTGACGCCCTCTTTTAAACGTAACCCAAAGCGCTCTATCCGCTGAGCAATAATGGCCGGACGTCCAATAAGGGTGGGGATCGCAAGCCCCTCATCTAGCACGACTTGTACAGCTCGAAGAACTCGCTCATCCTCTCCCTCGGCAAAAGCGACGCGTTTTTTTGTACCTTTTTTGGCAGCCTCATAAATTGGCTTCATAGCGGAGCCGGAGGCGTACACAAAACTTTGTAGTTTTTCCTTGTAAGCTTCAAAATCAAGAATGGGTCGCAAAGCTACGCCGCTCTCCTGCGCGGCCTTCGCAACCGCAGGAGCTATCTTGATCATGAGACGCGGATCAAAGGGCTTAGGAATTAAATATTCAGGCCCAAATACCAAAGCCTCCCCAGCATAAGCAGCTGCTACAACCTCACTTTGCTCAGCTTGTGCCAGCTCTGCAATGGCGTAAACAGCAGCTATCTCCATCTCCGTGGTGATTGTTGATGCTCCTGCATCCAAAGCACCCCTAAAGATGTAAGGAAAACAAAGCACATTGTTAACTTGGTTGGGGTAGTCTGATCGACCGGTCGCCATCACCGCGTCAGAGCGTACAGCAAAGACCTCGTCGGGTAAGATTTCTGGGGTGGGATTAGCTAGAGCAAGAATAAGCGGTTTGGAAGCCATCTTAGTAACCATATTGGGCTTTAAAACCCCACCGGCAGATAGACCTAAGAAAACGTCGGCACCTTCGATTACATCTAAAAGAGACCTTGCAGTTGTATCCTGCGAGAATTGAATTTTGTCTTCGTCCATAAGCTCAGTGCGACCCTTGTAGACGACACCTGCTAAATCTGTGACAAAGATATTTTCTCTGGATAGGCCCAACTTAAGCAATAAATTAAGACAAGCAAGTGCTGCTGCACCGGCGCCAGATGTGACAAGCTTTACATCTTTAATATTTTTTCCAACAACTCGCAACCCACTAATAATGGCCGCTCCAACAACAATAGCCGTGCCGTGCTGATCATCGTGGAAAACTGGGATTTTCATTCGCTCCCGCAGCTTGCGTTCAACGTAAAAGCAGTCAGGTGCTTTTATATCTTCAAGGTTGATACCCCCAAAGGTGGGTTCAAGGGAGGCAATCGTATCAACTAACTTATCAAGATTTTTTTCATTTATCTCTATATCAAAGACATCTATTCCTGCAAACTTTTTAAATAAAACCGCCTTACCCTCCATGACTGGTTTGGATGCAAGGGGACCAATATCGCCCAAACCAAGCACAGCAGTGCCGTTCGTAATAACAGCGACTAAATTACCTCGACTTGTATAACGGTAGGCTGCATTTGGATCTTTTACGATTTCCTCACATGGCGCAGCGACACCAGGGGTATAAGCAAGAGCTAGATCGTGTTGATTGACCAGTTGCTTGCTGGCTTGAACAGATATTTTTCCAGGAATCGGGAACTCATGGTACTCAAGCGCAGCGCGTCGAAGCTCAAGTCTTGCAGATTCGTGAGGATCTAAGGACTTTGCCCCATTATTTAAAGAAGTTGAGTTAGTTTTATTTTCACTTGCCATGGTGGAGGGCTCCGTACCAAATAAGCGGCTCGTTATTTAAAGCCGTTGCTCTATTGTAGGCCCACAAGTAGCATTCGAATCAAAAAATATAAGTCATCTTTCTGAAATCACAACTGAGACCCCACTTGTGTTGTCGCTGCATTTCCTTGATGCCACACACATCAAGTGCACCCAAATACGGCTTTTACAAACCAGTTTAACTAAACTCCCACACTTTGCCTTGAAAAGATAGCGTCCGACTTAAGGTCGGTGTAGAGGTCAACACATCAGCTTTTCAATTTCTAGCACCTCAACGGGTACATCCCTTGAAAGAAGTTCACACCCTTTGTCTGTGACTAATGCATCGTCTTCAATTCGGATGCCAATACCGTGAAACATCTCGGGAACTTGAGGGTTGGGCCGAATGTACAGGCCTGGCTCTATAGTTAAAACCATTCCTGCACGAAGAACGCGAGCTCCAGCAGGGTTTTGCTGCTCATAACCTGGCTCTGTATAGGCGCCGCAATCATGTACATCCATCCCTAGCCAATGGCTTGTTCGGTGCATATAAAAAGGAAAATAGTCCTTGTTGGCCAAGACATCCTCAGCGCTACCGCATTTGTTGGAGTCTAAGATCCCTAAATCTAGAAGCCCTTTAGCAAGTACTTTAAGTGCTGCTTGGTGTGGATCTGTGAAAAGTGCCCCGACCTGTGTACAAGAAATTGCTGCAAACTGACTCTCCAAAACAACATCGTAAACAGCGCGTTGTGCTTTTGTAAAAACGCCGTTTGAGGGAAAAGTGCGCGTAATATCCCCAGCATAGCTGGCGTACTCACACCCAGCATCGATCAACACCAGCTCCCCATTCTTGATGGGAGCTTTATCCGCTCTGTAGTGCAAAACACAAGCATTTGCTCCGGAGGCAACAATAGAGGAATAGGCAGTAAAGTCAGACCCGCGGCGTCTAAACTCGTACAACAGTTCGGCTTCTAGTTGATATTCATAGATTTGTTGATTGTTTTTAATGTTGTTGGCGCAAAACTGCATCGCTTTGATGTGCCCTGCCGCACTGATTCGCCCAGCAGCCCGCATTAGCTCAAGCTCGTGCCTGTCTTTAATGAGCCGCATTTCGTCCAAAAGCAAGCAAACGTCCCTTAGTTGGCTAGGAGCTTTAATTCCAGCGCGCGCTTTGGATTGAACCACAATGAGCCACTGTTCAATCTGAGTTGCTAGACCCTTATGCGTGGAAAAGGGATACCAAAGGCAGGATTTATTTTCTAATAATTTTGGTAGCTCAGCATTCAAGGCGTTAACCGAATGCGCGCTTGACAGCCCCAGTACCCTGACTGCCTCCTCAGGGCCAAGGCGATAGCCGTCCCAAATCTCGCGCTCCATATCTTTGGGCTGGCAAAAAAGGACGGAACGGCCATCAGAAAAAACCAGTAAATATGCGTTGGGCTCAGTGAAACCCGTTAAGTAATAGAAATAACTATCGTGCCGATATGAAAAGTTGTTATCCCTGTTACGTTGTTGCTCTGGTGCAGTAGGGATTACGGCTACGCCGTCTTGACCAAGTTGTTTTGCCAAGAGTGCGCGCCGGTCTGAGTAAATGCTGAGCTCAAAAGAAGTGTTCATAGTGGTTGATTTTTATTTAGCTGTTATTTAATTGTTCCAATCTCTCGGGCGTGCCAACATCTGTCCATTCGTTTTTTAATATCTCTGCGCTGACGAGGCCCAGGCTCATGGCATGTCTGAGTAAGGGGGCCAAAGGAGCTTTAATACCTCTTGGATTCCCAGGCTCAATGGTGTTGATCGGGTGTTGAAAGAAAGATTTCTTAAATAATCCTACTGAAGAGTAGGTCAATTTTTCTGCCGCTACGCCCTGTCCGATTGGGTCTAAGGCTACTCCGCCGGGTCCTAGGGCGAAGTCCCCTTTTGGGTTATGGGGCGGGTTGGGCACCAAAAATAAATGAGCTAAAAATGGAGAGTTAGATAATTTCGTCAGGTGATCTATTTTAAATTCAAAGCCAGGAATATAAATGTCGCCTGCTATGGCCCAAAAAATGTTTTCAAGGTAAGGCATCGCGCGAAGAATTCCCCCAGCCGTTTCTAGAGCAAAACCAAAGTCAGCGCCCTCTTTAGAGAACACAAGACTCACTTGACTTGATAAAAGTTGGTCTCGGTCGAGAGAGTTTTTGGAATAAAAAGAAACAATCTTATGCTCAAGCCAAGCCGTGTTAATTACTGCCCTGTCATAGCCCGCCCGTTCAAACGCAAGCAAATGGTGAGTTAGCAAAGGTATGCCTTTTACCTTCAGAAGAGGTTTTGGTACAAAATCAGTTAGAGGGCGCATTCGTTCTCCGCGACCCGCCGCTAATATAATTACCTTTGATCGCTGAGGATGTACTTCTAACAAAATAAGATACTGAATTAAACAAGTTAGGAGTGTAAATTACACCCGGTTAAAATGTCAAAGCACTGATATTAAAAATAAAGTCTACAAATAAGTCTAAGGATGAAAAAATGGCAATTAAATTAGGAATCAACGGTTTTGGTCGCATCGGCAGGATGGTGTTTCGCGCCGCAGTGGAAAACTTTAGTGAGATTGAAATCGTTGGGATCAATGATTTGTTAGAGCCAGATTACTTGGCTTACATGTTGAAGTATGACAGTGTGCATGGACGCTTTAAAGGGGAAATTACAGTTACTGGGAATACATTAATGGTCAATGGCCGCAAAATACGATTGACTGCAGAAAGAGACCCTGCTGCTCTTGCCTGGTCAGAGGTTGGTGCGGATACGGTCTTAGAGGCGACGGGCTTATTTTTGACGCATGAAAGCGCTGCAAAGCATTTGGCCGCAGGTGCCAAAAAAGTCATTATGTCAGCTCCTTCAAAAGATGACACGCCTATGTTTGTTTTCGGTGTGAACCACAAGACGTATAAGGGTCAAGATGTCATTTCAAACGCGTCATGCACAACAAATTGCTTGGCTCCGGTTGCTAAAGTTTTAAATGACAAGTGGGGAATTAAAAGAGGATTAATGACCACCATACACGCTGCAACAGCAACTCAAAAAACGGTTGATGGTCCAAGTAATAAAGATTGGCGAGGCGGTAGGGGCATACTGGAGAACATTATTCCAAGCTCCACTGGTGCTGCAAAGGCGGTAGGGGTTGTTATTCCTGAGCTTAACAAGAAACTCACTGGCATGTCTTTTAGAGTTCCTACCTCAGATGTATCCGTGGTAGATTTAACTGTGGAGCTCTCAAAGGAGGCCTCATATGAGGAAATTTGTAATGAGATGAAAGCTCAAAGTCAAGGTGCACTTAAAGGCGTGCTGGGCTATACAGAGGACAAAGTAGTCGCAACCGACTTTAGGGGGGAGTCATGTACCAGTGTGTTTGACGCAGAAGCGGGAATCTCACTAGATAAAACATTTGTGAAAGTTGTAAGTTGGTATGATAATGAATGGGGCTACTCTAACAAATGCCTTGAAATGGTTAAAGTTGTTAATGGGCAATCCTCTTTATAGCGGCCCATTTTCGCTGGCCTTGATTCTAATCTCCTAAGCAAATATACAGAGCACCTAAGAAAATGATGAATGAAATTGTAGAGCCAATAAAAGAGGCCCTACACCTTGCATCACTTTATTTGAAGGGAGAGTCCAAAACCGAAGAAAGGCCTTATCCGCCGCTTAGGATCGTGGGCGGCGCAAGCAAAGATTTCTGGGGCGCATCTTTAAAAGGCCTTCCCTTAAGCACCTCAAAACTGCAAGGTATTCTCAACTACGAACCAAGTGAGCTTTACGTAACTGCTTTAAGCGGAACGACCCTAAAAGAAGTTGAAGCGGCCCTAGATGAGAGGGGGCAATGCCTTGCATTTGAGCCACCCGATTTTAATTCGCGCAGCACGATAGGGGGCGTAGTCGCATCTGGACTCAGTGGTCCCTCTAGAGCCGCAACAGGCGCAGCAAGGGACTATGTGCTGGGCTTAAAAATGATCAACGGGCGAGCACAAGAATTAGTCTTTGGTGGACAGGTAATAAAAAATGTAGCGGGCTATGATGTGTCAAGGCTCTTGTGCAGCTCTTGGGGTACGCTTGGCGTTATCACTGAGGTATCTCTAAAGGTATTGCCCAAAGCGCTAAGTGAGCTTACCTTTTCAGCTGAGGTTAATCAAGCAAGAGCCATTCAGCTGCTCTCAATTTGGGGGCAAAGTGCCTTACCCATAAGTGCCACCAGTTGGTCGCCGCTCAATTCCAGCACAACTCGCCTAGGAACGCTTTTTATTAGATTAAAGGGGGCAAAGGCCGCCGTTCAAGAGGGCTTAAAGTGGCTACTGAACCAATGTGCACAAGAAAAGATCCAAACCGTGGAGCTCACTGCGTTCGAATCCAAGGAGTTGTGGAATAGTTATAAAAACCAAACGGCCGAGTTCTTTGTCAATCCGCCAAGCGATAACGATTGCTTGTGGAGATTATCAGTACCCCCCGTTACTACCGAAATAAAAATTGAAAGCCAAGGCGTTTTATATCCGCAAACCTTGGAATGGAACGCAGGCCAGCGCTGGTTGTGGGCGCCAATTGAGATGAGCAGTGCTATTTTCTTAGCGGCTTCTCAGGCGGGGGGGCACGCAAGTTTATGGAGAGTGAGTCAACGAGGGGGTATCGCTGATAAAGAAGACGGCGTATTTCCCCCATTGCCCAGCACTCAACAACGTATTCAAATGGCGTTGCAAAAGCAGTTTGATCCGTCGGGAATATTTAACACACTCAGGAATCAGTAATTACTTCTCTGGGGTTAATAAAACACTTATGCAAACAAACTTAGCGAACGAGTTCAAGTACACCCAAAAAGGACAGGAGGCGGAGAGTATCTTACGTAAGTGCGTTCATTGTGGGTTTTGTACTGCTACGTGTCCTACCTATCAAATTTTGGGAGACGAGTTGGATGGGCCAAGAGGACGTATTTATCTGATCAAACAGATCATGGAAGGAGCCCAACCTACCCAAAAGACGCAACTACATTTGGATCGTTGCTTGACTTGCAGAAACTGCGAGACAACCTGCCCAAGTGGAGTGCAATACGCACAACTTTTAGACATCGGTCGAGAAATTGTTGAGAGCAAAGTGGCAAGATCATGGACTCAAAAAATAATAAGAAACTCATTGCGTTTGGGCCTCACCTCGCCACTCTTTGGTGTGGCAATGAGAATAGGTCAATTTGTTCGTCCCCTGCTCCCTAGTGTCCTAAAGTCAAAAGTGCCAGAGCGCAAAAGCGTAAGCCGTAATACGCAAATTCCATCCGTAAATCTATTGAGCAATCTACCAAGCTCTGTCCAAGCTTCTGGCCCATTGACTCAGGCTAAAAAAAGAGTTTTATTGTTAGCGGGTTGCGTACAACCCGCAATGGCGCCCAACATTAACTTAGCGACTGCTCGAACGCTTGGTGCGGTGGGGTACGAAGTTCTTTACGCAAAAGGTGCCGGGTGTTGTGGAGCGCTTGCTCATCACTTAAACGCTCAAACAGCCGCGCTAGACCAAATGCGAAAAAATATAGACGTATGGGCTCCTTTATTAGATCAGGGCGTACAGGCTTTGATTATGACGGCCTCTGGTTGCGGCGCTAGTGTGAAGGAGTATGGACATTTGCTCGCCAACGATCCTCTTTATGCCGCCAAGGCGCTTCAAGTGTCTAACGCAACAGTTGACTTATCAGAATGGATGGCCCATAAGCCCCAAGAGCTCGAGATATTAAAGGGCAAATTAGATCCTCAAAAAATTAGTCAACAAGGCTTGCAAGCTTACCATCCACCTTGCACTTTACAGCACGCACAAAAACTAAAAGCTGGAGTTGAAACTCTTATGACAGATCTTGGCTTTGATGTTAGGGTCTCGCTCGCCGAGTCTCATCTATGTTGCGGCTCAGCAGGTACTTATTCTGTTCTTAACCCGGACATCTCAAACACGCTAAAAGACAGAAAGCTTGCGAATCTTAAGGAATTAAACCCCAAAGCAATATTGAGTGCAAATGTAGGATGTATTGCGCATTTACAAAGCGGTACAGACCTTCCCGTTCAACACTGGATCGAGGTAATCGATGTTTGTCTAAAAGATCCTGCGTAGGGCTCTTAGTGAAACGCTGGGTTGAAAGGCCCGTCCTGCTTAATTAATCATCATGCCTTGTGCTGACCAGTAAAGAGGCCAACTCAGCCCGGTGATGAACGCGATTGTAGGCGTGCCATCTGTAAATAAGCCACATCATGACGGTGACTAAAGTGCCAAAGCAGCTAATGGCTCCAAATGCACTCATTCCCATTCCAGTGGAAAAGGCATAGAAACCACCCAGAACTAAAATACAAACTTGCTCATTGAAGTTTTGAACTGCAATCGACCTGCCTGCACCCATTAGGTGATGCCCCCTATGCTGAAGTAACGCATTCATTGGGACAACCATGTATCCACCCAGCCCACCTAGAAAAATGAGAAAGGGGATCGCAATCCACACGTTGGTGATAAAGTTCATGCCCAAAACTAAAAGTCCCATCGCAATTCCCAGGGGGATAACTTGAGCCGCATGATCAAGTCTCGCTTTGAGGGACGCAACTAACGCCCCCAAAGCAGTGCCGATGGCGACCACTCCAACTAAAGAGGCCGCCTGAACAGTGGAGTAACTCAACGCAACAGCGCTCCAAGCTAAAACGATGTAGCGAAGATTTCCGCTGACGCCCCAAAAAAGAGTTGTCGTTGAGAGTGATATTTGTCCTAACTTATCATTCCATAAACGAGAATTGCAACTTCGAAAGTCGCTAACTAAAGCCACCAAATTCTTGAAGAGACTGTGTTCTAAATTTTGTTTAAACGGCCTTATTACCGCCAAAGTTAAAGGAATATGACAGTTAAACCAAGCAGCTAACGCGTATACAAAAATTAAAACACAAATAGCGCTTTCTGCCGGCGTGTTAATACCAGAGTCAAAACCAGGAATATCAAAAGACAGTAAGTAAGTGGAAAGAGGACCCCCAATAAGTTGCCCACCCAACACCACCCCTAAAATGATAGAGGCAATCGTTAAACCCTCTATCCAGCCGTTTGCTTTGACAAGCTGTGAGGTTGGAAGTAATTCCGTTAAAAGCCCATATTTAGCGGGGGAATAAGCTGCGGCTCCTAAACCTACAATGGCATAAGCAAACAGAGGATACACTCCAAAAAGCATCATCAAACAACCCAAAACCTTGACCCCGTTGCTCACAAACATGATGAGCCCCTTAGGTCGCGAGTCAGCGAGGGCGCCAACAAATGGGGCCAAGGCGACATAAAAAAGCGCAAACATAGGAACCAAAGATGCCCTTGTCCATTCGGGCCCGTTATTGGCTTTTAGGAGCTCAACCGCCGCGACAAATAGTGCATTATCAGCCAGGGAGCTGAAAAACTGGGCCAACATGATGATGTAAAAACCGCGTTGCATCTATTTCAAATTATGGAGTGGAGGCAATTAAAAGCAGGGGATATGAAATATTTAATAAATCAAATCACATTTAACGAATAAAGATTTTAAAATTTCAATACAGTAGGTTATAACACTACCTGCATACTATTTTTATATGTCCAGACCGATCCTAAGTATTATCCATTATTCTGCATTGCAGCACAATTTGCGATTGATTCAATCTAAGGCCCCAAGTGCCAAGGTCTGGGCCGTAGTTAAAGCAAATGCCTACGGTCACGGTATTGAAAATGTGTTTGATGCTTTGCGCGGTGCAGATGGATTTGCATTGCTAGATATAAGCGAAGCAGAAAAACTGAGAGCTCTTGGCTGGCGCGGGCCTATCTTATTGCTGGAAGGTGTGTTTGAGCCAAGGGAGCTGGAATTGTGCTCTCGCCTGGGCATTTGGCATACCGTACACAATGAAGAACAGATTCAAATGTTGGCAGCCCATAAAACACAGCAAGGGCACCGAATATTTTTGAAACTCAACTCAGGAATGAATAGGCTCGGCTTTGACCTTACAAGATATAGATCTATTTGGACAAGACTTAACGCGATGCACCAGGTAGAGGAAATTTCTTTAATGACGCATTTTGCACGATCGGAGAGCGCAATTGAGGTGCGGCAAAGTTTAAACATTTTTAAAGAAGCCACTCAAGACTTGAACGGAGAGCGCTCCCTCAGCAACAGTGGTGCTGTTTTGGGTCAAATGGAATTGTTTTTAAAGGAGGGCGTTCAAGACGACTGGGTTAGACCAGGGATCGCCCTGTACGGCGCAAGTCCAGAGCCTTCTTTAAAGACAGCCTTGGAGTGGGGTTTAAAGCCAGCACAAAGCCTTAGA
>Ga0164296_1004183_pt1 | contig 13223 bp, 15 predicted proteins | sample GEODES057metaG_FD_113533 | JGI IMG/M metagenome (GOLD analysis project Ga0164296, IMG submission 113533) | Dystrophic lake water microbial communities from Trout Bog Lake, Wisconsin, USA - GEODES057 metaG | ecosystem: Environmental > Aquatic > Freshwater > Lake | place: USA: Trout Bog Lake...
GCAGGGCGGCTGCATCATTCGCGCAAAGTTCCTGGGGGACATCAAGCGCGCATACGACAAGAACCCGGGCCTTGCCTCCCTGTTGGTGGACCCCGACTTTGCGGCTGCTCTTGCTGCTCGGCAAACCGCGTGGCGCCGGGTGGTGGGCCTCGCGGTGGCCACGGGCGTGGCTGTTCCAGGCATGTCTTCCTCACTCGCTTACTTCGACACCTACCGCCGCGCGCGTCTGCCTGCCAACCTCGTGCAGGCGCAGCGCGACTACTTCGGGAGCCACACGTATGAGCGCACGGACATGGAGGGGTGGCATCACACGTTGTGGAGCTCTGCAAACAGTGCTGACAGCATCACCACCTCGGGCTACCTCAACTGAAGACATCAACATCATGCATCTGCAAATCCATCCTTTCTGCAAAAATGCAACACATAAAAGAAACATCATCAACAATAGTCGCGCTGGCAAGGCCGCGGTAGCGCTGTCACTCTGACTTGGCACTCTCAAGGCCACATCCTCCGCCAGAACGCACGAGACGATACCTGTGCATGCTGCGCACCGCTTTCAGCCCCATCAAAGCGGGCCGGCGTGCGTACTCCACAGTGGTGGCGAGTGCGATGCAGCACCCCGAGGTCATAGATCTTGTCTCCCCAACTGTGCAGGGAAGAGGAAGAAGTGGACGCGGGCGCAGCAGCGGCGTGAGCGTCATCGACCTCACACTACCGTCACCATCACCGCCTTCGCTTGCCGCGCCGCTGGATAGCAGCCCGGGGCCTGAGGAAGGAGCTGCAGGGGGCGAGGTGATCGCGACCAAGCCCAAGCGGCGGTCCAGAACTCCGTCTGGCTGTGCCCCACGCGCGGCACTGATTGCTCCTCGGCCGCCCCGGTTCCTGGCCACCTCGGGGTATGCAGCCGACCTGCGCAAGCGGGGCCTTTTGCCTGTGGGAGCAGACGGTCAGCCCCTGTGCCGCTGGTGTAAGGGCGAAGTGCAGCCTCCAAAGGCGCGTGTGGAGTGTCGGTACAGTCGAGGGGAGTGGGCAGGGGAGTGGTGTGCGTGCCAGTGCGCGTGGGGTGGGGCTTAGTGTCGGAGTGCAGATCTGGTAGTTGTCAAGGACTCACTCCTTTACCTTTTGTGCTTCCCTGCGCAACAGAAAACGTTCTGCTCGCCAGCGTGCGTGCATGAGCACTTGGTGAGGAGTAACCCGACATACGCGAGAGAGGTGTGCCTTGGTGGGGTGGGGGCTGTGTTTGAGGCAGGACCAGCTTCAGCTGACAAACACGCACCGCACCGTCACTGGTTTCGCGCTCCTGCAGAAAATATTCGAGCGTGATGCTGGGCGATGCGCGTGCTGTGGCTTGAGCGCACACCTGCTGTACGTGGCAGCCTGTGCGGCGCCACCAACATGCGGCATGCCTCCACAGCGCCGCAGCAGCTCTCGCCGCTGGGGCAGTGTCCCCATCTTGAAGACAGTGCTCAAGACTCACATGCAGAACCATGGTTTGGCGGCATGGCGCGCCAGCGTCAAGGGCAAAGCGAAGAACAAAGATGCCATCCTGCTGGATGCGCTCCGCGCCGCCACTGAGCACGTGCGCGCGCACAGCTGGCCGCCAGCTGTGTTACTTGCGCTCAGCAGCGGCTGTGACGACACGCTGTTCGATGCTGCTGCCTTGGAGCAAGGCGAGGAGAGCGACCTGTCGGGTTCGGAAGACAATGATGACCTCGTCCCTCCCAGCGATGATGCTCCTTGCAGCGCCGTCGCTGATGCAGCTGACTGCGCAGATGTACTAGCGCTGGGCACGCAGCTGCACCGTTGGCTGTCTACAAACGGCTTCCACACCGCGACGAAGGCGACGGCGTTGCAGGCTGGTCACTTCTGGCAGAGTGATCACATCAACCCTGTGGCTGAGGGTGGAGGCTCCTGCGGCCTTGACAACCTGCGCACGCTGTGCACGCCCTGCCACGCGGTGGAGACGGCCCGGCTGTCAGCCAGGCTGGCGGAGTTGCGCAAAGGAGGCAAAGATGAGGCCAGGGGGGCCCAAGGGGCCAAGCGGGGACGCAAGGCTTCTCCTCTGAATGCGGCTGCGTCGAGTCGATGAAGGACGGAATGACACAAAACGCGGTCGACGTGGCACACCCTTTCGAAGTCCCCCGCAAGACCACCCCTCTCCACCACAAACCATGGCTGGCGAGCCCGGATGGAAGCTGCGTGTCCTAGGTTTCTGCTACGAGGGTGGTGAGGCCGGCAAGGGCTTCGGCTTTGAGCCGTCCAACGTGCGTCCGCCCTGTTCCCTGTACCTGCCACTCCCCACAAGGCATAACGGCTCGCTCCGGCGCCGCGACGCAACGACCCGCTGCCGGGGCGTCGCGAACGCTGCTGATCACGGCACGGGACACTGCCCCGCGACGCGGTACACGCGTATGCGCACGGCCCTTGGGCGGGCCTGTGGGGCATGTGCCGCCCGCCCGCGGTGAGGGTCGTTCGCTCCCCCTGGCCCTGACGCGCACACTGCCTGCTTTCAGATCCTGTCGCCGCACATCAGCGTGAAGGACATCTTGGAGGCGGAGTGGGGCTGGCAGATCGACCAGGTGCGTGGCGCCAACGGCTCGTGGAGTCAACCAACTACCTCCCCTCCTGGTGTGCTGAGTGGCACCCGCGCTGACGCGGCACCACCTTGCCTGCGTCTCTCGCAGGGCGTCAGCATGGGCGCCAAGGCCAACATCCTGGCTGCTAAGTACGGCTTCCAGGCTGGCGCAGCGCTCAAGTTCCCCATGGACACGGATGGCAAGGCCAAGGGCGTCAAGCTGCTGGCGGACGCCAACGCCGGGTACGAGGGCAAGCGCCTGCACATCGGCCAGCTGGACGTGGGCTACTCTCCCAAGGCGCACGGCCTGGGCGCCGCGCTGGGCTACCGCTTCGAGACGCACAAGCACGAGAACAAGGGCGGTGCTGCCAGCACCAAGGCATTCCTGGAGGGCGGCAAGGAGGCTCTGGGCGAGGAGATGCACGCGGCGTTGATGAAGGCGCTGAAGGAGTTCATTGAGGAGAAGCGCCTGGGCCAGCTGCTTGAGCGCAAGGTTGAGGAGAAGTCCAACATCGTGGTCAACTACAAGGGCCTGCTTGACTACAACGGCATGAAGAACTTCGGCACCAAGGGCAGCGTGTTGGATGACCTGCGCGGCAACGACGACTTCTGCATGTACGACCTGGAGCCGCCGGTGGCGGAGCACCTCAAGGTGGCTGTGGGTCGCCGCGAGGGCGCGTACAAGGACAAGGTTAAGATCATGGTCCAGGGCCATGATGAGGAGGGCAAGATGTTCATTGTGAACATCTTCATCGATGCGGAGGGCAAGATGACCGACGACGGATTCAAGGGCATCGACGAGCGCCTGGTCACATTCTAAGTGCACACACAGGCGCCTTTTGTAATCGAACACAGCCTACGCATCGTCTATGTCAGTGGCGCGTCGTGCAGGTCATGACTGGAGACAATGTGCTGTTACATTCAATGTCGCATGGGGCCTCTCTGGAGCTATGCTATCGGATGCGGATCTACAAAAGGGAGTGTCCCAAAAGCTCCTCTGTGCACAGCAATGCAACGAAGCCCATCATTGCCGCACGCGCGTTGATGAGCTCAGCGCCAGCTGTCATGAAGCCCAACGGCGACTTGGCATCATTCTTGCCATCCAGAATGGGAACCAGCGAGCCGGCAGCGATGAGGATGGCAGCCAACACGATGCCAGTCGGCTGGTCAGACAACTGCTTCAACACAGTCTCGTGGCTGGACAGCTCTGCACCAAGCGCAGCCACGATGGCGATCATGGCCGCGCGGCCGTTGATCAGCTCCGGCGCCGGGCCACCGAAGGCCATGGCGTTCTCAAGCGACACTCCGTTGTTGGAGCCCTGCAGCGGGGACGGGACGCCGGTGACGATGGATGCCTTGTACACATCGCCCTTGGCCACAGCGGCGGCGTACTGTGGCGACATAGGGGCGGACGCGTCAGATTGGCACAGAGCAGCAACTGTGAGGAGAGCAAGCGGTGTGTGGGGCGCGTGCGAGGCCACAACTAACTGAAGCCCTGCAACTAAAGCCCTGGTCAACAACTGTCGGACTCCACCAACCCGCAGACGCCCCCGCTGCGGTTGGCCCGGACACGCGGCCAAGGCAATGGCGGGTCGCCCCGAGCTGTAGGCACGCGCTTTCCACTCTTGGGGCCCCGTGGCTGTGTGGCGGAACCCCTTAGGCACCACTCAGTGGGCACTGAGCCTTCCTGCAGCGACCGACGCCTTGTCCGCTCCAGAAACGGCAGCACACGTGGCGATTCGGGCTTCGCACGCACCTCCTCGTCAGAGACTGAGACGCGGACGCCAGACTTGTTGGTGTAGAACACCACCGGCTTGCCAGTGGCTGCCTCGTCCACCGCAGCACGCACCACGCACGCCGAGCGGCGGCTGCATGCGACGCGGCGGCTGGCTCCGAGGGTCACAATGTTGGCAACAGCGTTGAAGGCAGCCATGGATGCTTGATGCGGAGGAACTGAGTTCCTCCGAGTGCACACATGTGACGTGGCGCGTCGCTTGCCCCCTCCGCCTCCGACCATGGGGCTCACAGGATTGTGGCAACAGCTCTCACAGAGCTTCGTCACGCGCACGGCTGACGATGGGGAGCTGGGGACAATCGTCGAAGATCTTAGCGGCCAAGTCTTAGCACTCGACCTGGGTCTTCTCGTCTTCCAGGCGCTTTTGCAGAAAGAGCTGGCGGAGAAAACCGACTTCAGCGAACAGGCTCGAGTCGCGAAGCTGACCATGGAGCGCTGCAGCAACTTGCTGCGGTTCGGGGCGACACCTGTGGGAGTCACCGACGGACGACCGCCAATTGAGAAGTTCGAGAAGCTGCAGAGACGCAATGGCGTGACAGGGGAATATCGGTGCGTGAGTGCGGCTGCAGGATGCGCTGCTGGTGCACGAGTCTAGTATCTAGCTGTTGTACACCAAGGCTGCCTGGCGCACGCGCCTAAGCGTCCCGACACGCCGCACATGATCCCCGCCGCCTTGCAGTACTCAGGCGCACACGCTCGCGTGCTCACCAGCTTGCCGGGGCATGAAAGCGCTGACGCATTACGTCTCTTGACTGCCCCCTTGTCCACAGGTGGTCCGACGCAACCTCGTTTCAGAAGTACCTCCGCCTCAGTGCCGACGTGATGCAAGCACTTGGACTGACGTGCATTCGGGCTCCTGGCGAGGGCGAGGGGCTGTGTGCGCAGCTGTGCGCCGTTGGCGCAGCAACTGCAGTGTGGACGACCGACGGCGACGCACTCCTGTACGGCGCGCCCCGCGTGTATCGGTCACTGAAGCTATCGCGCCAGAATATGCGAAAAAGCGAGGCGGAGCACATCGACATTCGCGTCGTGCGCAGCCTCTTCGGCCTCAGTTCACAATGCGACTGCCACGAGACGCTCGTTGCCTTCGCCTTGCTCGCTGGCTGCGATTATGCTGTTGATGGTGTCGATGGCGTCGGTGCAGCAGGCGTCGTTCGCGCATTACGGCACCTCATCACCTCTCTGCCTCGGAACACATCGAGTATCACAGACGCCGGCCTGCTGGATCACATCAAACAATTGCTTCTTCCCGATAACGGTGATGCCAGCAAAAGGGTGCAGCACTGCACTGGCTGCCAGCATTGTGGACACGACAGCGGCGGCAGTGGCCGGGTCCCACATAGCATCAATCATAGGAAAAACGGCTGCGTACAATGTGGCTTGACGCTGGGATGCTTGCCCAAGGCTGCTGATGCATCGTGCAGCTGCCCGTGGCACGCGTCTGCGGAAGAACGCCACGTCTTAAAGGTGCTCGGCAAAGCAAGAAACACGACAGACTTCGTCAAACTGTACGATGGCCGCGTGGCTGCCTATTCGGACCAGCGCGCATCAGCTCGCGCTGTGGCGCAGCAGCACGTGAATAACGCAGCACGTAGCGACGCTCAGCTGCTGCGGTGGGGCTCCAGGCCGGATATTGACCGCCTGTTTGACGTCGTCAAGGTAATCAACTGGAACCGGGATACAGTGCTTCGCAAGACGCTGCCCCTACTGCTGCTGTGGGATGCCACCCACCCAGGCGCAGCGGGACGAGCCACCGGCACTTGCTTCAAAGTGAGCAAGGTTGTGAAGCCGAGTGGTGAAGGCGCAGCTTGCGGCCTGCCGGCTGGCACAGCCTACATGGTGCAATGGGCAGCCTTCCCTGACGTGGCTCAAACTGCCGATGTCAAACTTGCATTGGAGTTGCTTTCTAAACAAACAAAAAACGACGCTGCTGAAAGCAAGAAGGAGAAACCCGCACCAGAGGATGTGCACGTCCTCTGGACGCGTATCCTGCGCCAGCACGCCGCCGGACTGCTGGCTGCATGCGAGGCGGATTGTGCCGCCAAGCAGGAGCGCAAGGACCAGGCCGCCCGACGCAAGGCTGACCGCGAGACGAAGAAGGCGCTCGAGTTGCGCACGCAGCCGAAGATAAACACGATGCTGGCCGCCACCCAGCGCGGTATGGTGGCGCCATCAAATGGAGCAGTGGCAAAGAGCCGCCTGCACCACATGGATGATGTCCGTCCGCCGCAACAAGCGTGCAGCGATGGTGCGCCCAGTGGTGGGTACCGTACATCGTTCGGCCTTCCTCGGGATGACGATGACGACGAGGTAAATGGCACGGCAGGAGCGGGGGCACCGGCAGAGGGTGCTGGCTACAGCAGTGAGTCGGAAGAGCTCCCGGCGGGCTGGAATGACCGCAGTACAAAGCGGGCGAGCCCGTTGAAGGCTAGCCAAATGGGAGGCACACCGCCCAAAAAAGCAAAGCCGCAGGCGCATGCAGACGCGGGGGGGCCATCAACAGCGCGACGGACCATGGACAGCTTCCTCTTGCCGCGCAAGCAGGTGGAGGCGACGCCCGCTACTGCGGAGCAAGCCCCGCGCGACTGCCCTGAGCGTGCTCGCGGTGGCGCTACCCGAAAGCTGGGATTCGATGCGCCCGGGCCAGTGACTGATGCTGAGGTTATCAACCTGTGCAGCCCTGATGAAGTTGTGCAGCCACAAGCCGAGGAGGTAGTGGACCTGTCAGACGACTGACACAAGCTGAAATGCAGTCACTAGACACTACACTCGCATCGTGTCATGCTCGTGCTGGCGCCTGAGGCAGAGGCGCAGTCGGCAGCTCCGGGGCAGCGGTGCCGGGCGCGGCTGTCGGTGCGCTAGGTAGCTCCGTGTCCAGCAAATAGCTGGGCACTGCATCAGCAGGCGCTGACTCCTTCTCAGCAGCCATGTCCAGCTCCAACGCGTCCAGCTCGCCCAGCAGCTCGTCCTCGTCAATGCCATCCGGCACAGCGTAGTTCTGGCCCAGGGACTCCTGGATCTCAGCCGAGATGCCCATCAGGTCAGCCATCTCGTCAGACAGCTTGTCGATCGCATTGATATTCAGCTCCGGAGACTTGAACTGCTTTTTCAAGTCCTTAGCAGCCGCTTTCATAGCTTGCACCTGGATACAGCGCGCATGTAGCGTCAGATGCGCCGGCGAAAAGGAAAAAGAGGGACGCTTCGTGAGCTGCGCACCTGCACTTTGGTGTCCTGCACCGACGCCATCGCGAAGCTGGCTTGCTCCACATTGAACTGCTGCTGGTACAACGTGTCCCGCTGGCTCTCGTATCTGTGAACCAGGCAGGGGCCGGCTGAGTGAGTGCAGGCTCACTGCCAGTCAAGAGGCACAAGCTGCGCACAGTTTCTTTTGCTTCAGCACTCGCAGCGCGCGCTGTTTGGCAGCTTCCTGTGGGCGCAGGGCGCAGCACGAGTCACTATCGCGTCAGACTGTGTCGTGCACGCCGCAATTGGTCGGTGCCCACGACCGAGGAACACTCGCCTGTGCGGGCCCCGGCCTCGCTTTTCTGCACAGCTCCATGTGCCGCTGCAGCTCTTCGTCCAGCTTCTTTATTTTCTCTTCAATCGCGCCGCCCCGCTTGTCGAGCTGCGCGGCGAGGCAAGACAACGCAGGTTTGGGGCATGAGTCTCAGTCACGCGGAGAACGAGCAGGTGAAATAGGCGGTAGGTGGTACGCACGCTGGACACTGCATCATCTAAGGTGGCGGCCGGCGCAGTCTCCTTCGCTTTGCCGAAGAGGCGTCGCATTGCCCTGAGGCTGCTGTGTCTGCTTGTCCGCAAGCAGCGTTCTATGAGCAGCCTCGCGCACGCAGCTGCTCTCTGTGTACAGAAGATTCACACCGTCGTGTGCGGAGGTGAGAATAGGGGAACGCGACGAGGCTAAACCGCGGCACGGCGTGCACGCGTGGCGCTACCTGTTCTTCGGCCCCGCTCGCGCGTCCAGTGACACACTCGCTAGGGCGATGCTGCATCGCTCCGGCCGTTAGGCCTGAGAACACGCATTGACACCAGAGGGCGCAGTGGGCGACATCATAGAGCGAGCAACCAATGTTTGGCTTCTCGTCTTTGTCTGAGCTTGCCGACAAGGCCACCAAGGTATGCGTCAATGTCTGCGTTGCTCATAAGCGTCGCAGACGCGCCAGTCATGCTGTTAATTCACTCGCTTCTCCAGCTTTCTGCAACAGTGTCAGAGCAGTTGTCTCACCTCGAGAAGAGCGCGGACCAGGTGCTTGGCTACGCACTGCCTGCCGACGCTGCGTCTAGCTCGTCACTGTCGGGGCTAGAGCACGGCGGCTTCCTGGTGGCTGCGCCTGAGGAGTTGACACCTGGCCCGCCACCGCCACCGCCTGGGCCTGCTGCTGTGCACTACCACGCGGGGACAACCAGCTCCTTACCGCGTCGTGTCGACAGCGATGATACTGCGCCAGTGGCGGTGACGCCACGGCGCTCAGCGACGGCAGAGGACAGTGCCTCTGGTGATCCAGGAGCACCCCTGCCTTTGACGCCGGTAGCCAGAGCTGCAGCTGCGACGCCTGCAACCAGTGACACGCCTGCTGGTGATACAGACCTAGATGCAGACGAGAGAGGAGCAGCAACAGCAGGGGTCGGTGGCGACTCCGCTTCTGCTTCCGTACTGTCCCCGCTGTCCTTGGTGTCAGCGAGCGTCACATCGCCCATGCATGGAGAGGCGACACCAGCGCCTGCGCCGCAGCTGACGACGCAGCATGCAGAGCAGGATGTGACACAAGTGAAGCAGCAGTTGGCAGCTGCGCATGCTGAGCTTGCAGAGTTGAAGTCCCGATTAGCGCAGAGGGAAGCGGCGCTGGAGCGCGCAGCGCAGTCTGCCAGCGCATTGGTCGCGGCAGAAGCGGAGACGTCACATGATGATGTTGCGCAGCTACAAGCAAAGGTACGCTCTCACGATGCGGGGCTACCCTCGCGTTAGGCTTCTGACCTTTCTCAATGCATCCACCCGCCAGCTTGCTGCGGTCACGCGCGAGCGCGATGACGCCCGCAAAGTCGCTCAGCGCGAGACGGATGCTGTTGCTGAGAAGGAGGCGGTGATCACGCAAGTCATGGCAGAAGGGCAGGCCCTGAGCAAGAAAGTGGGCGACCTCGAAGCCGCTCAAAAGAAGCTGCGCGCGTCTCTCAAAGATGCACTCGCGGAGCGTGAGCGACTCGCGGCATCCCTGGCGGCCGAAGAATCGCGCTGCGCGGATGCGATGCGCGCCAAGGAGGCAGTCGAGGCGGCAGCTGCAGAGGCTGCGCGGCAAGCGCTGGTTGAAGTCAACGACACGAAGCAGTTCTACGCCGCGGAGCTACAGAAAGCGCAGGCGTCTGCGGTGGATGCGGATGCACGGGTGGGGCTTGAACGGCGTCTGAAAGACGCATTGGAGCGGGAGACCCGCCTGGAGGAGAAAGTCGCTGCGTTGACATCGCAGCTCAGCCGCGCTGCGGAGGAAGCATCCCGTCGAGAAGACGTGTTGAGGGCAGAGATCAGCGCTGCGAATGCGCGGTGCCATGAAGCGGAGACGAGGCACGAGGAGTTGGCCGCGCGCATGCCGGAGGCGACCCGGCCCTTGCTTCGCCAACTTGAAGCTCTTCAACGCGCAGCAGCAGACCAGGCGGAAGTATGGGCCGCCACAGAGGCGACCCTGTGCGCGCGTGCAGATGCCGCGGACGCAGCCGCCGTGAAGGCCGCAGCGGGTGCGGCTTCAGCAAGGGAAGCCCTCCAAGTGGCGCAAGCGCGGGCAGCAGCCGCAGTGGAAGCGGAATCAGCGGCGACAGCAGCACTAGCTGCATGTCGCCAGGAATGTGGGCAACTGCGATCGTTGCTAGAAGCTGCACGGCAGGAGGCGGCAGCGGCGGCAACTGCGGCAGTCACTGCGACCGGCCAAGCGGCCGCTGCTGAAGCGACAGCGTCTGCTCGTGAGGCGGCATTGAGGAGCCAGATTGCAGAATGGCGCGCAAGAGCGGAGGCGATGGAGGAGAGCGCGAGAATGCAGGCGAAACAGGCTGAGACTCGTGTGGCTGAGCTCACGGGTCACATGCAGCATCTCCAGCAGCAAGTGTCTGACCTCACATCAGCTGCAGTAGCATCTCCATCGATAACAGCGGCAGCGGCATCACAAGCCGCGGCGGTGACCTTCTCTCGGCCGGCGAATGGCTATGAGGAGGCTGTCTTGGAGAGGCGTCTTCAGGCGCTGGAGGCTGCGAAGCAACGCTTGTCGGACGAGCTGGTGGCTATGACAGCGCGTGCGATGTCAGCTGAGAGTGCAGCTGCCGAGGCGGGTGCGTTGAAGCAGCGTCTGGGGGCGTGCGTGACTCTCTTGGGCGAGCGGGATGAGCAAGTAGAAGAGCTGACTGCCGATGTTGTCGAGCTGCGCAAGCTTGCACAACGTCAAGCGGAGGCATTGGCTGGCCTAGCGGAGCGGAGGAGGAGCGCATCATAAGTCTAATTTGATGTTCCACTCTTCACGCGAAACGCTGTCCTCTGGCGCCCTCTTTGACTGTGCACTGCGCTCCGCCACCTTGTCATTCATCTCCGCGATCTTGACTTGCATCTCAGCGTCCGTGAGGCCGTAGAAGAACTCGTTCAGAGTGCTCAAAGGTGCAGCCGTCCCTCGACCAATACCTTCGTTCCGCGCACACGCCTCCGCCTGCAGCAGTTTCACGCATTCCTGGCTCTTTGATTCCAGCGCCCAGTCCACGGGAGCCTTGCCCCACTGCATGTGAGAGGTGGAAAGGAGTGAATGGGGTGACTGGGGTGAGTGAAACGACACTGCGACGTGCCTTGTCGCGCGGCTCCAAGGTGGCGCCTCGCTGGAGGAGTAGAGTGACTATAGCCTCGTGGCCGTACCCAGCCGCGAAGTGCAGCGGCGTGTGGTCGCCCTGTGCGGGGCGGACGCAGTCAGTTCAGATTTAGGCCACCAGTCGTTGTGGCGAGCGCACGCAGTCACTGACGCTGCGTTGAGTTCACACGCACCCCGTCTTTCTCGTTCACGTCAGCGCCAGCGTCCAGACGCGCCCGCACATCGTCAGCGTCGCCCTTGCGACACGACTCGTGGAGAGGTGGCGGCACGTAGAGGCGCCGTGCTGCGGCCCCTGGCAGGGCTCTGTCCACATCTCCCGGGGCACGCCAGGGAAACTTGGTGCTGTCGTGTCCAGGGATGCTCCAGCTCGGAAGGGCGTCCATCGAGAGCGCCCAAGGCGGTGGAGACTCTTTATGGTGCCACGTCGGCTGCGGACGCAGCAGCCGCTCCCTTCGTAGGACTGTGTGCATACAATGTCGAGCTGCCGACCGCCCTGAGACATACGTTTGCCGCACATCTTGGCAATGCATGCGGATATGCCGGAACACGCGCACACGACGCTCGCCTTCGGACAAAGCGGCATTGCACCTCTCACACTCTGCGTCCTGTCGCCGACAGCACACTCGGCCTGCAACGACAGCGCTGCAGTAAACCAAAGTGCGGGTGACGCTACTGGCTACCGTTCCAGTGGTGGCGCGTCTCGTGCGATTTGCTTCATGCTCCAGAAGAATGCGGCGCTCGTTGCAGGCTGTCGCGTCATTGAGCTAGGCTGTGGCTCTGCAGCAGCGGGCCTGTTTAGCGCACGTCACTCAAGCGACGTGTGCCTCACCGACGGCGACTCTGCAAGTCTGCTCCTCGCGCGCTGCTCATTAGCTGCCAATCGTGATGTCAAAGCGAACGTCCGATTCGCCCCGCTCGCTTGGGGCGAGGCTGGGTGTAGAGCTGCTGCACCGCTGCCTGGAACACTTGCAGACGTCCTTTTTTCCGGCGGCGGTCCTGATGCGGCTCCTCTCCTCATTTTGTGCGCGGATTTGCTCTATTACGCAGGCGGTACGCGTGCATTAGTCGAGACGATTGGCGAGTTGGTGAGAGATGGCGGTCTGTGCGTATGCGCCTTCAATCCAAGGCACGCTGACTGGCAGGATGTGCTGTGTAATGCGGCTGATGCGCACGGCCTTGAAGTCTGGCAACTTCCGCTTGACTCCTGTGTGCCTCCGGAGTCGATGGCCGAGGGATGGTTTGCCAGCACACGACTGATGCTCCTCTGGCATCGATCAATGCAGCCGCCGACGCTTGCTGAAGGGGACACCGCGCGTCTGCGCCGCGTCACGGCCACAACAGCAGTGAAAGTAGGCGTGGGATGGGAGTGGGCATCACTGCCGATGGGCAGCTCTGACTCTGACGGCGCTTGATGGTGATTACAAATCTGGCGGTGTTGATTGCAGTCCTTCGTGGCAGTACCCGTTGCCACACACTTTGTGAAAGACGCACGTTCTATTGCCGTTCCACACCTTGGCACTGCGAGGGACGATGCAAGAGGCAGCCAACTTGACTGGGGGACTGCACGCTGCATAAACGGCGGGAAGCGAAGGCTGGCATGGCGGCCATTCTGTGACGTTGTTGCCCGACTCCCATGGGTACGAACCGCGAGACCAGGTGCCTGGCACCTCGTACGTGCAACCACACTGCACTTCTTCAGGCGTGCACCATTCGACCATGGTACTGCACTGCAGCCATCGGGTGAAGTAGCGGTCTGCTGCTGGCGTGTGTCGCTGCACGCCATCGGGCAGCTCGTACTCCGCTTTCTCATGCGGTCCGTTCAGCAACCTGCTGCTCACAAACGCAGGGCTGATGTCGAGAGTGTCGCGCGCGGCCGCGCTGACTACCAAAACGGCTGTGAGGCAGACAAGACATACGTGCAGCATGTGTTCACGAAATTGCGCGGGGAGAGGGCGTGGACGACACGATGCTGCATTTGTATGCCCGAGAGTGTCTCCCAAGA
>Ga0164296_1004184_pt1 | contig 13223 bp, 8 predicted proteins | sample GEODES057metaG_FD_113533 | JGI IMG/M metagenome (GOLD analysis project Ga0164296, IMG submission 113533) | Dystrophic lake water microbial communities from Trout Bog Lake, Wisconsin, USA - GEODES057 metaG | ecosystem: Environmental > Aquatic > Freshwater > Lake | place: USA: Trout Bog Lake...
CTTATGATGGAAATACCGGAGCCACTCTAAGTCCTTCTAATTATTCATACAGTAACAACGTTGATGCAGATACCGTCGTGCTTAATTATCCGGTTCTTGGCAATTACATGACCCAAGGAACGGGGCAAGGCGTAACAGATGTGGGTAGTGCTAAGGTAGTTCAAGTCAATGGTGTTCAAATCGTATCTTCTGCAAATCTTGGCGGAGTAAGTGTTTACGGTTACAAGATTGCCAATACAACTATTTCTAGTCCTATAGGAGTTGTAACGACAAAAACAATTACTGTACTGGGAGATCAAAACGTTAACAAACCAGTAGATGGACTCACAACTATGCCCGTTGGTACTTTGGGCTGGACTGTTGACAAGTCTCAATTTATTTCTGGAGACGAAGCAAAAATAACGGGTTTAGCCGCCTATGACACATCAATGGTTGGAATCAGAAAATTATTGGTAGGCTCGGTTGCTATTGTTGGATATAACGCTGTTGACTACTCGCTTAATTTCGTCATTGGAAAGGGAATGATTGTTCCTTCACAACCTATTTTGGAACCATCAGCGGTTAGTTTAGTTGTTCAACCAGGCTTTACTTCATTGGTATCGGTTGTTGTCGCAAAGCCGGCAACCCAGGTGTCATCAGGTATTGTTCAAGCAGAAGTTCCTTTAACCCAGACTAAGGGATTTAGCTTCAAGTTGCCTGAGAATTTAAAAGACACAGTTGCTATTAATTCAAATGACGTAACGGCTAAGCAAATTAATGACTCGCCGCTGCCTTATTGGTTATCTTTTGATGCAAAGACATCCTCTTTTGTTGCTCAAAATGTGCCTGACAACGGATTGCCTATCAAGGTTCAACTGATTACTGGGGGACAAAAGTTTGTAGTTGAGATATTTAAGGCCGAACAGGTGATCGCACAAGGGCAGTCCGGCGCAACAGGCCTACCTAGAGCCGTAAAGCCTGCTACGCTTGAGAAATCACAACTCACACTGGTCAGTGCAAATTCTGTAGGCCAACTTAAACCTTCTCAAATGTCTGAACTTGGCATGCTGCAGATTCAAATGATGAAGCCAGAGCATTTAGTTGCTTTGACTCCCGAGCACTTGGCAGCTTTAACACCTGCAAAGATTGCTGCAATCACCAAATCTCCAGGAAATCAACTTAGGTTTGATCAGGTCAATGCTTTAAATGCTGAGCAAATTTCAAGCTTAAATCCTCAAGTGATCACGGGACTTAATGCTGCTGAAGTTGCCACTTTGAGTGATGCTCAACTCTTATCTATCACGCCTTTGCAGATTGCTGCTATCAGACCAAATAATTTGGGCGCTCTCCAGTCAGAGCAAATATCCATCATGTCTGCTCAGCAAATTCAAGCTCTAAGTCCATCTCAATTTGCATCCCTCTCGCCCATTCAAATATCAAGTTTTACTGCAGCACAAATCAGTACTTTGGGACAAACTCACCTGCAGTCATTGAATGAAGTTCAAAGAGCTGCGTTACTTCCAGAGCAAATCAATTCCCTTTCTACGCCTCAAAGGGAAGCTCTTGGATTGACGTCTGAAGGTCAAAGAATGGTATCTAACTTTAATTTGGATGAGTTTGTTAAAACCACTTCCCCTTCAGATGCTATTTCTCCTGTAGCCAAGCAGCCGGTGCCGCTCTCAGGTGGGCGCAGTTCAAAATTACCACCAGGCAGTGGAACAAAGCCATTAAGCCCTAACCTAACAAGATCTGCCCCAATTAGCAAATTCGAAGGCAAAGGCAGCAACAAAGACGACAACAAAGACGACAACAAAGGCAAAAAGTTAGATTAAATATAAAGAGCAATCAGTTTCTCTAATCTGGTTTTGCAGCGCAGATTAAACCCCTTCTTGAGTAAGACTTACTAAAACTGGATAAGTTTGGATTTCCGCTTAGCCTTGAGGAAATCAAAGAAAATAAATTTAAAACCTGAAGCTCGCCAGCTTCAATCTTTTTTGTTTTGGCTATCAGCCCAAAGAAAAATAACTATGCTTGCATCGGATGACAGGGTTCAATCATCTCAAGTACTTTTCTTAAGTTTTTTCGAGCAATAGCCATGTCATAGTTCCCTGTAAAATATGACCAAGTTTAATCTTCTTAAATGTTTGCGGTTGCTTGCGTGTCTTAAAGGACTTGGAGACTTTGATGGTCCCACCGTTATAAGGGCATTTATGTCTAATGCGAACCTTATAGGTTTTTCCCGTGATCCCTATTTACTCAAAAATAAAATCTTCTTGTTTTTCCATTTACCATTCCAAATGAATTAGCAGCAAAAAAGTGAGCAATGTTTGGGGATTAAGAACAAGTTGTAACTAGTAACTGTTGGTAGATGCGAAATTAATTTTAATTAAATCAATAAGATGCAAAAACAAAGCCTTAATAGATTAGCCGTAGCACCCATGATGGATTGGACTGATAGACATTGCAGGTATTTTCATCGACTCCTGAGCTCTAAAGCGCTTCTCTACACTGAAATGATTACGACTGGTGCATTAGTTTACGGGGACTCTGATTACCACCTTAAGTACAACCCGCAGGAGCACCCCGTCGCTCTTCAATTGGGCGGCAGCGATCCGAAGGACCTTGCTTATGGTGCAAAATTAGCGCATCAACATGGCTATGATGAGGTAAATATCAACTGCGGTTGTCCCTCTGAGCGAGTACAGCGAGGTGCGTTTGGAGCTTGCCTGATGAATGAGCCTAGGCTGGTGGCTGAAGGTGTAAGTGCGATGATGGATGCTGGACCACTCCCCGTAACCGTCAAGCACAGGATTGGTCTAGGCCGAGGAGAGAGCTTTTCCTTTGTGAGTGATTTTGTTGGCAAGGTGAGTGAGGCAGGCTGTAGAACCTTTATTGTTCACGCTCGAAATGCTTGGTTAGAGGGACTCTCTCCTAAGGAAAATCGTGAAATTCCTCCCCTAAAGCCAGATTGGGCTTACCGCTTAAAAGCTGATTTTCCAGATTTAGAGATTATCTATAACGGGGGCGTAAAGACAGCAGAGGATATTGCAACCCATTTAAACCAACTCGACGGTGTGATGGTTGGTCGAGAGGCCTACCATAACCCATGGATGTTGACCAAATGGGATCAGTTCTTCCAATTGGGTGAATCTATTCATCAAGAATTAGACATCCCCGTAACATTAAGCAGGGAGTGGGCTGAAGAGCAGATGGTGATTTATATGGAGCAAGAACAAAGGCTAAATAATGTGCATTGGTCAAGCGTTGCAAGGCATATGCTTGGTCTTTATCATGCTCAGCCAGGGGGTAAGAGGTGGCGTAGAGTTTGGAGCGATCACAAACTCAAGAATATGACTCCTTTTGAGGTATCAAAACTGGCCAACAAAGCACTACTTAAGGAAATAGCACTCAACCAACAGCGTGAACTGCAAAAGGAGCCTGCTATTTCCACTTTCTGATGTTTACGCCCCATTGTGCTCAGAAATACCGCCTACCACTTGACTAAAGCCGCCGTCTACGTAAACAATTTCAGCAGTAACACCGGCAGCTAAATTACTCAATAAAAATGCTGCAACATTTCCAACATCCTCAATGGATACATTGCGTCTGATGGGGCTTGATTCAGCGACGACAGACAATATCTTTCCAAATCCTTTGATGCCACTGGCAGCAAGTGTTTTTATTGGACCCGCACTGATTCCGTTGACCCGCATGTGCTGGGCTTTACTACCTAAAGAGTCAGCCAAGTAACGCACTGAAGCTTCAAGGGATGCCTTTGCCAGTCCCATGGTGTTGTAGTTAGGGACGGTACGAACTGCGCCAAGATAGGTGAGAGTGAGGAGGGCAGAGTGCTCATTGAGCATGGGCAAAGCTGCTTTTGCCATAGCAGGAAAGCTATAAGCGCTGATGTCATGGGCAATTTTGAAGCCTTCACGGCTCAATCCATCAAGGAAGTCTCCAGCAATGGCCTCTTTTGGTGCGTAGCCAATGCTGTGGACAAATCCATCAAACTTAGGCCAATGGGTGCTTAAATCCTTGAACATTTGCTCGATTTGCTCATCACTTGCCACATCGCAGTCAAAAATGAGATTTGAATTAAAGTCTTTGGCGAATTCTGTGATCCTGTCTTTGAATCTTTCGCCGACGTAACTAAATGCCAATTCCGCGCCTTGTTCGTAGCAAGCTTTGGCTATGCCGTAAGCAATTGATCGGTTCGATAAAACGCCGGTAATGAGTAGTTTTTTACCATTTAAAAAGCCTGAGTGCGTCGACATTAATTAAGCTCCATATGAACAAACTGTCTAATATTCTCTCACGATAAGGGGGACGTCAGATAATCTAAGCATGTTGTATCAAGATTACAGGGGGGGTGGCGTTGTGACACTAATAGACGTTATAATATCCTTTTGACGACCAACCGGGCGGAATCCAAACCGCCCGTTTTTTTTGGTCAAACGGGAATTGACTTTGGCGCTACAAGAAACTGTTGAACAGATCGTATCAGGTTTAGGCTATGAAACTGTGGAGATTGAGCGCTCTGCGGGTGGGCTGTTACGCATCACAATAGATTTGCCCTGGAGCCCAGAGCGGGCGACCCAGTTCATCCAGGTTGAGGATTGCGAAAAGGTGACTCGACAGTTGCAATTTACTCTTGAAGTGGAGGGAATTGAGTACAAAAGGCTTGAAGTTTCTTCCCCTGGTATTGATCGATTGATAAGAAAAGAGTCTGAGTTTGAGCGTTTTAACGGAGAGATCATTGATCTCACTTTTAAGGCCGCCTTGGGTGCTGATGCTGGTGGCTTGGTGGCTGCCAACCGCAAGAAATTCAGAGGTACTTTAGAAAAGAATGAGGAAACTGGTGGATGGCAGATCTCCTGGGCGGATGAGCCCAAGGTCAAACCAGGACAGAAAGTTTCAAAGTCAAGAGCTGCGCCGGTTGTGCAGGTGTTGAATTTCAAGTGGGACGAGCTTCGCGAAGTTCGTCTTGCACCGATTGTAGATTTCAAGGGTCGCAAGGCCTAATATTAGTAAATTGGAGTGTTTGAGATGAACCGCGAAATGCTCATGTTGGTAGATGCTATTTCACGCGAGAAAAATGTCGAGCGTGATGTCGTTTTTGCGGCAGTCGAGTCCGCTCTTGCCCAGGCAACTAAGAAGTTGTTTGTCGGCGATGTGGACATACGAGTTGCCATTGATAGAGATACAGGTAATTACGAGACGTTTAGACGGTGGATGGTCGTGCCTGATTCTGCAGGACTTCAAAATCCTGATGCAGAAGAGTTGCTGATGGACGCTAAAGAGCGAATTGCTGATGTAGAAGAGGGTGAGTACATCGAAGAGGGCGTTGAATCTCTTGCGATCGGGCGAATCGGAGCCATGGCGGCCAAGCAAGTTATTCTCCAAAAAATTAGAGACGCTGAGCGTGAGATGTTATTGAATGACTTCTTGGCTCGGGGCGAGAAGATTTTTGTTGGTACCGTAAAGCGTTTGGACAAGGGCGACGTGATTGTTGAGAGCGGTCGTGTTGAGGGCCGGTTGCGCAGAACTGAGATGATCCCTAAAGAAAATCTTCGTAACGGTGACAGGGTTAGGGCAATGATCATGGAGGTAGATCCAACCCTTAGAGGTGCTCCAATTATTTTGTCCAGATCCGCTCCAGAATTCATGGTTGAGCTTTTTAGCCAAGAGGTGCCAGAGGTTGAGCAAGGACTCCTGGAGATTAAGTCATGTGCACGTGACGCAGGGTCTAGGGCAAAAATTGCAGTTGTATCAAACGACAAGCGTGTTGATCCCATCGGTACATGTGTAGGCGTAAGAGGCACAAGAGTTAATTCTGTGACCAATGAGCTTGCAGGTGAGCGAGTTGATATCGTTTTGTGGAGTGAGGATCCCGCTCAATTTGTAATTGGTGCTTTAGCACCCGCAAACGTTCAGTCCATTGTTGTGGATGAAGAAAAACACGCCATGGATGTCGTAGTAGATGAAGAAAATCTTGCCATTGCAATTGGTCGTGGTGGGCAAAACGTTCGACTCGCCTCTGAGCTGACTGGATGGAAAATCAACATCATGGACGCTAGCGAGTCTGCGGCCAAACAGGCCAATGAGACGGATACGCTTAGAACCCTCTTCATCGAAAAACTTGACGTAGACGTTGAAGTAGCAGATATTTTGATCAGCGAAGGCTTTACCAGTCTAGAGGAGGTCGCTTACGTTCCTCTTCAAGAGATGTTAGAGATCGAGAGTTTTGATGAAGATACAGTGAATGAACTAAGGGCGCGAGCAAAAGATGCGCTCTTAACCATGGAGATTGCGCAAGAGGAGAGTGTTGAAGATGTTTCTCAAGATCTGAAGGATTTGGAGACCTTAACGCCCGAATTAATTGCAAAACTCTCAGAAGGCGGAATTCATACCCGCGATGACCTTGCCGATCTTGCAGTCGATGAGCTTGTAGAAATTACACAACAATCCCCAGAAGAGGCCACGGCCCTGATTCTTAAGGCACGCGAACATTGGTTTGCGGGTCAAGAGTAACGGTCATGAAGAGGACACCCAAATATGACCAGTACAACAGTTGCCGAGTTAGCCAATGAGCTCAAAAAACCAATAGATACGTTGCTAGAACAACTTAAATCAGCCGGAGTTGCTAAGACAGGCTCTTCGGATGAGTTAACTGATACAGATAAACAAAAGTTGTTGGCATTTTTGAAGAATACAAATGGCACCGTTTCTGCGCCCGTAGAGCGGAAAAAGATCACGCTTGTTAAAAAATCTACAAGTGAAATTAAACAAGCCGATGCGACTGGTAAAGCTCGTACGATCCAAGTCGAGGTTCGCAAGAAGAGAACATTTGTCAAACGCGATGATGACGGGGCTGATGAAGTTCAAGAATCACACGTACCCGCTGAATCTAGCGAATCATCTACATCAACATCTCCCTCTGTTCAGGCTTCAATCCTTGATCAGGCCGAATTGGCTCGGCGAGAGGAGGAGGCTAGACGCCAAGCTGAGTTGATTCGTCGTCAAGAGGAAGAGCTCGCCGAGAAAAGAAGAGTCCGCCAAGAGCAGGAAGCCAAAGAGCGAGCTATCCAAGAAGCCGCTATCAAAGAGAAGGCTGAAAAGGCAGAAAAAGCGGGTGCTAGCAAAGACGCTTTGGTTGACGAGCAGTTGGCTATTGATGCTGAAAAATTGCTCGCTGATCAAAAGGCGGAGCAAGCAAAAGCACTGGCATTAGAAGATGAAAATCGTGCAAAAGAGTTAGAGGGAAGAAGAAACACAGCTCTCGCTGAGGCTGAGGCTATCCGGGCGATGATGAATGCGCCTGCACCTAAGAAGCCAGTTATTGTTAAAAAACCAGTTGCTGAGAAACCAAAAGAAAAAGAAGAAGGCTCTGCTAAGAAAGGAACTATACATAAACCTGCTACAGGTTCTGCAACTCCAGCAGTTGCTAAACCCGCTGTTGCCAAGGAAGGTCAAAAAGAGGTCAAAAGTGCGAAACTCTCTTCTAGTTGGGCCGATGAGCAAGCCGCGAAAAAACGTGAAATTAAAACCCGTGGAGATGCAAGCGGCGGCGTAGGGCGTAACGCCTGGCGTGCTGGACCCAGGGGTCGTAAGGACAGGCACCACGAGGAAGCTCAATCAACACCTCAAGTTGTTGAACAGCGTGTGATTGAGGTTCATGTCCCTGAGACGATTACGGTTGCTGAATTAGCTCACAAAATGGCCGTTAAAGCGTCTGAAGTGATCAAGCAACTCATGAAGCTTGGGCAAATGGTTACGATTAACCAACCCTTGGATCAAGATACAGCGATGATTTTGGTTGAGGACATGGGACACAAAGCAATTATTGCTGCGCTCGATGATCCTGAAGCCTTTACAGAAGAGGAGGCCTCTGCGCATCACGGGGAGTCTATTTCACGCGCACCTGTTGTGACGGTGATGGGACACGTGGACCACGGAAAGACATCGCTCTTGGATTACATCCGTACCGCAAAAGTAGCGGCCGGTGAGGCTGGAGGAATTACCCAGCACATTGGTGCTTATCACGTCGATACCCCAAGGGGCATGGTTACCTTCCTTGATACACCTGGACACGAAGCGTTTACCGCGATGCGTGCACGTGGTGCTCAAGCCACGGATATTGTTATTTTGGTCGTCGCTGCTGATGATGGTGTGATGCCGCAAACAAAAGAAGCGATTAAGCATGCTAAAGCCGCAGGTGTGCCGATTGTTGTAGCGATTAACAAAATCGATAAGCCAGACGCCAATCCAGACCGTGTCAAAAGTGAATTGGTCGCTGAAGAGGTCGTCCCTGAGGACTTCGGTGGTGAGTCCCCGTTTGTACCTGTATCCGCTAAAACGGGTCAAGGGATCGATGATTTGTTAGAACAAGTGCTTTTGCAGGCTGAGGTTCTTGAGCTTAAAGCACCAACAGATGCAATGGCCAAGGGTCTTGTCATTGAAGCTAGCTTGGACAAGGGGCGTGGGCCCGTTGCCACCATATTGGTTCAATCCGGGACTCTGAAGACTGGAGACGTTGTTTTAGCTGGACAAACTTTTGGTCGTGTCAGGGCGATGCTTGATGAGAATGGACGTCCAATCAAATCCGCAGGCCCCTCTATTCCTGTTGAGATCCAAGGTTTGACCGAGGTGCCTCAGGCGGGGGACGAGTTTATGGTCCTGTCTGATGAGCGCCGTGCAAGAGAAATTGCAACTTACCGTGCCGGTAAGTTCCGTAACACCAAACTCGCTAAACAGCAGGCCTCCAAGCTTGAGAATATGTTCACAGATATGACATCTGGCGAAGTTAAGATGTTGCCGATTATTATCAAAGCGGATGTTCAGGGATCACAAGAGGCACTTGCTTCTTCGCTACTTAAATTGTCAGGCGAAGAGGTCAAAGTGCAGATGGTCTACGCTGCGGTTGGTGGTATCAGTGAGAGCGATGTTAATTTGGCCATTGCCTCCAAAGCAGTGATCATTGGCTTTAATACCCGAGCAGACGCAGGGGCTCGTAAACTGGCTGAGAACAACGGAATTGAGATTCGGTACTACAACATTATTTATGACGCTGTTGACGACCTTCGCGCTGCGATGTCTGGAATGCTCACCCCTGATAAGAAAGAAGAGGTGATTGGTGTTGCAGAGATTCGTCAAGTCTTCAGAATCAGCAAAATTGGATCCATTGCAGGATGTATGGTCACCAATGGAGTGGTCAGACGTGCTGCAAGGCTCAGACTTCTTAGAGATAACGTGGTTATCTTTACTGGAGAACTCGAGAGCCTCAAACGCTTTAAAGATGATGTTCGCGAAGTCAAAGAAAGCTTTGAATGCGGACTCAACATCAAAGGATACAACGATATCGTCGAAGGTGATCAACTTGAGTTCTTTGAGATCAAGGAAGTTGCAAGAACGCTCTAAGAGTGTTTGTTGTTCCTATTTCTCATGAGACATAAAAAGAGTTCAACTCCGAATCGCGGTTTTAAAGTTGCGGACCAAATTCAACGTGATTTGGCGGAGTTGATTGCTCGTGAATTAAAAGATCCTCGGGTTGGAATGGTTACTATTCAGGCTGTAGAAGTTACGCCAGATTATTCACACGCAAAAGTTTTCTTCAGTGTCTTGGGGAGCGATCCTAAAGTTGCACTTGAGGGGCTTAGCCAGGCTGCAGGATTTTTGAGGAATCATTTATTTAAAAAACTTCTCATTCATACTGTGCCTACTTTGCATTTTGTGTATGACCAAACACCTGAGCGGGCTGCTGAGATGAGCTCTTTGATCGCGAAAGCGGTTTCAGAGCGTGCGTTGGATGATTGAGATTGATTGCAAATCAAAAAAATGGTGATCTTGGGTCTACTTTGAATTTGAGGGCTAACAAAAGTCCTGTCAGATCTAAACGCTCACTTCATGGTGTTTTATTGTTGGATAAACCGATTGGACTCTCCAGCAATGATGCACTTCAAAAGGTCAAACGGTTGTTTAGAGCTGAGAAGGCAGGACACACGGGAACTTTGGATCCGTTAGCAACTGGGGTTTTGCCTATTTGCTTTGGAGCGGCTACAAAATTCAGTCAAATGCACTTGGAGGCAGATAAGAGTTACGAAGCTATTGCGTTGTTGGGAGTTAAGACGACGACTGGAGATTCAGAAGGGGAAGTGTTAACTAGGAGGCCCGTATCAGTAAGTGCTCAGGACATCGTGGATGTTCAAAAGCGTTTCATGGGTCCTATCGAGCAGATTCCGCCGATGTACAGTGCGTTGAAGAAGGACGGAAGAGCACTCTACGAATATGCCAGAGAGGGCGTTGAGATTGAGCGCTCAGCGAGATTGGTCACTATTCATTCACTGTCAATAAAAGATTTAGGTGACAGTGTTGAGGCTGGAGTTGGGCTGCGAAGGGTTTGCATAAAGGTGCGCTGCAGTAAGGGAACTTACATCAGAACATTGGCTGAAGATATTGGAGAGGCACTGGGCTGCGGGGCCTCACTGGTGGCTTTGAGAAGAACACAAACGGGTTCGTTCGATGAGTCACTTTGTTTAACACTGGATGAGTTAGCTCAGATGGATCCGCTTGAGCACACTCGCCATTTGATGGCGCCTGAGGTTCTTTTAAAGGATCATGAAGTCATCGAGTTAGACTCTTTTGAGGCGGGTAAATTTTTGGCCGGAATGAGGCGGCGCGGTGATTGGCCAAACTGCGCAAAGGTTGTAGTGTATGGAACAAATCCGCGGGCCCTTTTAGGGACTGCCCATGTAGTGGGGGGAGAACTGATCTCCCAGCGCTTATTAAATGCAAACGAAATTCAAACTATCTTAGATCAAACTTTAGAGAAAACAAATGACACGTCAAATTAGAAACATCGCAATTATTGCTCACGTTGACCACGGTAAAACAACCATGGTGGATCAACTTCTCAGGCAGTCAGGTACTTTTGCTGAACATGAAAAAGTTGTTGATACCGTTATGGACAACAACGCAATCGAGCGTGAGCGCGGTATTACAATTTTGGCAAAAAATTGCGCAGTGAGCTGGGAGGGTACCCATATCAATATCGTCGATACCCCAGGACACGCGGACTTTGGCGGCGAGGTCGAGCGGGCTTTGTCAATGGTAGACGGCGTTGTGCTGCTCATCGATGCTCAGGAAGGACCCATGCCACAAACTCGTTTTGTGACCAAAAAAGCTTTAGCGCTTGGACTGCGTCCAATTTTGGTTGTGAATAAAGTGGATAAGCCGGGTGCAAGACCTGATTTTGTGGTGAACGCAGCGTTTGACTTGTTTGACAAACTGGGCGCAACTGATGAACAACTTGATTTTCCAGTTGTTTACGCATCAGGTATCAACGGCTGGTCCTCTCTTGAAGAAGGCGCTCCTGGGGAGCAATGGGGTCCTGATATGTCCGCGTTGTTTAACACGGTTTTAAAGCATGTTCCTGCGCAAAACGGGGACCCAGAGGCACCATTACAGTTACAAATTTCTGCCCTTGATTTCTCAACCTTCGTTGGACGAATTGGTGTGGGTCGTATCAGTCAAGGAACGATCAAACCCATGACCGACGTATTGGTGATGGAGGGGCCAGACGGTAAGAGCATCAAAGGACGTATCAACCAAGTACTCACATTCCAAGGCCTTGAGAGAGTTCAAGCAACAAGCGCTGGACCCGGTGACATCGTTTTGATCAACGGTATTGCAGATATCGGTATTGGTGTGACGATCACAGACCCGATCAATCCGGCCCCACTTCCGATGTTAAAAGTTGATGAGCCAACCCTTACTATGAACTTTTGTGTGAACACAAGTCCATTAGCTGGGCGCGAAGGCAAATTCGTCACGAGTCGTCAGATTTGGGATCGCCTGCAAAAAGAGCTTCAGCACAATGTGGCTTTGCGGGTCAAGGAAACGGATGAGGAGGGTGTCTTTGAAGTGATGGGTCGCGGTGAACTTCACTTGACTATTCTTTTAGAAAATATGCGCCGTGAAGGATATGAATTAGCAGTATCCAAGCCGCGTGTGGTGTTTAGGGACGTCAATGGTGAGCGTCATGAGCCAATTGAGTTGGTTACAGCTGATATTGAGGAAGGCCACCAAGGCGGCGTTATGCAAGCACTCGGTGAGCGTAAGGGGGAACTGATCAATATGGAGCCAGATGGGCGTGGTCGCGTTCGTTTAGAGTACCGAATCCCAGCCCGTGGTCTGATTGGTTTTAGCAATGAATTTTTGAACTTAACCCGTGGATCAGGCTTGATCTCAAACATCTTTGACAGCTATGAGCCCCACAAAGGTGACATCGGTGGACGTAAAAACGGTGTACTCATATCCATGGACGATGGTGAGATATTTACCTACGCTTTGGGTAAGTTAGATGAGCGCGGCCGTATGTTTGTGAAAGCCAACGATCCAGTTTACGAGGGTATGATTGTTGGAATTCACAACCGTGACAATGATTTGATTGTGAATGCAACAAGAACCAAACAGCTTACCAACTTTAGAGTCTCAGGTAAGGAAGATGCTGTAAAGATCACCCCTCCAATTGATTTAACGCTTGAGTACGGTGTTGAATTTATTGACGAAGATGAGTTGGTTGAAATTACGCCTAAAAGCGTTCGACTGCGCAAACGCTTCTTAAAAGAGCATGAGCGTAAGAAAAACAAGTCCTAACTCACTTATAGCTCTCAAGCTCAGTATTGTCTCTCCTCATCAGCCATGCCATCACCGCCTAAAGTACTCTTTGGATTTCATGCGGTGAGCGTGCGTTTGAAAACGCACCCTAAATCAGTCCTAGAGGTCTATGTGGACCCGAGCAGGCGGGACGCCAGGATGCGTCAATTCCTTGATAAGGCACGCGAAGCTGAGGTCAGAATTATTGAAGCTGATGGGGCAAGGCTCACAAAGTTGTGCTCTAGCCTTGGTCATCAAGGCGTTGTTGCAAGAGCTGAAGTAATTAACACACAAAACAGTTTGGACGAGCTACTCGAGAGCTTAGATCCGGCTACTCCAGCGCTTTTACTGGTGCTGGACGGCGTTACAGATCCTCACAACTTAGGGGCCTGTCTAAGGGTTGCTGACGGCGCTGGTGCTCACGCAGTGATAGCTCCAAAGGATCACGCGGTCGGCATTAATGCAACCGTATCTAAAGTTGCAAGCGGTGCAGCTGAGACGGTTCCTTACTTCATGGTCACGAATTTGGCCAGAACAATAGGTGAGCTCAAGGAGCGTCAGATTTGGATCATTGGTGCAAGTGACGAAGC